>Ga0209797_10000087_pt1 | contig 39800 bp, 40 predicted proteins | sample DOMMetBare3Fresh_2_FD_187472 | JGI IMG/M metagenome (GOLD analysis project Ga0209797, IMG submission 187472) | Wetland sediment microbial communities from St. Louis River estuary, USA, under dissolved organic matter induced mercury methylation -... | ecosystem: Environmental > Aquatic >... | reverse complement strand
CGGTCAGCCAGGGTGGATTTGCCATGGTCAATATGTGCGATAATGCAAAAATTACGGATGTTCTTCATGTTTGCCCCCATCCCCTAAAGGGGAGTAATTAGGTACTTAAAAATTGGTGGCGAAGGTAACGAAAAGCGGCGAGAGAGAAGGGATTATGTACTTAGCATTTGTGCTACTATTTAGCTGTCGTTGCATCGCACTCTTGTGCGTTCGGGAATTCTATTCGCCTTTTATTAGCCAATGCGAACACAGAGTAGCACAGCGCAGTGAATGTCTATTAGTCTTTTGAATGGCTATCAAAAAAATGCTAAATAAAATCTAGTTTTGAAATTATGAAAAAACTATTAATCTATTTCATAGTTACGTTAACTTATTATAGTTGCAGCAATGAAAATTCAGAAAATAAAGGGAAGTTTATTTCTGAAAAGGCATTCACGAATATTTTTATGGATTCATTAAAAAAGCATCACCCAAAAAATGAATACACTATTAGACAAGATCTTGAGATTCATGTCAAATCAAATGGGTCGGACCATATACATTATTTGAACAATGCATATACCTCATACAAAATTGAACCAGATTCTCTTGTAACTGTAATAAGTATGTATGTGAAATCCGCATCTGATCTATACAAAAAAGAAGAGCCTATTCAAAAAGATAAGATTATTCCTATTATTAAAGATGCCGGTTATATAGATGAAATTGCCATAACTCTTAATCAAAATAATAAGACCAATGAACCCGTTAGCCTGGTTTACGAAAAATATAATAGCAAGCTTGTAATAATTTACGCGGAAGACATTGAAAATGGAATTTCGTACTTCACTTTAGATAGATTTAAAGAATCCGGAATAAATAGAGATAGCTTGTATTCGATCGCTTTGAAAAACCTCGATAAGATATTGCCGGCAATTCAACGGAACGGTGAAAATGGCTATTATATGTTAACTGCGGGAGGCAATTATGAAACCAGCTTGATTCTTCTGAACGATATATGGTCAAAACAAAATGTCCCGGTTGAAGGAGATATTATTATCGCAATTCCTACCCGTGATTTATTGTTGGTAACAGGCAGTAAAAACGATGAGGGGATTAAGAAATTGAAGTCTGTAGCAAAAGAAGCATGGGAATCTGGTCCTTATCAGTTAACACCTGATTTATTTCTTTGGAACGGTAAAAAATTTGAACCTTATAATAAATAAATCTTGGTCTACACCTTTGTTGTTATGTCGCTTTGCCTAGTGCAAGGCATACCAACAAACAAACTTAGGAGCGATTGCTTCGGCTTACTTCACTAAGTATATTTCTTCTGTATTTTAGGTTCTTCGCAATTTATCAATGCCGAAATCTCCTGATGTATTTCACAGGTTGGCCCTGTGAATTTACATCCATGTAATAAACCTCGAGAATGTTCTCATCAAGCTGGCTTATCTTCTCAGGAGCCGCAAAAATTGCCAGTTCAGTTCCGTTGTTTACAAATCTCCAGTTGAAACTAACTATGGGTGGCTCTCCCACGCTGCATGGCACGATACCTCCATCAAAAACACCTCCGCCATTGGCATAAAAAGTGTAAAAGTCATCCGCTTCACAAGCAAGCATGTTATTCTCTGATTCTTCTATTATGCCATTATTATTTTCATCGAGACCATAGATCTCAAACTTCCAGCTCTTTTCAATAAGTAAACCTGTCTTACGATTAAGCATTTCGTTTTCCTTATTGCATGAGATACAAACAATGGTTGTGAAAAGGCTTATTACAATAAGCTTTAGAGGATTAGTTTTCATTAAGGGTTGGTTTTAATTTACAGTATTGGTTTAAATATCATGCCAACCAGTAGCTAAAAAATCCGTTGATGAGCATTATTTTCCCTTAGTATTTTTTACCTCTTGCCGTTGTTGGTATGTCGCTTGGCCTTGAGCAATGCATACCAACAAACAAACTAAGATCAAGATGATCTTAGTAGTATTCAATCAAGCAATGAGTGCGGAGTGTTATATGGAGTTTGTGATATGTATCAGTACGCATTTACTTATTCAAAGTATTGATCAAACTTTTTTAGTTGCTCTCCTATTTGATTAAAAGCTGCTTTCTGTGTTCCTGCTTCGGAAGATTTTAATTCCTTTAAAGTGGTAAGATAATGTTCAAGCCATACATGCAGCATATCATGATCCTTGCCGCTCATTTTACACTCACTCACCAGCTTATTAGCATTATCCTGGAGATTGGCAGCCAAAGCCGCATAATCTTGATTTGAACTTTCCACTGCCTGTTGAAAAACCTGTTTGGCTGCGTTTATATTAGTACGGGTAGGTTCATCCAGTTTCCATTTTTTACCTTCATTTAGGGTTAAGGTCATTTCACTATGATGTTCGGTCTGTTCTGTTTTACCGCCAGCACTGTCTGGTTCATGTTTAGTTGAATCAGCTTCTTGCTGATTACAGCCTGTTAAGAACAGGAAAATTATTGCGCAGAGAACCATGCTTGTTTTCATACCTGTTTTTTTAGAAATAAAATGTATCGCAATTTAACTGCGACTTCAATGATTAATCATGATAAAAATCATTATTCTTTTTTTGATATTCCCCATATTTGAGCATCCCGAAAAACAAAACAGATAAAGCTAAAAAAACAGGCCAACATCTTTGTCATGTCCTTAAGGTCTGGGACAACTCTATTCATACTATCATTTCCTGTTTGCAAATGATTGTATCTTGCCAAAAATTAAACCAACAACTCACTTATGAATAAGCAAATAACAATCTTTCTGTTTTTATTAACCCTCATCTCCTGCTCATCTCCCCAAAACAACAATGAAAATGGAATCAATAACGAAACTGCAAAACAGCAAATAGAAAAAGCTGAAAAAGATTTTGCACAAATGGCGTCTGAAAAAGGAATTGCCGAAGCATTTTATTTTTTTGCAGATTCAAATGCAACGATCAAAAGACAAAATGATACGCTGATCCATGGCAAAGATGCCATCAGAAATTTTTACTCCACTCCTTTTTATCAGAAAGCAACCGTTAAATGGTCACCTGATTTTATACAAGCGTCAAGAGATGGTGATCTCGGTTATACTTACGGAAAATATGTTTGGGAATCCAAAGATTCCACGGGTAAAGCAATAACCTTTAATGGTATCTTTCATACGGTCTGGAAAAAACAAACAGATGGAAGCTGGAAATATGTATGGGATTGATGCTTTATACGTCCCTGCAGCACGCAAAAGTCTGCCTTATCATTCTTAAAATATACATTCATTACGGAATGTGTAACATTTCTTGTAGATATGATACTACAGTCATTCTTGTACTTTATTTACAGCTGAATAGCTGCTTTTCCTATTTCCCGTTTTCCTGTTATTGTCTTCCTTCGGTTATCCGTCTCCCCTATGTAATCTTTAAAGCCATTTTATGCAAAGGATCAAGATTACTGCTTCCATTACTATCAAGGAGCCAATACTGGATAAGTACTTTAGAGAAATTGACAAACTCAAACTCCTTTCTCCTGAAGAAGAAGTGCATTTATCTGAATTCATAAAGAAAGGCGACAAGGCTGCGCTTGACCGGCTTACCAAAGCAAATCTGCGCTTTGTAGTTTCAATAGCCAAAAAATACCAGGGACAGGGGCTTTCATTACCTGATCTTATCAATGAAGGCAATTATGGTCTTATAGTGGCAGCGCATCGTTACGACCCAAGCAGGGGCTTCAGGTTTATCTCTTATGCTATCTGGCATATTCGTCAGCATATTTTAATTGCTTTGGCAGAACATGCCCGTCTTATTAAATTACCTATTAAAAAAATTGCATTGAGCAGCCGAATTTATAAATCGTTTTGCTCAATGGAGCAACAATTGGAAAGGGCACCATCAGCAGAAGAATTAGCCGAAATATTAAATATTGACGCGGAAGATGTGAACAGATTTCTTTCATTGAGAAATCAACATGTCAGTCTTGATACTCCATTAAACGAAGATGAAGAAACAGGAAGTTTGCTTGACATTTTGAAAAACCAGGATGAGGATAAAACCGAAACAGAACTCTATCACAAAGCATCATTAAAAACTGAATTAAAACGTCTTTTCGGGGAACTTTCAGAAAGACAGCAGGAGGTTCTCTGCTGGTTCTTTGGCATCGGTATGGCATATCCAATGAGCCTCGATGATATTGCAATAAAATTATATTTGACACCTGAAAGAGTACGCCAGATAAAAGACAAAGCAATTGAAAGATTACGCAGCACTGAAAGTATAAACTTATTGCGCAGCTTTTTAGCAGCATGACTTTCGATTTACAAATTCCAGGCATTGTTGATATGTCTCGAAGCATTATTCAAAGCATACCAAGAAACAAATTGTTTTACAAATTATTTTTTTTCATCATTCTCTTTCCGCATTTTTCTTAATTCTTTAATAATCCAAATGATAACAGGTATTGTAACAACAAGAACGAAACCGATAACGATATAGTTTATCCATGGTTTTAAATATGGCCTGCTGCCAATAAAATAACCTGCTAAAACAAAACTCAATACCCAAAACACAGAGCCGGTAACAGTAAGTAAAATAAAGCGGCGAAAACTCAGTCTGACCACCCCCGCTACAGTAGATGCAAATGTGCGGATGATGGGCAGATACAATCCAACCGTTAATGCCAGCCAACCATATTTATTATAAAATGTTTCGGCTGTTGTAAGGTGTCTTTTTTTAAAGAACCTTGAATCCTTTCTCTTATACAATAGCGGACCTGTTTTCCACCCAAACCAATAGCCGGTAAGATTTCCCAAAACTGAAGCGATTATCAATAAACCGCAAACGGTAAAAATATTGTACTGCAATCCACCGGTTGCTGTATATATTCCGGCTGTAAATAAAAATGCACTTGCAGGAATAAAAAAACAAAAGAATAAACCGGTGCTGCCATATACTACCAGGAAAACGATCAGCAACCCTCCGTCACTGATCAGCGATTCCGGATTGAAAATTTTCAGAAGGCTCTGCAGAATATAAATTGCGCATCCCGGCATCATGCAGACTTATTTTTAATTGTTGTTCAGTTGTTGTTAGCGTTAAGCGAATCGCCTCCAGTAACAGTGACATGGAAGCCTGGTCAATATCTATTTCCACCCCTTTACCCAATCTTTGATCCCAAGATAAACCTGGTGGGCTACTTTATTCCGGAACTTGGGATCAAGTATCATTTTTTCATCTTCTGCATTGCTAAGAAAAGCAACTTCGACAAGGCAGCTTGGAAATTCAGTAGGTTGTATAGGGGTAAAATTAAAGCTTCCAATATTTCCAAACTCATCAAGTCCATTAATTTCCATCAATCTTTTTAAAATGCTTTGTGTGAATGAGCGGTAGCCGGTATGTTTATAATAAGTTGAAACACCTTTTGCACTGCTGCGTCCCGATGAGTTTAAATGAAATGAAATAAAAAGGTCAGGGTTATTTTGCTGCGCCCATAGTACCCTGTCTTTATTATCGATCGTAGTATCGGTTTCTCTCACCATTATTACTTTTACTTTTTGCTTTTTCAATATCTTTTGAAGCTCCTTCGCAAAGAGCAGTGTATATTCTTTTTCAATTATACCCGATGTTGTTCCGCTGGCGCCAGTATTAGTTCCGCCATGTCCTGCGTCTATAGCTATTGTAAGGTTGCGGATATTAGAAGTTGAAGGCACTCGTCTAATTTTTAAAAGAAGGGACTTCCCATTGTAACCAATGCTGTATCCATAATGTTGCTGGTGTACTAATTCAATGGTGATCCGCAAAACATCACTTTCCACTTGTTCATACCAAACATTTTTAACTGCTTTAGCTGATGTTAATTGTGTTATCCAGTTTGTGTTACTTTGAACGTTATATAATTCAATTTTTATCCTTGAAGGATTTATTTCCATCCAGCTTTTATACGGAACTCTTCCTGTAAGCGAAAAGCTCACTGTATCAAATTCATCGCCACCTTTTACCCGCCAGCTTTCACATAAAGTTGTTGACAACATGGTGTCCGGAAACCGCTGCGTATAAATTTTTTCTATAAATGCGTGATGCAAGGATGAGAGCAGTACTTTGTATAAATTCTTCACAGTATCGATCACTTTCATTACAACAGAGGTATCAATGTAACCCATTTTAGCACTGCCAAGCCTGTCTTCGCCACTGCTGTAAGCAAGCTGTGGCAATTTTCCTGTCGTAATGATATAAGAAGGAATAGTATCCTGTGCGGAGATTGGTTGGATTTGCCAATAGAAAAGCGCAATCAATATAATTTTTCTGAAAATCATAAATGAAGTTAAGCCTTTGTTGGTATTTCGTTTTACGTTGGTTATCTTGTAGAGTTAATACAACACATTTATGAGATACTTATTTCTTGCGACTATGTTCTTCTGTCTTATCTTCCTGGTTTCCTGCAAATCTGAAAACAAGGAGCAAGCTGCAGAGCCTTCTGTTTCACCGGTAACGACAAATCCTTTTTCAACCAACAACAATAATATTGTACCTGAAGGAGTAACATTAAATCCAGAACACGGTAAACCTGGCCATCGATGTGATCTTGCTGTAGGCGCCCCCTTAACCACACCTGCTTTAAGCAATAATATTCCACCAAATGTAACTCCTGCGGTTATTCCTGGTGATGCACAAAAAGTGACGCCTAATTCAAACAATTCTGCTGTAGCTCTAAATCCGCAACATGGCCAACCGGGTCACCGATGTGATATAGCAGTCGGTGCGCCACTTAACAGTAAGCCAACCCAGTAAAATTTGAGATTCAAAAGATTTATTTAATACCTGCTTGAATCATGATATGGAAAAGCCTGTATACGGTTGTGTGGATCAGTTGTATTGATCTTATCCCTTTCCTTTCTAAAAATATCTCCTTATAAAGAAAGGGCAAATCATTATTGCTTGTCTTCAACATCTATATCTTCATCTCCCGCTTTTTTATGGGGGTAATCGTTTTTTATCTGGTCAATGACTTGCTTTTTATCTTTTTGATTTCTTATTACAAGAAGAATGATAATCAAAACCGATATAGCACCTACAATTATTAAAACTGTCTGGTTCATATTCTAAAATTTGTAATAAAGCTACAATGTATTTTCAGTAAGTTAAATTAAGTTTAAACGAACTAATTTTGAAAAATGGAGCAAGCCTATATTATAGCCCGTCTTAAAGAAATAACCATTCCTGAATTGTTAGATGCCATTGCAGAAGCCAATGCCGGAGAAGCAGTTGACATTTATGAACAGCTGTCTCCGGATCTCATTGATAAAACTACCGATACGCTGTGGGAATTTATTGAAGCTGTTAAAGCAATTAAAAAAGTATAATCGAAAAACTGGAAGAGCAAAGCTTCTTTACCTCTATCATCATGAAATTTACAATAAAACAAATGAGCCCTCAAGATTCTGAAGAAGTTAATTTACTTTCCCGGCAACTTGGTTATCTTTTATCATTACAATAAACTCTGGAAAATATTACGACAGTTATTCAGAGTAAAGATCACACTGCTTTTGTAGCTGTATATGAAAATAAAATTGTTGGCTGGGTCGGTGCTGCTTATGCGATCATGATCGAAGTGATGCCTCATTGTGAAAAAAACAGTTTGGTGATAGATGAAAACCAAAGGTGAAAATGAGTTGGAAAAATACTGATCGAAAAAGTAAAGCAATGGGCAAAGGGAAAAGGAATTGATAAACTCAGCCTGCATTGCAATGTAAAATGAACTGAAGCCCATTTATTCTATGAGCATATTGGTTTTAAGGAGATCAAACAGCAAAAAAAATATGTGCCTGGGATCTGATCACCTGCTTATTTATTTCCGCTAATCGCCAGGGATTTTATCAACTGGTAAATTATAAATCCTCCACAGGCTCCTGCTGTATTTAAGATCACGTCATCAATATCAGTGCTTCGATAGTTTGTTGCGAGTTGAAGTATCTCGATATTAACTGAAACAAGAAAAGAAATTAACAGCACAGCAAAAAAACCGGAAGCATTTCTTAATTTTCTGTAAAGTAAAGGGAGATAAATACCCAGTGGTAAAAGCATGATAAAATTTCCGGCCACCTGTTTGTCAAGCAAGTTGTATATGCCGATCGTTTTAAAAGGCGTAAAATTTACATGGTCATGTGTGCTTATCCGGTGATTCATTTTCTCCCACCAGCCCTGCGATGAGACTTCTTTAAAAAGAATAAAATAACCTGTTAGCTGAAGGACTGCAAAAACATACACGAAGAAACTCGATTGAATCAACACCTGTAAAAAATTAGTTTGGCTTTTCCTTACAGTTACAAAGATCATCCATGCATACAATAAAGCTACACTTAATATCAACCCACCCACTCTTTTTGAGCTGGTGCCACTGTAGCTTTCATTATAAAGCACCCGGAGATAAAACAGGCTTACAATCAATGCCGGCAGAATAACAATTGTCTTTATTAACCAGTTTCTCATAAATGAAGGTTTTGTAATGTAATACAATACATTCAGGAAATTAAAATCCTGTTAAGAGTTTTGCTTTGCATAAGTTTAACGAAAAACGGCCTGATAGTTTGATAACAGTAACGTTATAATTCTTTAACTTAAAAATTGAACGTTATGAAAAAAATATTACTCATGTTGGCTCCGGCCATTATTCTTTTGGTTTCTTGCAAATCAGAAAACATTAAAGAACCGGAATACCGCGAAATTCGTAATGTACACCTTATGGATGTTGGGATCTTGCAAACTACAGCTGGTCTTGACCTGGTTTATTATAACCCCAATAATTTTGGTGTGCAATTAAGCGATGCAAGAGGGGATGTATATATTGACGATATGTACTTTGGCCGGTTTAGCATCCAGGATAAAGTATCAGTTCGCAAACACGATGAATTTATAGTTCCTGCTGTTATTAAAATGGATAACATAGGCGCAATAAAAAATCATCGTGATATATGGAAAAAGAAAACGGCATTGATACGAATAGAAGGGTTTGCTACTGTGAGAAAAGCCGGGTTTAACAAACAAGTACCAATTAAATACGAAGGAACCCAGAATATAGAACGTCTGCGTTCAATTGTTGCAAACTAATTTGTTTTTCGGAATTTTTTTTAATAACCCGTTTCAGCTACAGTGAGACGGGTTATTTTTTTTTAAAGCACTCAATGAGTTTTTCCTTGTTAAAAGTCACAGAATGCAAAGCATTAAGTGAGTGTGTTTTGAAAAGCGAGTAACAGATCTTTTAACAGTTATGAAATCTCTGGCACCGTTTTTACATCATACAAGTGTCTTTGAAAAATTATTTAATCATTTTAAAAAACTCAGTTATGAAACAAATTTTACTAAAACAAGTTGTACTATTTATTGCCATAGCTGCAGTAATATCTGTAGCAGTGGTTGGTTTTACAAACTATTCTAATTTTAAAAAAGTTGATGCCACTGAATTGGCACAGTACGAGGCATGGAAAGAATCGAATGAACAAAAAGAAGCCGTTGTTCCTAAACAAACAGCAAAGCGTACTGTTAATTATCAAAGTCCGAAAATGGTTTCGGAATCTGAAAACGCAGCCAAAACAACAACTACAGCCAAGAAAGGTTGGAGTAAAGCTGCAAAAGCCACAGCGATTGGCGCTGGTGCAGGTGCTGTGATCGGAGCGGTCATCAATAAACGTAATCGTGTAGCCGGAGCAGTCATCGGTGGTGTAATTGGCGGCGGTGGTGGTTATGTTATTGGACGAAGTATGGATAAAAAAGACGGACGGGTTCAGTAAATAGTAAATGACTTTTTGTTAGGAAAGGGGCTTTATTAAAGCCCCTTTTTATTTAATCGATAATTGACCTGAATTTTAGTAGTAATATTTTTTAAACTACTTTCATCCTGCTTAATTGTTTTACATTTTTAAATTATCTGAGATGAATAAGATCTTAAAATCAAACCTGGCCTGTTTAGCCTTGTTATTAATTATTCCAATTATCCAGTCCTGGCTGCCTGCCGGTAAAACCAAAAGAGAGTTTTACCAGATCACAGCTTATCATTTTAATACAGCTGCACAAGAGAAAGTGATCGATAATTATTTACAAAATGCTTTGCTTCCGGCTTTGCATAAATTAGGTATTAAAAACATCGGAGTATTTAAGAATACATCAAATGATACAGTAAGTGACAAAACAATGTATGTTTTAATGCCATTAAAATCGCTGGATGAGATATTAAAAATATCGGTAAAACTTAATGGAGATAATAGTTATCAAACTTCAGGCGCTGAATATTTAAATGCTGTTTATACTTCACCGCCTTATTCAAGAATGGAAACAATAGTATTACAGGCATTCACTCTTGCGCCAACGCTTCAATTGCCTGTATTAAATGGCCCGAGGAGAAATAGAATTTATGAGCTGCGTAGTTATGAAAGCGCCACAGAAAAAATATTTCAAAATAAAGTAAAAATGTTTAATGAGGGAGATGAGATCGGATTGTTCAAGCGATTGAATTTTAATGCAACATTTTATGGCGAAGTACTTGCTGGTGGAAAAATGCCAAACCTGATGTATATGACATGCCATGAAAACAGGACTGTAAGAGATGCAAACTGGAAAAAATTTGTTGATGATCCATATTGGAAAAAACTTTCAACAATGCCGGAATACCAGCATAATGTTTCTCATATAGATATCAGTTTTCTTTACCCCACTGAGTATTCCGATTATTAAAATTTAGTCTCCCAATTTGATTTTTTGTATTCGTAAACCGTATGCTTTTCAGAAACAGAGCCAGGTTTGCTAAATTTGCTCAGCTGACCCGAAACAGAAACAGCAGAAATTATCAGAAAAGCAAATAAAAGTGAGCTGGTTTTCATTTTTTATGCCTTAGAGGTAAGTTAAGCAAGGCAGGTTACAATTTTTTCTGATAGTTCTGTCTTTTTAACGGCTTGCACGATTCTTGCTTTAATAGACATCAAACCCAAAGCCCTTTTTTATGAAATACATATTTCTCCGCATCTGTTTTTTTTCAATTGCTTTTCTTGCAATCTCAGGTTTAAAAGCGCAAAGCCTGAAAAGTCTTGAAGACAATAACGGATTTAAAAAATACAAGCTTGGCTCCAAATTCGTGTTAGGTTATGGAGTAAAGAATAAGGACGCAGAAGGAGCTGATAAAATTGTAATTGATTATGCGAATGAAACTATCGGTGATATACCTGTAAGAACAATTGAACTGTACTATCTGAAAGACACTCTTGCAAAGATCATCGTTAAAATACCTCCAGAGTATTATGTAAAGTTGATCGATGCTGTGAAAAATTCTTTCGGGCCGCCTACACAGGATATCAGCAGTAATGAAAAAGTAAATTTTGACAGCACCGTTTCTGCAAATTATTATAAGGACAATTATTTATGGAAAACGACCCGCTTACGACTTGAATACTATTTTTCTTATCCCAAAACAAGTGGCGGTGCTTATGGCGCAAAAAATCTCTATCTCGTTTATGTATTAAACGATTATGGTCAACGATTGCAGAGAGTACAAAGAGGCGTCAGCGCAGCTAAGAATTTTTAATAAGATCGTTACCTTCATTTAATGTCAATTTTAATTGCAGAAGAAAAAGATATTCCTTCGCTGGTAGCATTAATGGACAACGCCTATCGTGGTGAGGGCTCTAAACAAGGCTGGACATCAGAGGCTGATCTTTTTATTGGTAACAGAAGAACTGATGAGGCAACGGTAACCAAACTGATAAATAAACACAGCGCCGTTTTTCTTAAACACTTAAATGAAGAGGCAGTTATTGATGGTTGTGTTTTTCTGGATAAGAAAGCTGCAAAGATTTATCTTGGAATGTTCTCAGTTTCTCCATCGGCACAGGGGAAAGGCATTGGTAAAAAACTATTAGCCGCGGCCGAAGAATATGCAAAAGAGCAAAGTTGTTCTTCAATATACATGACTGTAATTACGGTTCGAGAAGATCTGATCGCCTGGTACGGAAAATATGGCTATCAAAAAACCGGCAAGGTTCTCCCCTTTCCTGTTGACGAACGTTATGGAATCCCAACCCAGCCTCTCGAAATGGCAGTGCTTGAAAAAGCGATTGACTAAGCTCTGTCAATTTAATAAAAATAAAAGGTCTTCGAATGAAGACCTTTTAAAATACGATAGTAGTTGATCAGTTTTCTAAAGACCCATCTTCTTTAAATTTCTTAAATACAGCAATTACATCGGCTGGTAATTTCTCTGTTTTTTTGAAAGGCATGAAACCTTTGTCTGTTGGGTTCAGCTCAATACGACGAATCATCTCGTCAATATCAGCTTTTACATTTGCATAATTATCGTATGCTTTCTTATTACCACCTTTTGATGGGATATGGCAAGGAGCACATTTTTCCGAAATAATTGGTGTTAAGGTTGCAGCATAAGTAGTTTTTGGAATGGCTGCTGCCGCTTTCTTTGAAGATGAACAATAAGTAAGGCCTAATGTCAGGATGGCCAAACCTGCGAATACATAGATTTTTTTCATTCCTTAGGTTTTAATTTTTAAAAGTATTGAAAAATATTTACTCAAAAAACCTTTATTGTTTTGATAATTATCAAATTTATTCAAACGGTACATTTGCATCCTGTTTATGCTAACACCTGTTTTAAACCTATATAAAGATGCTTATAAGGGCTTATCCCGTTCCACCTGGTTTTTATCAGTTGTAATGCTCATTAACAGGAGCGGTACCATGGTAGTGCCCTTTCTTACACTTTATCTTATCAGTATCGGTTACAGCGTATCAAAAGCAGGAATTGTCTTTGCATTCTTTGGATTGGGGGCATTTAGCGGCGCATATATCGGTGGCAGGCTCACTGATAAAATTGGATTTTATCCTGTACAAATAATAACATTGATCGGCGGCGGCATCATGTTTTTTGTACTGGCACAAATGAAAACATATTCTCTGATTTGCCTTTTTACATACCTGCTTGCATTTATTAACGAAGCCTTCCGTCCGGCTAATTCTACAGCAATTGCATTTTACAGTAAACCCGATAACAGAACAAGGTCTTATGCACTGAACAGGCTTGCAATTAATTTAGGATGGGCCATTGGCAGCGCTGTTGGCGGTGTGCTTGCCGATATTGACCCCACTCTGCTTTTTTATGTTGATGGTGTTACTAATATTATAGCCGGCTTACTGATACTTGCTTTTTTAAAACCCGTAAACTTTATAGAGGAAACAGAGAAACACGAGGTAACAGGTAAAGCTATGTCTGCTTATAAAGACAAGACTTATTTAATCTTTATTTTACTTACATTTTTATTTGCGAGTTGTTTTTTTCAGCTATTTACAAATTTCTCACCCTTCTTTTATAAAGAATTGCATTATTCAAAACCTCTTATAGGCTACCTGTTAGCTGTGAATGGGATCATTATTGCTATTATCGAGATGGTATTGATTCATAAACTTGAGGGAAGACGAAAAAACCTTCATTACATTTCAATGGGAATATTCATGTGCAGCATCGCTTTTCTTATGTTGAATATTCCGGGTATGGGACCTCTGCTTGCTTTTTCAATGATTTGCCTGATGACCTTTGGGGAAATCTTTTCCATGCCTTTTATGAATAGTTTTTGGATAAGCCGAAGCAAGGCGGCTAATCGTGGACAATACGCCGCCCTGTACACAATGGCGTGGTCTGCAGCTCAAACTCTGGGGCCTCTTGGAGGTTCGCAAATGGCTGACCATTTAGGCTTTAAGTGGCTGTGGTTCAGCACAGCAGGTGTATGTATGATAGTTGCTTACCTAGTCAGAAAATTGGGGCAGAATAGCCATTTGCCAGTAAAATCATAAATTCATTTACCCATACTTGGCACGATTTTCTTAACTTAACAATTCAAATTTCAATTATGGATAATCTTAATGGCACCAACACCCCTAAAAACTCTAAAAAGGAATTCCGCAGAAAGATAGCTGCAAAGCTTGAAGAGATTTTAAAGGAACTCCAGACCGGGGTGAGGGAGAAAAAATTTAAAGCAGCAGTAAAGCGGGCAGGTAAATTGCTGGCAAATGATCTGTTTGTAAAAACAAAAAAGGATAAGAATAAAAAACAACCAAAAAATGTTTTGGTAGAAGCTGAAGAGATAGGTGCTTAGTTTTTGTTTATCTGTTTACCGTCTTGCCTTTCAGGTGAGACGGTTTTTTATTTGCCTGCGTTTTTTATAGTCAGCAACATTTACCCAAATACTTAATACCAACGAAACAAAGAAAACGATAAGTGTTACTTTATCTACAAGGTCTTTTGAAAAATTAATACCTGTAAGTTTTAGTAATAAAAAATGAACATAGGATGTTGACTGGTCATACAATCCCATTTTTTCTCTAACCTCCCAATGCCAGTCAGTGCAAAAACAATAACCCCATCCATACCAAATACCAACAATAAACCATGATGCTCCGGTAAGTAAAAGTGTAATGAGGTTCCAGCGACGGGTCTTTTTCCATGCCCAGCCAAAACAATTAAATGACATGAGTACTGTGTGAAAGACGAAGAAGAAAATATTCAGGAATTGGTAACCCATCAATAAATTTTTCGGCCTTCTTCATGGCTTAATAGTTGCTCGGCCTTTGAATGATCGAAAACAGCTTCTTTGTTTAAAATTACCTGCCGCAACAAATCGTGTATTGTGATAACACCGGCAAATTTCTGGTCATGATATGCAAGCAAGTACCGGGCCTTATGAGATATCATCAGGTTCATGCAATGTTCAACCGTATCTGATACATCAACCAATGGAAGAACAGTTGTCATCACTTCTTCCACTTTTGTATTGGCGCTTGAGCGGCCCTTCAATATCACATTCCTGCTATAATCTCTTTCACAAAAAATGCCTTTGAATTCATCTCCTTTTTTTACAACGAGATAACTGAGATTAACTGAATTCAGCATTTGCAATGCATCAATAACAAGAGTATCAGGCTCCACATTGTTGAAAACAACAGGCTTACTCATCAGCAGATCATGTACGGTACGCATAATTTATCGTTTGTTATAAAGTTCGGGTTTTTTATGAAAAGATATTTTGATTTTTACATAAACAAAGAAATTATTCTTGCAGTGGGCTGGCCTTATTGAAGTTTTCCTCTGAAGCTCCATCTTTGGTATCAGCATCCATCAATATCTTCCAGGTTCCGCTCTCCTTTCGTAGTAAAACATGAAATTTTCCGATACCTGTTCGTTGTTCACCGGTTTTCACATTTGTGCTGATTGATCTGTAATAACCCACTTCAAAAGCTTTATCATCACTGGCAATTCGCTGGATGAATCGAAGCTCAATGCTCTTTTTCCAATCTCTCCATTTTATCTTTATGCTGTCCGGTACTTTCTTAAAATATTTATCATAACCAATGATCTCGTTGTTATCCTGCATCACCCGGGCAACATCTTTGCTGTGTACTGATTTGAATAACTCATCATCATCATTTCCAAAAGCTTTGATAAATGGAAGCCAGACCTGTTGGTTTATTTCTTTGGTCAGTTTATTTTCCTGGCCGGAAGATAAGAAGCCAGTTAACAACATGAATATGATATGAAAGATCTTTTTCATAGCTATTTTTTTCCAAAAATAATTCATTCTACGAATGTGTTTATCACCCGGCGATATTTAATAAATCACATACTTTCGTTGTAAATTTATAATAATGGATCTACAAAAGCAATTTGAAGATGCAGTTGCAGGAAGTAAGTCACTTAGTGAAAAACCTTCTAATGAAGTTTTGCTCCAGCTTTATTCTTTATATAAACAAGCAACTACCGGCGATGTTAATACAGAACCCCCTTCCAACCCCTTTGATTTTGTAAATAAGGCCAAGCATGATGCATGGGCATCGCTAAAAGGCAAGACAAAAGAAACAGCCATGCAGGAGTATGTTGATCTTGTGAATAAACTTAAAGGCTGATCACACTTCGATATTATGCTTGAAAAACATTTATCATTTCTTGTTTGCCCTGTTACCCGTTCAAAACTCCGGTTACAGAAAATCTCTGTAAAAACAAAAACGTTTAGTGACGGAGACAAAGAAATTATCAGCGAAGGGATTCTATTTGCTGACAAAGATTGGTTCTTTCCTATTATTGATGGAGTGCCACGCTTACTTGTAGAATCTTTTTTGGATTATGAAGAATTTTTAAAAAGGAATCATAGTGATTATGAAAGCCGTAAGACACATTTATATAAAAACTATTCTGAGCTTATTCAGCAAGTGATAAAGAAGAACAAACGGACAAAAAAGAGTTTTGAAATGGAATGGGGTTTGTTTAATTATGATAAGGATAAAACATGGGAATTAAAAGGTGAAGATCTGCTGGAAAGATTTCTTAAAGAAACAGATGAAACAAAAAAGTCTTTAAATGGTAAATTAATTTTCGATGCAGGTTGTGGAAACGGACAGTTGAATCAATACATTGCCCGATGCGGCGCTACAGTGGTTGGAATGGACTTAAGTAAAAGTGTTGAAAGAGCAAATACTAATAACAAAGAAGAAAATGCTTTTTTTCTCCAGGCTGATGTTCAGTATCCGCCACTTGAATTTGAAAAATTTGATATCGTACATAGCAGCGGTGTTTTGATATGTACAAACAACAGTGAATTTACATTTTCAAGAATTGAGCCCTGTGTTAAAGTAAGTGGTAAAATGAGTGTGTGGCTTTACCATCCAAGAAAAAATCTGATCCATAATTTTTTCAATTTTCTAAGGCGATTTACTTCAAAATTGCCGATAAAGGTTCAATACTATCTTTATTTATTTACACTTTTTCCGATAAGCTATGTTGTAAAAAAAATCAAATGCAATAAACAGAATGCAAGGGAAATGATGATCGCTATCATGGATTGGTTTTCTCCTGAGTTTCGCTGGGAACACACTCATGAAGAAGCGACAAGCTGGTTCAGCAAACGAAATTATAAAGATGTGAAGGTGACCACAACTGATACTTTTGGGTTCAATATTATAGGAACGAGATCACGGAATGACTGAGTTATACATTTCATCAAACATTTTTCCAATTCTTTGATAATTGAATTTCCTTTGATTTTCTTCAGTTACCCATTTTGAATCTATTTTAAATTCTGTTTCCATAAAATAAAGAATTTTATCAGCCAGATCCCGGACGTTACTTTCTTCTACTAATAATCCATCAATTTTATCAGTTACCAGTTCTTTCGTTACATCAAGATCACTGACGATAACAGGAACTCCACAGCAAAGAGATTCGGCAATTACACAACCAAAAGTTTCATAACGGGTAAAATGGATCATTGCATCAGAGTTGTTTATTTCTTTTGCAACATCGGGGTATCTCATTTCACCCATAAAAACTATTTCTTTTTCCAGCGATAGCTCTTTTACTAATTTTTTTAATTTTTCTTTTGGCGGCCCGATTATCTTTAATACAAAATCACTGCGTTTCTTTTTTACAATAGACAGCGCCTCTATCATTCCTTCTGGGTTCTTTTGATTTATTAATGAAGAAACATGAATGAAACTAAAGCCAGCTCCACTCAGCTTTTCTTTGGGTTGAAAAGTTTTTGTATCAACAACATTAGGAATTACGATTGGATCTGAAGTTGCAAGTTTAAGATCAACTAAAGCATTTCCAAGACTTTTTGAAACTGCATGAACTTTTTTAGCATTGTGATAAATAACAGGAACTATTTTCTTTTCAAATCTTCCAGCTACATGGTAATTGTCGTAATTGGGCATGTAAATTCCATCATGCTCTGAGATTACATACTCTAATCCTTTTCTCTTTTTAAGATATAAAGCAAATAGCCCCGCAGAATAGGCAACATGTACATGCACAAGATCAGGTGACGAACTGGCAAACGTCTTATTGTACATTTTTCGCAAAGCAGAAAAGCGTTTTACCCCATTTATTACTGAAGAAAAATTGCCTGTTAATACCGGGTAATAATAGATATAAATTGATAAGTTTTGATTTATTTTTTCTTCTACCAGTTCAGGTTCTTTAATTGTGTCATCAGTAGCGGTGTAAAAAACTGTAATGCGGTTATAAAGTGATGCACTCTCAGCATGTCTCTTTATGAAATCCCCGGGATAGGGATTTCTTCGGATGGGAAACCAACTTGGTAAATAAAGGATATGCTTCATGAGTCAGGATTTGTTGTAAGCAAATTCTTTCCTGAAAATAGATCAAAATCAGATTTTCTGATAATAAAAAAATCTTTAAATGATACTTTGATCACAGACATTGACCTGTAGATAAAATAAACTGTTGTTAAAGAATAAACGATCAGGTTAGCGATTGCTGCTCCGTTATAACTCAGCGATGGTATTAATATGATATCTAACAAAAGCATTAGCAAACAGCAGAACGCAGAACCGGTAAGATTAATTTTTAATAACCTGTTTGCAGAAAAGTAGGCAGCAAGTATTGTAGTAGTTGTAAAAAACAAATACCCGGGAGTCATTATTAATAAAGAAAAGAAACCATTATAATAAACTTCGGGTAAAAAAAACATATAAATAATAAATGAGACGATTACAAGTAGAATGGCCAAAATAATATGAATATAAAATGAAAGCCGGCATAAGGAGATAAATTTTGAATCGGATAATTTTTGGTTCTCATTTTTTAGTGCAGGAACTATTAGCCCTGCTAATACTCCCGGAATGATCCATAACAATTGTGCAAATTTTGAGGCTTGTGCATAAACACCCACAATAGAATGATCATAGTAAATACTGATCAGCCAGTAATCTGCACGGAAAGCAACAAACTGGATTAGATTTGTAATCAGAACAATAACAGAAAAAGACGAAAAAGATTTCTTTTCTTCATGAGAAATATTTTTAAATGAAGGATTGAATATTATTATGAAAAAACAGGCTGAAATAAAAGCAGGAATAAAAACAAAAAGACTGTAGATCCAAATTGGAGAATCCGCTATTAGTTTTGGATCGATCACCCAAATAATCAAAATGATGAGAAATAATATACCAGAAACAATTGACAGAATTTTATTGCAAAGCTTCGCTTCGTGCTGCGAGTAATAAAGCGATAAAAATTTATCCATTAATACTAAGCCAGTGAAATAAACAATTTCAGCAAAGAATATCTTGAGATCAAAGCTGCCTCCCAGCAATGTATGACCCAAAAAAAGATAAGCAAGTATCGCAATGATATAAAAAAATAAAAGTTGTATCGCGGCAGTTAGTAGTGAGAAGGAAAATATTTTATCCCGGTCATAATTTTTTCCTGCTACTCCATGCCAAACGATTGCTGCATCCGTACCTAAACCAGTAAGGATTTGAATAAAAGCTGCGTTCACTATGATCAAAGAAAGTGTACCAAACTGGCTTGCCCCGGCAAGCTTTGCTATCAGCAAGCTGATCAAAAATCCGATAACAGTAAAAATTATTCTGAAAATAAATCCTCTTAGTAAAAGCTGCACGATCTTAGTTTATGCAAATAAAATCTAATTTTATCCAAAATACTGAATCGCTGCGATGTTTTATAAATTACTGAATGCATATACCCGTCAATTTTCTTTTCCTCAACGGGGATTAAAGTATTTTCTGAAAGTGACAAACCGGCTGGGCATTACAAACAAAACGTACACAAAAAAAATCCAGGGTAGATTTTATATGCAACTGAACCCTGCAGAACATATCCAGCAACAGCTCTTTTGGTATGGATATTATGAGAAAGGCTTGGGTATTATATTGAAGAAATTTGTAAAACCTGGCGATATATTCCTTGATATTGGCGCAAACATTGGATATTTCTCATTACTTGTAGCTAATAATATCCCAACGGCTAAAGTAATTTCATTTGAGCCTGTAAATGATCTTTTTCAAAAATTAAGGAACAATATTTCTATTAATGATTTTAAAAATATAACAGCGATCAATGCAGCGGTTGGGGAAGTGAATGAGGAAAGGGAATTGTTTCTTTCGGGTTCAGATAATTTGGGAATGTCATCATTTCAGCAACCTGAAAATTTTTCCGGGAAAAGAGAGATGGTAAAAGTTGTAACCATTGATGAGTGGTTTAAAAGGGCAGGTCTTGCCAAAATTGATATTATTAAGCTTGATGTGGAAGGAAGTGAGTTTGCTGCATTGAAAGGAATGAAAGAGGTTTCGCAAAACTTTAAACCAATTATAATAGTTGAAATTAACCCCGAAACATTATCGATGTTTAGGTTAATGCCAGTCGATATTTATGTTTATTTAAACAAGCTTAATTTCGCTGGATTTATAATTTCAGAAAGTGGTGAACTGGCAAAACTCAACGGAAAAGTGGTAAATGAAACAGTAAATGTATTGTTTATTCATCACGACAAAATAAAGGCTTACCCTGAACTATTTAATTATTAAACGATGGCGATTTTTAAACGAAAAATAAATATTCAATCAGAGCTAAATACTGGCTTTGGCGTAAACAGTGAGAATAGCGGCGGCCGGTTCTACGATCGTAATTCTGGTGGCGCCAATGTAGTTAAAAGAGGAGTCGGAATTCTGAACAGGTATAGCTGGTATCATACAATGCTGGCAATGCCAAGGGCAAAATTTCTTCTGTTCTTACTACTTGCTTATATCGCAGTTAACTTTTTATTTGCGGGCATTTATTATTTAATTGGTATCGATCATTTGGCAGGTGTACAAAAAGGCTCTCCATTTAAAAATTTCACAGAGGTTTTTTTCTTCAGTGCACAAACGTTTACCACAGTGGGCTACGGTCGTATCAGCCCGGTGGGCTTTATGGCAAGTGCAGTGTCAACGTTTGAGGCATTTCTTGGCTTGCTCAGTTTTGCGTTGGCAACAGGGTTATTTTATGGAAGATTTTCACGACCAAAGGCATATCTTAATTTCAGTCATAATGCACTTATCGCCCCTTATAAGGATGGAACTGCATTGATGTTTCGAATGGCGCCATATAAAAACAATCTTTTGTCTGAAGCTGAAGTAAAAGTAAATCTTGCCATGCAACTGGAAGAGAATGGAAAAATGATGAATCGTTTTTTTAATCTTGATCTTGAAATTTCAAAGATCAATGCACTTGCACTTAGCTGGACAATTGTTCATCCCATCAATGAAAAAAGTCCTATGTATAATTTCAATTATACCGACATGGTGAATGCAAAAATCGAAGCTTTGGTATTTGTAAAAGCATTTGATGAGGTTTTTTCGAACACAGTAGTGCAACGGTTTTCATATATCGCTTCAGAAGTTATTTGGGGAGCTAAATTCAATCTTATGTATCATGCTGATATTAAAAACGGGACCACGGTACTTGATCTGAATAAACTGAATGATCATGAAAAGATCGAGCTACTTTCTCCTGCGGTCACTACGCAATAATTTATCCGCTCTTATTTGAATAAACGATTTACGATCTATATAATAGGCAAACAAAAGATAAACGATCGGTAAAAAACTTAACAGTTTCAGAATAAATACGCCGGTAAAAAATCCCAATAAATAAAATGCAACCAGCACAAAAAAATTTCCCAGGAGTTGAAAATCATCAATTGAACAAACTACTTTAAAGTGATAGTAGCTGGGTTGCTTATAAGTAAGTTCAATTGGTTTGGTAAAATGATAGCCATCCGTTACAACAATTCGTGGATGATTGTCATGTACTTCAATTATAACTGGTTCATTATTGGTTAGGGGATATATCTCTTTGTTATTTAAAATCACTCTTACATTCAGAATGCTAAGGAGCAGCTGTTTTTTGAGACTAATGACAATATAATATTGAGAAGATATAAGTTATTATTTCAGTGAACGTATGATCTCGATAAAATCTGCTGCAACCAATGAAGCGCCACCGACCAAACCGCCATCTACATCCGGGCAACTGAATAATTCCCTTGCATTATTAGCTTTTACACTTCCACCATAAAGTATCGGGACTTCATTTGCGGCCGCATCTCCATATTGACTTGCAAGAATTGAACGCAAATGTGCATGCATTTCTTGTGCCTGTTCTGTAGTTGCGGTTTTACCGGTGCCGATCGCCCATATCGGTTCATATGCGATCACAATGTTTTTTATTTGCCCGGCAGACATGTGAAATAAAGATTCGCTTAGTTGCTGTGTAACAAATTCGTTTTGCGTGCCTGATTCTCGTATAGCTAAAGCTTCCCCACAACAAAAAATAGGAGTAATAAAATTTGCAAGACACAAATTGACTTTTTCGGCAAGTATTGCATTTGTTTCATTGAAATATTCCCTTCTTTCACTATGACCAACTACGCAGTAAGTGATTTTCAATGAGTGAAGCATTTCAACAGATATCTCGCCGGTAAATGCACCTGACATTTTATGATAACAATTTTGTGCAGCGGCATAATAGTTCTTTTCTTCAGCCACTTCACTTCTTGTCATTGTGAGATAAGGAAATGGAACTGCAAAAATTGCTTTTTGGTGGTCTTTCAATTTAATTTCTGCTGCGAGAATATCATCTAAAAGTTTTTCACCTTGCTGAAAAGTAAGATTCATCTTCCAGTTTGCCGCAGCAATTTGTGTACGCATGATTAGATTTTATAAGTTTTTAAAGATATAAGTAAGGATTGTTTTTTCGTTTTCAGTTATAGATCTTCCTTTCAGTTTTTTCCAGCTATCAATATTTGTCAATGCCTTCTCTAAATCATAACGCCGCAAACCGTCGCTGCCCCAGGAGAAATTGGGAATGTATTTTGGTGTAAGCCCGGGTTCAAAAACAATGCTGCAAACTCCCATTACTGTGCCTGAATTTAATGATGTGTTAATCGCTGTTTTAGAATAATCACCCATTAACACTCCGCATTTTTGCCCGGCATTCATTTCACCTTTCGGTGTCCACACTTTTACAATGCTTGCATTGTTTTTAATATTTGAGCTGGTTGTACCGGCGCCCATGTTGCACCACTCTCCTATTACCGAGTCACCAATATAACCATCATGTGCTTTATTGGAATAAGAAAAGAATACGGAGTTTTTTATTTCTCCCCCTACTATGCAATAAGGGCCGATAGTCGTTGCTCCATAGATCCTTGAATTCATTTTAATGACCGCTCCCTCACCGCATGAAAAAGGCCCACGTATAGAGGTGCCTTCCATTATCAGAGAATTTTTTCCAATATATATCGGGCCATCAGTGGCATTTAAGATAGAATGCTCAACTACAGCTCCTTTTTCAATAAATATATTTCCCGGTTTAATTACTTTATTTGTTTTAGAGATCTTTTGTGATTTTCTTTTTTCTGTCAGAAGTTTAAAATCTTCGCGGATAGCATAATCATTTAGTTGAAAAATATTCCAGGGAAATTGCAAGCTTTTTACATCATCGCGGATGGTAATTGCCTTTGATACTTTTATTTTATTTGGCTCCTGTATTTCTTTTTTTGAAAATCTGAAAATGACCCCTGCATTGCCATTTACTGAAATGAATTCGCCGTCCTTTAATTTTTTTAATGTTTTTATCAGCTTTGGAGTTGGAAGAATGTTTCCATGGATCATAAAACAAGTGTCGTCATCTTTTATTTTTTCAAGGCGGATTGATCTGTCAAGGTCTTTATAATCATCCTCCAGACGGTCATAAGACGTTACGCCAAGTATCTTCTCCCACTTCTCTCTGATGGTAAGAATGCCCACTCGTATATCCTGTATCTGCCTTGTAAGCGTAAATGGATATAGGTTTTCAGGTTGACAAAATTCTTCGGTAAAAATGATCTTTGTGGGCATCCGGTAAAGCTAACAGATTTTAAAAAAAACAAAAAGCCCCGAAGAAGAATCTCCGGGACTAAAGTATAGCCATGAAAAACAAAAACTTAATAATAATTCTAATTTAAGAATTTATTTTTTCTTTTCATATTTCTTCTTGAATTTGTCGATACGACCTGCTGTGTCCACCAACATATTCTTACCGGTAAAAAAAGGATGTGATGTATTGGAAATCTCCAATTTTACCAGGGGATACTCACTGCCATCTTCCCACTTAACTGTTTCTTTTGATGCAGCAGTAGAACGGCTTAAAAAGCTGTGTCCATTACTCATGTCCTTAAATACTACGAGGCGATAATTTTTTGGATGAATATCCTTTTTCATAAATGTTTGATTTAAAGGCTGTACGGATTTTGCCGTACAAATTAAAAATTTCAGGTGCAAAAGTAACGTAACAGAAGCTAATCACCAACAGAAGGGCTAAAAAATAGAAAAGCGCCGGATTTTTCTTCCGTTCATTTGCCGAAGCTCCTGAACGTCTTACTTACCCAACGCTTTTCGTGAGGTTTTTTGTCTTGTTAAAGGACCTTCCACCCCAGCGATCAAATTCTTCTTTTGACGGATTCCTCTGATCGCAGACCCTTCAATCTTTTGACGAATTTTCCGGGTCTCAGACCAAACTCGCTTTTAACGGCTCATTCAATCTTATAATGCTAAGTTGCTTTACAATAATTTGCCTTCCAAATTTTTTACCTGTTTGATATGCACTTGTTTTGCACAAATAGAATTTGAGATATGCACAAAACTGTGGTAGTTATGAACAGATTACGAACTAATTAACTCCTCATATTAACAAACTGAAGAGGCAGCTGCAGATTAGATGATTTGCATAACTGAATGACTGCTTGAAGATCATCAATTTTTTTTCCCGTCACTCTAACGAGATCATCATTTATTGAAACCTGTACCTTCATTCCTGAATCTTTTATAAGCTTAACTATCTTTTTTGCGTCATCCTGCGGAAGGCCATTTCTAACCTGTACTTCTTTTTTCCAAACCTTCCCACTTTGCAATCCTTCTTTGCTCATATCAAATGCCAATGGATCTATTCCCTGTTTATGTGCCCTGCTAACAAGTACATCACATAGCTGACGCATCTTCATATCATCATCTGTTTCGATGTTGATCTTAAAATCTTTTTTATTCAGATCAATAACAACATGACTTCCTTTAAAATCAAATCTGTTTGTTATTTCTTTTGTTGTTACGTTAACTGCATTGTCGAGTGCTTGTGCATCTACTTTTGAAACAATATCAAATGAAGGCATAATGTATTTTTAAATTGAGTTCAAAAATAGGATTGTTTAAATAAAAAGCCTCTCTTAAAAAAGAGAGGCTTACACACACATGAGAAAACTGATTTATTTTATTGGCTTTGCCCCACCCTGTTTTGTTCATCTTGCGAACTGCTGTTTCTTCGCCGCGGCTGATTTTGCTGGCCTGTTTTTCCAAAACGCCATGTAAAGGTTCCTGTTACCTGTCTTATATCAGGACGGGCAATAAAACCACCATCGATCATACCGTATGTATTTCTTCCTTCAAACTTTTGCCATGCAAACGGATCACGAACATTAAATCTAAGTGTGCCTTTTCCCTTCATTATTTGCTTTTGTAAACCAAAACTCATTTGATAGATTGGTTCCATTCGTGTAAGACCACCAAGAGCTTTATGACGATACATTCCGCTTAACTCTGCACTCCATCCCTTTTTAAAAGTAAAATTATTGGTGATGTTCGCAGTGAATGAAGTGTATGAGATATTAATATTAAACGTGTCGTAAACACCTTTGTAATGATTATTAAACACATTTGTAAAAAGATTCGCATTCCACCATTTGGCAAATGCGATAGGGGCAGTAATAGAAACACCAACATTGGTGAACTGAGCCACGTTATCAACTGTAAGAAATCTTATTTTACTATTGGGCTCAGGTTTTACTATTTGGGAAATTATATCATCAGTCGTATTAAAATTAAACGTAGTGATAAACTTTCCATTGAAACTATGTGTCAGGTCAATGTTATGAGTGTATTGAGGACGCAAATAAATATTCCCTTGCCTGTATGATAATGTATCGAGAAAATAAGTGAATGGATTCAGATCCTGGTAATTTGGTCTTTGGATACGACGGTCGTAAGCAATTGTCAAAGTATTCTTCTTATCTACTTTATAACTAACAAATGCTGTTGGAAACAGGTTTGTAGTATCTCTTTTAAAAGTTTGCTTTGTTACTACCTGGGTTCCATGTGCTATTGTGTTTTCCATTCTTAATCCTGCCTGAAAAGTCCATTTTTTTATTTCCTTGCTGTAATTAACATAAGCCGCATTTATTGTCTCATCATAAATAAAATGATTGGAACGGATATTATCAATCACCCATTCATTATTGATCTTCCGCTCATAGTTTACAAGATTATCATTCTTTACATAGCTGAATTTTACCCCTGCCTCAAATCTTCCGCCTTTTAACGGATGAGTATAATCACTTTTAAAAGTATAAATATTAATATCAGAAGGTAAATGCCCTTTTAAATAAGATGTTCCTGTTTTTTGCAATGTACTATTATAGAAATCTGTTGTCAATATCATATCAGAAACATTGCTGTAAACCACATAGTCAAAATCTGCAGTTAATTCACGACCTGTTGTATCAAATGTATGTTTCCAGTTAAGGTTAAGTGTTGCATTTTGAAATTTGATATCATTATTGGTGGAAGAAACAAGCCTGTTTTCCAGTTGTTTGTTTTCGTCAACTAAGTCAGAAACAGAAATTGGCGTGGGATGACCTGAGAAAGTGAAACCGCTGACTACAATTCCGAAAATATTCTTTTTATCAGCATACCAATCCAATCCCAATTTTAATGTATGATTGTTGTTACCAAATTTGAAACGTGTTTCTGTAAAATTGTAACCGGTAGTATTGTAATTATCATCAATAAACCTGCTATCCAGGCTCAGGCGATTCATTCCACGAAAAATGTTGGGGTTATAATTACCAAAGAAATTGATCTTATTTTTTCTATAATTAAAATTTAAGCTGTTTTGTGATTTGGGTCTTAAATACCAGGCTTCGTCAGGATGAAAGAGACTTGTGGTCGCACCAATCATAATACTTCCGTTAAAGCCACCATTCTTCCCTTTTTTGGTCTTGATATTAATAACACCGGAGTTACCTGATGCATCATATTTTGATGAAGGATTTGTCATGATCTCAACCTGGTCAAGTGCTGATGCAGGCATATTGCGTAACAGGTTAGCAAGATCAGCTGCTGATAAAAAAGTTTGTTTGCCATCCATCATCACAATAACTCCCTGCTTGCCACGAAGACTGATGTTGCCATCATTATCAACTGTAATGCCCGGCGATTTTTCCAATATATCAAGTGCAGTGGAGCCGGCGCTTGTTGGGGAAGCATCAACATTCACTATTGTTTTATCGATCTTGGTTTCAATAAATGGTTTTTTAGCAGTCACAGTTACTCCTGTGATTGATTTTGCCTCTGCTGAAAGTTGAATTGTCTCAGCTTTGAATGTTGGGTTAGCTGGACTTATTTCTAATGATTGCCCGAATTTCTTCTGAAAGCCAACAGAAGAAAAAGATAGCAGGAAATTCCCTTCATTTATATTTTCAAATTCATACTTTCCTTCCTTATTGGTTATTGCAATCTTTACCAGTGACGAATCTTTTGCCCGCAGCAATGAAACAGTTGCTGACTGTAACGGCTTTTGCGATTCATCTGTGATGTTACCCGATATTTTTCCAATCTTGGTTTGCGAAAATTCAATTGTGCAGAATAATAAACCCGCTGCGAGGGTAAAAATGTTTCTCATAAAGGCTATACTTTATTGTTGATTTATGGCTACAGCATAAAATTGCTTCGAATAAATTCAATAACGAAATGAAATATGACAAGATTCGTAGTTCTGATGTTGAAGGGCAAATAGCAGTTACCTATATACAAGCGGTAAGAATCTTATTCAATAAATATTGATTGTGAAAAACTGTTAAAAAAACAAAAGCCTCTTTGAGAAGAGGCTTTTGTTTTTCATGAGAAGACAAACTGACTACTTGTAATTTTCATGGCTATACCCGATTTAATGATCATATTTATTTTTATTACTCACCGGTCTTTACACGACTACTTTCTTCGCTTGCTCCACCTGTTTTTCTTTTCTGAGTGTTGCCCATTTTCCCTTTTGCAAAACGGTAAGTGAAACCAAGAGCTACTTGTCTTGAATCCCGGCGTTGCTGGAACGATGCATCAATATTGCTGTACTTGATATCGCCTTTAATCTTTTGGGTACGGAACACATCACGACCAGATAATCTGAATGTTCCTTTTCCTTTGAACACCTGCTTACTGATTCCCATATTTACCATTCCAAAACTTCTGATCCTGAAAACTCCATCTACTCCACCTGAGTTAAAATAACCGCTTAATTCAGCATTCCATGTTTTTGCAAATTTGAATTGGTTGGAAATATTTCCCTGGAATGTAGTGGCGCTTACTTTCACATCATCACCATTTACTATTCCTTCAAACAAATTGTTATAAAAATTTGACCACAAGTTTCCACTCCACCATTTTGTAATTTGTTTATTGGCGCTGATAGAAATCCCATATTGGCGTTGCTTCGCGATGTTATCTTTTTTTACATAAGTCTCATTCCTGTCTGTATTTTGCTCAAGTACTTCGTTGATGATATCAGTTGTTCTTGTATAGTTCAACGTAGTATTTAAAAATCCTTTGTAGCTATGAGTTAATTCGATATTATGGGCAAACTGCGGTTGCAAGTTGGGATTGCCCTGTTCGAAAGTGTATTTGTCAAGGAAAAGAATAAACGGGTTCAGATCTTCATAATCCGGTCTGCTGATCCTGCGGCCGTAATTCAACACAAAACTATTTTTATCACTTGGCTTAAATTGAATGTATGCAGTTGGAAATAATTGTGTGTAATGACGATCAAACTTCTGACCTGTAGTAACCTGATCACCTTTTGCATTTGTATTCTCAAGTCGTAACCCAAATTGTCCAAACCATTTTTTTGAAAAAGGTCTGCTGTAATTTACATAAGCCGCATTCACATTTTCCTTATAAATAAAATGGTTGCTGCGTCCAATATCACGAACTCTTATACCATAGTTTACGCTGTCATAGATCGCATTGTTATCTGTTTCGACAAAACTTGTTTTAAGACCTGCTTCAAACTTTGCACCTTTTTTTAATGGCTTAGTGTAATCAACCCTTCCTGTATAAATACTAATATTCTGTGGTAAGCTGCCCAATAAAGTGTCTGCTTTATCAGTGGGCAAACCATAAGGATCATAATAAGCATTCATCAAGTCCTGTGTGTTTGTGCTACGATAAGTGAGATAGTCAAAGTCAGCAGTTAACTCCTGCCCTGCTGTATCCAATACCTGGCGAAAGTTTACATTGGTACTAAAGTTTTTCCATTTCCTGTCATTGCTTGTTTTAGCCAATGTGTTACTTAACAAAGTCATATTAGGATCCGAGATAAACACATCACTCTGATTAGAGAATTTTCCAGGGTTATAATAGCCAGTGAACACTGCGCCAATAGTTGTTTTTTTACTTGCGAAATAATCAAAACCAACCTTAGCGTTATAAGATTTACCACTTTCTCTGATTCTTGATTCCTGGTCAAAATGTGATTTGATTACTTTAGTTGAATGTTCAATGAATTTTCTTTGAATATCGAGATCCTGCCAGTTTTTACGATTACTGTATCCAATATTTGTAAAAAGATTTACTTTATTCTTTCTATAATTAAAATTGAAAGACTCACTCACTTTTGGATAACGACCCTGGCTCCATGTTGATGATAAACTACCACTGTAACCAAATTGTTTGGTCTTTTTTGTTTTGATATTAATGATACCAGCATTACCAGCTGCATCATATTTTGCAGGAGGGTTTGTCATTATTTCAATTTGATCTAACTGGCTGCTATTTAGATTACGCAGATAATTTGCCAGGTCAGTACCTGATAAATATGTAGGTCTTCCATCAATGTAAACCTGAACACCCTGCTTCCCTTTTAAGCTAATATTTCCGTCTTTATCAACAGATATGCCCGGAGATTTTTCCAATACCTCAAGAGCTGAAGTACCTACATTGGTTACTGCCGCTTCCACATTCACAATTGTTCTGTCTATTCTTTGCTCAATCAATGGTTTTTTGGCCATTACAGTCACCCCGACAAGGTTTTTAGCTACAGGAACAAGCTCAATTGTTTTAAGAGTAATATTATTACTTGAAGCGGTAACCTCAAATACATCAGAAAAGCCTTTTATATGGCCAACCGCAGTGATTGAAACCATGTATTTGCCTTCAAACACGTTTTCAAAAACGAAGTTGCCCTCTTTATTTGCAGCTGTGATTTTGGCCACAGACGAATCCTTAGAACGAAGCAGTGTGATTGTGGCAGATTCAATGGTTTTAGTGTTCCCATCGATTACTTTGCCTGAAATCTTACTAGACTCATTTTGAGCCTGACTTGCAAAGGAAAAGGTTAGAATGGCTGTCAGTAATGTCAAAAACTTTCTCATTTTTAATGGTTTAATTGTATTAAGTACTTGCTTTTAGCGATTACAGTCCAAAGATAGGTACTTGTTAATGCCAAGTACAGTGTTTTAAAATAAACGGCCATATTTCTTGATAAGTGGCCGGTTCCCATGACATCCATATGACGTACGCCCCTAGACATGGTTACATTGGTTGCTTAATTCATGATTAATGGTATTTAGGTTATATAAAAGGATTTCTTTTAATAATTGCTCAATCTTGATATGAAACTAATGCTTGATAAACATCATGACAATGCCTGAACGGCACATAAGCAGAATTCGTCGGTAAGCGACAGGTATTTCAGTTCAAGGGCGGGTTTCGATTTTTCACCGCTTGCCTGTTTTATATTGCAGGAAATTTAAGTGATGATTAGTGATTTCAGATCGGATACAGTTACTAAGCCAACTGCGGGAATGTTGAAGGCAATGATGGATGCTAAAGTTGGTGATGACGTTTTTGGCGAAGACCCATCAATAAATGAGCTGGAAAAACTTTCTGCTGATATGTTTGGAATGGAGGCAGGCCTCTTCTGCCCTTCCGGAACTATGACGAATCAAATTGCGATCAAATGCCATACTCAACCTGGTGATGAAGTGATATGCGATGAAAGTGCCCATGTTTACCAATATGAAGGAGGCGGTATTGCTTTTAATTCATCTGCATCAGTAAAACTTTTATATGGTGACAGAGGAAGAATTAATGCTGCGCAAGTGAAAGCCGCAATCAACCCTGATGATAATCATAAAGCAAATACAAGTTTAGTGTGTCTTGAGAATACCAGCAATCGTGGTGGCGGGAGTTGCTATGATTTTGAAGAAATAAAAAAGATAAAGCAAGTATGTATTGAAAATAAACTATCACTTCATTTGGATGGTGCAAGATTATGGAATGCTTTAGTGGCAAAAAATGAAACTCCAAAACAATATGGTGAAACTTTTGACAGCATTTCAATTTGTTTAAGTAAAAGTCTTGGGTGTCCTGTTGGAAGCGTTTTGCTTGGTAAAAAAGACTTGATTAAAAAAGCACGGAGAATTAGAAAAGTTTTTGGTGGTGGAATGAGACAGGCAGGCTTTATAGCTGCTGCAGGTATTTATGCTTTGCAAAATAATATTGAAAGATTGAAACTCGATCATGTTCATGCAAAGAAGATCGGGGAAGCGATAGCAAATAGCCCGGTTGCAAAATCAGTATTGCCGATTGAAACCAACATAATAATTTTTGAAACAAACGCTAACACAAATGCCCCGTCAGTTGTTGAAAGGTTAAAGGAGAAAGAAATACTGTGTTATGCCATTGCCCCCGATCGAGTAAGGTTGGTAATTCACCTTGATATAACTGAAGAGATGGTTGGCAAGACAGTTGAGATAATCGGTTCACTATAATTTTTTTAGTGTTGAATTTGTTAAGCTGAACAGAAATTATAATATTTACAATACACTTCTGCCTTTCCCCAAAAAATCCCCGCCTTATCTTTTCATAATTATTCAAACCACCGTGTATACCATACTGTATTCATTGCGGTACGCAGATCCCTGATGTTGCGAAATTCTGCAGTAACTGTGGCGCTGCAATTGTAACTGCACAAGTAGTTCCATCACCAAAAGAAGAATCAAAACCACAGCGCAAGGCAGAGACTCATAATCCTGTTGCTGTAATTCCACCGCCAATGCAGCAACCTGTTCAACAGCAAATTCAGTAAAGTAATCAGCAAACGATACCATTAAAACCAATCGCTGCAACTGAACCGAAAACACCAATACCTCCATCCACATCGATTGATACCAATATGAACAAGGCCGTCCGTTATGTAGCCACATGGGGAGCATTATTTGTTGTAGTTGGATTCTTTTTTCCGAGGGAACCAGACATTGAACGCTATTATGGGCAAACGATTAATGGACTTGGGGCTATCAAGTATTTCTTAGTTTTCAGCTTTAGAGAATTTGGAAGCTTTGCAAGTTTCATATCACTGTTTATGGCGATTCTTGTCTTCCTGATCTTTGCATCAGCAGCACTTTATGTAAGTAATGTGATGTATGGCACAAAAATCAGGCGTATATCACGGTTTCTGAAATATGTTCCCTTTTCAGTTTTTCTATTTATTATCATCATCCAGGTTTTAGGCATGCTGGTATTGGACCATGAACTCGACTTAAGTGAGCTAAAAATTGGAATTTACGGAACTTTCATAGGCTCTATCGCCATGTTATTTCCAGGGAGGAAGAATTAGGCCTAATTATCAATCACACAGACAAGAACTACCGTTAATTCATTTCCTGAATGAAGGTTTTTTACATTGGCCTTCCTTCGTTTTCTTTGTAAAAAATTAATTGATGCTCCCCAAGATAAATCCAACTGAAACGTCTGCCTGGAAAAATCTGAATCAACATTTTTCCGAAATGAAGAATGTTCATATGAGGGAATTATTTAAAGCCGATCCTGATCGCTTTTCAAAATATTCTGTTTCATCCCATGATATTGTTTTTGATTATTCTAAAAATATAATCAACGATAAAACGATTCAACTTCTTCTTCAACTTACCAATGAATGTAAACTGAATGATGGAATTAATGCAATGTTCAATGGCGATAAAATTAATGAGACAGAAAATCGTGCTGTTCTTCATACAGCATTAAGAAATCTTTCTCCTGAGCCAATATTTGCCGAAGGCAAGGATGTAATGCCCGAGGTAAGAAAGGTGTTAAAACAGATGAAGAATTTTTGCAATCGTGTTCATAGTGGTAGGTGGCGGGGTTATACAGGAAAACGTATAAGATATATTGTCAATATTGGTATCGGTGGCAGCGATCTTGGTCCGTTGATGGTAACGGAAGCTTTAAGACCTTACAAACTTGAAGATATCGAGACATATTTTGTATCAAATATCGACGGCACTCATATCGCTGAAACTTTAAAGAAAATAAAACCGGAGAGAACTCTTTTTCTTATTGCATCAAAAACATTTACTACCCAGGAAACCATGACTAATGCTTTTACTGCAAGAGAATGGTTCCTGGATCATGCAATTGATGAAAAACATATTGCCAAACATTTTGCTGCCCTAAGCACAAATGAAACGGAAGTAGTAAAATTTGGAATTAATAAAAGAAATATGTTTCAGTTTTGGGATTGGGTTGGCGGTCGTTATTCATTATGGAGTGCAATTGGGTTGTCAATTGCGTTAACAATTGGGTTTAAGAATTTTGAGGAATTACTTGCAGGTGCTTATGAATCAGATCAGCATTTCAGGAAAACTGAATTTGAAAAAAATGTCCCCGTGTTGATGGCGTTGATCGGTCTTTGGTACACAAATTTTTTTGGTGCACAAAGTGAAGCGATACTTCCTTATGATCAATACATGCATCGCTTTGCAGCTTATTTTCAACAAGGAAATATGGAAAGCAATGGAAAATCAATTGACAGAAACGGTGAAGCTGTTGAATATCCAACCGGCCCGATCATCTGGGGCGAACCGGGAACAAATGGCCAGCATGCTTTTTATCAATTGATACACCAGGGTACTCCAATGATACCATGTGATTTTATCGGCACAGCGCAAAGTCATAATCCAATTGGCGATCATCATCAAAAACTGATGAGTAATTTTTTTGCACAAACAGAAGCATTGTTGAACGGGAAAACAGAAGAAGAGGCTGCTGGTGAGTTGGAGAAAACAGGCTTAAGTAATGAAGCAATTTCAAGACTCCTCCCCTACAAAGTATTTGCAGGCAACAGACCGACAAATTCTTTTTTAATAAAAAAAATAACTCCATTTAATCTTGGACAGCTGATCGCTTTTTATGAACATAAAATATTTGTACAAGGTTTGATCTGGAATATCTTCAGTTTCGATCAATGGGGTGTTGAACTTGGGAAACAACTAGCCATTAAAATTTTACCCGAGTTAAAAGATGATGAAAGAATTTCTTCCCATGATTCTTCTACCAATAGTTTAATAAATATTTTTAAAGAAATGAGAAATGATTTTAATTAGCATAAAGTATTAGAAAAATAAAAAGCCCCTAATTAAAGGGGCTTTTTATTATAAGACAAGCCTCGGTATTATTTCATCGCTTTCAGGTTATAGATATTACCACCTGTTTCAACTTTTACTGAATAAATTCCATGTGCCAGTTTGTTACTTGTATTTACCTGTAATGAAGTTTGCGTATAATTGTTATAAGCTGCTTCATATACTTTACTTCCTTTCATATCATAAACACTTACTGAAACTTTTCCATTTGGAGTTTTAGAAAATTGAATATTTATATTATCAGTGAATGGATTACCGGCTATATAAACATCTTGTTTACCAAAAGCATTTTTCACTAATACCACATCACTATAATCATACGTGTTGTCAATATCAACTAATTTCAAACGATAGTAATTGTATTCAATTGCACGTTGCGGATCGGTGAATGTATAATTTCTTATTGAGTTGCTGTTGCCAGCAGATGCAACAAAACCGATCTTACGGAAACTGACACCATCAAATGATTTTTCAATTTCAAAACCTTTACTGTTTTGTTCAAATACCGTTGACCAGTTCAGCTTCACATTTTCACCTTGCAGTTTGCCTGTAAAGCTTAATAACTCGATTGGTAATGTACCTGATGCACCTGGTATGCCGGCACCAAAGCCCGAGAAACCATTGCTGAACGTATAAGAAATTGTATAAGCCGTACCCAATGTTCCCAATGTAGGTGTAACAACCTGCACAGTTCCCACGCCATCCGGTTCTGGTGTTGCCGGTGTTACATTACTGATCTGGCTTGGCAGTTTAATAAGCTGAATATTTGCCCATGAATTGCCTGTCGCAGTTTGCCAGCCGGTTACTTCTGCAACTGACGTGTATAATGTAATCGTATATTGTCCAGCTGCATTATTGTTTGTTGGAATAACTCTGAATGATTTATTCATCAGGTAATTTGCCGTATTCGTATTCCAGAATTGTGAAGAACCTGTACCGGCACGATCGATCTCAATGCTTGTACAACCATAATCATGAGAACTTAAGTTTTGAATTCTTGCGAGCAACTCACCGTCTGCTGAAGAGTATAAATAAACATCAGCGTTCGGGCCAAGATAAACTGATTGTGATGAGGCTAATGTGCTTTCAACAGGGGTTTGCGGAATAACCTGAGTAAATCTGAATTGAGGACGGGCATCACTAATTGTACTTGCAGCTAAAGAGCAGCCTGCTGTTCCACCTCCGTTTGCAGTCTGTAATGTGGTGGCAATTGTACCGGTTCCTAAAGGCGCTGCAGTTCCCTGAACAACATCATTAGTAGTAATAGCAGAACCATTCCCGTTATCAAAACAAACTTGCACTACAATATTATCAGTACCGTTCCATGTAAATGCTGTACTAAAAGTAATCGTTTGCCAACCTGTGCCCGGAACTGTATAGTTACCGTTATACACTTGTGTAAATGTCGGCGAAATAAATCCTGAGCTTAGGTTTGTTGAGGTAGTATGGCCTATTGAAATTGTATATCCTGTAAATGCTTGCGTAGAATTTTTTGTAATGATATTAAAAGCAATTGCAGTCAACTGCCTGTTACCAATCACACCGGATGTTGACAACTCCGATGCTAAAACCAAAAACTGGTTTCTTGCCCGCCTGCTGCCACTTTGAAATGGCGAAGTAGCACTTGAGTTTATATCATAGCTTGCCACCGTATAGTCTGCACTTGATGCAGCTGTAGGCGCTGAATCATTATCATTGATTGTAAATGTATATGTTTGATTTGATGATCCCGCTTGTGCATTTGTGCTGCCGGAAATTGAATAAGTTAAAGTAAAGAATTGCGATGCTTCTATTTCTGCATCATCATAAATACGAAGATTGATTGTCTTCGATGCAGTTGATCCGTTTGTGAAAACAAGTGCATTGCTTGGTGAAGCAAAGTTTCCATTTGTTGTAAACTCATAATCGATACCCTGGGTTGCAGTAGCGCCACCTTGAATTGCCACTGTTATGTTAGCATCCCCGGTTGGAGCATTTGCAATTTGCATATTAACTGAATAATCGGTGTAAGAACGGCAACCACTTGTTGAAGTAGTTTGTTCTGTAGCCGCAGCAGATGATGAAGCAAAGCTGATATCAGGTGTTGTTGAAACCGGGACAACTGCGGTAAACAATCCCCGGCCATGTGTTGCTGCTGCAATTGTTCTGTCACTGCTGCGATATTGAAGCATATCAACTCTTACATTTGCAAGACTGGTATTAGTAGGATCCCAATCTGTTGATGCGCCATTAATATTATCAGTTGACCAAACACCGAGATCAGTTGCTATCAATGCCCAATCTGAATTTCTTGGATCGAACATTGCCCAACGAACCGGCATATCAGGAAGATTTCCTTCAACTGCTGTCCAGGTAGGTGAAGCCTGCGTTGCATTCAATGATTCATAAATACTGGTAACACCAAAATTGCTATACGTAACAAGCATGTGATCTTCGTTAGCAGCATCAATTGCAATACATGAAACACTGCCCGATCCTGTTCTGATAACCGTTCCTGTCAAAGCAGTACCAGTGTTTGCGTTATCAACTCTTACAATTGAACCATTGTTCAAACCAAAATAAACTCTATTAGAAGTTAAAGGAGAAACTGCAACGTGACGAACACTTGCACCGGCAAAATTGGTTACAGTTACATTGTCTGTGTTTGAACCAGCAGCAGCGGGATCATTCCAACGGAAAAAACTACCGGCAGAATTTCCGGCATAAAGAATATTTGCGTTATCATCATAATCGGTTGGATTAATAAATGAGCCTGTGTTTCCAAAGAACCTTTGTATAAATGTATTACCACCCGTTACAGATACGTAATAATTGTTATATACATAAGAAGTGATCTGCACACTGCCATCTGTCTGGTCAATATGACAAAAAGCACCGTCACCACCACTCGCAGTTGATGTTGAATTTATACCTGCGGTACTGAATTTTTGCGTGCCATTATCCTGTGCACCGGCAAGAAAATAATTAGTTGTTGTCGGATGTATTGCACATGCATAATACTGAGTAACATTATAACCTGTTACTCTTGATGTGATCGATGTACCTCCGTCAGTTGTACGATAGATACCACCATCATTACCAACAAGAAATTCTGTGGATGAACCTGGTTTAAAAACGATCATGTGGTTATCAGCATGGATTTGTACACCTGAACAAGCACCAGCCCATCTTGAAACCTGCGACCATGAAGTACCTGCATTAGTTGATTTTAATATATCAACACCTCCTACAAAAACTGTATTTGCATCTGAAGGATCCACCGCTGCGATCAGATCATACCATGCCTGGCCTCTTGTGAAATCTGTACTTGCTGATCCCTGGTCGCACCAGTTAGGAGTAGTTAAAGTATTCCATGTAGGAGTAGCGACAGTAGCATCAGTTGTTGACATTACTTTTTTCAAACCCATTGTATTTGGAGCATTATTATCCTGCACCACTGCATATATAATGTTTTGATCAGTTGGTGCGCAGGCTAATTCAATACGTTCTTCGTCAGATGCCGACGTATAAATTTTTGTCCAGTTTACGCCGCCATCTGTTGAGCGATAAATTCCATCTGTTGATAAAATACCAACACTGCAATAAATATTTCCATTAGCCCCTATTTCAAGATCAGCTGCTGCATCATTTGAACCCCCACCTGTTCCATTTCCTAAAACTTTTGTCCATGTGGTACCGCCATTTGTTGATCTTTGTACGCCCCCATTTCGTGTAGCCGCAAGTACAACACCCGTACTTGTAACCACAATTTTTTGAACATAGTAAAATGTAGAGTTATTTGTAGATGGAAGTTGTGCCCATGAAGTTCCTCCATCTGCCGTTTTCCAAATACCGAGACCACGAATTGCATCAGAGTTGTACCATCCTTCACCAGTACCTACGTAAATGTTTTGCGTGTTAGATGGATCCTGAGCCAGTGTAGAAATTGCAAGATTACCCATGAAGTCATCAATCCTTGTCCATGTTGGTGTTCCGACTGTGATATCATTTGTAACCCACAATCCACCGCCTACACTTCCTGAATAGACTTTTTTATAACCATTACCTGCATCATTCAAATCATACATGATTGCACGGGTACGACCACCGACATTGTTCGGTCCTCTTTCACTCCAGGTGATACCCGAAACCGCAGTTGAGGTACGATTTGAAATCGATGCAAGTTTTTCCTGTCTGTAGTTATCAGCGGCAAGCAATCTTTCTCTTGGAACTATATTTAGAGCCGGATCTTTAGTTAATTCAAATTCATGGGCCATTGCGAGATCCATACCGTCTTGAGGTTGATGATCAAGCAGCCTCTTCTTTTTCTCCGAAACTTTTACAAGCTTTTTATTCTCTTCAATTTTTTTAGAAGAGAAATGTTCCCAGGTGTAGTATACGAAGATGAAAAGTAGTGCGGTCAGCACAATTAGTGTAGACTTGTTTCGCATAGAAAATTGGATTTATATAAGTATATTAACCTATTTAGGTTAAGTATTTAAAACGGAAACAAAATATAAAAATTGTAACAAAAAAGAAGCCCTCAAATTACTTGAGGGCTTTACTTGGTATTATTACTTAAAAACTGATTACCACTTATCTACGTCTTCATGTTCAGTAGCGTCAGATGGTGTTGGTGCAGGCTCAGTTTTTTCATTATTCACACTAGCTTCAGGCACTTCGGAGACTTCTGATATTTCGGATACTTCAGCTTCTCCATTTTCTGAAGGCGGATTGTCATGATTGAATGCATCGAAATCAAAATCCGGCATCAATTCGGTCTTTACATAATCAATTGCTTCGCCAAGAGCTTTGATAAATTTATTGAAGTCTTCTTTGTAAAGGAAAATCTTATGACGGTCATACCCATTATCATTAAATCGCTTGCGACTTTCAGTAATGGTGAGGTAATAATCATTACCACGGGTTGTTCTTACATCAAAAAAATAAGTTCTGCGTTTGCCAGCACGAATTCTTTTGCTGTAAATACTTTCCATTTTGTTTTCGTTGTTGTTCTCGTACGCCACTGTGTGTGTTTTACTGATTAATAATCACGTTCTTAGGAAGTCACAAATATAATTATGTTTTTGAAACAGCCAAATTTAAGGGCATTTTGTTTCAGAGCGGCTTTCAGGCTATTTTGACTGGCCGGTTTGGGAGTCCTGCTGCTGCTGGCGGTTATACAATTCGGTATAAAACCCGTTTAAATTCATGAGCTGTTCGTGGGTGCCTTGTTCCACGATGCGGCCATTGTCGAGTACCAGGATAAGATCGGCTTGGCGGATGGTGGACAGGCGGTGCGCTATTACGATGGAGGTGCGGCCTTTCATGAGTTTCTCCAGTGCATCCTGCACCAGCCGTTCGCTTTCAGAGTCGAGCGAGGAGGTGGCTTCATCCAGGATGAGGATCCTGGGGTCCTTGAGCACGGCACGGGCAATG
>Ga0209797_10000086_pt1 | contig 40716 bp, 30 predicted proteins | sample DOMMetBare3Fresh_2_FD_187472 | JGI IMG/M metagenome (GOLD analysis project Ga0209797, IMG submission 187472) | Wetland sediment microbial communities from St. Louis River estuary, USA, under dissolved organic matter induced mercury methylation -... | ecosystem: Environmental > Aquatic >... | reverse complement strand
CGCTGCAGCGCACGTTCTCGTTCCGCGAGGAACTGGCCAGGAGCGTGCTCAAGGTGCCGGAGAACAAGGTGCGCGTGATCGCCGGCGACATCGGCGGCGCCTTCGGCATGAAGACCGCGATCTACAACGAGCCGGCGCTGGTGCTGCTCGCCGCCAAGATCACCGGCCGTCCGGTCAAATGGATCTCGACTCGCTCGGAATCGTTCCTGTGCGACGCGCAGGCGCGCGACAACGTCTCCGACGCCGAGCTCGCGCTCGACAAGGACGGCAACTTCCTGGCCGTGCGGGTCAAGACCATCGCCAACACCGGCGCCTACCTGCAGGTCGGCTCGCAGTCGTTCATCGGCAACATCGGCACGCTCGCGGGCGTCTACAAGACGCCGACGCTCCACGCCGACATCACCTGCGTGTTCACCAACACCAACCCGGTGCGCCCCTATCGCGGCAACGGCCGTCCCGAGGCGGCCTATGTGATCGAGCGGCTGGTCGACCTGGCGGCGGACCAGCTCGGCATCGACCCGGTGGAGCTGCGCCGCCGCAACACGATTCCCGCAGATGCCATGCCGTTCAAGACCGGACTGACCTTCACCTATGACAGCGGCGAGTTCGAGAAGAACATGGACATGGCGCTTAAGCTTGCCGATGCGGCTGGCTTCGCGGTGCGCCGCGCCCAGTCGCGCAAGCACGGCAAGCTGCGCGGGCTCGGCATGTCCAACACGATCGAGCGGGCGGCCGCGCCGAGCTACGAGGGTGCCGAGATCCGCTTCGACCGTTCCGGCGCCGCCACCCTGTTCTCCGGATCGAGCAATCACGGCCAGGGCCACGAGACCGCGTTCAAGCAGATCGTCGCCGACCGGCTCGGCCTCGATCCGCGACAGATCACCTATGTGCACGACGACACCGATCAGGTGTTCTTCGGCGAGGGCACCGGCGGCTCGCGCTCGGCAACGATTGGCGGCTCGGCGGTGCTGATGGCGACCGACAAGATCAAGGCGAAGGCAACCGCGATCGCGGCCCACGTGCTGAAGGTCGCGCCCGAGGACCTGCGGTTCGAGGACGGCATCTTCTCGTCGCAGAAGACCAACCAGACCATGACGCTCAAGGATGTGGCGCTCGCGTCGCTCAACCCGGCGAAGCTGCCGAAGGACATGGAGGTCGGCCTGATCGCGACCGCGATCTACAGCCTTGCCGTCGAGAACTACCCCAACGGCTGCCATGTCTGCGAGGTCGAGATCGACGAGGAGACCGGCGTGGTCGAGGTCGTGCGCTACAGCATCGTCGATGACGTCGGCACCGTGATCAACCCGCTGCTGGTGCATGGGCAGATCGTCGGCGGCATGGCGCAGGGCGCCGGCCAGGTGCTGATGGAGGACATCCGCTTCGACGACAGCGGCCAGATCATGACCGGCTCGTTCATGGATTACGCCATGCCGCGCGCGAGCGATCTGTCATCCGTTGCGATGGAAAGCAATCCGGTGCCGACCAAGACCAATCCGCTCGGCGTCAAGGGCTGCGGCGAAGCCGGCTGCGTCGGCGCGCTGCCGGCAATCGCGAATGCGGTGGTGGACGCGCTCTCGGTCTACGGTGTGCACCACATCGACATTCCGGTGACATCGGAACGGGTGTGGCGCACGATCCGGGAGGCGCGCAGGCAGGCGGCGGAGTAGGGCGAGGCGGCTCCACTGTCGTCCCCGCGCAAGCGGGGACGACACCGAGATTGCTGCTGGAGCAAACCAAACCTACCGCGCCCCCTCCGCGATCACGGCCTTGGCGGCGGCGATCACGTCGGGCGGCGTCTGGTAGAGCTCGCCCACCAGTTTGTCGATCTCCGCGCCGGTCATCGGATTGACATCGAGCAGCCGCTGCTTCGCCTCGGCCAGGAACTCGGGATCCTTCATGGTCAGGTTGAAGGCCTGCCGCAGCGCACGTGCCCGCTCGGCCGGCAGATCGGGCGGCGCCAGGAACGGCCAGCCCATCTGCTGGCGCGCCAGGATGAGCCGCAGGATCTGCCGCTCCTGCTCGTTGCGGGCGACGTCCATGATCAACGGCACGTCCGGCAGCTCGGGGCTCTTCTTGAGCGCCATCTGCAGCAGAAGGTTGATCTTCTTGCCTGTGAGCCAGTCCGGCTTGGTGATCTTGATGCTCGACCACGACCAGCCGCAGCGGCCGTCGACCTCGCCGCGCTCCATGGCGAGATTGATCTCGTTGCCGCCCGGATAGCCGGAGACGAGGCGCACCTTCACGCCGAACATGTTGCGGATCATCATCGCGAACATGTCGGGGTCGGAGCCCGAGCCCTCGCCGCCGACCGTGAATGGCGTCGCCAGCATGTCGTTCCAGCTCTTCACCGGCGAGGTCGTCCAGGTGGCACACAGGCTGACCTGGTCGCTGCCGGAGCCGAGCCAGGTGAACCGGCGCGCGTCGTATTGCGGCTGGCTCGCCCCGATCAACGGCTCCATCGCCATGCCGCGGCCGATCATGCCCAGCGTCAGGCCATCCTTGGGGGTGGTGTTGTAAAGGACATTCGCGAGCCGCAGGCTGCCGGCTCCGGGTAAGTTCTGCGGCACGATCGAGGGGCTGCCCGGGATATGGCGCCCCATGTGCTTCGAGAGCACGCGTGCGTAGAGGTCGTAGCCGCCACCGCTGGTATAGCCGATCAGCATGGTGATGGTCTTGCCGCGGAAAAAGTCCGCGACCGGCTGGGCGCGGGCGATGCCGGGCTGCGCTGCGCCAAGCACGACCGGCATCAGGACAAGAGCAATGCGCGCGATCACGGCAGCCTCCGCTTCGAGTTGGCGCGCATTCTGCATCACATTCCGTGCGAAGCAAATTGCGCGGGTGTCGCGGCGGCGTGAACGTCCAGAAACAGTGGCAAGGGCGGTAGGATTCGAACCCACGATCCCGGATTTGGAAACCGGCGCTTTGGACCAGGCTAAGCTACGCCCCTATTTAGAAAACTGGTCCCTGGGGACGGAGTCGAACCGTCGACCTCCTGAGCCACATTCAGGCGTTCTGGCCACTGAACTACCGCAGGGATGATTTGCACGCATGCACGGCATTTCTCCGCCTCATCCTGAGGGAGCGCAAAGCGCTCGTCTCGAAGGATGTGGCGGCCCGCATGCTTCGAGACGCGTTGCTGCGCAACGCTCCTCAGCCTGAGGCCCGAGAGAGCCTAAATATTGCGCATGTATGGTTGGTGCCGGTGGGTTGATTTGAACAACCGACCTTCGCCGTATGAGAGCGCTGCTCTGATCCGCTGAGCTACACCGGCAAACGTTTGCAAGAAGGACAAGAAGGAAATGGCTCCCCCTCATGGATTCGAACCACGATCGCCGCATTCAAAGTGCGGCATCCTGCCGTTAGACGAAGGGGGACCTGGTGCTCCCTGACGGTTTCGATCCGTCTTCTGCGACTTGAAAGGCCGCGATCCTAGCCACTAGACGAAGGGAGCGGTTTGCGCGGAGCCTGTCGACGATTCCGCGACGGGGCTCGGCGGTTGTTGGAACGAGCAGTGGGATCGAACCCGGTCCCCGGGAAGTGGCGGAGAGTGCAGGAGTCGAACCTGCCCGACCCGAAGGTCTCGCCGCGTTAGCACCGCGGTGCCTTGCCGCTCGGCCAACTCTCCGAATTGATGGGACGTAGGTGATGCGAAGCTCGATCTCGCGCGCTGCCCGGCGCAAGCGACACGCGGCGCGCGCGGCAACGCGGGCCGACCAAGCGTGCCGCGATAAAGGAAATCCAGGTTCCGGAAGGAGGCTTGATCCGATTTGATCAGGTCTCGGCCCTCTAGGCTCTATGAGCGCTGCGCAAAGCGGCCGAGCTCGTCTGTGGCCCGCCTCACCAGGCTTTCCCAGTCGCCGAGTCGCGGCTGGCGCAGCAGCCGGGCGGAGGGATACCAGGGCGACGTCTCGATATCGATGAGCCAGCGCCAGTCGGCGGCATGTTGCAGGAGGATCCACACCGGCCGGCCCATGGCGCCGGCGAGATGCACCACCGACGTGTCGGACGACACGATCAGATCCATGCTGGCCATGATGGCGGCGGTGTCGCCGAAATCCTCGATGTCGTCGCCGAGATGGGTCACCGACGGATGGGCTGCCAGAATGTCCTGGTCGCCCGGCCGCAGCACCTTCTGGATGCTGAAGAACTGCAGGCCCGGCACCGACAGGAGCGGTGCAAAGCGCGGCAGGCCGATCGAGCGGTTGTGGTCATCGACGAACGTCGGACTGCCGGCCCAGGCTACTCCGATTCGCTTCAAGCCATTGTCCGGCAGTCGTGCCTTCCATTTGGCCACGCGCTCCGGCGTCGCCGTCACATAGGGTATCGAGTTCGGTATCGTTTCGAGCCGTGTGTCCAATTCGAACGGCAGGCTCAGCAACGGGCAGTGGCAATCAAACGGTGGCGGCTCCTGCGCAGGGCCGATCACGTCGGAGGCTCCCGGAAGCTCTGAAAGCAGGTCCTTGAGCGACTCCTGCACCTGCACGATCACACGCGCGCCACGCTCGGCCAATGGGGCGGCGAAGCGCGCGAACTGGATGGTGTCGCCCAGGCCCTGCTCGGGATGAACAAGGATGGTCTTTCCGGTCAGCGGCTCCGCGCCGTGCCAGCGGGGCTGCCGGAAGGCCCGTTCCCGTCCTTGCGAATCATCCTTGCGTCCCCGCCATTCGTAATCGCTCCATCCGCCGTGGAAATCGCCAAGCCGCAGCCGCAGAAGGCCGCGGTTCCAATGGGCCTCGGGGTAGCCCGGCTTCAAGGCGATCGAACGATCGAAGCCAGCGAGCGCTTCGTCGAAGCGTCCGGCCTCGCCCAGCGCATTGGCGCGGTTCATCAGCAATTCCGGGTCATCTGGCGCGATGGCCATGAACCGGTCGTAGCTTGCAATGGCTTCGTCGAGGCGCTTGAGTCGCCACAGCGTATTGCCCCGGACGTTGAGCGCGGCCTGAAAATCGGGAGACAGCCGCAGAACCTCGTCGAGGGCGGGCAGCGCCTCCTCGTAGCGCTCCAGCTTGAACAGCATCCTGGCCCGGTCCATCAGGACCAGAACGTCATGTGGATTGAGCGCCAGCGAGCGGTCGTAGCTGAAGAGCGCCTCGTCAGGCTTCTTCAGCTCCCACAGCGCATTGCCGCGGTTGTGCCACGCCATGGCATCTTTCGGGTTGGTCGCCAGGGCGCGGTCGAAGCTGATAACCGCGTCGGCGAATCGCTTGAGCGCGCAGAGCACGTTGCCCCGGTTGCAGAACGCGTCGGCGTAGCTCGGCGCGATCGCGATCGCCTTGTCGAGACTGGCCAGCGCCTCCTCGTTGCGGCCCAGGCGCCACAGGGCATGGCCGTGATTGTTGAGCGCAAGCGCGTCGTTCGGCGCGAGCGACAGCGCTTTCTCGATGCTCGGCAGGGCCGCTGCCGGGCCTTTCAGGGCATTGATCGCGAGCGCATAATTGAGGTGCACGGTCGGCGCTCGCGGATTGGCCTTGAGCGCCTTCTTGAGCAGATGGAGAGCCTCCGCGGGCCGTCCTTGCTGCAGCTCAATCACGCCAAGCAGGTGAAGGGCGTCGAACTGGTCCTTCCTGGCGGCGAGCACCAGCCGGCAGCAGGAGGTGGCCTGCGCCAGATTGCCGGCCTGAAAGGCGAGCGCGGCCCGCTTGAACGTTTGCGCGATATTGGCTCCAAAGTTCAAGCCGCCACGCGCAATAAAGGGGGCATTGGCCATCGCAGTACCCTCTACGACTACTTGACGTTACAGTTGAACGACTTTGCCTATCACAGCGCCCGCGCGGAGCGCGAATCAGTCCGTGCGCACGACCCAGCAAGAACAGGCGCGGCTATTTGCACTTCCATAGAGAAAAGGGCCGGCACAGTGCCGACCCTTTCCCTTCAGTCTTGGGAGGCCGTCAAGTTACCAGGGGAGCTTGTAGTTCAAGCCAATCTTTGCGGTGAAGACTTCGTGGTGGAAGTTGGTGGTGTAGGTCCCTTGCGGGAACGTGTTCGACGTCGTCTCTCGGCCAAGGTCGTGATAGAGGAACTCGGCCTTGAACGACCAGCGCGGGGCGAACATGTGCTCGACGCCCATGCCGGCGACCCAGCCGTACACATTGCGCCTGCCGCAGCATACATAGTTGGCCGTGAAGCCGGATTCGACCTCGGCAATAGCCAAGCCACCGGTGACATAGACCAGCGTGCTGTCGACCGCGAGGCCCATGCGGCCACGGAACGTCGCAAGCCAGTTCATCCTGGTGTTGATCGAGCCGCTGCTTTCGATGTCCTTGTTGTCGAGGCCAGTCCAGGCCCAGTCGGCCTCGACGCCGTAGACGAGGTTGCGCGACTGCCAGTTGTGGCCAATCTGGAAGCCGCCGATGAATCCGCTTGCGCCGCCGGAGCAGACCGATCCGGTGGTGTCGCCGCAGACACCGACTTCAGTAAAATTTTGCTCCGACATGTTGTATCGGGCGCCGCCGACGTGCCCGCCGATATAGGAACCCGCCCAGCTTCCGACCGGAGCGGCATAAGGGGCCGCCTTCACATTCATATCCGCTGCGTAACTTCCGCCCGCAAGCGCCAGCGACGACGCGGCCCCGAGCAGTATCGATCTGAGTGTCATGGACAAAAATCCCCCCAAGGAGTGCTGGGGGCCGGCCCCCCAGCAACAGGTTTCACGCCTGTTCTCCGTAACACGATACCCCTGTGAGGTAAGATCAAACCCAGCGTAATTCTGTGGATAAAATCGTCTATTGACGCTTCCGCCCCTGTGTGTTGTGGGCAAAAAATACCCACCTTGCGGTCTGCTCAACCACCCAGACGGCTCTTGGCCAAGGCACGCAGCGCGGGCCGCTCAATCTTGCCCATCTGGCTGCGCGGAATGCGGTCGACCGGGATGAAACGAATCGGCACAAAGATTCGTTGCAGTCTCGCCTCGCAGTGCGATCGCAGCGCTTTCTCGTCCATCTGTGAGCTCGACACGATCAGCGCATAGACTTCCTCGACGCCGAGCTCGTTGGCGACGGTGAACACAGCCGAATCGGACACTCCGGGGAATGCCGACAGCACGGTCTCCACGAACTCCGGGTTGACCTTGTCGCCCCCGACATTGAGCCGCGTCTCCTCCCGGCCGGTGATGACCAGCAGCCCTTCGCGGGTCAGATACCCGAGGTCGCCGGGATGGAAGAATCCATCCCGAAATGACCGCTTGCTCTGCTCGGGATCGCCGAAATAGCCATCGGCCAGGTTCTGCGTCTTGACGCGCACCACGCCCTCCGTGCCGGCGGGCAGCGGCTTGCCGGCCTGGTCGACGATCTCCGCGGTTGCGCCTGGCAGGACAAACCCGGCCGCGCCCGGCGTATCGGCGATCAGCCGCGAATCAGCGGTGGCGATCGAGCCCGCTTCGGTCGCGCCGTAATAGGAGATGACGGTGTGGCTCATCGAGGCGCGGGCCTGTTCGGCCAGCTCCTTGGGCAAGAGGCCGCCGGCGACCAGAATATGGTCGAGGTCGCACCGAAACAGGCTCTGCGACTGATAGAACTTCACATGCTGCGCCAGGCCGTGCGGCGAGGTCGCCATGTGCTGCATCTTGTAGAGGCCAAGCGATAGCGCCGTGTTGGCCACGTCATCCCCGTGCAGCAGGATGGTGGTGCCGCGCATCAGCGAATACGTGATGAACCGGAACGTCGGCGCCGCCGAGAGACCGAGATCGCAGTACAGCCGCGAGCATTGCGGCCAGCGCGGTCCGTAGACGTAATCGAATCGCGCATTGCGCTCGATTAGCAGCCGATGCGTGAACGGGACGCACTTGGGCGTTCCGGTCGTTCCGGACGTGAGGGTGATCCGGCAGATATCCTCCATCTCCACGGGTTGCGCGCCGTCGTCGACGGGCGCCTTGCCGTCGCTGCCGAGGACCCAATTCAAGTCCGCCCGAATGGTTCTGCCGGCGTTCTCGAACATCTGAATCGAATCAGTGATCACAGCCTTGGCATTCAATTCCTTTGGCAGCACGTTGCCGCGACACGGCACCGTGATCACGCCAAGGCGCATCAGCCCATATGTCAACGCAATGTGGAATATGGCGTCCTCGACCATAAGCCCGACCACGTCGCCGTGCTTGAATTGCAGGCCGGCCGCGCTTGCGCTGACGTTGTTCATCATGCGCTCGAGCTGCCCATAGGTGGCCGACTGGATCTTTCCGCCCGGCACGCACACAGCCAAGGCATCCGGATTGATCCGGCATTGGAACAGGATTGCCTCGACGATGTTCATCGCTTCCTCACATCACGGGCCCGGTGCTCTCGCAAGCCCGGAGATGGCCTTGCCGATAGGGCCGACGCTCTTTTGCGCTCAATTGAGCTTCGCCCTGGCAAGCTGCGGCAGTTGGGTGCGGTCGACCTTGCCCATGGCGTTGCGAGGCAATGCAGCCGCGGTCACGACCTTCGCGGGAACGAACACCTGCGGCAATTTTCGCTGACAGTGCGCCTTGAGCGCCGCCTCGTCGAAATTGCCGCGCGGCACCACCGCGGCCCAGAGCTCATCGACGCCCCATTCGCTCGCCATCGTGAAAACCGCGGCTTCCTCAACGGCTTCGAAGGCATTGAGCACATCTTCGACCGCCTCGGGCTTGAGCTTGTCGCCGCCGAGGTTGAGCACGGCCTTCTGCCGGCCCGACACCACCAGGAGATTGTCCGAGCGGAGATAGCCGGTGTCGCCCGGATAGAACCAGCCATCCTGAAACACCTTGGCGGACTCTTCCGCGTTGGCGAGATACTTGGCGACGTTCGAAGCGCTGCGAATGCGAACGATGCCTTCCGCGCCGCGCGGGCGAGCGCTTCCGCTCTCATCGACGATCTCGACGCGTGCGCCTGGCAGCACGAACCCGACGGCGCCCGTAACGGGAGAGATGGTGTGCGCAAGAGCGGCCGCCACCATGCTGGTCTCGGTCGATCCATAGGCCGTCATCAGGTTCGCGCAGATGCGGGCCCGCACCCGTTCGGACAACAGGCCCGGCAGCACGCTGCCGCCGGAAAACACCGTATCGAGCGCGGGCTGCGCATTGGGATGCGCGTCAAATCCTCTCAGCAAATTCGTCAGTCCGCCGGGTGAGGTCACGATGTTCTGAATCCGGTAGGCTTCGAACGCCCGGATGGTCAGCTGCTGGTCCGGGCCCGGGACGAACAGCGTGCCGCCGCGCCAGAGCACGGCAATCAAGAATTGAAAGCCGAGCGAGGTGGGCAACCCCAAATCGATATAGGTGCGCCCGCAAGCCGGAAGCCGGTTGCCAAAGGCATATTGATGGCGCGCGATTCGTGACGCGAGCATGCGATGGCTGAGCGCGACTGCCTTGCCTTCTCCGGTCGTGCCCGACGTCAAGACGACGCGGCACAGATCATCGGGCTCGGCGCAGTGAACGTGCTCCGGCTGGAGCGGGCTGTCGTCGCCGGTGAGCCAGCTGGCGTCGGCGCGCAGCACCCTGATGGCCGGATAGGGGAAATTGATGTCCGTGAGGACGGCGTCGACATGCAGCTCCCGCGGCAGGTTCGGATTGCTGCCCGAAACGGTCACGATGCCCAGCCGGGTGAGCGCGAGCACAATGACGGCGTGCATCAGGTGGTCGTCGAAGAAAAGGGCAATCACGTTGCCGCGGCGGAAGCCGAGACCGAGCACTTTCCGGCAGACGCTATGAATCGAGCGCTCGAGCCGACCATAGCTCATGATGTTGAGCGCGGAGCCCGGCGAGGCCAGCGCCGCGGACGTCGCGCTGGTCCTGCAGTGATGCATGATCGGGTCGGTGATGTTCATCGCTTGCCTTGGTGCGGCTCGTGCGCCGTCGTGTTTTGAAATGCCCGAACGCAATCTAGCCCACGCTTCCTGTTGCCGCCAGCGCGGGGCTGTGTGCTCCGGATACTTGGCATGAGTGTTGGAGTCCACGGCGCGATTCGAACGCGCAGCCTGAGGCTTCGGAAACCTCCGCTCTGTTCCATTGAGCTACGTGGACGCATTGAGGTGATGATCTTGGAGCCCTCGGCAGGACTCGAACCCGCACGGTCCCGAGGTAGAAGCTCGGCGCTCTGTCCATTGAGCTACGAGGGCTCGATTGACGTCGAGTAGGGCGGGCGGCGAAGTCGGTGACCCGACCGCGCCGCCCGTAGCATTTGGATTGACTCCGCACAGCGCCTCACGGCTTGCGCTTCATCTCGCGGATGAACCGCAGCACGCCCTCCGAGAACCCGTCGATGTGGATCCAGCGACCGTAACCGCGGTGGGCCCGGTTGGGGCGCAAGCCCCTGTCGTTTTTCAAGAACGAAGGAACCGAGCCCTTCAGCGCAGGCAGTTCGTGAAGCGCAAACAATCAATCGAAGACCGGCGGATTGGCGCGTACGGTCGACGAAGATGGGCAATGCTTGCGGGCTAGGACAAGCGTGGACCTTGAAGCAGGCGGCGGACCGCCTGACGATCGATCGATGGCGCAGCCCGCTCCAGCCAATCGAGCGGGGTGAACCCGTTGTCGTCTCTCGCGGTGGGATCGGCGCCGTGTGTGAGAAGAACCTCGATGGTCTTCACGAAGCCTGCCTTGGCGGCATAATGGAGTGCCGTCGCGCGTCCGCCGTCGGTCCCTTGCCCCGTGAAGCGCTTGTCCTCGACACGCGCACCGTGACGCAACAACCCCGCCACATACGCGGGGTCGTCCTTTCGTCCCTGGTTCCCGGTGCATGACAGGCCGATCCAGGCCCCTGATCGATCGACGCTCGCACCCGCGCGCGTAAGCATCGGCGCCAGCTCGGGATGGATGACCCAACGGCCCGCGCCGATCGACGCTGCGCTCGCTCCGCATTCGAGGAGCATCGCGACCATCGCCACGTTCTCGCGCTCAACCGCGCTGCGGAGCGCACGGGCTCCGGCGATGACGGGCTCGTTGGCCCGCGTGATGCCGGAGAGAAGTTCGCGCAACGCCTCCACCTGCTCGCCAGCGACCGCATGATGCACCGGCGTGATCTGGAGAGCGTCGACGGCGGGATCGATGGCCTGCAGCGCCTGTGCGTCGCGGCCGATGTGCCCGTGGAGGCGATGGAGGTCTCCGAGGAACGCGTGCGTAAAGATGTCCTCTTTCGCGCCGCGGCCAAGCAGGAGCGCTTCGATTTGGTGGCGCCGCTTCATGCGTGCCGCACAAAGCGGTGTCAGGAAGATGAGCGGCTCGACTGGCGATGGCTTGTTGACATCGACCCCCTCGTCGAGAAGGAGCTCGACGACGGGTTGGCGCCCGGCGAGCACCGCGAGCTGCAGGAGATGCGCGGCATGCGGCGTGGAGGCGAGCACGTCCGGCGCGCGCCCTATGAGCTGGCCCAGCGCTGCGGCATCCCCGCGCCGCGCCAGGCTGACCGCCTCGATCGCCGGCTTGTAACGCAAGCACGTACCGTGCGGTTGCGCGCGTAGTGCTGAAGGCTCCGCTCCCTCGTTGACCAGCGCCATCGCCAGAACGCGGACCTTGTCCTGGATGGCGCGCCGCGCCGCGACGTCCGACACCGCCGCGTCGAGTGCGCCGCGAAAGTGCGCGAGCCACTTCTCGGCGAGCGCGCGGGTGATGGGCAGCAGATCGTGGCGATGCTTGAGCGGCAGGTGAGTGCGGTCGCTGTAGCTCGCATCACCGCCGAGCCACTCGGCGAAGAAGCGCTTCTGCGCCTCGCGCTCGCTTGCGAGATCGCGGCTGAAGAGCGGCCGAAGCGCGGCGTCGGTCTCGATTCGGTCGTAGAGCCCGTCGATCAGTGCTTCGACCGCGCTACGGCCTCCGATGAGCCGGAAGAGATCACCATCGACGAAAGGGCGGTGCGCCTCAGGGTGGGCGAGGAGTTGACGGTGTTCCATCGCGCGCTCGCGCCGGCTGACGTCCCAATCGAGAATTCTGGTACCGCTTCGCCGTGTTTGGATCAACTGGGCGCAAATCGGCGGTGCGGCGATAGTGAGCTGGCGCGCACGGAAGGATTCGAACCTCCACCGTCCGGATCCGTAATCCGGCGCATTATCCAGTTTTGCTACGTGCGCAGAATTTCGCGGCGACCTCGAATGATGGCCGGCGAACTGGTGGAGACAGCCGGTAACGCTCCGGCCACGACGATCTTGCAAGGATCATCTGCACCCTTGTGCTGTCCCCGTATCTGAATAACGATATGGCGCCTGGGGTCCGTATCGAGCGGACTCCTCCCGATTTTCAATCGGGTGCAATGACCTCATCTGCCACCCAGGCGTATTGACCGGCCAGCTGCCGCAACAGGCACAGCAGCAAAGACATGCGATTTGTTGTTTGCTTAGAACGATTTGCGCCAATTCTGCGTCCCGCATTGCTGAACAATTGCGCGGGATTAAGATGGAGCGCGAAGGGTTATTCAAAAGCCCGATCGAGGAGGATGTCATGAGACTGAAAATAGCTTCTGCGCTGCTGGTTACCGCCGGTCTTCTGTTGGTGTCCGCGCCGGTATCGGCACAAGACCTCGGCCCGCACTTCAAGAAGGTCAAGGACGGGGTTATCACCTACGTGGCGAAGCCCGATGAATCGAACTGTACAATCATCCTGACCAACGAAGGCGTCGTGCTGATCGATTCCGGACACAACCCGACCGACTCGCAGACGATCCTCAAGGCGGTGAAGCAGCTCACGCCGCTGCCGATCCGGTTCTTGATCAACACCGAGCCGCACGCCGATCACACGACCGGCCACTACGTGTTTTCGCCGCCGACCGTGATTGTTGCCGCCGCCGGCGCGACCGAATCGATGAAGGCTGCCTACAATCCTCGCCGCATCGAGCAACTGCGCGGCGAATCACCGGAGATGCGCACCGCCGCCGAGGGCTATCGCCTGGTCACGCCGCACATCGAGTACAAGGACAAGATGACTATCAATCTCGGCGAGCGCACCTTCGAGCTGATGTATCTCAAGAACGTGCACAGCGAGTCCGACACCGCAATCTGGCTGCCGAAGGAGCGCATCGTGTTCACCGCAGCCTCGATCGGCGTCAAACGCGTCAACAACTTGCGCCCCTCGGTCACCATCCCCGACACGCTTGCCGCCATCCGAATGATGAAGGCACTTAACCCCGAGGTCGTGATCCCGGGACACGGGGTCTATGGCGGCATCTCGCTGCTCGATGACAATGAGCGCTACTACACGCTGCTGCTCGACCGCGTGCGCGCGCTGGTGCAGCAGGGGCGCACGCTCGAGCAGATCCAGAAAGAGCTGAAGATGCCGGAAATCGAAACCTGGGCTGGCAAGGAGCGCTTCAACACCAATGTCGACGCCGCCTACCGAGCGGTGAAGGGATAGATCCGGCTCTCCGCATCAGCCGTGCTCCTCCCGATTTTCAATCGGGTGCAATGACCTCATCTGCCACCCAGGCTTATCGAGACGAAACTGGAGTTGCGGGCGGGACTCGAACCCGCATCTACGCGCTTTGCAGGCGCGGCCGTTGCCGTTCCGGTCACCGCAACATGAATTGGAGGAACGCGAATTGGATCCAGGAGCAGGACTCGAACCTGCATCGCGACGGTCAGAGCATCGCATCCTACCGTTAGACGATCCTGGAATGGCGACCGACGCGCCAGCCAGGACAGGCGACGCGTCAGTCAGTCCTTGAACGGATCGAACACGTCGGCGCCCGCCATCAGCACGGCGAACGGGCGCAGCCGATGCTCGATCGCGACCGTGCCGTCGTGGTGCGCGAGCACGTCGGTCAGGCGGCGATAGGCCTGCGGCGCCTCGTCGAGATCGCCGCCCACGAGATGCACGCCCTTCTGGCGCAGCCACGCCTGCATCTCGTCGTGGCTGACGCGGCCCTCGCGCAGCACCTCGCCGGTCTTGCGGTTGCGCTTGCCCTTGGCCTCGGTCCGCGACATCACGCGGCCGGCGCCGTGCACGGTCGAGTAGAGGCTCGCGGCCGCCGCCTCGCTCTCGACGCCCTTGAGGATCACCGCGTCGTCGGCCATCGAGCCGCCGACGAAGCCGCGCTGGCCGGGAAACGCCGGCGTCGCGCCCTTGCGCACGACCCACAGATCACGCTCGCCATGGCGCTCGCGCCAGGCATAGTTGTGATGGTTGTGGACCGTGTCGGTGAGCTTGGCGCACAGGATGCGGCGCACGCGCTCGACCACCCACTCGCGGCCCGCATAGGCGTACTGGCCCGCGAGCGTCATCGCCGCGATGTAACGCGCGCCGAGCTCGCTCTTGTCGTGCACGATCGTCGGAGCCACATCGATGCCGTCCTTGCCGCCGGCCTGCTTGATGTAGTGGGTGGCGCTCTTGTGGCCGAGGCCACGCGAGCCGAAGTGAGCGCCGATCCACACATAGCCCTCTTCGTCCTCGAACAGGTCGACATAGTGGTTGCCGGAGCCGACGGTGCCGAGCTGCGCCCGCGCCATCTCCTTGAGGTGGCCGACGCCGGCATCCTGCCACAGCGGGCTGTCGAAGATGGCGTGGTCGATCGGCTTCGGGTTGGTGCGGCCGAGGCCAAAGCTCACCTCCTTGGCGATGTCGCCCGCGATCACCGGCACCCGCGCGCGGATGTCCTCGTACTTGAGGTTCACGCGCGCCGCCATGTTGCCGCAGCCGATGTCGAAGCCGACGCCCGAGATCGACACATGCTCCTCGTAGGCGATTACGCCGCCCACCGGCTGGGCGTAGCCGAGGTGGCCGTCGGCGCACAGCACGCCGCCCGCGACGCTGCCGACGCCCATGCAGCGCCACATCTGCGCGACGGTGCGGTCGTCATGCTCGCCGAAGATCTTCAAGTCCGTCATGACACGCTCCTTCGCGTTGGGTTGAGGATATAGCGTTTTGAACTGGTCAGGGCGGGTGGATTTGAACCACCGGTCTCCCCCGTCCGCAAAAGCGCGTTCACGCGCGTCTTCAACGCAATACGCTAGGTGGGGACGGCCAGGCTCCCCTACACCCTGATTTTGCCTGGAGGCCCGTCTTCGCTCTTGGAGCTTCGACGGGCACCCGCTTTTCAGAGGCCTTGCCCGCCGAAGCTTCAGCGAAGGCGGGTGGACCACCCAGCAGGACTCGAACCTGCGGCCTCCGGCTTCGCACGCCGGCGCTCTCACTCCCGCTGAGCTATGGGTGGAAAGATGCTATTGTGGCCGCCTCGATCGGGAGGCGACAGATGACCTGGTACCGAGCATTTCTGACGGTAGGCATATTCCTTGTGTCTGTGCTCTCGTTGAGCCACGCATCCGCGCAGTCGACCTATCCGGACAAGACCGTCCGCCTGATCGTGCCGTTTCCGGCGGGCGGCGCGACCGACATCCTGGCGCGGCTGATTGCGGAGCGGCTGAGTAGCGCTTGGGGCAAGCCGGTCGTGGTCGAGAACATATCCGGCGCGGCGGGCGCGACCGGCACCGCGCAGGCCGCCAAGGCGGCGCCTGACGGCTACACGCTGCTCACCGCGGTTGCGACCACCACGACGCTGCTGCCGCACCTGCGCCGCGACCTGCCCTACGATCCGCTGCGCGATTTCGACGCGGTCACGCTGGTCGCGAGCTTTCCCAACCTGCTGGTGGTGCGGCCGGCGCTGCCGGCGACCGACGTGCGGCAGCTGATCGATCTCCTGCGCGCCAGCCCAGGCAAGTTCAGCTATGCGAGCTCGGGTTTCGGCGCCTCGCCGCACCTGTCGGCGGAATGGTTCAAGTTGATCACCAAGACCGATGTCCTGCATGTGCCGTTCACCGGCAGCGCGCCCGCGTTGCCGGCGCTGCTCGGCGGCCATGTCGACATGATGTTCGACACCCTGCCGTCGGTGCTGCCGCTGGTGCAGGAGGGCAAGCTGCGCGCGCTCGGCGTCACCACCGCGGAGCGCGTGCCGTTCCTGCCGAACATTCCCGCCATCGCCGAGACGCTGCCCGACTTCGACGTCACCTCCTGGCTCGGCGTCGTGGTGCCGGCCGGCACGCCCGCCGACATCCGGGCCCGCATCGCGGCGCCGCTCATGCAGTTCATCCAGGAGCCCGCGGTGGTGGCACGCCTGCGCGACGTCGGCGCGGTTGCCGCCAAGCCCAACACCCCGGAGGACTATGCGGCCTGGATCCGCAAGGACTACGACAAGTGGGGCCGCGTCGTGCGCGAGACCGGGATCAAGCTCGGCAATTGATATGGGCGAATTGGCGCTGCCGGCGGGATTCGAACCCGCGATCTCCGGAGTGAGATTCCGGAATCCTGGACCGCTAGACGACGACAGCGTTATCGATGTCAACAAACAACATTGGCTCCTGGAGCAGGGCTCGAACCTGCAGGCCTTGCGGCACCTGATTAACAGTCAGGCGCGTTTACCGATTCCGCCATCCAGGAATGAGGGCAGCAAAACGCCGCGAACCGCAGGCGCGATGGCGCCCACGGCCCTTGGCCCCAAAAAGTCGTGCCTCAGCCCGTCACCATCTCACGGTGTCGGTGCCCGACAGTCGCTGCGGCGGCTCCTCCATCTCGACTCGCCCCGCCGATGCTGCGGCTGGAACGACGGCCGGCAGCTGAATCACCGTGGCGCGCTGGCCTGGCCGGAGGCGGGTGAGCAACATCACCCGTCCGTCCGGGAACTCGAGCGCATCATGGTGCGTGTTGCTTTCGCTGGCGTTGATCTGGCGAAACCGCGCCACGGTCGAACCAAGCCGGCGCAGGCGCGGCAACAGCGATCCGAAGATGTGCTCTTGCTCCGCCTCGCGCTCGAACACGACTTCCGTGCCGGGGCGAAGGCAGACCGCCACATTCGGCTCCCCGACCGCGGCAAAACCGCGCGTGCTCGAGCCGATGAAGCTCATTGTGACCAGTTTGTCGCCAACCTTGGCGGCACGGGACGCAACATTGTGCAGACTATAGTCACACATGGGAGGCGCTCCTCGTTACTGAGTTCCGGTTGGTCCGGAACATTTCCGTAACGCGCGACAGCGGTCTTGGGTTCGACCGCCGGGCTGGAATTGGTGGAAACGAGCGGGACTTGAACCCGCATCTCCCGCTTGCAAGGCGGGGGCTCTCCCAATTGAGCTATCGTCCCGTGAAGGTTGTCGAATGGTGCGGACGGCGGGAGTCGAACCCACACCCCCTGAGTGGCGCTCAGGGACTCTGCCGTTAAGCCACGTCCGCGATTGTTCGAGATTGATCGGCGGCCGAAATGGTGGCCGATCGCGCTGCGCAATTTGGTGGGTAGGGATGGAATTGAACCACCACAGCTCACGCGGGGCGTTTACAACGCCTTGGGCTCGCCAGTGCCCAGCCTACCCGTGCGCAACAGCGTTGCTGCTGTTGCGTGAATTGGCGGAAGGTGAAGGAGTCGAACCCTCGACCGCAAGGTCGGCCCGGTTTTCGAGACCGGTTGCGCGCCACCGCGCACCACCCTCCGTGATTGGTTGTCCCGGCGCGATTCGAACGCGCGACCCCCGCTTTCGAAGAGCGGCGCTCTTCCGCTGAGCTACGGGACACCGAGTTTGGTACGCCCAGGAGGAGTCGAACCTCCAACCGTGCCTGGTGCCGCCGATTTGAAGCTCCTAAAGCAGTCGCGGCAAACTCTGTTAGGAGCTTCAAATCGAAAAGCGGCACCCGAGTCATTGAGCTGCTAGTGCCCCTTTGCTTCCGAAGTTCGTGTCAGAGGGTGCCGCGATGACTCACCAACTTCGGAAGCGGGGCACTAGTCCGGAGCTCACGACGGGTATAAGCCGTCCGCTCTGCCAATTGAGCTATGGGCGCAAACGAGATCATGCAAAATGGTCAGGGTGGTTGGATTTGAACCAACGGCCTCCTGCTTCCAAGGCAGGAGCTCTGGCCTGGCTGAGCTACACCCTGTCGATTGAGAAGCTGGCGCTCCGTAGGGAGATCGAATCCCTCTCGCCCGATAGACAGTCGGGCCGCCTCACCAGATGCGTAACGGAGCAATGTTCGAACGGGCCCGTCTTCGCTAAGGCTACGACGGGCACCCGCCTTTTCACGGCTCTTGCCCGCCGAAGCTTCAGCGAAGGCGGGTGGTGCGTCTGGGCCGACTCGAACGGCCACTGAATGCGCTCTCAACGCACTCCCTCTGCCAATTGGGGTACAGACGCGACGCATGCCGACCGCCGCGGACGGTGGCTCGGCACAAAAGTGGAGGACCAGGCAGGATTCGAACCTGCGATGAGCTTGAAGCTGCCGGCTTAAGAGGCCGGCCCGTTCGGCCGCTACGGTAACTGGTCCAGTGTTGCGACGACTGGCGGACGCGAGTGGTTACGATCCACAGGCCGACGGGTTAAAAATCCGCTCCCTCTCCATTCGGGTTTAAGGCTTCGCGTCCGGTCTTCGTCTCGGTATGCAACAAACATGTTCAACCCGAAATGTCCTTCCAGACGTTCATAAGTGCGTGGACCAGGGCCTCCGCCTTTCGTGGTCTAAGGCGCCCGTCAAATATGACGATTATCTCATGAGGAACATCGGACCAAATAGTTGCGTCACCATTTGACCATTCGAACTCGATGCCTTCCGTTACGGATAGGCCTGTGCGTCGACGATAGTCCGTTTTTGGCACCCGAAAGTCTGATCCGCGCGATAACGCATCGATCATCACGGTTAGAGTCGATTCCCAATCTGCCCACGTTGTCTCGCTGGCTCCCTCGAACCGGAGCACGACGCACCGCGTTCCATGCTCAACGTTCCTGAGATTCAAGAAAGAGTGCTCCTACTTTGTTGGGCCTGGTGGGAGGTACTGCCCCTCCTGCAACACGCTTATCGGGCGCGCCCGTCGCTTCTCCGTTCACCAGGATTGAGCCCGCCTTCGCTGAAGCTTCGGCGGGCAGCCTTCGCCGTTGGCGGCTGGCTTGCCGGCCGAAGCCGCGAGGCGGCGAAGGCTGGTGCGTCCTGCAGGTTCCGCCCCTGCTGCCTCGACCATGTCGCGGTCGCGCTCTGCTGATTGAGCTAAGGACGCGTACCTCCTCAGGGAGTCGAACCCCGGATCCCGCGGTGTAGGCAAGGAGCTTTGGCCGCTAAGCTGAGGAGGCGTGGTACTTGGTGGTTTTGGCACAAGCGGGTGGGTGTCGCTGCGGTGTCGCCTGATTCGTCGCTTTGATCCACATCGTGCAAACCGATGTGCGCACGACGTGCCAAGGTCTATGGCGCCGTCGGATGAAGAAGCGTGAGCGGGGACCGTCCGTGCTTGCGATAGATCAAGAAGTCGGAATCCAGGGTTAGGACGGCATGCCGATCATGGATCTCCGCCATGCGTACGATGCAGGCGTCGGCCAGCGACATCGGGGTGTCGCGATATTTTTGCAGCAACTTCCGTAGCGCGCCGACATGGTCTTCAATCTGGAACGCGACGCTGAGCGCTCCGTTCTGAAGCAGCTCGAACAGTGTGTCCTGCGCCTTCGTGTGACGCGCGAGCAGAAACATCGCTTCCGCGAGGACTGGCTCACAGACGAGCAGAGGTGCCTCGAGTTCCTCGATGCGCTCGGCGACCCAGCGGTGGTGCTGTTCCGCTCGGTCGAAAAACGCGACGAGCGGTCCTGTATCAACGATGGCGCCGGTCATTGCGGCCGAAGCCTGCGAGATGCTCCGGATTCGAAGCAAGGTCGGCAATGCCTGAATCAATCGTTCCACGCCCGCGCTTCATGAGCTGCGCAAGGCTCCGGCGCCGCCGCGTCTTGTGCGGAGCTTCGAGAACAAGCCGCAGCCCTTCCTCGATCAGGTCCCTGAGCTTGCGGCCGCGTAGCGCCGCCTCCGCCTTGGCTCGACGGTACAGATCGTCAGGGACTTCCACGGTGGTCTTCATGCGCGCATTCCGATTGGTACGGGCCATAAAACCATATTTATGGGCACCGGAGCAAGATTCAAGTCGTTGCAGCGGTCTCCAGGTTCCGGCCTTGCTGCCTCGACCATGTCGCGGTCGCTTCGAATCTTTGGTGCGCTGAGCAGGACTCGAACCTGCACTGAGCGGGTTTTGAATCCGCCGCCTCTGCCGTTGGGCTATGCGGGTGTCGTCACATGTTTGCTGCAACCGCTGCAGGAACTTCAAATGGGCGGCACTAGAACGAGCGATCGAGCGTGACGTCGATCAGCATCGGTCCACCGTCCTTGATCGCCTTGGCAATGAGATGAGTGGCCTCGTGCACCGTCTTGGCGCGCTCGGCCTTGACCCCGAACGAGCGCGACAGCGACAGGAAATCGACCTCCGGGTCGTTGAGTTCCATCCCCACATACTGGCCGACCTGGTGCGCCAGCCCCTGCATGGCCTGCAGGCGCTGCTTGAGGATGCGGTAGGACGTGTTGTTGAGGATCACGAAGATCGCACCAATCTTGTAGCGCGCCGCGGTCCACAGCGCCTGCGTCGTATAAAGCGCGCTGCCGTCGCCGATGATGCCGACCACCGGGCGCTCCGGCAGCGCGAGCTTCGCCCCGATGGTCGCGGGCAGGCCCCAGCCGATGCCGCCGCCACGCAGCCCGAAATAGCTCTGCGGGTCGTCGCTGTTGATGAGCTGGCGGATCCCCGGCGCATTCGACAGCGCCTCCTCGATCACCACCGCATCCTTGGGCAGCATCGCGCCGATCGCTTCGAGCAGCGCCAGCGCCTGCACCGGAACCGCGCTCGCGAGCGCGCGCGCTTTCGCGCGCAGCGCCTCGCGTTCCTTGGCGATCGCCTCGCTCGCGGTCTTGAGCCGGTCGCGGGCTAAGCCCCTGGCGCCGGCCGACATGCGCTCGCGCACGGCGGCGGTGAGCTCCGGCAGCGTGGCTTTGGGATCGCCGAGGATCGCGACCTTCGGCGGATAGTTCTTGCCGATCTCCCACGGATCGACGTCGAGATGGATGAGCGTGATGCCTCCCGGCATCGGATCGACGTCGGACGGCAGCGACAGCGTGAACAGATCGGCACCGGCCGAGAACAGCACGTCATACTGTTCGAGCACCTGGCGCACCGCCGGCGCGAGCCGCGTCAACTGGCCGCGAAACAAGGGATGCGATGTCGGATACGACGCCGTGCTGGGCACGAACTCGGCGTAGACCGGCGCGCCAAGAAGCTCGGCCAGCTCGACCAATTCCATGGTGCCGCGGCTCTGCGCCACTGCGTCGCCGGCCATGATCACAGGCCGCTCCGCGCGCGCCAGAATGTCGGCCGCCGCCTCGATCGCGGAGCGATCGCCGCGCGTGCGTGGCGCGATGCGCGTCGGTGTCATCAGGTCGAGGTCGGCGTCGGCGCGCAAGATATCGCCCGGCAGCGAAAGAAACACCGGTCCGGTCGGCGGCGCGAGCGCGGTCTTGGCCGCGCGGTGCACGAGCCGCGGCAGGTCGGCGAGACGGTGAACCTCGAACGACCACTTCACCAAGGGCCGCGCGATCACCGGCAGGTCGGCCCACAGGATCGGCTCGGTCGCGGTGAAGCTCTGCTCGTGCTGGCCGGCCGTGACCAGGATCGGCGCGCCCGCCTTCTGGGCGTCGTAGAGCATGCCGAGCGCGTTGCCGAGGCCCGGCGTGGTGTGAAAGTTGCACACCGCGAGCTTGCCGGAGGCCTGCGCATAGCCGTCGGCCATCGCCATGATCGCGGCCTCCTGCAGGCCGAGCAGGTAGCGGATGTCATCCTCGGTCGCGAATGCATCCATCAGCGGAAGCTCGGTGGTGCCGGGATTGCCGAACACGAACTCCACGCCCTCCTGCTTGAGGAGCTCGAGAAATGCCTTCTTTCCGGACATCATTGGCACGGGCAGCCTCCATGACTGCGCGCAATCTCGCATCTTGGCCGTCGCAGCGAAAGCGGGCGTGCGGGCCTGGTTGCATGAGCCTGCCATCGCTGAAGCTTCGGCGGGCAGCTTTCGCCGCTTTGCGGCTGGCTTGCCAGCCGTAGCCGCGAAGCGGCAAAGGCTGGTGCGCCAGGCAGGATTCGAACCTGCACTGTGCTCCTTCTGAGGGAGCCGCCTCCTGCCGATTGGGCTACTGGCGCGTCTGATGATTCATAAGCGCGTTCAGGCGAGTCTGGTGCCTCATGAGCGCGCTCAAGCGAGCTTGGTGCCTTCGGCGTGGATCGAACACGCGGCCTGCCGCATACCAAGCGGCTGCTCCACCAATTGAGCTTCGAAGGCGCTTTGCAATCTCGAATGAAAATTGATCTGGAGCCCACACCACGGGATCGAACCTGGGACCTCCTGCTTACAAGGCAGGCGCTCTTGCCGACTGAGCTATGCGGGCGTGCCGGCTGCGTGGCTCGAACACGCGGCCTCCGCGTTACGAGGGCGGCGCTCTTCCATCTGAGCTAAGCCGGCGAAAAAAGACAAAGAAAAAAAACAAAATGGTCAGCGGCGGCGCTCCGAGATCGAAGCTACCTTGCAACAGGGACTACAGCTCCGAGCAGAGCGCAGCGCCGCTGGCCAATTCTGGACGTTCACGATGTCAAACAGCAAAGCGTTAGAACAGCAAGCGTTAGTCGAAGGCGCGTCACACAGGTTCATGTTGCGTAGACGATTATTTGTCAGTCGCGATCATTGCAGCGGGCGTGTTGCATCGTTCGCACGCAAGCGTGCGCACGTCGCGCGAAGCGCGGGCTAAGGATCGCGGTACCGATAGCGCGCGACCCAGCGGGGCGACGCGCGCGCTCGTGCGCCTAAGCGCACGGGCGTCGGTATGATTCTCTGGAGACTGTTGCGGGCCACTGCGGGTCCCTCCTGCCTGTTGGCGGAGGGAGAGCGCCCGCCGCCGGTTATTCCGAGTGTCTCGGATAGAGTCCGGATTGCTGTTGATGTGACAGGCAACCCGATTCCGCGCGCATGACGCGCCGCTCGCTCGGTCGCTTAAACGACCAAGCGTTGGCGGCGCTAAGCGCGGCTATGGTTGTGCCTAGGAGGCGCATCGGGTTCCTCGTCGTGCCGTGATCACTCATGTCGGCGTTACTTGTATCGATATGGCGTCTGTCGTCGATACGGTGTCTGTCGTCGATACGGTGCCTGTCGTCGATATGGTGCCTGTCGTCGATATGGTGTCGCGGCGAAAGTTTGCCAACACTCTTTGTTTGGCAGGGGGCTGCATGTGTCAGAAATTTTCGACGAAATCAAGACCGGGTTTGTGAAACTGCGTTAACGCAACAAAGTATCGCTTGCCGCGCGCGGGAAAGCGTCTCGTTTCACGGCGAATGCGAGGGCGCCCGGTTCGTGTCCCGCGTGTGTCGGCTCGCTTGGCGCCTCGTTGCGGACGGCGGGCGTTTATGCATGGATAGTGGGCGAAGCGCTTGGGCCTGAGGCCGGCCGAACGGGGCGCGATACGACGACAAAGACAAGGGGAGGAGCCGGTCATGACAATCAGGGCAAGTCTCTATTTGAGCGCTGCGGCGATCGCGGTCGCGGCGCTGGTCGGTGCTCCGCCCGTGCAAGTGAGCGCCCAGCAGCCGGCGCCCGCCGGCGTGACTGTCGGGGACAGTGATCTCGGCGGCGTGGTCACCAGCGCCAAGGGGCCCGAGGCCGGCGTCTGGGTGATCGCGGAGACCCACGATTTGCCGACCCGCTTCATCAAGATCGTGGTCACCGACGACCAGGGCCGCTACGTCCTGCCCGAGCTGCCGAAGGGCGCCACCTATGACGTCTGGGTGCGCGGCTATGGCCTCGTCGACTCGCCCAAGGTGAAGGCTGCGCCCGGCCGGATCGTGAACCTGACCGCGGTGGTGGCGCCGAGCGAGGCGGCGGCGGCCGAATATTATCCGGCGCAGTACTGGTACTCGATGCTGAAAATCCCGGACAAGAGCCTGTTCCCCGGCAAGGGCGAAGGCCCCGGCGGCAACGGCATGTCGGAGAAGGTGAGAAGCCAGGCGCAGTGGCTCGCCATCCACAAGACCCACTCCTGCAATTCGTGCCACCAGCTCGGCAACAAGCCGACGCGCACGATCATGAAGGAGCTCGGCCAGTTCAATTCATCCTACGAGGCGTGGCTGCATCGCATCCAGGTCGGCCCGATGGCCGAAACCATGGTGACCAACATCGGCTCGCTCGATACACAGGTCGCGTTGAAGAACTTTGCCGACTGGACCGACCGCATCGCGGCCGGGCAATTGCCCAAGGCGAAGCCGCAGCGGCCGCAAGGGGTGGAGCGCAACATCGTCGTGACGCTGTGGGACTGGGGCGACGCCAAGACCTATCTGCATGACGAGATCGCTACCGACAAGCGTAACCCGACCGTCAATGCGTATGGCAAGATCTACAGCGCGACCGAGGACTCGACCGACAACCTGCCGATCCTCGATCCGAAGACCCATACGGTGACCTATCTCAAGTCGACGCCGCGCGATCCGAACGCGCCGGCGGGTGTGTTCATCCAGTCCGGAAACTTTCCGGCCAAGCCGTCGCCCTACTGGGGCGATGAAAAGATCTGGAGCAGCCAGACCTCCGTGCACAATCCGATGCTCGATCAGGATGGCCGGGTGTGGATGACGGCGCGCATTCGCAGGCCGCAGACGCCGGCGTTCTGCCAGAAGGGATCGGACCATCCCTCGGCCAAGCTGTTCCCGACCACGGAGGCGCCGCGGCAGGTCTCGATGTACGATCCGAAGACCGGCAAGCTCGTCCACATCGACACCTGCTTTACGACCCATCACCTGATTTTTGCCGAGGACAAGAACAACACGCTGTGGCTGTCGGCCGGCGGCGCGCGGGCGCCGGTGGTCGGCTGGATCAATACCAAGATGTATTTGGAGACCGGCGATGAGCAGAAGTCGCAGGGCTGGACGGCGTTCATTCTCGACACCAACGGCAACGGCAAGCGTGACGATGACTATGTCGAGCCGAACCAGCCGGTCGATCCGACCAAGGACAAGCGCATCGTCGCCGGCCTCTATGGCATCGGCTACGATCCCAACGACGGCACGATCTGGGGCTCGGTGCTGTCCATGCCCGGTGGCGTGGTGCACGTCATCCCGGGCGACAATCCGCCCGCGACCACTTTGACCGAATACTACGAGGTGCCGTTCAACGAGCCCAAGGCCGCTGTCAACGGCTTCGGCCCGCGCGGCATGGACATCGATCGCAAGGGCGTCGTTTGGATTCCGCTGGCGAGCGGTCACATGGCGAGCTTCGACCGCAAGAAGTGCAAGGGCCCGCTCAACGGCCCGACCATCGCCAACGGCCGCCACTGTCCGGAAGGCTGGACGCTCTATCAGTTTCCCGGACCGCAATTCGAGGGTCTGAACGAGCCGGGCACGGTGCAGTCGAGCTACTACACCTGGGTCGACCAGTTCGACACCTTCGGGCTGGGCAAGGACGTGCCGATGGCCACCGGCAACCTGTCGGATGCGCTCGAAGCGCTGGTCGACGGCAAGTTCGTCTCGCTGCGCGTGCCGTATCCGATGGGCTTCCACGCCAAGGGCCTCGACGGCCGCATCGACGATCCCAACGCGGGCTGGAAGGGCAAGGGCCTATGGTCGACCTATGCGGGCCGGGCGCCGCATCACATCGAGGGCGGCAAGGGCTCGACCAGCAAGGTGGTGAAGTTCCAGCTGCGGCCCGATCCGCTGGCGCGGTGAGTGATCTGATGCGTTGGCGTAAATGAGTGTAGGGTGGGCAAAGGCGCGGAGCGCCGTGCCCACCTATGGAAAGAAAAAACAAATTGGTGGGCACGCTTCGCCATAGCCCGTCGAAGACGGGCGTCAACGCCCTTAGGGCCCACCCTACAATCCATCGGGAGACGAACATGAGAACCCTATTCGCCATTCTCATCGCAGCGCTATTCAGCCTTTCGTCGCTGACGGCAACGCGCGCTCAACAGGCGGTCGCCGTCGGCGACAGTGATCTCGGCGGCGTCGTCACCAGCGCCAATGGGCCGGAAGCGGGCGTCTGGGTGATCGCGGAGACGACGGATCTTCCCACCAAGTTCGTCAAGATCGTCGTCACCGACGATCAGGGGCGCTACCTGCTGCCCGAGCTGCCGAAGGCGAGCTACGACGTCTGGGTGCGCGGCTATGGCCTCGTCGACTCGCCCAAGGCGAAGGCGGCGCCCGGCCGGATCGTCAATCTCACCGCGACCGTGGCTCCGAATGCGGCTGCGGCGGCCGAGTACTATCCGGCGCAGTATTGGTATTCGATGCTCGAAATTCCGGACAAGAGCCTGTTCCCCGGCACCGGGCCGAACGGCAACGGCATGCCCGAACGGGTCAAGAGCCAGGGCCAATGGCTCGCCACCATCAAGACCCACGGCTGTAATTCGTGCCACCAGGTCGGCAACAAGCCGACCCGCACCATCTCGAAGGTACTGGGCGAGTTCGATTCGTCCTATGCGGCCTGGATGCACCGGCTGCAGGTGGGGCCCGCCGCCGAGAACATGGTGCGCGGCATCAACGAGCTCGACACCCCGCGGCTCTTGAAGCAACTGGCCAATTGGACCGATCGGATTGCGGCCGGCGAGCTGCCGAAATCCAAGCCGCAGCGGCCGCAGGGCGTCGAGCGCAACATCGTCGTCACGCTGTGGGACTGGGGCGATGCCAAGACCTACCTGCACGACGAGATCGCAACCGACAAGCGCAACCCCACCGTCAACGCCTGGGGCCCGATCTACAGCGCGACCGAGGATTCGACCGACAACCTCCCGATCCTCGATCCGAAGTCCCACTCGGTGACCTATCTCAAGTCGACGCCGCGCGATGCCGATACGCCGCGGCGCGCCTTCACGATGACGGGCAATTTCCCGCGTCTGCCGTCGCCCTACTGGGGCGACGAGATGATCTGGAACAGCCAGACCTCGGTGCACAATCCGATGCTTGATCAGGACGGGCGGGTGTGGATGACGTCGCGCATCCGCAAGCCGGAGACGCCGGCGTTCTGCCGCAAGGGCTCGGATCACCCGTCCGCCAAGCTGTTTCCGATGGAGGAGGCGGGACGCCAGGTCGCGGTCTACGATCCCAAGACCCAAAAGCTCACGCACATCGACACTTGCTTCACCACGCATCATCTGATTTTCGCCGAGGACAAGAACAACACGCTGTGGCTGTCGGGCGGCGGCGCGCGCCAGCCGGTGCTCGGCTGGATCGACACCAAGAAGTTCCTCGAGACCGGCGACGCCGCCGCCTCGCAGGGATGGACCGCCTACGTGCTCGACACCAATGGCAACGGCAAGCGCGACGACTATGTCGAGCCCAACCAGCCGGTCGATCCCACCAAGGACAAGCGCATCTTCGCCGGCATGTACGGCATCGGCGTCGATCCCAATGACGGCTCGCTCTGGGGCTCGGTGCTGGCGATGCCGGGCGGCGTGTCGCGCATCATTCCGGGCGATAATCCGCCGCACACCACGTTGGCGGAATACTACGAGGTGCCCTACAACGATCCGCGCACGCCCTATAGCGGCTTCGGCCCGCGCGGCGGCGACATCGACCGCAACGGCGTCATGTGGGTGCCGCTCGCGAGCGGCCACATGGCGAGCTTCGACCGCAAGAAATGCAAGGGCCCGCTGAGCGGCCCGACCATCGCCAACGGCCGCCACTGTCCGGAAGGCTGGACGCTCTACCAGTTCCCAGGGCCCCAGTTCGAGAACATCAAGGACGAGCCCGGCGCGGTGCAGTCGAGCTATCAGATGTTCGTCGATCAGTTCGACACGTTCGGCTTGGGCAAGAACGTGCCGATGGCGACCGGCAACATGTCGGATTCGATCGAGGCGCTGGTCGACGGCAGGTTCGTCACGCTGCGCGTGCCTTACCCGATGGGCTTTCATTCCAAGGGGCTCGACGGCCGCATCGACGATCCGAGCCTTGGCTGGAAGGGCAAGGGGCTGTGGTCGACCTATGCGGGCCGCGCGCCCTATCACATCGAGGGCGGCAAGGGCACGACCAGCAAGGTGGTGAAGTTCCAGCTGCGACCCGATCCGCTGGCAAGGTGAGTGGCGGGCTTAAGTCCGGGGCCCCGGTTTCCCCACACGATGCCGTGTTCCGGGGCCCCGAACAGCAGCACGGCATGACACGTACACATCAGGCCGGCCGCTATATGACTGCCGCATATCCTAGGGCAAAGCAGCAGCCCATGCGGGACATGCGCTATTGCTGCTTTTCCCAGGTGCTGAGCGCCGCCGACGTGACGCCGCCGGTGATCACGCAAGGCAGTCCGAGGTAGACTTGGCCGGTCGCCGCCGCCGCGATGCAGCCGAGCGCAAGCGCGCCCTGGCCGATCTGGCCCCACCACGAGACATTGCGCCGGTAGGCCGGGCCTTTGCGGCGCAGCTCCTCGATTGCGGCAAACGCCTCCTTGCGCAGCTTTGCGGTATCGACCGTCTCGGCCGCGTCGATCACCTGGGTGAGAACCTTGGCGATCTCCTTCGGGCGCTGCTCGCGCGCATCCCTGAGAATGATCAACAGCTCGGGATCGCGTGATGCGTTGCTGGCGAGGGTGTACTTGGCCATGCTGCCGAGCGTGAGCTTCTCGACACTGTCCACATCCAGCGACCAGGGCAGCATCTCGATGATGCGGGTGATGGGACGGGCGTGACTGGTTGCGAAATAGTGGCCCCAATAGGTGTCGAGCAGCTCCGGGCTCGGCTCCAGAACATTGGGCTTTGGCGGCTCCTTGCCCGTGACCTTGATCTTGACGGTGTCCCAGGTCGATACGTTCGGCTCGGGCGCGTACTGGAAGAGCCGCGGCAGCTGATCGGCGAGGTACTTGTCGATCATCACCTTGCGCGCGGGCAGCCGGCCGGCGTAGCGGCGCAGCAGGTTGCGCCAGTCCGGATGGCCTGAATAGGCGATCGCGCGCACCACGACCCACTGGTCGCCCGGCGGCAGCGGCAGCATCTTGCCGATCAGCTGGTCGGCCTTCTCCTGATTGGTGCCGATGACGCCCGCCAGGAAGCCGACGAACACGCCGGACTGCTCCGGGTCTTTGAAAGAGCCGAAGCGACTGAGCGTCTTGACCACCGCCGGCACCCCGGCCGGATCAGGCTTGGTGCGATAGGCGTTGATCCAGCGCATCACTGACTCGGTCGACACCAAATCGACGAGAGGGTTCGGCGTCGCCGAGGCGGGCGCCGCCACGAGCAGCATCACGACGGCGATGAGAATGGCGTTGGCGCGGTTCATTTGCCCTCCGACCGGAGGATAGAATAACCCAAAAGCCGGGACGATTTCGTGATTTTCAGGGGGCGGCGATGTGCAGAAATGATGACCACTGCGCCAAATTTGTTACCGGGAACCGCGCAGAAAGTCCGCTATGCGCTTGTCTCGCTCAAGCCCTGCAACATCGTCGGGGGTCGGAAGCTGCGGCTTGTCCCGCGTTGCATTAACCATGCAGAGGAACCCGAGCGGCTCCTGTCCGGTGGCGCGGAACTGATGCCAGGTCATGGCTGGGACCGCGATCAGATCGTTGGTGGCAATCTCGCGCACCTCGTGACCCACCAGGCAGTGGCCGCTGCCGCGCAGGATCAGCACGTTGTGGGTGTGCTCATGACGTTCCAGCGTCGAGAAGCCGCCCGGCGCGACCTCGAAATAGCGCAGCTCGCTCTCCTGGGCCGGATCGGCGAACAGCACCTGGCGGGTGATCGATTTGAACAGCGCGCGCGCGTCCTCCTTGTAGGGCAGCACTTCAACGCCATCCCAGCGATAGCTCTTCGCCTTGCGATGAACGGGTGGGTCGGCGGCGGTCATGGTCTATCCAGATCTATCCGTAGGCGTAGGCCTTGACGGCCTCGACGAAGGTCGCGGTCGCTTCCGTGAGCCGCTCGCGCGCGGACAGGAGCCCGCCGCCGATGAGCAACATGCTATCGGCGCCGTAGAAATCAAGCATCTCCCGGACCCGATCGGTGCTCATCCCGCCGGCCGGCACGGGTACCGTTGGCCGTCGGCCATGCCAGTCCATCAGCGCCGCGTGCGCCAGCGCCCGGCAGGTCTCGGCCGAATAGCCGAACCGGCCGCCGTGGTTCGGGAAGATCACGGCGTCGGCGCCCAGCATACGGAACAGCTTTCCGAACAGGAGCGGCGGCGCCATGCGCGAGCCTGCGAGCGATGGGTGCGCCAGGAACGCGACGCCAGGATTGTCCCGCACCAGCCGATAGAAATTGGAAAGCCCTGCGACCATCGGGGCGACCATCACGGTGTCGATGCCGGCGCCGCGGGCTGTGGCAATCTGCTGGCGCATGCTGTCGAGGTCGCCGCTGAGGCTCGGCACGTAGCGCGTCAGCGAGCCGTGCCGGCGCAGCGCCGCTGTGATTGTCTCGACGCGGGCGGCGAACGGCGAGTAGCCCTGGTCGGCCAGGCCGTGATCGTCCTTGACGTAGTCGATGCCGCCGCGCGCAAAGCCGATCGCCAGTGCCGCCAGCGCATGCGCAGGCAGGCCCTGCGGCTTGAGCGCCGAGCAGGTGAGCGCGCGCCGGGGAGCGCCAACGCGCCGGCGCAAGGTTTCGATCCCGTGCCGCGGGCCGGCGAATGCGCGCACGAATTCAGCGGGCAGCTCGACATCGTAGAGCATCACGTCATCATGGATCGAGGTGTTGCCGAACAGCATGTTGATCAGCTGTCCGGCGTCGCCGCCGACGGTCGCGCTCGAAAGCGCGATCCGCACCTCGAATACGCTGCCGCCCGCATCCTTGATGTCGAGCACGCGGCCGACGATCTCGCCCCTGACATAGGCGTCGTCGATCGCTTCGGGCGGCATCTCGACGCTCTGCTCGACCGCGATGGCGCGGGCGCGCTCCGAGATCGTACGCGGATCACTGCGGACGCGATAAACCGCTTGGATGTCCAAGGACACGGCTCTTCGGGATGATGCTCAGCGCCCCGGGACGCCGACGGCGGGCCGTTCGAGCAGCCCGATGAAGACCGGTGTGAGCCGTCGCACGAGCCGGTGGCTGATATCGGCGACTACGATGGCCGTGACCAGGACCGCCACGATACAAAGCCAGAGAACGAAGACCCCGAGCAGGCCGAGGAGGATGGCGGCAGATGTCGCGACGATCGCGGGTGCAAGCAGCGCGATGGCGAACGGCCGCGGGACGACATTGCAAACGCCTTGGGCCATCGTCCGATCCTCACAAGGTCCAGTCCTCACCCGCCCGATCATCATGCCACGAGACCTGGGTATTTTCATGGTAGCGATTCGCTTTTGCTTCGTCAGTGAGGCCCGAAAACTGTCAACAGGCGCTTCGTTGCGCATCCGCTGACCAGCGGTCAGTCCGCCTGGATGCCGAGGTCGCGGACGGTCCTGCCATATTTCTGGTGATCGTCGCGGATCAGCGCGCTGAAATCCGCGGGCGAAAGGATCAGCGGCTCGAGGCTGCCGGAGACGTTGAGCCGCTCGGCAAAGTCCGCCCGGGCCAGGAGCCGGTGGATTTCCGTCCGCAGCGTGGTCACGATCGGTTCCGGCGTGTTGGGCGGCGCGAACACTCCGAGCCAGATGTCGACCGATAAGCCCGGATAGAATTCCGCGAGAGTGGGCAGGTCGGGATAGCGCTTCGAGCGCTGCCTGCCGCTTGCCGCCAGCACGCGCAGTTGCCCGCCAGCGATCAGCGCCGCGCTCGCCGAGCCCGAGAACAGCACTTTGGTGTCGCCCGCGACGGTCGACTGGGTGGCCGGCGCGGCGCCCCGGAATGGCACATGCAGGAGATCGATGCCGGCGCGCTGCTTGAGCATCTCCATCGACAGGTGATGCTGGCTGCCGTTGCCGCTGGAGCCATAGGGCAGCGGCGGCTTGGTCGCGCGGGCATAGGCGATGAACTCCTGGAATGTCTTGGCGGGCACCTGCGGATTGACCGACAGCGTGAACTGATTGGTGGCGACGCTTGCAACCGGGAGCAGATCCTTGAGGGTATCGAGGCCAAGCTTGCTGTAGACGTGCGGGTTGATGGTGACGCTGCTGTCGGCCAGCAGGATCAGGGTGTGGCCGTCGGGTGGCGCCTTGGCGACTTCCGCCATGGCGATGTTGCCGTTGGCGCCGGTCCGGTTCTCGATCACGACGGTCCAGCCGCGGGTCTCCTGCAGCCCTTGGGCGATGAGGCGGGCCGAGATGTCAGGTGCGCCGCCGGGCGGGATGGTGACCAGCATGCGGATTGGCCGCGAGGGGAACGACGTTTGCGCCGCGGCGGCACCCATGAGGGCGGCGGTGGCCAGAATGGCGAGGGCCCATGCTTTCGGGCTCATTCTTGTCTCCAACAGCAAAATTGATGCCCCATCATCGGCAAAAGCGCGCTTGAATGCCAGCGTTAACCTGAGGTCGCGATGTCGCGCATGGCTGTCCCGCTGGCTGGGGCGACCTTGCGACCCCCTATGGCCATGCTACACAGCCCGAGCCCCTTTATATCCTTCCGATTCAGCAAGTTTGACCATGAACATCCTCCTTCTTGGCTCCGGTGGACGCGAGCACGCGCTCGCCTGGAAGATCGCGGCGAGCCCGCTCACCGAGCGGCTTTTCTGCGCGCCCGGCAATGCCGGCATCGCCAAGGAAGCGGAGATCGTGGCGCTCGACATTGCCGACCACGCGGCCGTGATCGCGTTCTGCCGGGAGCAGCAGATCGGCCTGGTGGTGGTGGGTCCCGAGGCGCCGCTCTGCGCCGGCATCGTCGACGACCTTGCGGCCGCAGGCCTCAAGGCGTTCGGCCCGTCCAAGGCCGCCGCCCGGCTCGAAGGCTCGAAGGGTTTCACCAAGGATCTCTGCCGGGCGAACAGCATCCCGACCGCCAGCTACGAGCGCTTCACCTCGGCTAATCATGCGAAGGCCTATCTGCGCGCGCAAGGCGCTCCGATCGTGGTGAAGGCCGACGGGCTTGCGGCCGGCAAGGGCGTCGTGGTGGCGCAAAGCGTGGCCGAGGCGGAGGCCGCGATCGACATGATGTTCGCGGGCGGTCTCGGCGAGGCCGGCGTCGTGGTCGAGGAATTCTTGACCGGCGAGGAAGCCTCGTTCTTCGCGCTGTGCGACGGCGAGAGCGCGATCCCGTTGATCGCGGCGCAGGACCACAAGCGCGTGCTCGACGGCGATCAAGGCCCCAATACCGGCGGCATGGGCGCCTATTCGCCCGCTCCGGTGATGACTCCGGAACTGACGCAGCGCGCGATGGATGAGATCGTGCTGCCGACCGTTCGCGCCATGAAGGCGATGGGCGCTCCCTACAAAGGCGTGCTGTTTGCCGGGCTGATGATCACCGCGGAGGGCCCGAAGCTGATCGAATACAATGTCCGCTTCGGCGATCCCGAATGTCAGGTCCTGATGCTACGCCTGATGTCGGACCTCGTGCCCGCGCTGCTCGCCTGTTGCGATGGCGTGCTCGGCAACTTCGATCTGCGCTGGTATCCGGACGCTGCACTCACGGTGGTGATGGCCGCCAAAGGCTATCCCGGCAGTTACGCCAAAGGGTCCGTGATTGAGGGTCTCGACGCCGCTGCGGAGGTCGAGGGCGTTGAGATCTTTCATGCCGGTACGCTGGCGCAGAGTGGCAGGGTTGTGGCGAATGGAGGGCGGGTTCTGAATGTGTGTGCTCTCGGTAAAACCGTAGCGATTGCGCAGGCGCGCGCGTACCAGGCGATTGATCGGGTTCGCTGGTCTGACGGCTTTTTCCGACGTGATATCGGCTGGCGAGCGGTCGAGCGCGAGCATTCCCGATCCGCACAATCTTGACGACAATGAGGAACTACCTGGGCACCAATTGCCCTCGTTTAACACCACTTTAACCATAATTGGCTAGTCATGATGAGCCCCAGAGTTCAGATGCCAGGGGGGGCACCAATGACGACGACGACATCGGAACTGAACCGCGACGAAGAGCAGGCCGCCGCCGACCGCAAGGTCCGCATGACGGATGCCATGCGGGAAGGCCTCGACGCCTTGGAACGCGAGTACGCGGCGTTCGTGGAATCGTCCTTCGAGACGCTTTCGCTCATTACCGATCGGCGCTCCCGCCGTCGCTGAGGGGCCTCGCCGCAGCAAAACTGCCACGCATGTGCGGATAAGTGCTATATCCGCCGTATCTGCGAATGGCGTCCAACTGCGCATGTCAGGGCTCGATCGGCAAAGCGCGTTTTCCGGCACGCGGAATGTCGCCTCGCACTTGGCGTTCGACGCCGAGCGGCTTGAAGCGTATCTAAATACCTTTGTGCCGGGCTTTGCCGGTCCGCTGACGGTTCGGCAGTTCAAGGGTGGTCAGTCAAACCCAACCTATCTGATCGAGACGCCGGCGCGCCGCTACGTCCTTCGGCGCAAGCCGCCCGGTAAATTGTTGCCGTCGGCGCATGCGGTCGATCGCGAATTTCGGGTGATCACGGCGCTGGCGGCACACGGTTTTCCGGTCGCGCGGCCGCAGCTCTATTGCGCGGATGAAAGCGTCGTTGGCACGCCGTTCTATCTCATGGACTATGTCGAGGGCCGCGTGTTCTGGGAGCCTGAAATCCCTGAGGCGACCGCGGCCGCGCGCGAGGCGATTTACGGCGCGGTCAATGCAACGCTGGCGCGGCTGCACAGCTTCGATCCCGCGGTGCTCGGATTGGCCGATTTCGGCCGCGGCGAAAACTACGTCGCGCGCCAGGTCGAGCGCTGGACCAGGCAATACCGCGCGTCCGAAACCGAACGGATCGAGGACATGGAGCGGCTGATGGCGTGGCTGCCACGCCACCTGCCGCCGCCCGCTCCGGTGCGGCTCGTGCATGGCGACTTCCGCCTCGACAACGTGATCGTGGCGCCGTCATCGCCCGATGTCGTGGCGGTGCTCGACTGGGAACTCTCGACCCTCGGCGATCCGCTCGCCGACTTTGCCTACTACCTGATGGCGTGGGACATGCCGCCATCGCGGTCCGGCGTCGGGTTCGGCTCGCTTGCGGGCCGTGATCTTGGCGCGCTCGGCCTCCCGTCGCGTGCGGCTGAGGTCGAAGCCTATCGGGCGCGCACCGGCCTTGATCCAGGTCCGCATCTTGCGACCTACCTCGCCTATAATTTCTTTCGCGTCGCCGCCATCCTGCAAGGCATCGCCGGCCGCGTCCGTGACGGCACGGCGACGAGCGACAATGCGGCCGGCATGGCCGCCATGGTGCGTCCGCTTGCCGCCAAGGCATGGCAGTTCGCGCAGGAGAAGATAGGATGAAAAGCTTGGCGCTGGCGCTCGGCGGGGGCGGCGCGCGCGGGATCGCGCATATCGCGGTCATCGAGGCGCTCGACGAGATGGGGGTGCGACCGGTGGCGATCGCCGGCACCTCGATCGGCGCGCTGATCGGTGCGGCCTATGCGTCTGGCATGTCGGGCCGCGACATGCGCCGCTATGTGATCGCGCTCGCGCATGACCGCAGTGAGATGTTTCGCCGGGTGCTGGCCGCGCGCGCCGGCAGTTTCACCAGCTTGTTCCGGCAGGGGTTCGGCGCCGCCACGTTGCTCGATGCCGAGAAGCTGTGCGCCAAGTTCCTGCCTGAGACTATTCCTGATGATTTCAGCGCGCTCCAGATTCCGCTGATTGTTCTGGCGTCGGACCTGCACCGACGCGAGCCGGTCGCGTTTTCCCATGGTCCGCTCAAGCCCGCGCTGGCGGCCTCGATCGCCTTGCCGACGCTGGTGCGGCCGGTGCTGATCGACGATCGCATCTTGATCGATGGCGGCGCCACCAATCCGCTGCCGTTCGATCAGCTGCGCGGACGCGCCGACGTGATCGTGGCGGTCGACATTTCAGGCGAGGGCAGCGAGGACCGCCGCGACATCCCCAATCCGTGGGAATGTCTCGTGACCACCGTGCTGGTCATGGGTACCGCCATCACGCGGGAGAAGCTTAAGCATGTCGCGCCCGATCTGATGGTGCGGCCGAAGGTCGGGATCTTTCGCACGCTCGACTTTCTGCAGGCCAGCGCGATTTTGCGTGCGGCCGAGCCGGCCAAGCTGGAAATCAAGGACAGGCTCGCCGTGCTGCTGGGTGGTTAGCGCCTAGCGCACGTCGCAGCGCTTGGGATCGTCCAGCACCGTGCTGCTCAGCGTGACCCAGGCGTTGGCTGAAAAGAAGCAGACCGCGACCGTCTTCTCGCGCTGGAGGGTCACGATGAACGCCTCCCGGTTCTCGCTCACCTCGCCGCGCACGAACGAGACGTTCTTGATGTCGAAGCCGCGCCCCATCAGGCTCTTGAACGACTGCTGCTCCTGCGCAAGGGACGATTGCGTGACGCACACGAGCGCAGCCGCGGCTGCCAACGACCTGACCATGTTTCCTCCTCGATGACCAATCCGGTAGGGGCGCGAGATTAGGGCATGATCCTGGAAAGAGGAAACCGGTTTTCAAATCATGCCCAAGGTGGCGCACCGTGATTCGAAGCGATCGAATCGACCGTGCGCCGGTTACCGCCGGTCGCGGAAGAACTCCTTGAGCAGCGTAGCGGCCTCCACTTCCCCGATGCCGCCATAGACCTCGGGCCGATGATGGCAGGTTGCGGCGGCAAAGAACCGCACGCCGTTCTCGACCGCACCGCCTTTGGGATCGGCCGCGCCGTAGTAGAGCCTGCGGATGCGGGCGAACGAGATCGCCGCCGCGCACATCGCACACGGCTCGAGCGTCACATAGAGATCGCAATCGACCAGCCGCTCGGAGGCGAGCACGCCGGCGGCCTGGCGGATCGCCAGCATCTCGCCATGGGCGGTCGGATCGCGATCGGTGAGAGTGCGATTGTGCGCACGCGCAATCACCGTGCCGTTGCGGACGATCACGCAGCCGACCGGCACCTCACCGGCCGTGTTGGCCGCCCGCGCCTCTTCGAGCGCTGTGGACATGAAGCTGGACGCGGGCATGACGATCTCCTCGGGCCCCAAGTTCTTCGGGCACAAAGGGCTGCGCGCCTGGCGCGTGGTGCCGCATCCGGGACACACGGCAATTGTTCTGCTATCAGGCGATCATGACGGCACGCAAGGGCGGCGGCGGAGAGGCGGCTGGCGAGCGCATCGCCAAGGTGATCGCGCGCGCCGGCCTCGCCTCGCGCCGCGAGGCCGAGGCCTGGATCGCGGCCGGCCGCGTCGCGGTCAATGGTGCCGTCATTGCCTCGCCGGCGCTCAACGTCACGCCGGAGGACAGTATCGTTGTTGACGGCGAGCCGTTGCCGCAGCGCGAGCGCACGCGGCTATTTCTCTATCACAAGCCGCGCGGGCTCGTGACCACGCGGGTCGATCCGCAGGGCCGGCCGACCATCTTTGCGGCGCTGCCCAAGCACCTCCCGCGGCTCATCAGCGTCGGCCGCCTCGACATGAACACCGAGGGCTTGCTCCTCCTCACCAACGACGGCGGCTTGGCGCGCGTGCTGGAGCTGCCGGCAACCGGCTGGCTGCGCCGTTACCGGGTGCGCGCCCACGGCCGGGTGCAGCCGGAGCGGCTCGCTGCGCTGCGCCGCGGAATCACCCTCGACGGCGTCCGCTACGGGCCGATCGACGCGCAGCTCGAGCGCGAGCAGGGCGCCAATGTGTGGCTGGTGTTCGCGATGCGCGAGGGCAAGAACCGCGAGGTCAAGAACGTGCTGGGCCATCTCGGGCTTGCGGTCAACCGGCTGATCCGGGTGTCGTTCGGCCCGTTTCAGCTCGGCGATCTGCCCGAAGGCGAGGTCGATGAGGTGCGCACGCGCCATCTGCGCGAGCAACTCGGCGAGCGCGTGGCGGCGCTCGCCGGCGTCGATTTCGCGGCGCCGGTCATCGTGCACGAGGAAGTGGAGGCGCCTGCCCCGATCCATCGTGCGACGGTGCGCGCGAACGACGCGCGCAAGCCGCGCGGGGCGCGGCCCGCGAAGGGCGAGGCGCCTCGGCCGGGCCGATCACCCAGCAAGGGCCGGCCACTCCGGGCTGACGGCGCTAAGCCGCGGAAAGGCCCGAAGGCGAAGCGCCGCGAGGCGGAGCGCCTAGGCGAGCCGGAGCTGGCGCGGCGCGAGCAGCGCCGCCGCCGTTTCCGCGGCAAGAGGGGCTGATGCGCATCGTCGGTGGCCGCTTCGGCGGGCGCACGCTCGCGGCGCCGCGCTCGCAGGCGATCAGGCCGACTGCGGACCGGCTGCGCGAATCGCTGTTCAACATTCTGGTCCACGCCTATGGCGATCCGGTCACCCACGCGCGCGTGCTTGACCTGTTCGCCGGCACAGGCGCGTTTGGCCTCGAGGCGCTCTCGCGTGGCGCGGCCTTCGCGCTGCTGGTCGACGATGCGGCGGAGGCGCGCGCGCTCCAGCGCGAGAACGTCGCGGCGCTCGGGCTTGGCGGCGTCACCCGCATCTTCCGCCGCGATGCGACGAAACTGGGCCCGGCGCATCCGATCGAGCCGTTCTCGCTCGTGTTCCTCGATCCGCCCTATGGCAAGGGCCTCGCCGAGAAGGCGCTGGTCAGCGCCCGCGCGGGCGGCTGGCTTGCAGCCGGCGCCCTGATCGTGGTGGAGGAGGCGGCGGACGCCGCGTTCGCCGCGCCGGCGGGCTTCGAGGAGATTGAGCGGCGGCAATACGACGATACGGAAGTGGTGTTCCTGCGGCTCGCGTGACTCTCCTCACTCCTCGCTGGCGCCGCTGGCCTTGACCGGCGCCGCCCACTTGTCGAGGTCGCTCAGCACCAGGCGGGAGAGATATTCGGGGGTGCGGCGCTCGCGTCCCGGCACGTTGAGACCGAGCCCTTCGAGCCGCTCGCGCATTGCCGGCATATCGAGAATGTCGCTGATTGCCGTCGCCAGCCGGCGCACGATCGCGTCAGGCGTGCCCTTCGGAAAAAAGAACGCGTTCCAGCCGTCGCAGTCGAAATCCTTGAGGCCCTGCTCGTGCGCGGTCGGCAGCTCCGGCATCGCCGGGCTGCGCGCCGGCGAGAGGAGCGCGAGCGCCTTCACCTGATTGCCGCGAACCAGCGGCACGGCGGTGGAGATCACGTCGCAGATGTAGTCGATGCGGCCACCCATGATGTCCTGCATCGCCGGGCCCGTGCCGCGATAAGGCACGTGCGTGATGTCGACGCCGATCGCCATGTTGAGCATCACGCAGGTGATGTGGGTGGCGGAGCCGGTGCCGGCCGAGCCGTATTGCAGCTTGGCCGCGTTGGCCTTGGCATAGCTGATGAACTCGGAGAGCGAATTCGCTGGGAAGTCCTTGCGCGTCACCAGGACCTTGGAGTTCTCGATCGCGATGACGGCGGGCGTGAAATCGGCGACCGCGTTGAACAGCGGCTTCTTGGGCATCAGCTGGCTGAACGTGTGGGTGGCCTGGTTGCCGAACAGCAGCACCGAGCCGTCGCCGGGCGCCTTGGCGACGCGTGCGGCGCCGGTCCATCCGCCCGCGCCACCGATGTTCTCGATGATGAATTGCTGGCCAAGCCGCTCGGACAGGTGCTGGGCGAAGATGCGGGCGGCCAGATCGACCGGCCCGCCGGCCGGGAACGGCACCACCAAGGTGACGGGCCGCGTCGGCCAGACCTGGGTTGTCTGGCTCGGCGAGGTCTGGGCGGCAGCAGAACCCGCAAGCAGGCACGCGAAAGCGGCGGCGACGATCGTCCTCATCGTTCCTCTCCCCGGCTTTTGTCGCTGCCATCCCTCGTTCCTTGGGGACGGCTGGAACACATCAATCGGCGTTGATGCCGGCAGCCTTGACCACCTTGGCCCAGCGTTCGATTTCCCCCGGCAGATACTTCGCGAGATATTCCGGCGTGCGCTGCTCCGGCGGCAGGATTTCGAGGCCGAGCTCTTCGAGGCGTTTGCGGATGGCGGGATTGTCGACGGTGTCGCTCATCGCCTTGTTGAGCTTGCGCACGATTGGATCGGGTGTGCCCTTGGGCAGGAAGAAGGCGTTCCAGACGGTGGCCTCGACGCCAGGCAGGCCTTGCTCGCCGGTAGTCGCGAGGTCGGCGATGATCGGCACGCGCTTGGGCGCCATCACGGCGATGCCCTTGACGAGGCCGGCCTTGGCCTGGGCGGCGCCGGTCTGGATGGTGTCGCACATATAGTCGATGCGCCCGCCGACCAGGTCCTGCATCACCGGGCCAGCGCCGCGATAGGGGATGTGCGTGACCTCGACACCGAGCGCGAGGTTCAAGAGGACGCAGGGCAGGTGCGTGCCCGAGCCGACGCCCGCGGAGCCGAACTGCATCTTGGCGTGGTTGGCCTTCACGTAGGCGATGAATTCCTGCAGGTTGTTCGCCGGCAGATCCTTGCGCGCGAGCAGGATGCGCGGCGAATCCGACATCAGGCCGACCGGCTGAAAATCCTCGACCGAGTTGTAGAGCGGCTTCTTGTAGAGCGACTGGTTATAGGCGTGGGTGCCGGTGTTGCCGATCAGGAAAGTGTAGCCGTCGGGCGCCGCCTTGGCGACACGTTGCGAGCCCGCCATGCCGGCGGCCGCGCCGATGTTCTCGACCACGATCGGCTGACCCAGGAGCTCGCTCATGTGCAGCGCCTGGATGCGGGCGCTGGCATCGATGCCGCCACCGGCCGCGAACGGGATCACCAGTGTGATGGGGCGGGTCGGCCACTCCTGCGCGAATGAGGCGCCGGCAAGCGCGATCACGGCGGCGGAAGCGGTCAGCATGGTCGTGCGCATAGGGCTTCTCCTGGCGGTCAACCGCGGCACATGGCGACAACAGTCGCGCTCATTGCGGCCCGGATCAAGCGCCTTGGCGTCACAGGTCTGGATGGAAACTCCAGGGGCAGGGCTCAGCGCCCGCGCAGGGACCGAGCCAGTGCCGCCGATTTGAAGCTCCTACAACGCTTGCGGCCAACTCGGTTAGGAGCTTCAAATCGAAAAGCGGCACTGGAACCATAGAGTGGCTAGTGTGGCGGTTCAGAAGTCCGCATCATTCTTGCCGCGAGTCCGAGATGCGGACTTCTGAACCAAAGCCACACTAGATCAATAAGTTGCTAGTGTC
>Ga0209797_10000085_pt1 | contig 40746 bp, 38 predicted proteins | sample DOMMetBare3Fresh_2_FD_187472 | JGI IMG/M metagenome (GOLD analysis project Ga0209797, IMG submission 187472) | Wetland sediment microbial communities from St. Louis River estuary, USA, under dissolved organic matter induced mercury methylation -... | ecosystem: Environmental > Aquatic >... | reverse complement strand
GGTCCGACGCCGAGAAAGGTCGCTGTTTTTCTTGCAGTGCAAAGTGATGCGTTTGGCCCTACCCGGACCTCCCGCCATGCCCGCTTTAGCGCCGCCATCGGGGGCTGAGCGGACCAACTCGCGCGTGCCGTCGTTCCAACTTGTGAGTACACGGCCTGGTGTCGTGGGCTGCTGAGCTCCGCGCCGCTCCGCGCGCCGGCGGGGATGCGCGGGGCCGAACGGAAAGTCGCTCAACCGGCTCATCCCAACCCCCTCGCTTTTCTCCCGCCCCGATGCCAAGAGAGGGAAAAACGAGAAAGGGCCAATGACCAACAACAAACGCTATCAAGTCGCGATCGTGGGCGGCGGGCCGGTCGGCATGGCGCTCGCGATCGATCTGGGGCTGCGCGGCATATCCTGCGTGCTGATCGAGCGCCGCACCGAGCCGCAACGGATCCCGAAGGGGCAGAACCTCACCCAGCGCTCGGTCGAGCATTTCTATTTCTGGGGCATCGCGGACGAGCTGCGCGCCGCGCGCGTGCTGCCGCCCGACTATCCGATGAACGGCATCATCGCGTATGAGAGCCTCACCAGCGACTACTGGTACGCGCCGCCGCTGCGCGAGATCGTCAACTCCTACTACTTCCAGAACAACGAGCGGCTGCCGCAGTATCAGACCGAGCAGGTGCTGCGCAAGCGCATGGCCGAGCTTCCCAATGTCGCGAGCCGTTACGGCTGGTCGGCGGAAGCGATCGAACAGGACGCGAGCGAAGCGCGGGTCACCATCGTGGAGCAGGCGGGGCGCGAGACCGTCACGGCCGATTACGTCGTGGGCTGCGACGGCGGCCATTCCACCGTCCGTCAGCAGATCGGCATCGAGCGTTCCGGCGCGGATTTCGACCAGCTCATGGTGCTGGCACTCTTTCGGTCGCGCGAGCTCAACGAGAAGCTCAAGCGCTTTCCGCCGCGATCCACTTATCGCGTGATGCATCCCGACCTCAAGGGCTACTGGCAGTTCTTCGGCCGCGTCGATGCCGAGGAGGGCTGGTTCTTCCACGCGCCGGTGCCGGCCGATACGACGCGCGACAATTATGACTTCCATGGCCTGTTGCAGCGCGCCGCCGGCTTCAGTTTCGCGTGCGAGTTCGACTATGTGGGGTTCTGGGACCTGCGCATCGCGGTTGCGGAGAAGTATCAGGTCGGGCGCGTCTTTATCGCGGGCGACGCCGCCCACAGCCATCCGCCCTACGGCGCCTATGGGCTCAACAACGGGCTCGACGACGTCACCAATCTGGGTTGGAAGATCGCCGCCAGCCTCAAGGGCTGGGGTGGCGCGGCGCTGCTCAACTCCTACACCGAGGAACGGCGGCCGATCTTCAAGGAGACCGCGGAGGATTTCATCGAGGCCTATATCCGCAAGGACAAGGAATTCTTCGAGCGCTACAGCCCGGAGCGCGATCGCGCCGAGTTCGAGCGCGCCTGGAACGAGCATTCCGATCGCGCGGCGCCGCGCGTCACAGCTTACGAGCCGCACTACGAAGGCTCGCCGATCGTGTTCGGTCCGCCGGGCGGCGTGAGCAGCGCGCACGGCTCGCACACCTTCAAGGCGCGCGCCGGCCACCACCTGCCGCCGCAGCCTCTGTCGTCGGGCCGCAACGTGTTCGAGGAGTTGGGGCCCGACTTCACGCTCATCGCCTTCGATGCCGACGATGCGACGGTCGCGGATTTCGAGCGTGCCGCGCGGGCGGCGGGCGTGCCGTTGAAAGTGATCCGCGACAGCTATCGCGACGGCCGCACCGCCTACGAGGCCCGTCTGATGCTGGTGCGGCCCGACCGCTACGTGGCGTGGCTTGGTGACGCCGCGCCCGCGCGCGCAGATGATGTGATCGCGAGGGCGGTGGGCGCTAGCTCGATCCCTGGATGCTCCAGCGGATCGCGTTGAGCAGCAGGCGCTGGTAGCGCGCATCCCGCCAGACCGCCTCCTCGTGTCCGAGCGCCGTATAGAACACGCGTCCTTGGCCGTAGGAACGTGTCCAGGCGAGGGGCCAGCCATAGGCTCGCCGGTGCACGCCGTCTCGGCTCAGGTCCACCGATGTCTCGTCGAGACGCAGCAGCACGTGTGATCCGCGCGCATCGAAGTCTCTGATCTGATAGATCTCGTCCTTGATCTCAAACGATTGTCCGAGGAAGGACACCAGCGCGTTGGCGGGATCGGCGACCTTGATCCTCACGCTCTGGTGCCAGGGATGACCATCAAAATAGCCGCCGATGAGCCCGTGATAATCCGGCCACTCGTAGAACGTATCGGTGGCGGAGTGAACACCGAGAAAACCATGTCCCGACCGAACAAAGGTGATGAGCGCAGCCTTTTGAGCATCGCTCATGGGCAACTCGCCGGTCGTGTAGAACATCACCGCTGCATAGCGCCGGAGGTTCTCGGTCGTGAATTCAGAAAAGCCCTCCGTCGCAGTGATGTCGGTCAGGCTTTCTCCGATCTGTCTGAGGATTGTCTGCGACGGCGGAATGGCCTCGTGCCGATAGCCGGCCGAGTGCGTGACATAGAGAAGCCGTTTGAGCGGCTGCTGCGCACGCGCAGCAAACGGCCATGCGGCCGCTCCGCCGAGGAGGGCGATCAACGCGCGGCGGTCGATGGAGATTGGCATCTCGTCCTCCGCAGAGGCGATGTTTCGATGCGCAGCGATAGCATATCACGACAAGGCCCGGGGCGTGACGCATTTCACGCCCAGGCCCGGCGATCCGGGCCGGCCCGGGAGCACTCCCCGGGGCCGGGCTGGAGCAATCCAGGCCATGCGCCTTGTCGACGCGCCACCCCCCTCGACTTCGAGCGAGGTGAGGAAGAGGAATGAGGGCGCCCCCTGGCCCAGAGCAGATGAACAGGGGCCGATCTTCTTTTGCCGGCTTGCAACTTTTGATATAGATACGGGCTGTTTGACAATTGAATTTGATCAATGCTGGCGCCGGCTCGCCCTCTCCATCCCTTGAGTTCTGATCAACTTAGGGTAGACTTATATGGACACTATCGACGCCAGATAGTAATTTACTACCACAAAGTGTCCAAACTAGGGACGGGGAGGTACTGTGTCGAGCATCAAGATGCTTGTCGTTATGGTATTTGCGCTCACCGCGCTGCCAGCTGTGGCCCAGACGACCGCCCAGACTCCAGCCCAGACTCCAGCCCAGACTTGGCCAACCCGGCCCATGACCCTGGTCGTTCCGTTCCCGGCCGGCAGTGCATCAGACGTGGTCGCACGGATCCTTGCACCGCGTCTCAGCGAGATCCTGAAGAAGCAGGTGATCATCGAGAATGTGGCGGGAGCGGGCGGCACCACCGGGGCTCTGCGCGTCGCGAAGGCGCCGCCTGATGGATACCAGATCGCCTTCGGAGTGACCGGCACCCACTCCCAGAACCAGTTGCTCTACAAGCAGCCGCCCTACGATGCCGCGACCGACTTCGCGCCGGTCGGGCTGATCGCGGAAGCGCCCTATATGCTGATCACCCGGCCGAATTTTCCCGCCGGCGATCTCAAGCAGTTCATGAGCCATGCGAAGGCCAACCAGGGCAAGCTGCAATATGGCTCCGGCGGGCCGGGCTCAGGCACTCACATCACCTGCCTGTTGCTGAACACGGCCATCGGAATCGAGGCCACGCACGTGCCCTATCGAAGCACGTCCCAGGCCATGCCGGATCTGCTGGCCGAGCGGATCGACTATCTGTGCGACCCCGTGCAGACGTCATTGCCGGCTATCCAGCAGAAGACCGTCAAGGCGATCGCTACGCTCAGCCGCGATCGCGCGACGGTGCTGCCAGCGCTCCCCAGTGCGCACGAACAGGGCCTTGCCAATTTCGACGCGTCGATCTGGTTTGCGCTGTTCTTCCCCAAGGGTACCGCGCCTGGGATCGTCCGACGGCTTAACGGTGCGCTCAGCACCGCAATGGACACGCGCAGCGTCCGCGAGAGCCTCGAAAGGAACGGGCTTCGCCTGGTGGCGCCGGCGCGACGCAGTCCGGACTACCTCAGCCGCTTCGTGGCGAGCGAGATCAAGAAATGGGCCGGTCCGATCAGGGCGAGCGGCGCCTCGCTGGATTGAAAGCCGTGCGGCGGACAAATCGAAAGTCAGCCGCGGGCCTGCATCAGGGCTGCAGCTTGGGCTTGATGCCGAGCTCCTGCGCGATCTTCGCGATCTGGTCGCGCTGGGCCTGGATCGCGGCCGCGAACTCGGCCGGCATGCCGGGATTGACGGTTTGCGCGGTCGCGGACAGCCGCTGCGACACTACTGGGTCCTTGGTCGCCGCCACGACGTCAGCGCCGATCTTCTCGACCAGCTCTTTCGACAGCGCGCGCGAGCCAAACAGGCCGACGAGGCCTTCCACTTCGAGCGCCGGGAAGCCGGCTTCGCGCGCGGTCGGAATGTTGGGCAGGATCGGCGCACGCTCGCGCCCGTTGACGACGACCGTCTTGATGCGGCCGGCTTCCGTTTGCGGCTGCAGGATCGCATAGGACGCCATGTAGATCTGCAGGCGGCCCTCGCCGACGTCAGTCGCGGCCTGCACGATGTCGCGATAGGGCACCTTGGTGAGGTTGAGGCCGGCGGTCTTGACGAAATAGTCGAAGGTGAACTCGGTGATGCCGGGCACGACCGCGGCGTTGAATTTGCCGGGCTCGGCCTTCGCGCGCGCGACCCAGTCCGCAATCGTGCCGACATTCATCGCGGCCGGCACGCCCACGCCCAGGATGGTGTTGGACACGCGCGCAACCGGCACCAGGTCGGCTTGCGTATAGGGCAGCTTGTCGTACTGGAACGGATGCACGGTGAAATTGCCGGCGGGCGTGAACAGGAAGGTGTGGTCGTCGTTGGCGGAGAGGAACGACTGGATGGCGACGAGCCCGTCTCCGCCGGGGCGATTCTCGATCACGACCGGCTTGCCGCCCCAGCGCGCTGGCAACCGCTCCGACAGGAGCCGCGCCCCGATGTCGGCGCCTGCGCCGGGCCCGAACGGCACGATCAGCCTGACCGGCCGCTGCGGCCAGTTTTGCGCCTGCGGCTGCGACGGCGTGGCAATCAGCGCGAGGCCGGCCAAAACAGCGATGGCTGTCATCCGGGATGTCATCGGGCGCATGGCGCTTCCTCCAAATCTCGTTTCTCCAAGTCCCTTGTTGCGGACGCTATTGGTCCGGGGCTTGAAATTCAACAGCTAGTGCCGCCGATCTGAAGTTCCTGCACCACCTGCAGCAAACTCTGTCAGGAACTTCAGATCGAAAAGCGGCACTAGAATCATAGAGTTGCTAGTGCCCCTTGGTTTCCGAAGTTCGTGTCAGAGGTTGCTGAGATGTATCACGAACTTCGGAAACGGGGCACTAGCGTTTGGCGGTCGCCTCGTGGATCGCGGTGATCCGGGCGCGCTGCTCCTCGATCGCGGCGGCGAATTCCTCGGGCGTGCCACTGCGTGGCGCGGTGCCGACGCTTTCGGCACGCGCCCGGAATGCCGGATCGGCCATGATGGCGCCGACGTCGGTCGTGATCCGGCGCTTGATCTCCGCCGTCATGTCGCGGGTGCCGTAGAAGCCGACGGTGCCTTCGAACGTGAGGTCGGGATAGCCCTGCTCGCGCACGGTGGCAACCTCGGGCGCCTGTGGAGAGCGCTCGCGGTTGGTGACGAGCACGAGCGGTGCGGTGCCGGCCCGGTGGTGCGGCACGAGCGTCGGCACGCCGGTCGCGGCAAAGTGCAGCCGCCCTTGATTGAGATCCTGATAGGCGGGCGCGAAGTCGCGATAGGCAACCTCGATCATGTCGAGATGGGCGCTCTTCTGCAGCGCCAGCATGATGTAGCGCGGCAGACCGGGCGTCGCCGCCCAGTTGAGCTTGCCGGGTTGCGCGCGCGCAGCCGTCACCAGATCGGCGATCGTTTTCACGTTCAAGCTGGCGGTCGCGGACACACCCAGGAAATTGTCGACCACCGGCATGATCGGAACGAGATCGGCGCGCTCGTAGGGCAGGCGGTCGTGCAGCAGGTGGTTGAAGGTGACGATGCCCGCAAACGAGAGCAGGAAAGTGTGATTGTCGCGCGCCGACAAGAGCGTGGTGACGGCCGGAATGCCGTCGGCGCCCTGGCGGTTCTCGATCACGACGGGCTGACCCCAGCGCTCGGTCAGGCGCTCGGCGAGCAGCCGACCGGAGAGGTCGGTGCCGCTGCCGGGCGGCAGCGGGATGATGAAGCGCACGGTCTTCTGCGGCCACGGTTGGGGCGGCGTCTGGGCGTGGGCAGTCGCAGCCGTGACAACAAGCGCAAGGCCGAGCGCGCCGGCCAACCGGTCGAAGCGACGCATGGCAAAGGGACGCATGACATCCTCGTGGTCAAGTTAGCGGAAGCGTACGGAGATGGTTCCGATCGGGTCAAGCGCAAACGCAAGACCATCCTCGTCCGGCTCGATCGTAAGCGGCGACACCACCGAGCCGGTGATGATGATCTCGCCAGCGCGGAGCCGCTCGCCGAAGGCCGCGAGCACGTTGGCGACATGGCGCACGATGTCGATCCACGTGCCGGTGTTGGCCTGCGGATCGCTGGTGCGCGCGAACTCGGCGCCGCGCCGGATGATGCGGCAGGTGAGGCCATCGGCCGCACTCCCTGCGCGCGCGGGCGTGGTGCCGGCGATCACCACGTGGCGCTGGTAGATATCGTGGCCGAGGACGCGCTCGGGGTCCTCGGGCGGCTCGTGCAGGTCGACCAGCTCAATGGCGGGCGAGATGCCGGCGATCGCGGCCGCAGCGGTGTCGCGGTCGGCGCCGGCCGCAACGTCGCGACCGATATGGACTGCGACCTCGGGCTCGGCCACCGGCTTCGCCCAGCCGGCGAGCGAGACCGTGCCGCCGCTGGGGATGCGTGCATTCTGGGTGAGGAAGCCCACGAGCGGGCCGCTGATTTTGAGTCGCTCGAGCATCGCCAGCGCGCCGAAACCGACCTTCCAGCCGAGCGGGCAGTCGCCGGCATCGAGGCGCTGGCGGCGCAGCTTGAGCTGCGCCGTCATGCCGCGCGCGACGCGCGGATCGTCCCAGAGATGCATGATTGGCTCGCGGTTAGTGGGATCGGCTCAAGCCTTGTGACTCGTCGGATCGACCTCATAGCCCGAATCCTCGATCGAGCCGGCGCCCATCCAGCCCCAGGCCAGCACCACGTCCTCGTTCGAGGTGTTGTTGAAGCCATGCCAGCAGCCGCGCGGCGAATAGACCACGTCGCCTTCGACCGACGGCTCCTCGCCGAGATCGCTGTAGATGTGCCCGCGTCCTTTGATCACGATGAAGAACTCGTCGCAGTTGCGGTGCCGGTGGCGCTCATGGCGGGCGCCCGGCTTGAGCACGGTCCAGCCGACGACGTGGTTGGCGCCGGCCGACTCCTTGTCGATCAGGAACTGCACCTGCATGTCGACCCAGCCGTCCTTGCGTGGCAGGCCCTCGACCTTCGGCACGTTGCGGATGTTGGTGCGATACATCGACGGGCCTTGCGGGGCGGTCGTCGGCTGCGCCGTCTTCATGGTTTCCTTGGCGGCCGCGACGGTCTTCTTCAGGGCCTTCCCCAAGGCGAAGCCAAACTGTTCGGATTTCGAGATCATGATTGTCCCCCGAGACGGCGATAGACTTCATGCGCAGTGACAAAGTCATGATGATCGATGCCGAGCCCGCGGCAGGCGTTCATCATCTCGTTGGCGGCGGCCGCGAGCGGGACCGGGCTGCCGAGCTTGCGGCCCTGGTCGAGCGCAAGCAGCATATCCTTCTGCTGCAGCGTGACGTCGGCAAGCGGCACCGCCGGCATCTTGCCTTCGAGGATGAAGGGCCCCCGATAGCCGAGCACAGGCGACGCCGCGACGCTCTTGAGGATGGCGTCGACCGCAATCTCGCGCGCGACGCCGCCCTTTTCGGCGAGCGCGACGGCTTCACCGAACGCGATCACCTCGACCATGAGCAGGAGATTGACCGAGATCTTCATCTGCACCGCAAGGCCGCTGGCGCCGATGTGGGTCACCTTCGGGCCGATGGCGCGCAGCACCGGCTCGACGCGCTCGAAGGCTGCGCGGTCGCCGCCGACCATGACCGAGGCGTTGCCTTGTGCCAGCGTCACCGGGCTGCCCGAAATGGGCGCGTCGAGCATGCTGAAGCCCTTGGCGGCAAATTGCGCCGCGACCGCGCGGCTGACATCGGGCGCGATCGTGCTCATGTCGACATAGATGCCGCCGGGCTTGAGCCCCGCGATGACACTGTCTGGGCCGAGCGCGATCTCGCGCACCGCCGCGGCGTCGGTCACGATCGAGAACACGATCTCCGAGGCTGCCGCGACCGCGCGCGGCGTATCCGCAAAGCGCATGCCGGCCTTGATCAGCGGCGCGGCCTTGTCCTTGCTGCGGTTCCAGCCGGTGACCGTGTGGCCGGCAGCCATCAGCCGCGGAACGATGCCGGCTCCCATGGCGCCAAGCCCGATAAATCCGATCGTCATGCGTCCTCGTCGTGTGCCGTCATCGCGCGCCAATGTGGCGCTGGTGCGAAAGTCACGCCAGATGCAGCGTTGCCGCGTCCGCTGCGGCGGTCAAGCCGTCGGGGCTTTGACTTTCTTGGTGCCGTCGCGATCGGGGCGCAGCGTCTCGTAGCCATTGACCGAAATGTCGAAATTGTTGCCGTCCGGATCGATCGCACGGTACTCGGCATAGAGCCGGTCGCCGGGGCGCTTGAGCGGTGGGCGGTAGCCCTTGGCCTTGAAGCGGGCCGCGATCTCGTCGTTGTCCTCGACCTCGAAGCCGAAATGGTTAAAGCCCGACGGCTTGCCGTCGATCTTGTTGGTGTGGATCGAGAAGTCGAGGTAGCCGTCGGTGAGCGCGACGCCGCCGTTCTCGGCGCGGTGCTTGATCGTCAACCCCATGACCTCGACATAGAATTTCACCAGCCGCTCGACATCGGTGGTGTGAAAGACGATGTGACGGATCTTGGCCATGGCTCCTCCGAGGTTCGGCAGATGGGCGGAATGCCGCAGGCTATCCCGCCGCGCAGGTTGGCGCTATCGTTTCATCGATGCGCGCAAAACAGGATGTCCTGATGCCAAGTTTCGCCGCGGCGACGCTGCTGGCCTTGTTTGCGCTCGGCGCGGCCGCGGAGGCGCAGACGCCGGCCGAGTTCTATCGCGGCAAGCAGATCAAGCTCGTCGTCGGCACCGCCGCCGGGCAGGACTATGACCTGTGGGCGCGGCTGATTGGGCGGCATATCACGCGTCATATACCCGGCAATCCATCGCTCATTGTCGAGAACATGCCGGGCGCCGGTCATATCGTGGCGACCAATCATCTCTACAACGTGGCGGCGCGCGACGGCACCGTGCTTGGCATGGTGTCGCGCAACATGACCGACGCGGCCGTCATGGGCCTTGCCAACGTGCGCTACGACCCGGGCCGCTTCAACTGGCTCGGCAGCCCGGAGCTCAACCATCGGGTGATGTTCGTGTCGGCCGCGTCTGGATTCGACACGGTGTCGGACCTGTTCGCGCGCGAGCTGATCGTGGGCGCGCCCGGCGGCGTGCAGGGCGTCACCGCGGCGCCGCTCCTTCTGAAGAACCTGCTCGGCATGAAGCTCAAGATCGTGCAGGGCTATCGTTCGCCCGGCGACGTCGTGCTGGCGGTGACGCGCGGCGAGGTCGGCGGATTCGTCAACAGCGTGGGCGGGCCGGTCGGCGCGCGCCGGCAATGGGTCGACACCGGGCAGATGCGCATCCTGTTCAACATGGAGCCCGACCAGGTGGCGTGGCTCGGCGCGCCGACGATCTTCGATTTTCTCAAGACCGACGAGCAGCGCCAGGTGCTGACGTTCTTCTCCGGCAACACCCGATTGGGCCGGCCCCTGATGGCGCCGCCTTCTGTGCCGGCCGACCGGGTCGAGGTGCTGCGCCGCGCCTTCGATGCGACCATGCAGGAGCCGGCCTTCCTGAAGGAAGCCGAGGCGATGGGTTTCGAAGTGGCGCCGCAGACCGGCGAGCGGATCGCGGAATTGGTGACGGCCGCGCTCGCCACGCCCAAGGCCATCGTCAAGCTCGCCGAGCGAGCGACCCAGGGCGAGTAGGTAAGCATCAGTTGTCTGGCACAAATCTCTCCAGCGTCATGCCCGGCCCTGTGCCGGGCATCCACGACTTGAAAGCAGAGCAACTTCACAGACGTGGATGGCCCGGACGGAGCCCGGCCATGACGATGCCGTGAGTCATCACCAAGCACCTTTGATATTACTTTGGAGGCTGGTTGAAGTATCTCAAATCCGGCGCCGGCTGGTCCTTGCGGGTCGGCATCAGGTAGCCGTCGGCGCTGAGAAAATACTGCTCCTTGCCGATCTTCACCTGGTGCTCGTCCTCGCCGCAGATGGTCTCGAGCCACGCGGTCTTGCGCTGGCGGTGGTAGGTCCTCGCCACCGACCACGGGCGCGTCAGGGCTTCGTCGACCACCGTGATGTCATCGTGCAGGATGTCCGGATTGGACTTGTCCAGATAAATGCGCTCGTGCACGACTGTGCCGTTGTTCTTGTGGAACGGCAGGCCGCTTGAGTCGTAGCTGCGCGGCCCCTTGATGGCGCGCGTCTCCACCACCAGCGTGTCATAGCGGCCGTCACGGCCTTCCCATTTCCCGATCGAGTAGCCCGAGAACGAGGGCTCGACATCCTTCGGCCAGTTCCGCCCATCGGTGAAGATGCGGCGCAGCTGCAGCATCGGCTCGCCCTGCACCGCGTAGGTGATCTCCGGCGTGATGACGAACTCGAAGCCGCCGCCGTAGCCGATCATCATGCGCGGCATGCCGGGTGGAATGCAGGCCGCCATCGGGTTGTTGCCTTGCCCACCGGCGGCCTGACTGGCGACGCTGTCTTCCAGAACCTTCTGGTACTCAGGCGTCAGCGGCGCCTGCTGTCCGAGCCCGAAGGGCTTGTCGGGATCGAAGGTCCCGGCGCTCTTGCGCACCCATTGGCCTTTCCAGTCCGGGTATTGCGCAGTCTCGGCACGGGCGGTCACGGCCCCCAGCGTTCCGAGCAGGGCGCACACAGCAACAAGATGTCGGCAGAGCATGACAGTCCTCACACGGTTCGAACGCCGCGCTATTCTGTCACGATTTTGACCTGGTCGCCCGGCTTGACCCGGTCGCCGGCGGTGAGGCCGTTAAGGATGCGGAAACGCTCAACCGGGCGGTCATGGATCGCCATCCGGGCGGCCAACCGCTCGACCGTGTCGTCCTCGCCAACGGTGACCACCCGAAGCCGCAACGGCTTGGCGGAGCTCGTCTCCGCAAGGCTCATGCGCCGGAAGCTCACGACCGCGTCGTGGAAGGTCTTGTCGATGTCCGGTGTCAGGCGCTTGGCGGCGAAGATGAAACGATAGACGTCCGAGCTGAACCGCACCGCATAGATCCGGAACGACCACTGGTCGCCCTTGGCGATCGCGGTCGCTGCCGTGAAACCGTTGACGCCGAGGTTTTCGATCGAATTCGCCTCGATGCCCTCGATCCAGCCGGAGGTCAGGTAGTCGGAGAGCTTCTGCTCGGCTGGAACGCGCACGACGTCCAGTCGCATCGCCTGACCGCCGCCTTCCTTGACGCCCAGGATCGCCTGCGCGGTGTTGTCGAGGGTGAAGCCTTGTGGCGCCAGGAACGTGAAGCCAAGCTTGGGGTGCAGGAAGCGGCGGCCGCGCGCGAAGCCTTCGCTCGGGTCTTCGCCGTAGATGAGGCCATCGACGCTGGCGAGATAGGCCTCGCGTTCGCGCTCGCCATTGCCCGGCGCGCTGTATTGGCGGGCGTTGGACTGGGCGTTGCGCACGCGCTCAGGCGTTGCAGGATGCGAGGACAGGAAGTCGGCCGCGCGCGGGTCGAGCTGCACCCGCGCGGTCGGCTTGAGCTCGGAGTTGCGCCCCATCGACGTAAGGAAGCGCACGGCTCCGTAGGGGTCGTAGCCCGCGCGTGCCGCGATGCCGACCCCGATGCCGTCGGCTTCGAACTCCTGGGCGCGCGAGAAGCTAGCGAGTGCAATCTTGGACTTGGCGAGCGCGAGCGCGGTCGTCTCAGGGTCGTTGCCGAGGTTGTCGAACACGCGCGTGACCAGCGCCACCTGGCGGGCACGGTCCTCGCGGATGGTCGCGTGCTGGGCGATGACATGCGCCATCTCGTGAGACAGCACGGAGGCGAGCTCGGAGGTGTCGTTGGCGAGCGAGATCAGGCCGCGTGTGACATAGAGCTGACCGCTCGGCAGCGCGAACGCGTTGATAGCCGGCGAATTTAAGATGGTAATCCGGTAGCGTTGATCCGGCCGCTCGGATGCGGCCACGAGCTTGTCCACCGCCTGCTTGACCAGGGCCTCAAGCCGCGCGTCCTCGTAGGTGCCACTATAGGCGGAAAGGATACGCTGATGCTCGCGCACCGCCGGCGGCGGCGCGCCGGAATCCTTGGGCGGGTCGGGCAATGTGACCCGTCGGTCCGGAGTTGGCCCACCGAACGCGAAGCAGCCGCCGAGCGCCAGCGAGAGGACGAGCACCACCGGAAACGCGCGGCGCGTGCCATGCGTTTCGCTCTGCCCCCGATTCCTGCCCGTCGCCTGCTGCATCAGTTCAGTCCGGCAACCTCGATCTGTTCCGGCCGGTTTGCCTCGATCCTTGGACCATTGCGCTCCTCGATCCAACCGCGAACGCGCACCGCGCGATTCTCAAGCCGCTTCGGCGACATTCCAGCTCCAGAGAAAATGCGCTCTTGGCGTTTCGATATCGTGACCGTGAGCGTCTCGGACCAGCGCCGCCCGAAATTTAAGTATATCGTGCCCCCGCTTTCGCGGACCGACAAGACCTTGCCCTCCACAACCGCGAATTGGCCCCGCGCCGCCCGCAATTGAGAGCCGTTCCCTGCCTCAATTACCTCATAATATGGTTCGCCCCAGAGACCAAGCTTGGCGGCGCGCGCTACACGCTCTCGTGACAAGAGTTCAACAGCGCAAGTGGTATCCCCTACCTGAGCACCAACCCGCGCGTGGCCGCGCGCCAGCATTTCACCTGCCACGGTAACCGCCTCGCCGGTCCGCTGAACGAAGGCGACGGTTCTATCATACCTATCCCTAACAAGCTCAGGGCCGCGAAGCTCCACGGATTGACCGAGCAGCATCGCTTCAAGGGCCGTTCTGGCTGAAGCGCCTGGTGGTGTTGGGTGAGGTGGTATCTCGATGCCAGCAATGCGGACTTCACGCCCATCCTCAAGCACGAAGCTGCGCCCGTCGACAACTCTGGTAACTGTTCCGGAGCCCAATCGCTCGAAGCGGCAGGCGCCCTCCGCGCGCACGACCTCTGTCCCGCCGAACAACAGGCCGGCCAAGGCGCACGCGATACAACTACCCATCCTCATAAGGTTAAAGCCAAAGGCTCGAATGAGGCGACACTGCGGCATCTTTGCGTCATATGCCATGAATTGCGAGGCAGCCGCTATGCGGTATCGGGACGTCGGATGGTGCCCCGAAAACGCAAAGGTCTGTACCGCGGCCGGCAAGGTGGCCGGGTTGCTGCCCCCGAGCGCGCTCGATAACGTACAAATAGTTATCCGGGCCGTCCGGGTACCGGGAGGCGTGATTGACAACGGTTTCCGTCGTGCTCCCGTCGCTCCTCAAGTCGTTCACAGATCCGAGGCAATCGGGCCGGCTTTTTGTCGAGCAGGCGGTCGCGTCGATCCGCGCCCAGACCGCCGCCAACCGGGTGACATTCCAGATTCTCGTTGGCATTGACGCGGGGGCCGGCGCCCGGGTGCCGGCAGGCCTTGCCGAGCGTCTCGGGGTCGAGTTCATCGAAAGCGGCGGCAAGTCGGTGACGGCGGCGCTCAACGCGGCGGCGCGCCGTTGCAGTGGCGACTACCTGGCCTTCCTCGAGGATGACGATCAGTGGCACCCGCTGTTCCTGGAGACGGCGCTGGCGGCGCTGCAGAATGCGGACTTTGTCTCATCGACCCAGCTTGAAGTCACCGAGCAGGGCGATGTCATCCGGACCGTGGACTTTGCCACGGCATCGACCTGGCTCATGAAGCGCAACACCTGGGACAGGGTGGGCGCGTTCGACGAGGGCTACCGCATCCACCACGACAACGAGTGGCTGGGCCGGCTGGGCGACAGCGGATGCCGGAGGGTTCACCTGGTCGAGGCCACGGCCCCGGTGATCCCCGAGATCATCGCACCGGTGCGGCCCTGGTTGGCGTCGGTGTTGAGATTCGGAGGCTCCTCGATCCGCCTGCATCGGCATGCTCTGCCCTGGCCGCTGGTGATCCGGCTGGTTCACCAGTCATCCGTGATGCAGCAGGTGGAGGAGAACTCGTCCTACCACGAGCGCAGCAAGCACGAGCACGCCTTGTTGCAGCGTGCCTTCGGCCGGGTGCCGTGGTGACGCCGGGCGAGACTTTCCAAGGCCTGTTCACGTCGGCGCGGCAATGATGGACATTCGTGAGTCAAGCGTTTGCATTATCGGCGGGGCGGGGCGCGTGGGGCTGCCGCTCGGCATCAGCTTTGCGCTTGTCGGCGTGCGCACGACTCTGCTCGACATCAACGAAGTGGCGATCGCCGAGATCCAGGCGGGCCGTTTTCCGTTCAAGGAGGAGGGCGGCGATGCGGCTCTTCCGAGGGCGCTTAAGAGCGGCAATCTGCGCGCCGTCAGCGGCCCCGCCTCCGTCATCGGGGAGAGCGACATCGTGGTGCTCGTGATCGGCACGCCGGTCGACGAGTATCTCAATCCGCGCCTCGCCGACCTGTTCGCCGTGATCGACGGCTACCTGCCGTATTTTCGCGACGGACAGGTCCTCTTGCTGCGCAGCACGGTCTATCCCGGGACGTCGGAGCGGCTGCAGAGCTACTTCGCCAGCAAGGGCCGCAAGGTTCAGGTGGCGTTTTGTCCGGAGCGCATTGCCGAGGGCGAAGCGCTGATCGAGCTTGCCGAGCTGCCGCAGATCATATCGGCGTTCGACGACGATGCGCGCGAGCGAGTGCGCCGGCTGTTTGCGAAGGTGACGAAGAGCGACGTCATCGAGCTGACGCCGTTCGAGGCCGAGCTGTCGAAGCTGTTCTCGAACGCCTGGCGCTACATCAAGTTTGCGGTCGCCAACCAGTTCTACACCATGGCGACGCAGCGCGGCGTCGACTACGGCCGGCTGTACGACGCCATGGTGCACGGCTATGAGCGCAACCGCGACCTGCCGTCGCCTGGCTTTGCGGCCGGACCCTGCCTGTTCAAGGACACGATGCAGCTTGCGGCGTTCAGCCAGAACCACTTTTTCATCGGGCACGCCGCCATGCTGGTGAACGAAGGCCTGCCGCAGTTCCTGATCGAGCACATCAAGCAGCGGCTGTGCGATAACGACCTGCCGCAGAAGACGATCGGCATCCTGGGCATGACCTTCAAGGCCGACAGCGACGATCCGCGCGACAGCCTGTCGTTCAAGCTGCGCAAGCTCGCCGCGATGGAAGCCAAGGAGGTGCTCTGCCACGATCCCTTTCTGCCGCAGGACGGGCTGGTGCCGCTCGACGAGCTGCTTGAGCGCGCCGACATCGTCATCCTGGCGACGCCGCACACGCAATATCGCTCGCTCGAGCGCGGCAAGCTCAAGGGCAAGATCGTCGTCGATCTCTGGCGTGCGTTGTCGTAGCGGTGGCTCATATGAAGATCTTGGTCACAGGCTCGGCGGGGTTCATCGGCGGCTATCTGGTGGCTGAGCTGCTCGAGGCCGGACATGTGGTCGTCGGCATCGACAACTTCGGGAAATACGGGCCCATCGCCAAGAGCTATGATGGGCACCCGAACTATCTGTTTACGGAGGGGGACGCCAAGGACGTCGGGCTGCTGCGGCGCCTGATCGAGGACTGCGATCATGCGGTGGCGCTCGCCGCCAAGATCGGCGGCATCTCCTATTTCCACGCGCTCGCCTATGACCTGATCGCGGAGAACGAGCGTATCACCGCGGCGATCTTCGACGCCGCGCTGTGGGCCCATCGGGAGCGGGCGCTCAAGAAGATCACCGTGCTGTCATCCTCGATGGTGTTCGAGAACGCGACCGAATGGCCAACCCCGGAAGACGCGCTCAAGCGTATTCCGGCGCCGTCCTCGACCTACGGCTTCCAGAAGCTCGCCTGCGAATATTTCGCCAAGGGCGCGTACGAGCAATATGGGCTGCCGTTCACGGTCGTGCGGCCGTTCAACTGCGCCGGCGTCGGCGAGCGGCGCGCGCTGACCGACGTCGAGGTGACGTCCGGCAACATCCGCCTCGCCATGAGCCACGTCATTCCCGACCTGGTGCAGAAGGTGCTCAAAGGCCAGGACCCGCTGCATATCCTCGGCAACGGGCAGCAGGTTCGCTGCTACACCTATGGCGGCGATCTCGCGTGCGGCATAAGGCTCGCGATCGAGCGTCCGGAAGCGCGCAACGAGGACTTCAACCTGTCGACCGCGGTGGCGACCGACGTGCTCACGCTGGCCCGCATGGTCTGGGAGCGGGTCAATCCGGACAAGCCGTTCCGTTATGTGTGCGACGAGCCCTTCGTCTACGATGTGCAGAAGCGCATCCCGTCGGTGGACAAGGCGAGGCGGCTCCTTGGCTTCGAGGCCACGACGCCGCTCGGCGCGATCCTCGACGAGGTGATTCCGTGGCTGAAGGCGGAGATCGCGGCGGGGCGCTGCTGACGATCGGGCTGCACCGCAGGAGTGGCGAAACGATATGAAGTGCCGCGGGGCGCGTATCGGTTTTCTGCAACCAAAGACCAAGTCAGGGTCTTACTGGACGCGATCTGGTGTTCTGTTGTTCGCAGGCATGCCGCGCCCCTGAAATTGCCTCATTTCATGCAAGCATCTCGTTGTTAAATCGATTCGTGCGACTCGGAGACGTATTAGATGAAGAATAGTAGAGAACCAGACCGGCTGGTGCGGGCGCTGTTGGGACTGCCAACTGAACGGCCACAGCCAACGCTTGGTGCCCTCGTAGGTGGCCCAAGCATCTTCGGCAGCCTGAACCCAGTGCCAACTCCGCTATCGAACTTGACCAACTGGACATCGCCGCCTCCTCCTGCGGCCAGCCCTCTGTTCCGGTTGGGAGAGACATTCTTGCCTGTGACGTCTCCGCCGCCGCGTCCGACGGCACGCCTGGGAGCGACGACAGCCAACTCCGTCATCGCGACGCCCCGGGTCCAAAGAATGACCTATTTTGCATTCGACTTCGATGATCTTATGCGCGTGAACAATGTGCGTCAGAACGGAAAGGTCGGGCCACGAGTAATTGGAAGGTCGAGAGGGTTTCTCGACCGTAGCATCTGGGAAAGCCGAAACATCAAGAATGAACAAAATCTCAAGAGGCTCATGTCTGGTGCGGTGAAGCACAGCTCGGTGGTTTGTGTTTTGATCGGCACAAATACCTGGCAAAGTCGTTGGGTGAGATACGAGATTGCTCTCGCGGTTATCGATGAACGTGGATTGCTGTCGATACATATCAATAGCGTCAATCACCACGTGAGAAGGGCGCCCGACCCGACAGGAATCAACCCGTTGCATTTTATGGGCATCTATCTAGATGCCAACGGCAAGTTCTATCTCGTTGAAAGACAGGCCGTAGAAATGGACGGTGCGACCGGTGATGTTGGATTCCAATGGCGATGGTATCAGGACTACACGCTGCCGGTTCCTCGTCCGCGGTTCATTCCAGACATAGAAGTTGGATCCGTCGTTCCGTTGTCAATTTTTGCGGATTCGTACGACTTCATGCGACAGGAAGGATCTAAGAATATTGGCCCATGGCTCGACGCCGCTGCAGGCAAAGTAGGTCGATAGAGAGCCATGGCGAAAAGGGTCCAGAAGAAGAGGATCGATCCGGAGGCGATCTTTCTTCATGCAGTAAGCTTTCATTTGGCGTTCCGGGTTTTGCATGAATTCAAGCCCTCACATCCGAGCGGTGCCGGTGCGCTGCATCTGCCTGCATCGGTATTGAGCGCGTTCACGTGCGAACTGTTTTTGAAGGCTCTTATCTGCATTGAAACTGGGCGCGTACCCACCGGTCACCATTTACTGAATCTTTTTAGTAGGTTGAGCGCGTCAACACGTAAGCGAATCGAGGAAATATGGAACGCGTATGCTGCGGGACACGCAAATCGATGGGTTGAGATTGAGCGCAGCATTGGAGTGCCTGTTGCAAGCGATCTATTGACGGCGCTCAAAGTGGCGAGCAAATCGTTTGAGCTTGCGCGGTACTATTACGAGGAGCGTGAGGAATTCCAATTCTATCTTGGTGCGTTGCCCGATATGCTTGGAAAAGTCGCATTTGAGCTGAGGCCAGATTGGGCGAAGCATGCGGAAAATTGCTCGAAGGAGTTGTGCGTAGAACCTAAGCAGGCCGGAGAGTGACGCGTAAGGCCACGGGGATACTCGTCCATATCTGCGCTGCGCTATCGAGCGCGCCAGCGGCTACGAGCTAACGGAGAGAGCGCCACGTCAGCTATTGCTTGTAGTACTTCCGCGCGATCTCGATCTCGGCGGGCGACGCCGCGAACGCTTCCGCAACCGTCTTCTCGAGCTCGTCGTGGCGGCCCGGCAGCAGATCGAGCTTGCGTTTCTGCGCATCGGCCAGAAACTCGGGGTCCTTGACCATCGTCATGAGAGCGTTGCGCACGGCCTCGACCCGGTCGCGCGGCGCTTCGGGCGGCATCGCGATCGGATGGCCCATCTCGTCGGCGCCGAGAAAGAGCCGCAGCACGTTCCCCTGCTCGGTGGTCTCGGCAAGCTCATAGACCGAGCGCACATCCGGCCGCTCGGGGATCGGCCGGCGCACGTAGCGCGTGACGATCGCGATCTTGTTGTCCCTGATCCAGTCGGCATGCGCCGACTTGAGAAACTCCCACGGCATCAGCGTGCCGTCGGCCTCGCCGCGCTCGACCGCGAGCGCGGCTTCCCCGCTGCCGCGATAGCCGCGGATGAGCTTGAACCGGGTCCCGACCACGCCGTTGAGCATGGTCGAGTTGATCTCGGCTTGGCTCAAGGGTCCGGTTGAGGCGACGAGCGTGTCGCGAGTTTTCAGATCAGCGAGCGTCTTCGTGCCCGACGTGTGCCAGGTGAACAGCGTCGCGGTGGTGGCGATGATGCGGCCGATCCAGTTGAAGCGGCGGGTGTCGTAGGCGATCGACGACACGCCCAGAATCTGCGCAAGCGTGATGTTGGGAACGAGCACAGCGAGCACGGTGCCGTCCTTCGGCGCCACGCCGGTGAGATAGTTCGCCGCCTGCATGCCGGCGGCGCCCGGCATGTTCTGCGCCACGATCGACGGATTGCCGGGAATGAAGCGGCCGAGGTGATTGGCGGCAAGCCGCGCATAGAGATCGAACGAGCCGCCGGGCGCGTTCGGGATGATCAGGCTGATGGTCTTGCCGCGATAGAACTCCTCGGGCGTCTGCGCGTGAGCAGGTGAGGCGGCAAGTGTTGCTGCCGCGACCAGAAGCACTGGGCTGAGTCTGATCATCGCTGTTCAGCCCTGCTGCGCCTTGAACAGCGGCGAGACCTCGGTCTGGGTGAATTCCGACGCGACGTGATCGAAGAACGGCATGTAGGAGAACGCGATCCAGCGGCAGTCCGAGCCGGGATTGATGTTGAAGTGCTGGTGCTCGACGCCGCCCGGCTTGATCGGTAGCAGCAACAGGTCGCCGGCCTGCCAGTCGATGCGCTCGCCGTCGACCACCGAATAGCCCTGACCGATGATCACGTAGATGACGAGGCCGCCCTGGTGGCGGTGCTTGCCGGACTGGGTCTTCAGGTCGTGCGAGAACACGCGCCAGTCCTGCAGCGGCGTGTTCTTATGGATCTCCGGGTTGAGGTGATACATCAGCCGGCCCTGCCGCGTCAGGAAGAACTCGCGGTCGGACGGCTTCACCACCACCTGGCCGGTCTCCTGCCGTTCCAGGAACTCGCGCCGGCTGCGGATGAAAATCTCGTAGGGCGTTTCCGGGATGGTGCCCCGTTCGCGTTCGCGCGTGCGCTCGATCTCGGCCATGGCTTTTTACTCCGCCGCCGGCCGCCGGTAGTCCGGCGACTGCTCCAGTTGGTGGAATCCGCAGCCGCGGTCGACGCTGGTGGCGGCGAACAGATTGGGCTCGACCGCCATGAAGATGGCAGGCGTCGCCGGATCGTCATTGAAGTGCTGCACCACGATGCCGTCGCGCTTGCACGGCAGGTTGATCACGTCGCCTGCCTCCCAGGCGTGCTTGACGCCGTCCAGCATGGTGTGGCCGCGGCCCGCGACGATGAAGAGAATCTGCCCGCCCTGGAACTTGAGCCGGCCGGAGCGGCTGCCGGGCGGGATCTCCTGCCGGTAGATCGCGAGCGTGGAGAGCACCGTGTCGGTGATCGCCGGGTGCAGGTACCAGCGCATCAGGCCCTGCTCGTTGCTCTCGAGTGGCAGCTCAGAAAGCCGCACCACCTGCACGGCGCTTTTGCGCTGCTCGCGCTGGCGGTCGCGCAGCGCGATCAGCTCGCTCCAGAAGTTATGCCTGGCCAGTTTTGCGGTTCGCTCGCTCGTCACTGTGAGGGGCTCCTGACTCGGGGGGGATGAAAGCGATCGAATGGTAAGCCAGGAATGCCAGCCAAGGCCAGACGGACGCCAGTGCTAACGGGACACCAGCGAATTCGTTAAGGCGCGCCCTCGCTTCGGATTGGCTGCGCACAACGTAGTGCTCGGGGAAATTGCGGGCTAAGATGCCGAGGTTGAACTTGAACAGATAATTCCGGAAGTTGAAAAGGCCGACCCGATGGTTGCGTGCAGGAACGGGGACACGAGGCGCAATTTTCTCACCGTTGTGTCGGTCGTCAGCCTGGATGTCGCCGCCCGAGCGATCGCAAGCCCCGCATTGGCGCAGCCCGAGAACGAGCGGCCCAAGGAAGGAGACTTGCTGGTCTCGATCCAGAGTGAGAGCCCTGTTCCGCTCCAGCCCAAGGATATTCCCAGTGGCGGTCCTCCGGTAGTGGCGTGGCCAATGGACGGCAATCTCGTCCGGAAGGGCTCTCGCCTCAATAAGGTGCTGCTGCTGCGGCTCGATCCCGCAACGCTCGTTGGCATAACGAAGGAGCGCGCAGCGGATGGTGTTGTCGCCTATTCCGCGATCTGCCCGCACGCGGGCTGTGAGGTGGACGCGTGGGTCGACGATCAAAAGATTCTCGAATGCTCCTGTCACTACTCTCGCTACAATCCGCGCAGCTCCGCTGCGGTCCTTGACGGTCCGGCCCCGCGCGCCTTGCCGGCGCTTCCGCTCAAGATCGTGGATGGCAATCTCGCGGTGGCCAAACCATTCACCGCGCGCGTTGGGGTCCTTCCGACCTGAGACGCTAGTGCCCCGTTTCCGAAGTTCGTGATACACCGCAGCACACTCTGACACGAACTTCGGAAACAAGGGGCACTAGCAGCTCTATGATTCTAGTGCCGCTTTTCGATTTGAAGTTCCTAATAGAGTTTGCTGCAGGTGGTGTAGGAACTTCAAATCGGCGGCACTAGCTCGACGCCGAATTTGAATAAGCTCGCTCACGAGCGAACAAAGGAGGAAATGCTCATGGCCGATGCCAGGATGTATCTGCGAAGCGTCTGCGTGGCCGCCATCGTCCTTGCCGCCGGCATGCGCCCGGCGTCCGCGCAAGAAACAGTCGGGCCTGCTTCGACCACACCGGTGCCGGGTCCGATGCCGGAGATCCTGCAGAAATATACGCCGGTCACCGCCGACCGCCTGAAGAACCCGGAGGATGGCAACTGGCTGCTGTTTCGACGCACCTATGACGGATGGGGCTACAGTCCACTGAAAGAGATCACTCCGGACAACGCCAACCGGCTGCAGCTGGTCTGGAGCACGGCGACCGGCCAGGTTGAGGGCCACCAGGCGCCGCCGATCGTGAACAACGGTGTGATGTTCGTCACGACACCCGGCAATCAGCTCCTCGCCATCGAGGCCAAGTCCGGCAACCTGCTATGGCGCTACAAGCGGCCGCTCCCCGAAGACGTCATCCACCTGCATCCGACCAACCGCGGCGTCGCGCTTTACGGCGACAAGGTCTACTTCGCGTCCGCCGATTGCGTGCTGGTCGCGCTCGATGCAAAGACCGGAAAGGAAGTCTGGACTGCGAACGTCGACGACTACAAGAAGGCCTATTATATGTCGCTCGCGCCGCTCATCGTCGACGGCAAGGTGATCCTTGGGGCCTCGGGCGGCGAATTGGGCGTGCGCGGCTTCGTGGCCGCGATGGATGCGGAGACCGGCAAGGAGCTGTGGAAGACCTACACGGTGCCGGCGCCGGGCGAGCCCGGCAGCGAGACCTGGCCGGCGGGCGGTGATCACTACAAGCGCGGCGGCGGCTCGATCTGGGTTACGGGCACTTACGATCCGGAGACCAATCTCACCTTCTGGGGCACGGGCAATGCTGCGCCCTGGTTCGGCGATCAGCGGCCGGGCGACAATCTCTACACGTCGTCCGTCATCGCCCTCGACGCCACGACCGGCGAGATCAAGGGCCACCACCAGTACCACCCCAACGACTCGTGGGACTGGGACGAAGTCTCGCCGCCGATCGTCGTGGACTATCAGCGCGACGGAAGAACCGTGAAAGGCCTCATCAACGTATCGCGCAGCGGCTACATCTGGCACCTCGAGCGCACCACCGGAAAGATCAACTTCGTGACCGGCCAGCCCTATGTGCGCCAGAATGTGTTCAAGAGCCTCGATCCCAAGACCGGGCGGCCAGACGTCGACGACGCCAAGAAGCCCGGCACCGACAAGACCGCGGAGTTCTGCCCCAGCCTGTGGGGTGGCAAGGACTGGCCGCCGGTCGCCTTCAGCCCGCGCACGCGGCTGATGTACATCCCGGCCAACGAGAACCTGTGCACGGAGCTGACCGGCGAGACGCCCAGATACGTGCTGGGCGAGCGCTTCATGGGCGTCAAGACAAACCTCCTGAAGATCGTCGCGGGCGCCGATCACATCGGTGAGCTGCAGGCCTGGAACGTCGACACCGGCAAGAAGGTGTGGACGACCAACCTGCCGTCGTTCAACTGGGGTCCGGTGCTGGCGACCGGCGGCGACGTCCTGTTCTCGGGCGGCACCAATGACCGCATGTTCCGCGCCTTCGATGCCAAGACCGGCAAGGTCCTGTGGGAGTTCCAGACCATCTCGGGCGTGACCGCTGTGCCATCGTCCTTCGAGGTCGATGGCAAGCAATATATCGCGGTCCAGACCGGCTGGGGCGTGGACGCGGCCAAGATGCAGACTCGCATGAACCTGTTGTTCCCGGGAAAATATCCTGACGTGCCACAGGGCGGTGCGGTCTACGTCTTTGCGGTGAAATAGCGGTTTGCCGCTGCGGTTGATGGGCGCGGCAGGCCATTGCTGTTGCCGAACGCGCCGTTCGCATCATCTGGAGGTCGGCTCGCGGCACATCGCGTCGCCGCGGACGGCCTCCGCTCGCGTGCGGTGTTGGGCGCACGACGGAGGTGGGCGGCCAAGGCCCAGACTTGTGAGCACCTGGGACGAATGCGATGCCATGGAATATTGCCGGAACAAGAATAAGTACTTAAAAAGTACCTCGAGGCGAAATTCTCTTGACGGTCCCGTAGCTCAGCTGGATAGAGCACCGGTTTCCTAAACCGGGGGTCACAGGTTCAAGTCCTGTCGGGATCGCCAGAGTTTTCTGTGTCTTTGGCCGCACAGCCCTTGCGGGCGGCACCCACCATGCCTATATCCAGTGCCATCGAGTTTCGGCCGAACGACTTGGCCTTGCCGCGAAACAGCGCGCCTGACTGACGACCTTCCCAAGATCTCGACACAACCCGGGCTGCGCCTCGTGCGCGGCTCATATCGACGCATTTATGAAAGAGAACTCCCATGGATAAAGGAACCGTCAAGTGGTTCAACGCGCAGAAGGGCTTTGGATTCATCCAGCCCGACAGCGGCGGCAACGATGTCTTCGTGCACATCAGTGCCGTCGAGCGCGCCGGCCTCTATGAGCTGAAGGAAGGCCAGAAGGTCAGCTTCGAGGTCGTGGCCAACCGCAAGACCGGAAAGTCGTCGGCAGAGAACCTGAAGGCCGAGTAACGACGGCCGCCGGTACGCCGGCCTGGCACACCGCTTTGGCCACGGATGAACTGGCAAGGCTCGTGTGCCCAGGTCGGCAGACCGGGCCGGCGACACGAACATTGCTTTCTATGGCCGCATTCTTGCGGCCATAATGCCGGGCTGGCATTGCCCGGGATGCAAGATGCAATAAGGGCGGAATGGGGGGCTAACACCGGCAATTGGGCCTGGAGAACTCATTCATGGCGCTCGACGAGGCCGATCAGGCTGCAGAGAAGGCCGCCCGCGCCGCGGGCGATAGCGCGCACGACGACAACACGCACGACGATATCGTCTATCCGGCCGCCATCCCGTTCGTGCTGGTGCACCTCGCCTGCATTGCGGCGATCTGGACCGGTATCACGTGGCAGGCTGTCGCCATCGGCGTCGCGCTCTATTGGCTGCGCATGTTCGCCATCGGCGCCGGATATCATCGCTATTTCTCGCATCGCGCCTTCGCGACCAGCCGCGCCTTCCAATTCGTGCTGGCGCTGTTGGCGCAGAGCAGCGCCCAGAAGAGCGTGCTCTGGTGGGCCGCCAAGCACCGCCATCATCATCTGCATTCCGACACCGAGCGCGATGTCCATTCGCCGCGCCACAAGGGCTTCCTCTACAGCCATGTCGGCTGGATCTTCGCCCGCCGCCACGGCGCCACCGATCTTGTCAAGGTTGCCGATCTCGCGCGCTATCCCGAGCTGATGTGGCTGCACCGCTTCGAGCTGGTGCCGGCCATCGGGCTCGGCGTGCTGTGCTGGCTCGTCGCCGGCTGGTCGGGCCTGGTGGTCGGGTTCTTCTGGAGCACGGTGCTGCTCTATCACGCTACGTTCTGCATCAATTCGCTCGCGCATGTGCGTGGGCGGAAGCGCTACGTCACCGGCGACGATTCCCGCAACAACTGGCTCCTCGCTTTGTTCACCATGGGAGAGGGCTGGCACAACAACCATCACGCCTGCCAGAGCAGCGTGCGTCAGGGCTTTCGCTGGTGGGAGCTCGACCCGACCTTCTACATCCTCAAGGGCCTGTCGTGGCTGCGCCTGGTCCGGGACCTCAAGCGCCCGCCTGAGGCGGTGCTGCGCAACGAGCAGCGCCTGGGCGCCCGCGTGATCGACCGCGCGGCGCGTCAGCTTGCCGAACGCTTCAATGCCGACCGCATCGCCGCCGTCATCGCCTCGGCGCTGGCGAGCGCCAATCTGGCGGCGCTGCAGGAACAGCTCTCGGCCACCCAGCGCCGTGCGGCCGATGTGCTGGCGAGCCTTCATCTGCCGCACCTGCCGACCCGGCAGGAGATCCTGGCGCAGGCGAAGGCGATGTATGCCTCGACGCCGTCGCTGGAGGACATCGTCGACCGCGCCCACGCGCTCATCCTCGACGCGGTCGGAGCCAAGCTCTGTCCGGTGGCGCTGCCGGCGCGGTGAGGCTGGAACGCGGAGGGCGCAATAGCGAAGCGCGGATTGCGTTTCGCTATTCTTAAGAGCCGCCAACACCTCGTCGGGTCCGAATTCGCCCAGACCTGCCTGGGCCAAGCCCTCTTAGTACGCCGTCATCGCCCATGGCTTACACACCAGCTCAATGACAAGTGGCGCTCGTTGACAACATTCTTTTTGTCGTGCATTGTAATACAATCAATGCAGTGTCGCCCCGATGCCAACGATCACCATCCGACTGGACGATGAGACCGACGCCCGGCTGAAGCGCCGTCTGGCGCGCAGCGGTGAATCGCTTTCCGAGTTCGTCCGGGCCGCGGTCATCAGCCAGCTCGCCGCTGGGCCGCGGCATGAGACCCCCTATGACGCATGGGTGCGGCTCGTTCAGGGCTGTGCCGGAAGTGGCGACACTGATCGCTCGGTGACCTACAAGGCGCGGATCAAGGAGAAGCTCCGTGCGAAACATCGTCGTTGATGCTGGACCGATGATCGCAATGTTCGACCGCGACGATGCCCACCATAAGCAGGCGGGGGAGTTCCTGCGCCAAGTTGGCGAGTGCCGCCTGACGACGACCTCCGTGGTGATCGGGGAGGTCGCGGCCATGCTGGCCGATGTACCGCCGAGCTTGTTCCGGTTCTTGGACTGGCTGTCGGCGGTGGTCGAGATCGACGACGCGCTGCGCGAAGATCTGCCCCGGATGATCGAGATCATGAAAAAGTACGACGACCTTCCTGCCGATCTGGCTGACGCGTCGCTCGTGGCTCTGTGCGAGCGGCGTGGGTTCAGCACAATCGCCTCGATCGATTCCGACTTCGAAGTCTATCGGTTGCCGAGGGGCAGGAAATTCGAGAACGTCTTCGTTGGTCCCGGCAGCGACTGATCGACAGGCCGATCGTGAGGCAGCCGCTGAGCGCATCGCACCGCGCTGGCGCGGTGACGAGACCGTTCGGCGCGCCGGTTACAGCGGCGCGTCCGGGACCGCCATGGTGCGCCACATGTGGCTGACCGGCGTGTTGTCGTTGCCCAACCCTTCCTTCGGCTGCCTGAAGTTGCGGCCGATGATGTCGGTGAACTCCTCGATCTCGACCTGCACGTTGGGATCGAAGGAATAGAGGTCGTTGGTGGTGACCATGCGCGCGTCCATGTACCATTTGTGATTGCTCGCGTAGCTGTAGGCGGCCTGCACATGCGGCAGCGGCACATAGTCGGAGCCGAACGTGACCAGGTAGTTCTCCGGATATTCGTAGCCGACCGACGCGTCGGGATAGAAGCGCAGCGCCTGGTGATACTTGATCGCGAATGCGACCCGCTCCGACACGTAGGGCTCGACGATCTGCGCGCCCCAATAGCCATGGTCGGCGCGGCAGAGATACTGCCCGGCGTCATGCAGGAGACACGCCAGGATGATCTCCTCGGACATGCCATTCTTGGTGGCGAGCCGCGCGCTCTGGAGGAGATGCGCGGCGGGCGGAAACCGCAGCTTGAAGAAATCAATGAGCGTCGGTGTCTGCGGCATCGGCGCAAGGCGCGCGACTCTCTTGCCGCTGTCGTCCTCGTCCGGGTTCTGGTTGCTGCGCTCGTGGATGAAGAGCTTGCCGGCACCGCGGCGATAGCCGCGGCTGTCGACCTTGTCGGCAAGGTCGGCGACCGTCGGCAGCGTCTTGCCGCGCTTGCGGGCCGCCACCAGGGCGTCAAGCTTGCCGGACATGAACTCCTCGAGCGCGTCCGCGCGCGCGTCGTGGTCCATGCGCTTGACGGCGTCCTCGCCGCCCAGGCTCGCGACGACGTCTGCCCGATTGACGTTCATGGCTGTGTCCATTGGGGTTCCTCCCTGGTTGAGCGACCTTAGGTCAGGTGGGATACTCCCGCAACCACGACAGGGGGAAACCATGGCGCGAGGCTTGGCGCATGACCTGGCAAACGGCTTGTGGCGCGCGCTCGTCGTCCTGCATCGCTACCTCGGGGTGGCGGTCGGGCTGCTGATGGCGGTCTGGTTCGTGTCCGGCATCGTCATGATGTATGTGGGCTTTCCGCGCCTCCTGGAAGCCGAGCGGCTGCGCGCTCTCTCACCCATTCCCTGGCAGGCCTGCTGCCAGTTCGGCGATCGGCTGCTCGCTGAAGACCAGCCGATCGTGCGGGTGCAAATCGAGAGCCACCTGGGCGAGCCGGCGCTGCGGCTGCGGCGCGTGGGCGCGCGCGATGGGCTCGTCGATCTCGCCCACGGCGCGCTCGTTGCCATCGATGCCGAGGCGGCGCGCCGCGTCGCGCTTGCGGCCGCGCCGGCCATCACGGGGCGGCAAGCCTCGGTCGTCGCGCAGGAGGAGATCGCGACCGATCAATGGACCGTCGGGCGCTATCTCCGCGACCGTCCGCTGCATCGCATCGACCTCGACGACCCAGCCCGCACGACCCTCTATGTCTCCGGCACCGGCGGCCAGATCGTGCTCGCGACCACGGCGTCGCAACGGTTCTGGAACTGGCTCGGCACGATTCCGCATTGGCTCTATTTCACGTCGCTGCGCAGCGACGTCGTGCTCTGGAGCCAGGTGGTGATCTGGACCTCGATCGTCGGCAGCTTCCTTACCGTGGTGGGATTGGTGCTTGGCGTCATCCAGTTCCGGCGCGCCCGCTCGCCCTATCGCGGCCTGTTCTATTGGCATCACGTCACCGGCCTTGTGTTCGGAATCGTTACGCTGACCTGGGTGGTGAGCGGGCTCCTCTCGATGAATCCCTGGGGCTTCCTCGACAGCCGTGGCGCGGGCGAGACCGCGCTGATCCAGGGCGCGCCGCCCACGTGGCGGGAGATCAAGGCGTCGCTCGAAGCGCTGCGCGCGCAGCCGGTGCTCGCCAACGCCACGAGCCTCACCACCGCGCCGCTCGCCGGGCGCCTCTACTGGCTGCTCACGCGCCAGGACGGCAGCGTCGAGCGCGTCGATGCGCGCGGCAACGTGGCGCCGCCAACGGGCGCCGATCTGGCCGATACGGCGGCGCGACTTGCGGGCGCCCACGGCGTCGCGGCGCAGGGCCTGATGAGCGAGGAGGACGCCTACTATTTCAACCGCCGCGACGGCTTCGTGCTGCCGGTCTACCGCGTCATCGTGAACGACGACGAGCGTACCCGTTACTATCTCGATCCCACGTCCGGCGCGCTCCTTCAGCGCGCCGATGCCAACGGGCGCTGGCATCGCTGGCTGTTCGGCGCGCTGCATCGGCTCGATTTCACCGCCGCGATGCGGGCGCGGCCGTTCTGGGATGTGCTGGTCCTGGTGCTGATGCTGGGCGGGCTCGCGATCAGCGTCACCGGATGCTATCTCGCGGTGCGGCGCGTGCGCTCCGATATGACAAGCCTGTTGCGCCGGCGCGGGAAGGCTGCTGCACGACAAACCCCGGAGCAGGCAGCCCGTTCGACCTGACGAGGTGTGTTGATGAGCACGAGGCTGTTGACGTTTGCGGGCTGCGTGCTGGCGATTGCGGGCCTTGCAGCCCAGGTGCGCGCGCAGACCGAGTTCTATGCCGGCAAGCGGCTCACCGTCATCGTCGGGCTCGAGGCCGGCGGCACGGTCGATACGCTCGCGCGCACCTTTGCGGTCAAGCTGCGCCAGCACATCCCCGGCAATCCGGCGATCGTGGTGCAGAACATGCCGGGCGCGGGCGGATCGACCGCCACCAACTATCTGCAGGAGCGCGCGGCGGCGGACGGTCTCACCATCCTGTACGGCCCCTGGGACCCGCTCGCGCAGGCGCTCGGCGACCAGACGCTGCGCGTGCGCTACGAGACCTTCGCGTATCTCGGCGGTACCGGTGACATCCGCGTCGCCTATGCGCGCACCGACGCCGTGGCGGGCGGCATCAAGGCGCCGCGCGACATCATGAAGGCCAGTAACGTCATCGTGGGTGCGCTCAACAAGACCGACATTTCGGGCCTGTTGCCGAAGCTCGCCCTGCAGGTCCTGGGCGTCAAGCATCGGATGATCGTCGGCTATCGCGGCGGCAACGACGTGTTCCTGGCGATGCAGCGCGGCGAGGTGCAGTTCCACTCCACCAGCATCTCGACGTTCCGCGGCCGCAACGCCGCTTTCGTCAAGTCCGGTGACGGGATCGGCATCGCCTATCTGGTGCCGGTCGAGCGCGACGGCGCTTACGAGAAAAGCCGCTACGTCACCGAGATGCCGGCCTTCCCCGACCTCTACAAGGAGGTCCACGGCCGCCTGCCGGCGGGGCCCGACTGGGACGCGCTCAATTGGCTCACCAACCAGACCGGCGAGATGACGTTCGTGGGCTTCGCGCCGCGCGGCACGCCACCGGCTGCGCTCGCGGCGTTGCGCGCGGGATTCGAGGGTGCCTCCAACGATCCCGAATTCGTCGACGACGCGATCAAGCGCAACGGCGTGCCGTTCACGTTCGTCAATGTGGCGCGCGGGCAGGCGATCTTCCGCTCCCTCGCCGACGTGACGCCGCAGGTGCTCCAGACGCTAAGGGCGTCGATCGCGGCGCAGAATTGATCCGACGGTTTACCGGTGGCGGCCGTTAATAGTCCTATTGGTCGCGGCTGACCTGGTAGCCGCGAGGACGCAGGCGCCATAATATGACCGCATGGTCATACGGCCGCTGCCGGCCGGCAATGCGGAGAAGCTTGATGCCGAGAATAATGACATCACTGATTGCCAGTTTGGCGGCCTTGAGCTCGGCATTGACCTGGGCTGCTCCCGCTGTGGCTGCCGACTATCCGGTGCGTCCGGTCACGCTCGTGGTCGCGTTCCCGCCGGGCGGCCCGAGCGACGTGCTTTCGCGCATCGTCGGCAAGAAGCTCGAGCAGCTGCTCGGGCAGCCGTTCATCATTGAAAACCGGCCGGGCGCCGGCGGCAACGTTGCGGCCGAGCAGGCTGCGCGGGCGCCCGCGGACGGCCACACCCTGCTGATGGGCAACAACAGCATCCTCGCCACCAACGCGGCACTCTACAAGAAGATCAATTTCGATCCGGAGGCGGACTTCGCGCCGGTCAGCCTGGTCGGCTCGCAGGCGAATATCCTGGTGGTCAACCCGCAGGTGCCGGCGCGCTCGATGGCGGAGCTGATCGCGCTCGCCAAGGCCAATCCGGGCAAGATCAACTATGCGTCGTCAGGCCACGGCGCCGCTGCCCATCTCGCGGCTGAGCTGTTCAAGGCCGAGGCCAAGGTCGACATCGTGCACGTGCCCTACAAGGGCGCGGCGCCGGCACTGCAGGACGTGATCGCCGGTCACGTCCAGCTGATGTTTGCGACCGCAGCCTCCGTGGTGCCGCATATCCAGAGCGCCCAGGTGCGGGCGCTCGCCGTCACCACGCTCAAGCGCACGGCCGTGTTCCCCGATCTTGCCACCGTCGATGAGCTTGGCCTCAAGGGCTTCGATGCCACCACCTGGCACGGCCTGGTCGCGCCCTCGCGCACGCCCAAGGAGGTGATCGCGGCGCTGCACCGCGCGACCGTCGCGGCGCTCGGCGATGCGGCCGTGCGCAAGTCGCTCGGCGATCTTGGCGTCGATATCGTCGGCAACACGCCTGAGCAATTCGCCGCCTATATCAAGGCCGAGATCCCGAAATGGACCGCCATCGTGAAGGCGTCCGGCGCGACCTTGGAGTGAAGCGACATGAACATCGTCGAACGCCAGCCTTCGCCGCTCGCCCGCAATGTGCGCCGCCTTGGCCATCTCGATCTGCCGGGCGCCGGACAGGTGACGGTCGCGGGCCGCCATGCCTATGTGGGGCACATCCCGAACAAAAACCATCTCGGCACCTCCATCATCGACATCGCCGATCCGGGCAACCCGCGCGTGGTCGCGACCGTCACGCTCGACGACCACACCTCCCACAGCCACAAGGTGCGGGTCGCCGGCGACATCATGATCGTCAACCACGAGCGCAACCCGACCGCGATCGGGCGCCGGGCGGACGAGCTGCCGAAGGTGCGGCGCGAGCTTGCAGCTGCGCTGGGCCGCGAGCCGAGCCACGCTGAGCTTGCGGAGCGCCTGCGCGTGACCGAGGCCGATGTCGCCGAGATCGAGGCGGAAGCCAAGCGCGGCTACCACAACGGCGGCTTCAAGATCTACGACGTCTCGACGCCGGCGCAGCCGCGCGAGATCGTCCATCAGCGCACCGGCGGCATCGGCGTGCATCGCTTCGATATGGACGAGCGCTACGCCTATATCTCCACCGAGATGGCAGGCTATGTCGGCAACATCCTGGTGATCTACGATATCCGTGACCCCAAGCGCCCGTCGGAAGTGGGCCGCTGGTGGATTCCGGGGCAGCACATCGCGGGCGGCGAGACGCCGACCTGGCCCGGCCGGCAGCATCGGCTGCACCATGCGCTGCGCTTCGGCAACGAGATGTGGGCGAGCTGCTGGCATGGCGGTTTCTGGATCGTGGACGTGTCCGATTTGTCCAGGCCCAAGAGCCTCGGCAGCTACAACTATCACCCGCTGTTTCCGGAGCCGACGCACACCGCGATGCCGGTCAAGGATCGCATCAAGGGCCGCCGCATCGCGCTCGCGATCGACGAGGAAGACCAGGCGCAAAGCGCGGACGAGGAGGCGGCGCGGCGCGGGCGGGCGCATGCCTGCATTTTGACGTTCGACGCGACCGATCCGGCCGCGATCAAGCCCATTGGCCAGTTCCAGGTCAGCGAGATGGACTCGCCTTTCAGCCGCGTCGGAGGCGCGCGCTTCGGCGCGCACCAGTTCTGCGAGCGCATGGCCGGCACCATCGTGCACGCGGTCTGGTTCAGCGGCGGGCTACGGATCATCGACGTGGCCGATCCGCTGTCGCCGCGCGAGGTCGGGCATTTCATCCCGGAGCCGGTGACCGGCCGGCGCGCGCCGCAGAGCAACGACGTGGCGCTCGACGATCGCGGCCTGATCTACCTGGTGGATCGCAATATCGGGTTCGATATCCTGGAATTCAGCGGAACCGCGTAAAACGTCTGTCTGTCCATGAGCGTGATTGCTGCAGCTTCACTGCTTGTTCACGTCAAAGCGTATGGGCGCTGACATAGCGCTCCATCGCTTGTCGTTGATCGCGTGAGGTGAGCACGGACTTGCCGCTCCCCTCCCCCCGCGAGCTCTTGCGAGCGGTGGGGAGGGGTCGGGGGTGGGGGGTAATCAGGCGCTGGCGTCGCGTTGCTGCTGTCAACGGGGCAAATCCTCAACCAGACCGTCCATCGAGTTCGTGGAGAAACATCGCGGCTGAGAGAGGCTTGACGATTGACGAACGAGTCATGGCGGGATGAGTCATGTCCATCGAAGGAATTTTGGTGTTGGCTTCGCTGCCGATCCCCGTGCTGGTGGCATTGTTTTGGCATGCGAGGGTATAGTCGCTTTATAGATTGCTTGGCGAACGCGTAGTCAATCTCAGCTACTACTGGTTTTGTTTCCAGTTCCAGAATCCGGGAATTGCGCGTCATTTTCCTGGGTTTGTGGATCTTTTTGGCTCTTTGCCGGAGGATCTAGCGGCGCAGGTTTTCGTCGTCCGCCGTGATATGAAGCGAGCGGAAATGATAATAGCATTTTGGATGCTACTTATTGTGACTCTGATTGGGATTTCGTTTCGACATTGATCCGGGAAAACGAAAGCTGAGGGCACGATTTCTGGGACGTGTGCGATGCGGTCCCCCCACCCCTAACCCCTCCCCACCACTGCGCTACGCTCCGTGGGGGGAGGGGAACCCAACCGCCGTGCTCTCCTCACGTGCCAGATAGGGATGTCAGTGCGAATCGGCTCGACGGGAAGTATTCCAGCGCTTACGAGGCTGCGATCGCGGCCGCCTGCGGCAGTGTTGCGACGTTAAACTGGAAATAGTTGTCCCACTTGTAGTCGAGCCGGGCGAGCGCCAGGTCGGGCGGGTGCACCGTCAGCCGCTCGCCGTCGCGCCGGAGCAGCTCGAGCCGGTCGAGCTTGGCGAGCGCGTCATCGACCTCGAAATCGAGGTCGATCGCGAACGTGTCCTTGAGCCATTGCTCGATGCGCTGGTCGAGCTCGGCCTCGGTCAGCGGCGAGGGGGAGATGCTCAGGAAGTAGTAGGCCAGGAAGGCTTCCTTGCATTCCTGCTCCTCGGCGGCGCCGATGATGTAGTCGAAGATACCCGCGTTGTTGTTGATGTTGCGGTAGTAGACGTTGTCGGTGAGCTCCTTCTGGTACTTCAGCGACTGGCGCTGGTACTTGACCCACTGCCGCATGATGAAGCCGCCGAGCGCGACCAGGCCGCTGACGGCGGCGAGCGCGGTCGTGAGCTGGCTTTCCTCGACCGCCGCCGAGACGCCGAGATAGAAGCCGATCACCAGGAACAGCACGGTTATGGTGGACCAGAGGTTGAGCACGATCGGGACGCCGCCGGCGAGCGCCGGCACGCCCAGGAACACCTTGTCGAAGCCGCTCATCACGACCTCGACATTGGGGAACAGCGCGTTGAGATCCGCGCTCGCGATGTTGCGGAAATATTTGATGAGCACCGAGCTCGGCCTGCTTCGGCGTTGCGCCCGCAACTTCTTGCTTACCTTGCTGCTCAGGTTGGCCTCGGACTTCATCGCCACCATCAGCACGACGTCGTCGTACACCATGGCCTCGACTTTCCTTCGGCGCAGCCCGAACCAGCGCGGGATTTCGAAGGTCTCCTGGTGATGACCGCGGCGGAAGAACCGGACCTCGCGGAACTCCTCGACCGGGGCCCGCAGCGACACCCGCACCAGCGCGTCCTCGCGGTGGCTTCGTTCGACCTCCTCATGCGATACTTCGATAAAATTGGCGCCCTTCAGCACGGTCGTGAAGGAGTCGATCAGCTGACCATAGGAGCGCTCGAGCGACGCAGCGTCGAAGCGTGCCCGCGGGTCGAGCCCGGGATCGAAATAGTAATAGTCGCGCCGCAAAGCTTCGAGGCGCTCGAAATATTCATAGTGGAAGATGGCGCCGAGCATGCGGCACACCTGCCGAAACTGCGCCTTGGACGCCTCGCCGGCGAGTTGGCCCTTCTCGACCAGCGCATCCAGAATGTCGCTCTTGCGGACCGGGATGAACTGGTCCCGTCCATCCGCAGGAGTGTTGTCTTGACCGTTCCCTACGCTCATGGCTCGCCGTCGTAGAACGCCTTGGCATCGATGCTGAATGAGCGGCGGGAGTCGGCGTCGATGTAGAACATGTGGCCGCCGCGATAGGTCCTCAGCCCGGCGCGTGCCGGGTCGCCGATCGGTGGCAGGTGGTCGAGCATGTACTGGCTCACCGCATAGGGCGTCACCATGTCGCTGTAGCCGTGCGCGATCATGAGCCGAAAGCCCGGCTCGAGCGCCAGCAGCTCGCGGATGTCCTCGCTGACGCTGGCGGTCGCGCGCCCGCCGCCCTCGCCCCAGTCCCATTTGCCGGCGACCTCGGAGGCGAGCAGCACATAGGTCATTTCAGTCTTGAAGCCCAGCTCCTCGCGGGCATAGGTCGCAAACGCGCTGCCATAAGTGCGCGTCATGCCGTCGAGCAGCGGATCGGGCCCGCGCGTGGTCTGCTGGTCGGGAAACGGATCGTCGGCCGCAAACGTCGCGTCGTAGCGGCTCACGATCTTGCGTTCTCCGGCGCGGAGGTTCTTGACATAGGCGTCGTGGATGAAGCCGCGCGACTGGGTGACGAGTTCGACGGGCAGGCCAGTCATGTCGGCGACGCGTGCATAGAAGGCGCGTGCCGCCTCGCCCCTGGGCGCCGGGCCGGCGAGCGTGGATAGATACTCCGTGAGCGCGAAGCGTTCCGCCTCGGCGATCCGCTCCTTGCTGAACTCACCCTTTCGCTCGAGCTCGGTGGCGGCGAGCGACGGCAGCTGCAGCGCCGCGCCGAGCGCAAACCGGCTGCCGCCGAAGATCAGCGCGCTCTCGACCAGCGGCGACACCATCAGGATTCCCGTTACGCCTATGCCCTGGTCGCGTTTGAGCGCCCGCGCCACCTTGGCGGCGCGAAAGCCGCCATAGCTCTCGCCCAGGAGATACTTGGGCGAGGCGGAGCGCTGATTGTTGGACAGATAGAGCGCGATCGTCTTGGCGATGGCTTCGGCGTCGCGGCGGACGCCCCAGAATGCGCCGCCGCCGTCGGGCTTGGCTGCCCGGCTCCACCCCGAACCGACCGGATCGATCATCACCAGATCGGTGAATGGCAGCCAGGTGTGCGGATTGTCCTCTAGGCGCGGGGCTGCCGTGTCGCGGTTGTTAGGCCCGAAATCGACGATGCGGGGGCCGACCAGCCCGAGATGCAGATAGGCCGACGCTGCGCCCGGTCCGCCGTTGAATACAAAGGTGACCGGCCGCTTCGCCGGATCGGCGGTCTTCGCCACATAGGCCGTGTAGAAGACCGCTGCCGCGCGTTCCCCCGACTGGTCGAACAGCGACAGCGTGCCCGCGGTGGCGGTGTAATCGACCTTGCCCCATGCGGTCTCGACCGCATGCTGGCTGACGGCGTCCGGCGGCAAGAGGCGCAGGATGTTCTGGCCCGGTGCCGCTGGCTGTTGTTGCTGCTGTTGCTGTTCGCTCGGCGCCTGCGCTTGGCGCTGCGGCCGGCCTTGTGCGAATGCGGCGGTCGCGCTGAACGCGACGGCGAGCAGCAGCGCCAGCACGCTACGGTGAAGCGTGGTGAGACGCGAGGCGGTCATGGCCATGCCTGATTGTCCAATCCTTGGCTCCCCTTGCGGCGCCACCATACTCGATAATGCGTCTTTGACTCAAACGCAGCCGCAAGGCTGACGCGAATGTGAGAAGCGTGGAACCGAATTTATTTATTGTGGCTTTGTCATGGTTCGCTCCCACAGCTCGTTCCATTTCTTGCCGTGGTCGAGCATCTGGGCGGGATCCATGAAGGTCAGCTCCACGCCAGTCGGCAGCGGCTTGATCTTCGCGTTGGTGGGGACGAGGTCGCGCTTGGCCAGAATCTCCTGCGCTTCCCCGATCATGAAATCGTAGAGCAACACCGCCGCGTGCGGGTGGGTGGCGCAGCGGGCCACCGATATGCTGGTTGCCAGCGCGATGACGGGCGCGAGATAGAATGTGCGCACCGGCGCGCCGGCACGCGCAAGCTGATCGGACTTGTAGCTGAAAACGGTCAGCGCCAGCGGCACCTCGCCGGCGGCGACCATGTTGGCCAAGAGCGTGTGGCCCTTGCGCACCGACATGCCATTGGTGCGGACGATGTCGCGGAACAGTGCAAGCCCCTGCTCCTCGCCGATCTTGCCGAGGATCGCCGCGAACCAGGGCGCGTCGTCGGCCTCGACCGCAAGACGGCCTTTCCAGCGCGGATGTTTGAGATCCTCGTAGGTCTTGGGCACCTCGTTCGCCTGCACCAGATTGGTGTTGTAGGCGGCCGCGAACAGATTGAGATAGACGCCGACATATTCGCCGTGGGGCCGCAGCGCCTGCGGGACCACCTCGGCGGCGAGCGGGGACTTCACCGCCTGCAGCAGGCGCTCTCGATGCAACGGCTCGAGCGCGGGGGGCCCTGAATGATAGGCGTCCGCCGGACAGCGGCCGGCGCGGCTCTCGGCCAGCGCCCGCTGCACGATCGCCTCGGTGCTGCCGCGCCAGAGCTGGACGTCGATGCCGTATTTGCGCTTGAAGGCGTCGATGACGGGCGTCGAGTCGTCGGCGACCAGCGAGGTGTAGTAGCTGACCGTGCCTTCCTTCCTGGCGCCCTCGATCAGCCGCTGCGTGCGGTCGGGGCCCTGGTAGGCGGCGATCTCGGCGAGTGAGCGTGTCTGCGCGAGGGCAGGGGCGGCGGCGAGTGTGAGGAGCAGGACTGCGCCTGATGCTTGCGAGAGCGTCCGCCTCAGTCCGCTGGTCATGGATCGCATCCGCCTAGGCTGCCTGAACTACTGGGGTCTGATGACAGTCTTCTGCCAAAGCTCTGTCCACCTGGCGCCATGGTCGAGCATTTCGAGCGGGTCCATGAGGGTGATCTCCATGCCCGCGGGCAGCGGCTTGATCTTCTGATTGGTCGGAACGATGTCGCGCCCGGCCAGGACCTCCTGGCCGTCGCGCAGCATGAATTCGTAGAACAGAACAGCCGCGTTTGGTCGGGTCGCACAGCGGGTGACGGACACGCCGGTCGCGAGCGCAACGACAGGCGGGAGGTAGAGCGCGCGGATCGGCGCGCCCGCGCGCGTGAGCTGCTCGGGCTTGTAGCTGTAGACGGTCAGCGCCAGCGGCACCTCGCCGGCGGCCACCATGTTGGCGAGGAGTGTGTGGCCGGTGCGCACCGACACTCCGTTGCTGCGCACGATGTCGCGAAACAGACGCAGGCCCGTCTCCTCGCCGAGCCTGCCGACCACGGCCGCGAACCAGTCGACGTCGTCGGCCTCGATGGCGAGGCGTCCCTTCCAGCGCGGATGCTTGAGGTCCTCGTAGCTCTTGGGGACTTCGACGGGACGAACCAGATTGGTGTTGTAGGCGGCCGAGATGATGTTGACGCTGATGCCGACCCACTCGCCATGCGGTCGCAGCGCCTGCGGCATCAGCTCGGCCGCGGTGGGGGAGGCCACCGCCTGCAGGAGCTGCTCGCGATGCAGCGGCTCGAGCGCCGGCGTCCCGGACGAGACAACGTCGGCCGCGCAGCGTCCGGCGCGGCGCTCCTGCACGACCCGCTGCAGCACTTGCCGGTTGCTGGCGCGCCAGACCTGGACCTCGATGCCGTATTTCTTCGTGAACGCGTCGACGACCGGCGTCGTGTCCTCGGCGACGCGCGAGGTATAGAGGACGAGCGAGCCTTCCTTCTTGGCGCCCGCGATCAGCCGCTCCAGGCGGTCGGACCCCTGGTAGGCCGCGATCTCGGCCAGGGTGCGGTTCTGCGCCAAGGCGGCCGTGGGCGCCACAACCCACGCTGCGCACGCCAACAAGGCCGCGTGGCCCGTCTTGATAGCGGCTGAGCGCATGGTCTGCGGCGATCCCGGCTTCGCATGTTCTTGCGGAAAGGCTAGTAGAGTTGCCATGGCGCGGCAAGACGATCACGCAATCAAGGAGAGTACCAGGATGACCGAGGCGCTCAGGAGAAAGCTCACCAATGCGGGCCGTGTCCTCACCAGCCAGGACCAGGGGGATTTCGTCGCCGGCCATGTCACGGTGCGGCTGCCTGACGATCCCGGCCGCTTCCTGATGAAGCCCGCCACCATCGGGCTCGACGAGATGACGCTCGACAACATCATCACGGTCGATCTCGAAGGCCAGAAGGTCGGCGGCGCGATGCCGCGCCACAACGAGGTGTTCATCCATTCGGAAGTCCTGCGCGCCCGCTCGGACATCCAGTGCGTCATTCATACCCACGCCCCGCACGCGGTGGCGTTCTCATCGCTCGGGCGCGAGCTGGTGCCGGTCAACAACGAGGCCGGCTATTTCTACAAGCAGCTGCCGATCTTCTCGGAGACCTCGGACCTCATCGTCACCCAGGACCGCGGCAAGGCGGTGGCGCGCTGCCTCGGCCAGCATGGCGCGCTGATCCTGCGCAACCACGGCATCGTCACGGCAGGGCGCAGCATCGAGGAGGCGGTGTGGATCGCGCTCAAGCTCGAGCGCGCCTGCCGGGTCCAGCTTATGGCCGAATGGGCGGGAGGGCCGAAATTCGTCGCTGAAGGCGAGGACCTCAAGGCCAAGAACAAGCGCGGCAGCCGGGGCGACCTCTACACCAACGTGTTCAACTACCTGGTGCGGTCGTGGTGTCGCGTTCACGGCAAGGCGGATGATCCTTGCTGCGCGGAGCACTACGAGACCGACTTGACGGGGTACAAGGGATAGCGCTCCTGTCGATGCATACGCCAACCTCGCAACGCGTCATGCCCGCGCTCGTCGCGGGCATCCACGTCTTGCTTCTGTTGCGGCGCGAAAGACGTGGATGGCCGGGACAAGCCCGGCCATGACGACCGAGAGAAGACCAAGGTCTGTCCACCAAAAGCCTCACCTGGGCTTGATTACGGTGCTGGCCCAGAGCTCATCCCATTTTGGACGATTGTCGAGCATGTCGGCGGGGTCGATCACCGTCACCTCGAGGCCCGGCGGCATTGACTGAATTTTCGGATTGGTCACCGCCATGTCGCGCTTGGCGAAAATCTGCTGCGCTTCCCCGAGCATGAACTCGTTGAACAGCACGGCGGCGTGCGGATGCGGCGCGCACTTCGCCACCGCCGGCCCGTAGGCGAGCGCGACCACCGGCGCGAGGTAGAGCGGCTCGATCGGCGCGCCCTCGCGCTTCTGCTGCTCGGGCTTGTAGCTGTAGACCGTGAGCGCCAGCGGAATCTCGCCCGCAACCACGAGGTTCGAGAGCAGCGTGTGGCCCTTGCGCGCCGACACGCCGTTGGTGCGCACGATATCCCGGAACAGCGCCACGCCCCGGTCGCGGCCCATCTTGCTGACCACGGTGGCGAACCAGTCGCCATCGTCTGCCTCGACGGCGAGCCGACCCTTCCAGCGCGGATGCTTGAGATCCTCGTAGCTCTTCGGCACCTCGTCCTTCTTCACCAGGTTGGTGTTGTAGGCTGCCGAGAAGATGTTGAGGCGGCTTGCTACCCACTCGCCATGCGGCCGCAGCGCCAGCGGCATCAGCTCGGCGGTGAGCGGTGTCTTGACCGCCTGCAGCAGCTTCTCGCGATGCAGCGCCTCAAGCTCGGCCGCAACCGTCGCGAAGCCGTCGACCAGGCAACGCCCGGCGCGGGTTTCGGCCACCGTGCGCTGCACCAGGTTCTCCGAGCTCGCGCGCCAGTACTGAAAGTCGATGCCGTACCTGGCCTTGAAGGCGTCCGACACGGGCTTCATGTCCTCCGTGACGGACGACCCGTAGATGCTGACCACGCCTTCCTTCTTGGCGCCCTCGATCAGGCGCGCCATCCGGTCGGGGCCCTGGTAGGTGGCGATCTCGGCCATCGTCTGGGCCAGGGCGGGTGCGCCGGCAAGCATGGTGGCGACGAGCGCGGAGACGGACAGCTTCGATGCGATCACAGGCTAACTCCTGGGCGAGTGCGCAAGCCGGCGGAGGACGTAAGCGCGCCGGTTGGGCAGACGATCACCGCGCCTTGAAACCTAGTGGAGCGGTCCCGCGGTCGCAAGAAGACCCGATGCCAGAAGACCCGATGCCACTTGCCTTTCCTCGGTAGACAATGCGCGCAAGATCGGGGAATGTCGGCCCCGCCCGGCCCAGTGCCCCGTTTCCGAAGTTCGTGATACGT
>Ga0209797_10000084_pt1 | contig 40784 bp, 33 predicted proteins | sample DOMMetBare3Fresh_2_FD_187472 | JGI IMG/M metagenome (GOLD analysis project Ga0209797, IMG submission 187472) | Wetland sediment microbial communities from St. Louis River estuary, USA, under dissolved organic matter induced mercury methylation -... | ecosystem: Environmental > Aquatic >... | reverse complement strand
CGCCGCCTTCGCGCCGCCGCTGACCGAACTCGCGTTCAAGTTCGGCCCGGCCGAGTACTTCTCGCTGATGGTGCTGGGCCTGATCGGCGCGGTGGTGCTGGCCTCGGGCTCGCTGGTCAAGGCCATCGCGATGATCCTGCTGGGCCTGCTGCTCGGACAGATCAACACCGACGTGATCTCCGGCGTGCCGCGCTACAGCTTCGATATCCCGGAGCTCACGGACGGCATCGGCTTCGTGGTCATCGCGATGGGCGTGTTCGGTTTCGGCGAAATCATCGCGAACCTGGGCAAGCCGGCCGAGCACCGCGAGGTCTTCACCAAGGACGTCAAGGGCATCATGCCCACCAAGGAGGACCTCAAGAACGCCTTCCCCGCCATCCTGCGCGGCACGGCGCTCGGTTCGATCCTCGGGGTGCTGCCCGGCGGTGGAGCGCTGCTGGCTTCGTTCGCTGCCTACACGGTCGAGAAGAAGATGGGCATGAAGCCGGGCGAGGTGCCGTTCGGCCAGGGCAACATCCGCGGCGTCGCGGGTCCCGAGAGCGCCAACAACGCCGGCGCGCAGACCTCGTTCATCCCGATGCTCACGCTGGGCATTCCGCCCAACGCGGTGATGGCGCTCATGGTGGGAGCGATGACGATCAAGGGCATCCAGCCCGGCCCGCAGGTGATGACCAGCAACCCGCAGCTGTTCTGGGGCCTGATCGCCAGCATGTGGATCGGCAACCTGATGCTGATCATCCTGAACCTGCCGCTGATCGGCATCTGGATCAAGCTGCTGACGGTGCCCTACCGCTTCCTGTTCCCGGCGATCATGGCCTTTTGCTGCATCGGCCTGTACACGCTGAACAACAACCCCTTCGACGTCTACATGGGGGCGCTGTTCGCGGTCGTCGGTTACGCGTTCTACAAGCTCGGTTGCGAGCCGGCGCCGCTGCTGCTGGGCTTCATCCTCGGGCCGATGATGGAGGAGAACCTGCGCCGCGCGTTGCTGCTGTCGCGCGGCGACTGGACGACGTTTGCCACGCGGCCGCTCTCGGCCGGGTTGCTGCTGGCTGCGCTGGCGATGATCGTCGTGGTGATGCTGCCGTCAATCAAGGCCAAGCGCGAGGAAGCGTTCCAGGACGAGGCCTGAGGCTGCGCGGACGCACGCCCAGCCGCCGCGGCGAGGGTCACCTCGCCGCGCTGCGGATGACGCATCGGTGTATCGAGAGGGTCGGGCGATGAGGCATCGCACGCTGCAGTCGCTGCCGCCTTGAGCTTGCGTTACGACATGCGTGCCCTGTTCGCTCGTCTTGCCGCCGCGCCGGCGCTGTCGCCGCTGCACGGCCGCACCTTCCGCATGCTGTGGCTGGCCTGGCTCGCGGCCAACCTGACGATGTGGATGAACGACGTGGCGGCGGCGTGGCTGATGACGCAGCTGACGACCAGCCCGGTGATGGTCGCGCTCGTGCAGACGGCGTCCACGCTGCCGGTGTTCCTGCTCGGTGTGCCCAGCGGCGCGCTCGCGGACATCCTGGACCGGCGCCGCTACTTCGCGGCGACCCAGCTGTGGGTCAGCGTCACCGCGCTCGTGTTGGCGGCACTGTCACTGGCCGATGCGCTGACCGCACCGCTGCTGCTCGCGCTGACCTTCGTCAACGGCGTGGGCCTGGCGATGCGCTGGCCCGTGTTCGCGGCGATCGTGCCGGAGATCGTGCCGCGCGCGCAGCTGTCCCCGGCGATCGCGCTCAACGGCATCGCGATGAACCTGTCGCGCGTGATCGGTCCGGTGCTGGCGGGTGCGCTGCTCGCGGTGGTGAACGAAGCCTTCGTGTTCGTCATCAATGCGGGCCTGGCCGGCATCGCGTTCGCACTGATCCTGACCTGGCGTTCGCAGCCCCGGACCAGCACCTTGCCCGGCGAGCGCTTCGTCGGAGCGATGCGCGCGGGGCTGAACTTCGCGCTGCAGTCGCCCCGCCTGAAGTTGGTATTGCTGCGCGTGTTCCTTTTCTTCCTGCAGTCCACCGCGCTGATCGCGCTGTTGCCGCTGGTGGCACGCGACATGCACGGGGGCGGCCCGGCGACCTTCACCGTGATGCTGGCCTGCCTGGGGGGTGGTGCGGTGGCAGCCGCCCTGTACTTCCCGCGCTGGCGCGTGCGCTACACACGCGACCAGTTCCTGAGCGCGGGCACGTTGGCTCACGCGGCGCTGTCGCTGGTGATCGTCTACGTGCACGAGCTGTGGGTGGCGCTGCCGGCGATGGCGCTGCTGGGCGTGGCGTGGATCTCGGTGGCCAATTCGTTGACGATTTCGGCGCAGTTGGTGCTGCCCGACTGGGTGCGCGCGCGTGGCATGGCGATCTATCAGACCGCGTTGATGGGCGGTGCAGCCGCGGGTTCGCTGCTGTGGGGGCAGATTGCGACCTGGAGCAACGTGCCGGCCGCGGTGGCCGCCGCCGCGGCCATAGGCGTGACGATGCTCGCGCTGCTGCGCAAGCGCACGCTCCATACGAGCGCCGACCCCGACTACACGCCGCTGGTACAGACCCATTTGCCCGAGCCGGCGGTGGACGTCGAGCCGGACGACGGCCCGGTCATGGTGACGGTGGAGTACCTGATCGATCCCGCGCGCGCGGCAGAGTTCGCCGACGTGATGCAACGCACGCGGCGCGCCCGCCTGCGCCAGGGCGCGCTGTCCTGGGGCCTGTTCCGCGATGCGGCGCAGCCGGGCCGCTACATCGAGTACTTCGTCGACGAGAACTGGATCGAGCACCAGCGCCGCCTCGAACGCTTCTCGGCCTTCGACGCCGAACTGCGCGAGCAGCGCTTCGCCTTTCACCTCGGCGACGGGCCACCCCGGGCGAGGCGCTACATTGCCCAGTCGCTCGACGCCATGGAGATCGCACCCCGATGATCATGCACCGCCACGTGTTCGCCAGCCTCGCGCTCGCTGCGACCCGGCCGGTGAGCCACGCCCAGCGCTCGCCCGCACGACCGATTCGTCCGGTCGTGCCCATCTCCGCCGGCGGGGCGACCGACCTGCGCGCCCGCACGACCGCGCAGGGCCTGGGCCACGCGCGGAGTCAGCCGCTGCTCGCGGTCGACGCGGGACCAGCAGAGTTGTCGTCGATGGCCACGGCCGACAGCGCGCGGGCTGCGTGGATCCTTGACCGCAGGATCACGGCCGAGTGAACGGGAGAGGGTGATGACGCATCGATTCGATTTCACGGCCGGCTATGCCAGCACGCGGCTTCCGGTGTTCGCGCGCAACATCGTGTCCACGTCGCACCCGCTCGCGGCCCAGGCCGGGCTGCGCATGCTGGCCGCCGGAGGCAACGCGGTCGACGCCGCCGTCGCTGCGGCGGCATGCATGCCGGTCGTCGAGCCGTGCAGCAACGGCCTGGGCTCCGATGCGTTCTGCATCCTGTGGGACGGCAAGCGCCTGCACGGACTCAATGCGTCCGGCCCGGCGCCGGCAGCCTGGACGCCCGAGTACTTCCGGCGCCGGCACGGCGATGCCGGCATCCCGAGCCGCGGTTGGGACAGCGTGACGGTGCCGGGCGCCGTGGCGGCGTGGGCCGCGCTGTCCGAGCGCTTCGGGCGGCTGCCGTTCGCCGACCTGCTGGCGCCCGCGACCGAGATCGCCGAGCGGGGTTACGCAGTGCCGATCGTGGTACAGCAGAAGTGGACGCTGGCGGCCAACGTCGCAGAGCTCGTCTCGCAACCCGGTTTTGCGGCGACCTTCCTGCCCGGGGGCCGGGCCCCCGAGGTCGGCGAGCGCTTCGCGATGCCAAACGCGGCGCGTGCGCTGCGTTCGATTGCCGCGACGCGCGGCGAATCGCTGTATCGGGGCGAGATCGCGGCGGCGCTGGCAGCCTGGTCGCGCGAGCACGGCGGCACGATGACCGAGGCCGACCTTGCAGGCTACCGGCCGCAATGGGTGCGGCCGCTCGAACAGGGCTACGGGGGCCACACGCTGCACGAGATCCCACCCAATGGCCAGGGCATCGCAGCGCAAATGGCGCTGGGCATGCTCGCGCACTTCGACCTGGCCTCGCTGCCGATCGACGGCCCGGCGTGCCAGCACCTGCAGATCGAGGCGATGAAGCTGGCGTTCGCCGATGTCTACCGTTTCGTTGCCGATGCAGCGTTCATGGAAGGACCGGCCGAGCGCCTGCTCGACGCGGACTACCTCGCCTCGCGCGCCCAGCTGATCGACCCGGCGCGCGCCCAGCACTTCGGACCGGGGTATGGCGTCAAGGGCGGCACGATCTACCTCACCGCCGCCGACGAGAGCGGCATGATGGTCAGCTACATCCAGAGCAACTACATGGGCTTCGGCTCGGGCGTGGTCGAACCCACCTTCGGCATCAGCCTGCAGAACCGCGGACATGGCTTCTCGATGGACGAGCGCCACCCCAACGTGGTCGCACCAGGCAAGCGTCCGTTCCACACGATCATCCCCGCCTTCCTCACCAGGGATGGGTCGCCGCAGATGAGCTTCGGCATCATGGGCGGTCACATGCAGCCGCAGGCGCATGTGCAGACGCTGGTGCGCATGCTCAGCCACCACCAGCATCCGCAGGCGGCCTGCGACGCGCCGCGCTGGCGCGTCAACGACGGGCTCGAGATCAACGTCGAGCGTCACATGCCACGTGAGACCATCGAGCAGCTGCAGGCGCTGGGCCACCAGATCGTCGGCCTGGACGACAGCTACATGGACTTCGGTGCCGGACAGTTCATCTGGCGACTGGGCGATCCCGCCGTCGACGGTTACGTGGCGGCGAGCGATCCGCGGCGCGACGGTCTGGCTGCAGGGTTCTGATCTGAGGGAGTGTGCGATGCGCTGGACCGTGATCGGGGTGATGTGCCTGGCCTTCGGACCCTTGGCGCGCGCGGTCGACATGCCCGAGCCGGCGCCGGAGCACACGCAGGCAGCACCTGACAGACTCGCGGCGGCACGCCGCGACATCCAGGCGCGCCGCTGGGCCGACGCGATCGCCGAGCTCAAGCGCGTGAACGACTTCAGGAGCGCCGACTGGAACAACCTGATGGGCTACACGCACCGCAAGCAGGGCTCGCCCGACCTCGCGGCGGCCGAGCGCTATTACGACGCCGCGCTCGCGATCTTCCCGGAGCACCGCGGCGCCCTGGAGTACTCAGGGGAGCTCTACCTGATCAAGGGCGAGTTGCCGAGGGCGGAGCAGCGGCTGGCGCAACTGTCGCGCGCGTGTGCCGCGGCCTGCGAGGAGTACGGCGACCTGAAGCTCGCCGTCGCGCGCTTCAAGGGCAACGGCAACCGTCACGTGCCCGCGCCGAATTGACCACGACGGTCGTCAGCGCCGCGCCGCCGCCGCGCATCTGGCACGGGCTGGTCCTGGCCACGCTCGGGGCGGTCGCGTTCTCGGGCAAGGCCATCCTGGCCAAGCTGATGTACCGGCACGGTGTCGACGCGGTGCAGGTGCTGTTCTGGCGCATGGCGCTCGCGCTCCCGCTGTTCCTCGCGCTGGCCTGGTGGGCCGGCCGCGGCAAGCCGGCCTTCACGCGGCGCGACTGGCTCTCGGTCGTCGGGCTCGGCTTCTGCGGCTATTACCTCGCGAGCCTGCTCGACTTCATCGGCCTGATGCACATCACCGCGAGCCTGGAGCGCCTGATCCTGTACCTGAACCCGACGCTCGTGCTGCTGATCTCGATGCTCGCGCTGGGCCGGCGCATCAGCGTGCGCCAGGCGCTGGCCACCGCGCTCAGCTACACGGGCGTGCTGATCGTGTTTGGCCAGGAGCTTCGTTTCGAGGGCGCCGACGTCGCGCTCGGATCGGCACTCGTGTTCGGCAGCGCACTGAGCTATGCGATCTACCTGGTGGCCTGCGGCGAGGTCGTGCAGCGGCTGGGTGCGCTGCGTCTGACCGGCTCGGCCACCAGCGTGGCCTGCGTGTTCGCGATCGTGCAGCTGTTCGTGCTGCGGCCGCCTTCGGCGGCGCTCGTGCCCGAGCCGGTGCTGTGGCTGTCGCTGGCCAACGCGGTGTTCACGACGTTCGCGCCGGTGGTCATGGTGATGATGGCGATCGAGCGCATCGGTGCGACGCTCGCCGCGCAGTGCGGCATGGTGGGCCCGATGAGCACCATCGCGCTGGGCGTGCTGCTGTTGGGCGAGCCGTTCACCGGTTGGGTCGTCGCGGGTACGCTGCTGGTGCTGCTGGGTGTGTGGTTGTTGGCCAAGTGGAGGTGAGGCATGGATCTGGGCATTGCGGGGAAGTGGGCGCTGGTGTGCGCGGCGAGCAAGGGGCTCGGCAAGGGCTGCGCACGCGCGCTCGTGGGCGAGGGCGTCCATGTCGTGATCACGGCACGCGGCGCCGACGCGCTCGAGAAGACGGCGGCCGAACTGCGAGCGCTCAATCCAGCCGTCCAGGTGCGCACCGCCGCCGGTGACATCACCACGCCCGAGGGCCGCGCTGCCGCGCTGGCGGCGGCGCCGCAGGTCGACATCCTGGTCAACAACGCCGGCGGTCCGCCGCCCGGCGATTTCCGCGACTGGGACCGCGCGGCCTGGATCGCGGCGCTCGAGGCCAACATGCTTTCGCCGATCGAGCTGATGAAGGCCACGGTCGACGCGATGGCCCAGCGCGGCTTCGGCCGTGTCGTCAACATCACCTCCGGCGCGGTCAAGGCGCCGATCGACAGCCTAGGGTTGTCCAACGGCGCGCGCTCGGGATTGACCGGATTCGTTGCGGGGCTGGCCCGGCAGCCGCGGCTCGCCGGCCGCAACGTCACGATCAACAACCTGCTGCCCGGCGCCTTCGACACCGACCGCCTGCGCAAGACCCTGCAGGGATCAGCCGATAAGAGCGGCCAGAGCATCGAGGCGTTGGCGGCGGCGCGCGCGAAGGCGGTTCCGGCGCAGCGCCTGGGGCATCCCGACGAGTTCGGTGCGTTGTGCGCCTGCCTGTGCAGCGCGCAGGCGGGTTACCTCACGGGCCAGAACATCCTGCTGGACGGCGGAAGTTTTCCGGGTACGTTCTGAGATCGTGCCCCGCGCGCCGGCGCCACGGCGGGCGTGCGGTTCGCGACGGCCCGGATCCGGCCAGCGGCGACAATTCCGCCCCATGCCGAACGCTCCCATCCGCTACCGCATCGAGCTGCATGACCTGCATGCCCACCAGTACCGCGTCACGCTGACGGTGCCGCGGCCGGCCGCGGTGCAGCGCGTCTCGCTTCCGGTGTGGATCCCGGGCAGCTACATGGTTCGCGAGTTCGGTCGGCACCTGTCGCGCCTCGAGGCCAAGCAGGGCGCCCGGGTGGCCACGCTGGAACAGCTCGACAAGACCACCTGGCAGGTCCGATGCGCCGGGCGCGGCGCGCTGCACCTGAGCTATCTCGTCTACGCTTTCGACTCCTCGGTGCGCACCGCATTCCTCGACGCCGCGCGCGGTTTCTTCAACGGCACCAGCTTGCTGCTGCGCGTCGAGGGCCAGGAGGGCGCGCCGCACCGCGTGGTCCTTTCCGGCGTGCCGCGCGGCTGGTCGGTGGCCACCGCGATGCGACGCCACGGTAACGCGTTCGCGGCGGCGGACTACGACGAACTGGTCGATCATCCGTTCGAGCTCGGCCGCTTCTGGCGCGGCGGCTTCAAGGCCCATGGCGTGGCGCACGAGTTCGTCGTCACGGGCGCCTGGCCGGGTTTCGACGGCGACCGGCTGCTGGCCGATGCACGGCGCATCTGTGAGTCGCAAATCGAGTTCTGGCACGGTACGCGCAAGCCGAAGCCGCCGTTCGAGCGCTACGTGTTCCTGCTCAACGCGGTCGACGAAGGCTACGGCGGGCTCGAGCACCGCGCGAGCACCGCATTGATCGCGCGCCGGCGCGAACTGCCGCAGCGCGGCGTGGCCGTGCTGACCGAAGGCTACGTCACGCTGCTCGGCCTGATCTCGCACGAGTACTTCCACAGCTGGAACGTCAAGCGGCTGAAGCCGGCGGCACTGGCGAGCATCGACTTCACGCGCGAGAACTACACCGAGCTGCTCTGGTTCTTCGAGGGCTTCACGTCCTACTACGACGACCTGCTGCTGCTGCGCGCGGGCGCGATCGACGCGCAGCGCTACCTCGGGTTGCTCGCCAAGACGATCAACGGCGTGGCGAGCACGCCCGGCCGCCACGTGCAAAGCGTGGCGCAGGCCAGTTTCGACGCCTGGGTCAAGTACTACCGCAGCGACGAGAACACGCCGAATGCGACGGTCAGCTACTACGCGAAGGGAGCGCTGGTTGCCTTGGCGTTCGATCTGACGCTGCGGCGCGAGGGGCGCGGCACGCTCGACGCGGTGATGCGCCACCTGTGGAAGGCCTCGGGCGGCGGCTGCGTGAGCGAGGCCGACATTGCGGCGGCGATCGAGTCCGTCGGCGGGCGCTCCTTTGCGCGCGAGATCGCAGCCTGGGTGCATGGCACCGTCGAGCTGCCTCTGGCGCCCTTGCTTGCGGCACTGGGCATCGAGCTGCATCGCGACAAGCCCGGTTTCGCCGCGGCGCTGGGCCTGCGCGTGGCCGAGAGCGGCACGACCGTGACGGTCAAGCAGGTCCTGGCGGGAACTCCCGCCGCCCGTGCCGGCCTCTCGGCCGGCGACGAACTGCTGGCGGTCGATGGTTGGCGGCTGCGCCGGCTCGAGGAGGCGCAGCAGTGGGTGACGCCGGGCGCCGCCTTCGAGTTGCTCGTCGCGCGCGACCAGCGCCTGCACACGCTCAGGCTCGAACCCGACCCCGCCCCGCCGCCGACACTCTCCGCGCGGCTGGCCGCCTCACCCGGCCCTGCGGCCGCAGCTCTGCGCCTTGCATGGATCGGCTCTTGAGGGTGCCATTGGCCGCGTCCGACGCTGCCCCGGCACAGCTGCGCAGGTCCCGCAGCCTGCGCTGGTTGCTCGTGGTGGCGCTCGTGGTGCTCGCCCATGGCGCGATCGTGCGCTGGGTCGAGCAGGCCATGGTCGGCTTCGGTGCGGGCGACAAGCCGATGACCGAACGTCTCGAGGTGGCCTTCGTTCGCTCGCTGGCGCCCAGCGCGGAGCCGACGCCGGCGCCTGCGGCGCGCCGCATGCCGCAACGGGGCGCCGCGCGCGCGCGCGTGCCGATGCCTGCCGCGTCGGCGCCGCCGCCACCGGTGGTCGAGCCGCCTGCCGAGCCGCAGCCGGTCGTGCCTGAAGTGCCGTTGGCAAGCACTCCGCCTGCACCGCCGATCGCCGAATCCGCAGCCGACGCGGCGGCGCCTGCCGAGGCCGCATCGGCCGCGCCGGCGGTGGCGCCGGCGCCGGGCATGGCTGCCGCACCGGCCTTTGAGTGGCCGCCATCGACGCGCCTGACCTACAGGTTGAAGGGCAACTACCGCGGCGAGGTCCATGGCACGGCGCGTGTGCAATGGGTGCGCATCGGCGAGCGCTACCAGGTTCATCTGGACGTGGCGATCGGTCCCTCGTTCGCACCGCTGATGGCCCGCCGCATGACCAGCGACGGCGTGCTCGGCGACGCGGGTCTCGTGCCGCAGAGCTACGACGAGATCACCAAGCTGCCTTTCCAGTCGCCGCGGCGCGCCGCGATGAGTTTCAGTCCCCAGGCCGTGACGCTGGCCAACGGCAGCCAGCGCGACAGCCTGCCCGGCATGCAGGACACGGCGAGCCAGTTCGTTCAGCTCACGTGGATGTTCACAACGAAACCCGAGCTGCTGAAGGTGGGCAATACGGTGACGTTGCCGTTGGCGCTGCCGCGTCGGGTGGACCGCTGGAACTACGACGTGGTCGGCGAGGAGCGGCTGGAAACGCCGCTGGGGGCGCTCGACACCTTCCATCTGAAGCCGCGACGTGCCGAGGTGCGCCCGCGCGGCGAGTTGAGCGCCGAGGTTTGGTTCGCACCGACCTTGCAGTACCTGCCGGTGCGCATCCGCATCCAGCAGGACGAAGACACCTTCGTCGATCTCGTGATGGACGCGGCGCCACTGCAGGCCGCACCCGATGCAGCACCCCGTTGAGCGCGGGGCGCCCGCTCAGCCGTCCTCGTCGGAAAGAAACCGCGCGGCGAAGGCCCGTGCCGTGTCGGCGCCATGGAAGCTCGCGAGCAATTGGCCAGCGCTCACGAGCAGCGGGCGCAGTTCCGCCATCGTCTTGGTGCGCTCCAGCTTCATCGCGATGCCGTTGGCCCCCGGTCCGATGTGCTCGTTCAGGAAGTGCACGGCCTCGCGCCGCAGCGAATCGACCGAAACTTCCTTTCGCTGCGGCGCGGGTGCCGCCATCGGCGGCGCCGGTGCCACCGGGGTCGGGGCCACGGGCTCCCGTGGCCTTTCTGCCGGCACCGAGACGACCTCGATGAAGCCATCGGCCAGCAGCGAAATCAATGCGGCGGCGGGCTCGCCCTGGATCAGCCTGGCGAGTTCGTCATCCGTCCTGCGGCCGTCGACCAGGATCAGCATCGAGCGCAGGCGCGGCACGAGCCGGTGCGCCCGCGTCTCGATCTCGGTCTGGCCCTTTGCCGTCTTTCGGTACACGATGCTCATCGACCGCGCAGGATAACGCCGCGCGGAGCGATATCCACCATCGACGCGGCGCAGCCCGGCGCCGCCGCGTGCGCTTGCGCACGTATAGTGCCGCGTCCAGCAACCACCGTCGCCCGGACCGGGCCATCCGCCATGAATCCCACCTGCCTGATCGTCGAGCGCCGCAACCACGATGGTGTCGACCTGGCCACGCTCGTGATCACCTTGCACCGCCCGAAGCAGCTCAATGCGCTGAACGACACGCTGATGGATGAGCTGGGCCAGGCACTGGTCGCGGGCGATGCCGATGCCGGGGTCGGATGCGTGGTCATCACAGGGAGCGAAAAGGCGTTTGCCGCCGGTGCCGACATCGGTGCGATGGCCGGTTATTCGTACATGGACGCGTTCCTCGGCAACTACATCACGCGCAACTGGGAGCAGTTGCGCGCGGTGCGAAAACCGGTGATCGCCGCGGTGGCCGGCTTTGCATTGGGCGGCGGCTGCGAACTGGCGATGATGTGCGACTTCATCATCGCTGCGGACAGCGCGAAGTTCGGCCAGCCCGAGATCAAGCTGGGTGTGATCCCGGGCGCAGGCGGCACGCAGCGGCTGCCGCGCGCGGTAGGCAAGAGCAAGGCGATGGACATGGTGCTGACCGCCCGCATGATGGATGCGGCCGAGGCCGAACGCGCCGGGCTCGTCAGCCGCGTGGTGCCGGCCGAGCGCCTGCTCGACGAGGCGCTGGCCGCGGCCGCGACGATCTGCAGCTACGGGCTGCCCGCGGTGATGTTGGCCAAGCAGTGTGTCAACCGTGCCTTCGAGTCGAGCCTGTCCGAGGGCGTGGCCCACGAACGGCTGGCGTTCCACTCACTGTTCGCGACCGAGGACCAGAAGGAAGGCATGGCCGCCTTCGTCGCCAAGCGCAAGGCCGCGTTCAAGCACCGTTGAGCGGGCCCACCACGGGGCGGCTTCGCCGGATCCTCTCGTGCGTGCCGCGCCAACGGCCGGGCGGAGCCCGATCCGTGGCGTAGGCTCTGCCGCAGCCGGCGCGCGCTGCCGGATCACCGACCCGTCTCAGGGCTTGCGCAGCAGCACCACCTTGACCCAGCCGTCGCCTTTGGGGGACGTCACCTTGGCGAAGCCGTTCTTCTCCTCGCCCAGGTAGAGCACCTCGTCGGTCTTGGTCAGGCTCATCAGTTCGCCGGCACCGTCCGAGGGCGCCTTGAGCACCTTCACGCCGGCGATCTTGGCCATCATCACGTCGCCGGCGTTGGCCGCGCCCGCCTTGACGCTGGCCGCGGCGTTCTGCTGCGACGCCACGCCCGCCTTGGCCTGGATCAGGCTCGGGTTGTTGCGGATCGAGCGCACGATGTTGTTCCAGTTGTCGAGGAACGATGCCGTGATCACCTTGCCTTCGTTGGTGTTGGTGTAGCCGCCCAGCGCCGCCCCGCCGCCGGCGCCGAACAGCGCTCCGCCCAGAGCGAAGTCGGTCTGTTTGGCGCTGCCCTCGGCAGCAGCCACCTGGATGCCCGAGCGCGTGTCCGCCAGCAGCATGCTGGTCTGAGCCTCCTTGAACTTCAGGCCGCCGGCCAAGGTGCCCACGACGGCGCCTGCGCCGCCGAGTCGCCCCATCAGGCCGCCGATCGCGCCACCCACGCCGCCGGCGTTGCCCTCGCTGAACACCACATTGGGCGTGACGATGAAGTCGGCCGCCACCATCTGGCCCTTGCCGATGTTCTGGTCGGACTGCATCTGGCCGCCCGCGGCCAGTGCGCGCTCCTGCATCATGTTCTGCATCGCCACACCGCGCTCGACGACCTGGAAGCAATTCGACTGCTGGATGATCATGCGGATCAGCCCGGTGGGCGACTGCAGGCCGTAGCGGCCCAGCGCCGCGATCACCTGGTTCTGCGCTTCGACCACTGCGATCGTGCCCTTGGGTGCGTCGCACTTCTCGAGCTGCGCACTCGCATTGGTCGCACCCTGCGGGCCTGCGCCTCCCTGCACCACCGACCCCCCCTCGCCGAGGGTCTGCGCGACGGCGGCGGTCGCGAACACGAGGGTGCCGAGGGCGAGGAAAGCGGTGCGGGCGGCCATGGGTCTTCCTTCATGGAGTTGTCGCGGGGATTCTGCGACGGCCGCAGCCTGCTGTCATGGGTGGAATGAGGGATGGCGCTCGATTGCGGCTGGCCCTTGGCGGCGGTGCTTGTGTCTGCGCACGGCGCTGCTTGCCTCAAGTTCCGTGCGCGAAGTCAGCCTTCGACGCAAGCAGGGGCCTACGGCCCGTGCTTGTCGGCTTCCGAGGTGAAGCTGTCGGCGTAGAAGGCGTCCGCCGGCAGGCCGCAGCGGGTGCTGAAGTCGCGCTTGGCGGCATCGACCATCGCCGGGGTGCCGCAGGCGTAGACCTCGTGGCCCGACAGGTCGGGCCGGTCGGTCATCACGGCCTCGTGCACGAAGCCGGTGCGGCCGTTCCAGGCGTCTTCGGGCGGCGCGTCGGACAGCACCGGCACGTAGCTCAGGTTCGGCATCGATGCCGCCGCCTCCAGCGCCCAGCGATGCAGGTAGAGGTCTGCCTTGCGCCGGCAGCCCCAGTACAGCATCGCCGGACGGCCGATGTCCTGCGCCTGCATGTGTTCGATGATGGCCTTGACCGGCGCAAACCCGGTCCCCGAGGCCAGCAGCACGATCGGCTTGTCGCTGTCCTCGCGCAGGAAGAAGCTGCCCAGCGGGCCTTCCATGCGCAGGATCTCCTTTTCCTTCATCGCGCCGAACACATGGTCGGTGAACTTGCCGCCGGGCATGTGGCGCAGGTGCAACTCGATCATCGGCGGGTTGCCGAGCCGCTCGGGCGCGTTGGCCATCGAGTAGCTGCGCCGCGCGCCGTCGCGCAGGATGAACTCGACGTACTGGCCGGCGCGGTACTTGAACGCCAAGGTGGCGGGCAGCTGAAGCTTCATCAGTGCCACGTCGGGCGCGGGCTTCTCGAGGCTCGCGACGCGCGCCGGCATCTTCTGCATCGGGTAGTCCCCGGCACCGGCGACGGTGCGTGCCTCGACGACGCAGTCGGTTTGCGGCACAGCGCAGCAGGTGAGGATCCAGCCGGCGTCCTCCTCCACGCGGGTCAGCGTGCGCGACTGATGCGCGCCGTGGATCACGCGCCCTTCGACGAGGCGGCTCTTGCACGAGCCGCACGCGCCGTCGCGGCAGCCGTAGGGCAGGCCGATGCCGGCCCGGATGGCGGCCGCGAGGATGGCTTCGTCGCGAGCGACTTCGAAACTCATGCCGGCGGGTTGAACGGTCACCTTGAGGGTCATACGGGAAGGCGTCTCTACACTCGCGAAAGCATGATTCTGCCTGCCGCACGCCGCCTTCGCCCCACGCTGCTGATCGTGGGCTGCGGCGACGTGGGGCTTCGGGTGCTCAGGCTGCTGCGCGGGCGCTTGCGCGTGCTCGCACTGACCTCGAGCCCGCACCGCGTGGCGGACCTGCGCGCGGCGGGCGCGGTGCCGCTCGTCGGCAACCTCGACGATGCGGCCACGCTCGGTCGCCTGGCCGCGCTGGCCGATGCGGTCCTGCACCTGGCACCGCCCCCCGCAAGCGGAAGAGGCGATCCGCGCACTCGCGCGCTGTTGCGCGCGCTGGCGCGCGGCGGCCGCCTTCGGCGCCTCGTGTACGCCAGCACCAGTGGCGTGTATGGCGACGCCCAGGGGGCGCGGTTCGACGAGACGCGGCCGATCCGGCCGGCCACCGACCGCGCTTGGCGGCGCGCCGATGCCGAGGCGCTGGTGCGCCGGCACGGCCGTGCATTCGCGGTTGCGGCCAGCGTGCTGCGCGTGCCGGGGATCTACGCGCTCGACCGCGTCGGGGGCGATCCGCGCGAGCGCGTGCGACGCGGTGCGCCGCTGCTCGCGCCGGAAGACGACGTGTACACCAACCATATCCACGCCGATGACCTGGCGCGCGCCTGCGTCGCCGCGCTGTTTCGCGGCGCGCCACAGCGCATCTATCACGTCAACGACGACAGCACGCTGACGATGGGCGAGCACTTCGATGCCGTGGCCGATGCCTTCGGCCTGCCGCGGCCGCCGCGTCTTGCGCGCGCGGCGCTGCGTGCGGCGGTCAGTGAGGTCCAGTGGAGTTTCCTCGCGGAATCAAGGCGTCTGGACAACACCCGCCTGCACCGCGAACTTCGGCTGCGCCTGGACTATCCGACTCCGGGTCATGCGTGGGCCCTTGCCTCCGGGGGCGCACCACACCCGTAGTCCACGTTCGCGGCCATGGCCTTGGCCGCGCGCCTGGATCCGGCCACGACCCCTGCGTCGCAAGCCAGATCGACGCTGGCCGCGTGCGCCGAGCCAAAGGCCCGCGCCCAGGCGCGCGCGGTCGCTCAGACGCCGGTGGCGCGGCGCAACTGGCGCTGCCTGTCGACGGTGCGCACGCTCAGGCTCTGGCGTGCGTCGCCGCGCTCGATGTCGATCTGCACCTCGCGTTCGGCGGCACCGCTCCACAGGCGTGTCCACAGTGCATCGAGCGAGGCCACGGTCATTCCGTCGATGCCGAGGATGCGGTCGCCCACGCGCAGCCCCGCCGCCTCGGCGGGGCTGTCGTCATTCACGCGCACGACGCGCAACTGGCCGCCCTGTTCGACGCAGTTGATGCCCAGCCAAGCACGTCGGCTGGCGGCCGTCGACCCGCCTTGGCGCAGTTCGGCAAGGATTGGCCGCAGCAGATCGGTCGGCACGAACATGTTGCCCGGAGAGCGGGTGCCCTCGCGGGCGGTCGGTCCGGCCGCGTCGGCGACCACCAGGGAACCGATGCCCACCAGTTCGCCGCGCGGATTGAACAGGCCGGCGCCGCTGTGGTCGGTGCGCGGGGGCGCGGTGAACAGCGCGCCATCGATGCGGTACTCCCAGTAACCCGCGAACGGGCGCCGCGAGACCAGGCGCGCCGCGCTCAGCGCGCCGATCGGCGCGCCGCTGACGATCAGCAGGTCGTCGTCGTTCGCCACCGCCCCGGATGGCCCCAGCGGCACCGGTACGATGTTCAGCGGCGCCAGCGGCTGCAGCAGGCCGAAGCCGGTGGCCAGGTCATAGCCCGCCACACGAGCCGGCAGCGACCGGCCGTCGTCCAGCAGCAACTGCACCTGATCGGCCTCGAGGATCAGGTAGCCGATGGTGAGCACCAGGCCATTGGCATCGATCACCACGCCCGATCCGTGGCGAACACGGCCCAGCGTCGCGTTCGACCGGGCGTCGGGGACGGCCAGCGTCTGCACCCCCACGACCGCGTTGGCGGCGCGCTCGAGAGCGCGTGACTGCTCGGCCAGGTCGGCGGCCGCTGTTGCCACGGGCAGCAGCGCCAGCACGAGCCACACAAGGATCGAGCCTGCCGGGTACCGCATCGCACACACCTCCGCTTGGGCCACAGGATGCGCCAATGGCGCGCGGCCTGCAACCGGGTGCGCGGTGTCCGGCCTTCAGCGGCGGCGACCGCCAAACGGCGGCTGGCCGCGCCAATAGCGCAGGATCAGGAATCCGCCCAGCATGCCGCCCAGGTGCGCGAAGTGCGCCACACCGCTGCGCCCCAGCACGCCCAGCGACAGCTCGATCACCCCGAAGGCCACCACCATGCCGATCGCTGGCATCGGGATCGGGCGGATCGGCAGCGCGGCACGGTTGGTCACCATGAGGATGAACAACACCATGCCCACGACGTTGAAGATCGTCGACGGGATCATCAGCAGCACCGCTGGCAAAAAACCGAGCAGATCGAACTGCCGGCGCGGAAAAACCAGCGCGTAGGCGAGCAACAGCCCGTACAGTGCGCCCGAGGCTCCGACAGTGCGGGCCATCGAGCCGAGCAGGCTCGTCACCAGCAGCTGGGTCAGTCCGGCCGTCACGAGGCTCACGAGCAGGAAGGCCAGGTAGCGGTTGCGGCCCCACAGTCTCTCCAGCTCCGAGCCGAACATCCACAGGCCCAGCATGTTGAACAGCAGGTGCGCCAGGCCGCCGTGCAGGAACCCGTAGGTGACCAGCTGCCACGGCATGAACGCGCCGCTGGCCAGCGGCCACAGCGCGAATAACGGGTCGAGCGGAACCAGCTGGTCGAGGAAGAAGGCCGCGACGCAGGTGAGAATCAGCCCGAGGGTGACGGGAGGCAGTGGCGGCATCGTCCAGAGGTGTTGGTGCCCCGGGCCGGACTCGAACCGGCACGCTGATTAGGCGGTGGATTTTGAGTCCACTGCGTCTACCGATTCCGCCACCGGGGCTATGGGCGCGGCGCGCAGTGCGCGACGGGCGCGGATTATCACACGCGGTCTGCAGGCGGTTGCGAGCGCTGCGACAATCGTCGCATGCCCAGCTACAGGACGCTCGAGGACGTCATCGGCGGCACGCCGATCGTCAGGCTGCAACGCCTGCCCGGTGCCGAGAACCGGCGTCGCGGCAACGTCCTGCTGGGCAAGCTCGAGGGCAACAACCCGGCAGGCTCGGTGAAGGACCGTCCGGCCATCAGCATGATCGCGCGCGCCGAGGAGCGCGGCGACATCCGTCCGGGCGACGTCCTGATCGAGGCCACGTCGGGCAACACGGGGATCGCGCTGGCGATGGCGGCGGCGATCCGCGGCTACAAGATGGTGCTGATCATGCCGGAGGACCTGTCGATCGAGCGCGCGCAGACGATGAAGGCCTTCGGCGCCGAACTGGTGCTCACACCGAAGTCCGGCGGCATGGAGTACGCGCGCGACCTGGCGCTGCAGATGCAGTCCGACGGCAAGGGCCGCGTGCTCGACCAGTTCGCCAACGCCGACAACCCGCGCATCCATTACGAGACGACCGGCCCCGAGATCTGGCGCGACACCGAGGGCACGGTCACGCATTTCGTCAGCGCGATGGGCACCACCGGCACGATCACCGGCGTGTCGCGTTTCCTCAAGGAGCAGAGCGCGGCGGTGCGCATCATCGGGGCGCAGCCGGCCGAAGGCTCGCGCATTCCCGGCATCCGCAAGTGGCCCGAGGCCTACCTGCCGAAGATCTACGACGCGACGCACGTCGACGAGATCGTTCTCGTGAGCCAGGCCGAGGCCGAGGAGATGGCCCGGCGCCTGGCGCGCGAGGAGGGCCTGTTTGCCGGCATCTCGGCCGCCGGCGCGTGCTGCGTCGCCCTGAAGCTCGCCGAGCGGCTGGACAACGCAACGATCGTGTTCATCGTCTGCGACCGCGGCGACCGCTACCTGTCCACCGGCGTGTTCCCGGCGTGAGTGCCGCCCGGCCGTTGCGAAGGCGCTTGGTCCCCGTCGGGGGGACGACAGCACACTAGGGGTCGCCATCATGGCCTACCGTTATTGCCCGCAATGCGCAACCGCGCTGGCACTGGTCGAGCAGATGGAAGACGGAGGGCCGAAGGCACGCATGCGCTGCACTGCCTGCGACTTCACCCACTGGAACAATCCGACGCCCGTCCTGGCCGCCGTCGTCGAGTGCGAGGACCGAGGCGGCCAGCTTCTGCTGGCCCGCAACGCAGCCTGGCCGGGCCGGATGTTCGCGCTCATCACGGGATTCATGGAGGCCGGCGAAACGCCCGAGGCGGGCATCCGCCGCGAGGTCGCCGAGGAGACCGGCCTCGAGGTGGGCACGGTGTCGCTGATCGGGGTCTACGACTTCCAGCGCATGAACCAGGTGATCATCGCCTATCACGCGCAGGCGCGCGGCGAGATCCGCCTGTCGCCGGAGCTTGCGGAGTACAGGCTGTTCGCGCCGGCCGAGGTGAAGTGCTGGCCCGCCGGCACCGGTTACGCCCTGGCGGACTGGCTGCGCGCGCGCGGGCATCAACCCCAATTCATCGAGTTGCCGCCGCGCGCCTAGAATCGCCAGCCATGGATGCGACCAAAGAACTCGATACCCGCGGACTGAACTGTCCGCTGCCGATCCTCAAGGCCAAGAAGGCGCTGGCCGACATGCTTTCGGGGGAGGTGCTCAAGGTCACTGCCACGGATCCCGGCTCCGTGCGTGACTTCCAGGCGTTCGCCCGGCAGACCGGCAACGAACTGGTCGAGCAGACGTCGGACGAGAAAGAGTTCGTGCACTACCTGCGCCGCCGGTAGCACCGCGGGCGCTACAGCGGCAGGCTCTTCAGGTAGTCGCGAAAGCCCGGGCCGAGCGACGGGTGTGCCAGGGCGAGTTCGACGTTGGCCTCGAGGAATCCCTCCTTGCTGCCACAGTCGTAACGGCGGCCCTCGTAGCGGTAGGCGAACACCTTTTCGTGCCGCAGCAGGCCGGCGATGCCGTCAGTGAGCTGGATCTCGCCGCCCGCGCCGCGCTTCTGGCTCGCGATCTCGCGGAACACACCCGGGGTGAGGATGTAGCGTCCCGCCACGCCCATGCGCGAAGGTGCCTCGGCCGGCTTGGGCTTCTCGACGATGCGCTCGATGCTGATCATGCGCTCGCCCACCGGCGTGCCGGACACGATGCCGTAGCGTTGGGTGTGCTCGGCAGGAACTTCCTGCACCGCGATGATCGAGGCGTGCCACTGGGCGTACTGCTCGACCATCTGCGCCAGGACCGGCTTGTCGTGCACCATCAAGTCGTCCGCAAGCAACACCGCGAAAGGCTCGTTGCCCACCAATCGCTGGCCGCACAGCACCGCGTGACCGAGTCCGAGTGCCTGGGCCTGTCGCACGTAGATGCACTCCATGTCGTCGGGCTTCACATTGCGCACGACGTGCAGTAATTCCGTCTTTCCCGCCTGTTCAAGGGCTACTTCCAACTCGAAGGTCATGTCAAAGTGGTCTTCGATGGGTCGCTTGTGGCGGCCCGTCACGAAGATCATCTCTCGCACGCCGGCGGCGTACGCCTCCTCGACCGCGTACTGAATCAGCGGTTTGTCGACCACCGGCAGCATTTCCTTCGGTTGGGCCTTCGTTGCCGGCAGGAATCGCGTCCCGAGACCTGCCACGGGAAAAATCGCTTTGCGGATGTGCATTTGCTTACAATTGACCTAGGGAGTCGGGCGGATTCTGGCACGCAGCCTCGTGGCGGCTGGCGTGATTACTGCCCGGGCGATCCATGGATGTGCTGATCGTTGAGCCGCTCGAGCCAGAGGTGATGCAGTGGCTTGGCGAGCGTCATTCGGTGCGCTACTCGCCAGAACTCGCGCGTGATGCGCGGGCGTTGCGCCAGGCGCTGTTCAACGTGCGCGCACTGGTGATCCCGCCGTCGGTGGCGCTCGACGCGCAGGTGCTGCACTACGCGCCGGTGCTGCGCGCGGTGGGGCGGTTGTCCTCGGGCGCGGAGAACATCGACCTCGATGCCTGCGGGCGCGCCGGCGTCGAAGTGGTTCGCAGCGTGACCGCAAGCGCCGTGGCCGAAGCGGAATTCATGATCGGCGCCTTGCTGGCGATGTTCCGGCGCGTGCCCGTGCTCAGTCCCGAGGGGCTGTTGGTGGGGCGTGAACTCGGCGGCGCGACGGTAGGGCTGGTCGGCATGGTGCCGGCTGCGCGCTCGCTGGCCCAGTTGTTGTCGGCGTTCGGCTCTCGCGTGATCGGGTACGACCCCGCCGTGCATGCATCGGACAACGTGTGGAGCCGTTGGCGCGTCGAACCGGTCGCGCTGCGTGAGCTGATGGAGCAAAGCGACGGCGTGTGCGTGCAGCTGACCTACTTCACGCGCTACCAGGGTCTGATCGGGGAGCGCTTCGTGCCTCACTGCAAGCCCAACCAGGTGCTCGTGAGCATCGCCCATTCCAGCCTGTTCGACGAAGCGGCGCTGGCCGACGTGCTCTCCAGCGGGCGCATGGCCGCGGCCTGGTTCGACAGCCTGGAACCGGGCGTGCTCGACCCGGGCCGCCCGCTGGCCAACGTCGATACCCTGCAGGTCACGCCGCGCGTGGCCAGCACGACCCGCGAATCGCGCGTCCGCGCGGCCTGGGCCGTGGCACGGCGGATCGACGAACTGTTGTCGGCCGACACCGCGCCGCAGCGTGGCCAGTTCAAGCCGACGGCGCCAGACGAGCCTGTTGATCTTCGAGGCGACGAAGCGCCTGCCTGAAGTCGGCCACTCGCTGGCGTTCCTGTGCCACCACCGCCGCGGGCGCGCGCGCGAGGAAGCTTTGGTTGCCCAGCTTGGCCTCGGCCTTCGCGATTTCGCCCGTCAGCCGTGAGATCTCCTTGAGCAGGCGTGCCTTCTCGGCTGCGACGTCGACCCGCACTTGCAGCGCGATGCGCACATCGCCCTGAATCGCTACCGGAGCGGCCTGGGTCGCGGCGGTAAAGGTCGCGTCGTCCGCCGGTCGATGGACTTCGCTCACCTTGGCCAGCACCTTCAGCAGCGGCGCTGCGCTGTCGATGAAGGTGGCGTCGCCGATCGCCAGCATGGGCACCTTGTCTCCCGGTGACAGCCCCATCTCGCTGCGCAGGTTGCGGCACGCGCCGACCACGGCCTTGAGCTGCGCGATCCAGGCTTCGGCCCGGGTGTCGATGCGCTCGGGTTGGGCCACGGGGTAGGGCGCGACCATCACGCCGGCCGGATGCGTCGACGCGCGGCCGGCCACCGGTGCCACCTGGTCCCACAGTTCGGCGGTGATGAACGGCGCCAGCGGATGCAGCAGTCGCAGCACGGTCTCCAGCGTGCGGATCAGCGTGCGCCGCGTCGCGCGCTGCTGGGGCTCGGAGCCGTTGGCGATCTGCACCTTGGCGATCTCGAGATACCAGTCGCAGTACTCGTTCCATACGAAGTCGTAGACCGCCGCGGTGGTGAGGTCGAGTCGGTAGTCGGCAAAGCCCTGGGCGACCTGCGCCTCGACACGCTGCACCGTGCCGGTGATCCAGCGATCGGCTTGCGAGAAGCTCAGATAGCCGTGGGCCGCGCCGCCGGGTTCACATTCGGCCTTGGTGTGCTCCTTCAACCCGCAGTCCTGACCCTCGCAGTTCATCAGCACGAAGCGCGTCGCGTTCCAGAGCTTGTTGCAGAAGTTGCGGTAGCCCTCGCAGCGCTTGGGGTCGAAGTTGATGTCGCGGCCCAGGCTCGCGTAGCTGGCCATCGTCAGGCGAAGCGCGTCGGCGCCGTAGGCCGGAATGCCTTCCGGGAATTCCTTGGTCACGCGCGCGGCGATCTTCGGCGCGGTCTCGGGCCGCCGCAGGCCAGTGGTGCTCTTCCTGATCAGCGTGTCGAGGTCGACGCCCTGGATCAGATCGACCGGATCGAGCACGTTGCCTTCGCTCTTGCTCATCTTCTGGCCGTGCGAGTCGCGGATCAGGCCGTGGATGTAGACATGACGGAACGCCGGCTTGCCGGTGAAATGCGCGGTCATCATGATCATCCGCGCGACCCAGAAAAAGATGATGTCGAAGCCGGTCACAAGCACGGTCGAGGGCAGGAACAGATCCTGCTCGATCGTCTTGCCGGGCCAGCCGACCGTGGAGAACGGGAACTGCGCGGCCGAGTACCAGGTGTCGAGCACATCGGGGTCGCGTGTGAGCTTGCGTCCCGGAGCCTGGGCCTGCGCATCGGTCTCGCTGCGCGCAACGTAGACGTTGCCCGCTTCGTCGTACCAGGCGGGGATCTGGTGGCCCCACCAGAGCTGGCGCGAGATGCACCAGTCCTGGATGTTCTTCATCCACTGGTTCCAGGTGTTGACCCAGTTGTCGGGCACGAAGCGGATCTCGCCGGCATCGACGAGCTTCATCGCGCGGCCGGCGATCGACTCGCCGTCGCGACCGGGTTTGGTCATCGCCATGAACCACTGGTCGGTGAGCATCGGCTCGATCACCTGGCCGGTGCGCGCGCAGCGCGGCACGGTGAGCTTGTGCTTTTTCGTCTCCACCAGCAGGCCCAGCGCGTCCAGATCGGCCACCACGCGCTTGCGCGCCTCGAAGCGGTCCAGGCCGCGATAGGCCGCGGGGGCCTGGTCGTTGATCTTCGCGTCCAGCGTGAGCACGCCGATCATCGGCAGGCCGTGACGCTGGCCGACCGTATAGTCGTTGGGGTCATGGGCCGGCGTCACCTTCACCACGCCGGTGCCGAACTCGCGGTCGACGTAGGCGTCGGCGATGACGGGAATGCTGCGATCCGTCAGCGGCAGCTTGACCCGCCGGCCGACCAGCGCCGCGTAGCGCTCGTCGTCGGGATGCACCATGACGGCGGTGTCGCCGAGCATCGTCTCAGGTCTTGTCGTGGCCACCACCAGCGCGCCCGAACCGTCCTCGAGCGGGTAGCGGATGTGCCAGAGAAAGCCGTCTTCCTCCTCGCTCTCGACCTCGAGATCGGACACCGCCGACATCAGCACCGGGTCCCAGCTCACCAGGCGCTTGCCGCGGTAGATCAGGCCTTCCTCGTACAGGCGCACGAAGGTCTCGTTAACGACCGCCGACTGAGTGGCGTCCATCGTGAAGTACTCGCGCGACCAATCCACCGTGTCGCCGATGCGCCGCATCTGGCCGGTGATCACGTTGCCGGATTGCTCTTTCCAGGCCCAGACGCGTCTGATGAACTCTTCCCGACCGACGTCGTGCCGCGACAGACCTTGCTCCTGCAACTGGCGCTCGACCACGATCTGCGTCGCAATGCCCGCGTGGTCGGTGCCCGGCAGCCACAGCGTATTGAAGCCGCGCATGCGATGCAGCCGCGTCAGCGCATCCATGATCGTGTGGTTGAATCCGTGCCCCATGTGCAGCGTGCCGGTCACGTTCGGCGGCGGCAACTGGATCGAGAACGACGGTTTTCCCGGGTCGAGCGTCGGCATGGCCGCGCCGCTGGCCTCCCAGATGGGCGCCCACTTGGCCTCGATGGCCGCGGGCTCGAAGGACTTGGCGAGTTCTGACATTGATTTCGCGCCACAGCCGGACACATTCCGGTGACAAGCGCGACCCCGCGCCGACGGACAATCCTGTCAACGCGAAACGGGTCGCACGGGTTGGAGTGATTGTAGTTTCGCCCTCTCGATGCTCCGGAGAACGACGATGCGCCTCGAAATGCCTCGCTGGTTGCGTGCCCTGGCCTGCGCCCTGCCCATCGTGCTGTCGGCGTGCGGAGGCGGTGGCGACGCAGACGTCGGCTGCCCCTCGACAGCCGCCAGCGGCGGCACCGCGGACCGCCAGGACTGGCTGCGCTGCTACTTCAACGACAACTACTTCTGGTACCGGCTGTCGCCCAACCCGTCACCAGTGGGCTACGCCACGGTCGGGGACTACTTCAACGCCTTGCTGTACCGCGGCGGCGACGTCATTCCCGGCGGCGGCGGCGCCGTATGGCCGAGTGACCGCTACAGCGGCTTCCAGAGCACCGAAAGCTTCAACCGTTTCTTCTACAACGGGCAGACGCTGGGTTATGGCCTCGCGGTCAACGGCCTCGAGGCATCGGAACTGGGAGCGACGCGGCTGTTCATCCGCTATGTCGAACCCCTGTCACCGGCTGCGCTGTCGGCGGCGATCGCCGGCGGCCTGAAGCGCGGCGACGAGATCCTCACGATCAACGGCATGGCGGTGGCCACGCTGATCGCCGCCAACGGCGGGCAGGGCGACTATTCGGCGCTGACCGCGTCCAACCAAGGCGATATGCTGCAACTGCAGGTGCGACGCGGCGCCGGGGCGATCACGCCGGTCGCGCTCACGGCCTCCGTGTTCGCACTGACGCCAGTGCAGAGCGGACAGGTCCTGCAAAGGCCGAACGGCCGCTTGATCGGCTATGTCTTCGTGAAGGACATGATCAGCCAGGTCGAGCCGAACCTGCGCAACTTGATGACGAGCTTCAGGAACGCCGGTGTCCAGGAGCTCGTGTTCGACCTGCGCTACAACGGCGGCGGCTTGGTGTCGATGGGCGCCAATGTCGCGTCATACGCCTCTGGGTCGCCCGCCAACGGCCTGCTGTTCGCTCGCCTGCTCTATAACGACAAGCAAGGCGGCAGCAACGCGGACTTCGCGTTCGACAATCCCGGCGCCTGGGCGGGCTTCTCACGCGTCTACGTGCTGACCGGGCCGCGCACCTGTTCCGCGAGCGAACAGGTGATCAACGGCCTGCTGGGGCTGAACGACCTTTCGGGCGCGCGTGTAGACGTGGTCACGGTGGGCGACACCACCTGCGGCAAGCCGGTCGGCTTCCTGCCCCGAGACGACGGCCGGGGCACGACCTACAGCGTGGTCAACTTCGAAAGCGTCAACCGACTCGGCCAGGGCCGCTACTTCGACGGCTTCCTGGCCTCCTGCCCGGTCGCGGAGGATCTCTCGCGCCCGATTGGCGACGTCGCCGACCCGTTGCTCGTGGCCGCTGCCTATGCGATCGACCACAACGGCGCCTGCCCGATCGCCCTGGGCCGCGAAGCGCCGCAGTCGCGCCGTGGCGGTCCGGCCAAGAACCGCTACGACGGCGCCGACGGCGGTGAACGCACCGGGATGTCGTCGGCGCGCTGACGCCTGCGTGGCGTAAGGCGCCGCCCCTGGCGCCGACCCTAAGATGCCGCGCATCGGCAGCGCGGCATCGGGGAACCTCATGCACGAAGTGGATCTGTTCGTCATCGGTGGCGGATCGGGTGGCGTGCGCGCCGCGCGCGTGGCCTCGCTGCACGGCGCACGCGTGGCGCTGGCCGAGTCGTCGCGGCTGGGTGGCACCTGCGTGATCCGCGGCTGCGTGCCGAAGAAGCTGATGGTGCTGGCGTCGCGCTTCGCGCAGGCCTTCGACGACGCACGAGGCTTTGGCTGGACGCTGCCGGCCGAGCCCGGATTCGCCTGGCCCGAGCTGAAACGCCGCGTCGACGCCGAGGTGGCGCGGCTGGAGCGGGTGTACCGTGACAACCTGGAGCGGGCGGGCGTGGCCATCCATGACGATCACGCAGTGCTCGACGACGCGCACACGGTGCGCCTGGTCGGCAGCGGCGAACAAGTCCGCGCGCGGCAGATCCTGATCGCCACCGGCGCCACGCCGGAGGCCGGGCCGCCGATTCCCGGCGCCGAACTGGCGTCGAGTTCCGACGATCTGTTCCAGTGGCCGGCGCAACCCAAACATGTGGTCGTGCAGGGCGGCGGATACATCGCGCTCGAGTTCGCCTGCCTGTTGAACCGCCTCGGCTCGGCGGTGACCGTCGTGCTGCGGGCCGACCGCATCCTCAGAGGCTTCGATGACGAGGTGCGCGAGTTCCTGCAAGCGCAACTCGCGGCGCAGGGCCTGCGCTTCGTCACCGCGGCCTCGCTCCGCGCGATCGAGCGCGACGGCGCAGCCCTGGCGGTGCGGCTCGACAACGGGTCGGCGCTGCAAGCGGATGCGGTGCTGAGGGCGCTCGGCCGCCGCCCGCACACGGCCGCCATGGGCCTCAAGGCCGCCGGGGTGGCGCTCGACGCGAGCGGCGCGGTCGAGGTCGACCTGCATGGCCAGACCCGCGTGCCCCACATCCACGCGGTCGGCGACGTGACCGACCGGGTGCAGCTCACGCCGGCAGCGATCCGCGAGGGCCAGGCCTACGCCGACCGCGTCTTCGGCGGCGTCGAAGCCACGCGCCTGTCGCACCTCGGGCCGCAGGCCCTGGTGCCCTCGGCGGTGTTCACCACGCCCGAGGTAGGCAGCGTCGGCCTGACCGAGGCGCAGGCGCTCGAGCGCCATGCCGACATCGACGTCTACCGCAGCGACTTCAGACCGATGAAAGCGACCTTGACCGGCAGCGCGGAACGCACCCTGATGAAACTGGTCGTCCACCGCGCCACCGACCGCGTGCTCGGCTGCCACATCGTCGGTGCCGACGCGGGCGAAATGATCCAGCTCGTGGGCGTGGCGCTGACGCTGGGCTCAAGCAAGGCGGCGCTCGACGCCACGCTGGCCGTGCACCCGACCGCAGCCGAGGAACTGGTGACGATGCGCCTGCCGGCGCGGCGACACGGGCCGTGAGCGGCCGCGGTCGCTTCACTACATGAACAGGTGCTCGCCCGCGTTTTCGCCACCGAGGATCACGTAGTTGACCCTTTTCAGGTCGGCGAGCTGGCGCCCGCCCGCATAGCTGATCGAACTCTGCAGGTCCTCTCGCATCTCGCGCAAGGTGTCGGCGAGCTTGCCCTTGATCGGCTCGAGGATGCGCTTGCCCTCGACGTGCTTGTATTCGCCCTTGTTGAAGTCCGACGCACTGCCGAAGTACTCCTTGAAAAGCTCGCCGTCCACCTCCACGGTGCGGCCCGGGCTCTCCTCGTGGCCTGCGAACAGTGAACCGATCATTACCATTGACGCGCCGAATCGAACGCTCTTGGCGATGTCGCCGTGGTGGCGAATGCCGCCGTCGGCAATGATCGGCTTGGTGGCCACGCGGGCGCACCACTTCAGCGCCGAGAGCTGCCAGCCGCCGGTGCCGAAGCCGGTCTTGAGCTTGGTGATGCACACCTTGCCGGGGCCGACGCCGACCTTGGTGGCGTCGGCGCCCCAGTTCTCGAGATCGATCACCGCCTCGGGCGTGGCCACATTTCCCGCGATGACAAAGGCCCCGGGCAGCTTGGCCCTGATGTGATCGATCGTCTTGCGCACGCTTTCGGCGTGGCCATGCGCGATGTCGATCGTGATGTAGTCGGCGCCGACGCCCTCCGCGGCCAACCGGTCGATCACCGCCAGGTCATGCGGCTTGACGCCCGAGCTGATCGAAACGAACAAGTTGCGCTCGCGCATCCGCCGTGCGAAGGCGACGTTGTCGAGATCGAAGCGGTGCATCACGTAGAAGTGATTGCCGCGCGCAAGGAACTCCGCGATCGACTCGTCGATCACGGTCTTCATGTTGGAGGGCACCGCCGGCAAAGCGAAGCGCCGGCTGCCGAATTCGATCGACGGGTCGCACTCGGCGCGGCTTTTCACGCGGCACTTGCGGGGCAGCAGCAGGATGTTGTCGTAGTCGAAGATTTCCATGGCCAGGCTCCGTGGAGGGGTGAGAGCGCTTGACCTGATGCACCGGTCTTCGGGGCGCCCGCGTGGGTTCCGCGACATGGAACCGGGGCCGCAAACGAGAACCGGGCGCCAGAATTCGGGCCCGGTGACGAATTCTACGCTGCCAACAGGCCCGCAGTCGTGCAGCAGTGCGCAGGCGAGGCGGGGCCCGGGCGCGCCGGGCCGGTGCCGCTTCCGATAATCGATCGGGGCCCGTTCGCCCTGCGCTGTGCACCGATCCGACCAAGTGTCCTCCAAGGCATCCCGACCTCCCGCCGATGGCCCCACGGTCCGCCCGCTGAGCGCGCTGCGCCGCTGGCTGACCTCCGGTACCTCATTCTCGTCCTCGACGCGAGACGCCCTGCTCGACGCGCTGTTCGATGGCGCGGGCGATGGGCTGCTGGTCTGCGATGTCAACGCTCTGGTCGTCTCCTGCAATCCGGTCGCTGCACGCCTGCTGAACGTCGAGGCCGCCTCGGTGGTCGGGCGCCCGGTGACCGAGCTCCTGTACCAGGGCACGACGTCCAAACGCGGCAAGCTGCACAACGGACCGGCACTCTCGCAGGGGGACCCGGCCACAGCACAGAAGCTGCTGCTGCACTTGACACCGTTCGAGTCGTCGAAGGGCCCGCAGGTGGTCGTTCGACTGCGCGACGGCAGCGAGCAGGCCGATACGCAGGAGCGGCTGCGCCAGATGGCGAACTACGACAGCCTGACGGGGCTGCCCAACCGCGCGCTGTTCCGTGACCGCCTGGGTCAGGCGATGGCGCGTGCCAGCCGCAGCGGCAAGGCGATGGCACTGATGTTCCTGGACCTGGACCGCTTCAAGGTCGTCAACGACGACCTCGGCCACGAGGTCGGCGATCGGCTGCTGCAGCACGTCACGCGCGCGCTCACGCAATGCCTGCGCGGCACGGATGCGCTGGGCCGCGACAGCGAGATGCCGCACACGCTGTCGCGCCTGGGTGGCGACGAGTTCACGGTGATCGTCGAGAACGTCGGCAGCGCGGAGGACGCCGCCGCCGTGGCCCGTCGAATGCTCGAGGCGCTCAACGAACCGTTCCGCGTCGACGAGGAGGAGATCGTCATCTCGGCATCGATCGGCATCTCGATGTACCCGACCGACGACGTCGACCTCGATACCCTGATCCGCCACACCGACATGGCGATGTACCGATCGAAATCGCTCGGGCGCGGCACCTACAGCTTCTTTAGCGATGACCTCACCGCGGCCGTCACGGCGCGCGTCTCGCTCGAGGGCAGCCTGCGCCGTGCGATCGAGCGCCAGGAGTTCGAGCTGCATTACCAGCCCAAGGCCGACCTTCGCACCGGCCACGTCACCGGCGTCGAGGCGCTGCTGCGCTGGCACCGGCCCGGCCACGGCGTGATGCCTCCGGACCGCTTCGTCAGCGTGCTCGAAGACACCGGTCTGATCCTGCCGGTGGGCGCTTGGGTCATCCGAGCGGCCTGCGAGCAGATCGCCGCCTGGGACCGCATCGGGATCCCGCCGATCCGCTTGGCGGTCAACCTGTCGGCGCGCCAGTTCCGCCATCTGTACCTCGCATCGCTGATCGAGGACTCGCTGCGCCAGAACGAGATCGACCCACGCCGGCTGGAGATCGAGCTCACCGAGTCGCTGCTGATGGAGGACAACGAATCCACACGCGTGATGCTGGACAGCCTGCGACGCATGGGCGTGCGGCTGGCGATTGACGACTTCGGCACCGGTCACTCTTCGCTGTCCTACATCCGGCGCTTCTCGATCGACACGCTCAAGATCGACCGCTCGTTCGTGCAGTCGCTGCCCGACAACGACGAAGACGCGGCGATCTGCAGCGCAGTCATCGCGCTGGGCCGCAGCATGAGCATGTGCGTGGTCGCCGAAGGGGTCGAGACGCCCGAGCAGGCACAAATGCTGCGTGACCTGGGCTGCGACGAGATGCAGGGCTACTGGCTCGGCCGACCGATGGCGGGCTCGGATTTCGCGGCATGGTTCGTCAATCACAAGCGCACGCGCGCTCGTCGCCGCTCGCGCAGCCGCTACACCGACAGCAGCCCAATGACCCTGTTCAGCCTGCTGGACGGGTCCTGAACAGGTCGTCCGGCGCGCTGCCGCCGAAGCACTTCAGCGCGTCGAGGCTCGAGCGGCGGCCGAGTGCGCCCGCGTGCTCATGCCACCAGCGTTGCACCCGTGCACGCCCATGGTCGCGCAATCCCTGGAGGAACTCCCATTCGGGCACGAGGCGCGTCTCGCCAGGCAGGTCGGCCAGTGCGTCGTCGGCGTCCAGCAAGTGCCAACGCAGTCGCGCGAGGCGGCGGTCCAGGCCGGTGCGAAGCCGCACCCAGCCGCCGCGCGTGGCGTCGGCCTGCGCCTCGGCGAGCCAGCGCGCCTCGCGCAGGAACGGCGCGAGGAACCCGACGTCGAGGGTGCGTGCCGCGATGCCCGCAGCGTCTGTCGGCACGGGCACCGGTGCGATGGGGGCCAGCGTCACCAGCACCAGGTCGTGGGCCGGCACCTCGCGCACCGGCGGCCACAAGGCCGGGTTGGCGCTGAACGCGCCGTCCCACAGTGCGCGGCCGTCGATCATCACCGGGTGCGCCAGCGCGGGCAGGCAGGCCGAGGCGAGCAACGCGTCGAGCGTGAGCTCGGGTCGCCGGAACAGCCGCAGTCGCGCGCTCTCGGCCTCGGTGGCCGCGACGAACAGCGCAGGTCCGCGGGTCGCGCGCAAGCGAGCGAAGTCGACCTGCGCGGCCAGCACATCGCGCAGCGGGTTGACGTCCATCGGGTTGAGCTGCGCCGGCGCGAGCCAGCGCGACCACGCCAGCAGCGCGCGCCCTGCGGGTGCCAGGCGGGGCGGATCGCCGGGCAGGTGCCACAGCGGCGGCATCTGACCGGCCACCGCGCGCCAGAAGGCCTCGAGCGCCGCGCGCGCACCGTCGGCGCCCGCCCGCGCCAGACCGTGGGCGCAGACCACGGCGTTCATCGCCCCGGCGCTCGCGCCGCTCATCGCGGCGAATTCGACGCCGCGTTCGAGCAATGCGTCGATCACGCCCCAGGTGAAGGCACCATGGGCGCCTCCGCCTTGCAGGGCCAGCGACAGCGGCGGCGGAAGGTGACGGGACCAAGGACTCACGGCGCTCCTAGAATGGTTCGATGACATTGCCTGTCGATGACGCACGAGCCGTGCCACAGGGCGCTGCGGCCAGCGATCCGCTGTTGCGTCACCTCAATCCCGAGCAGCGCGCGGCGGTGACGCTGCCGGCCGTGCCGGCGCTGATCCTGGCCGGCGCCGGTTCGGGCAAGACCCGCGTGCTGACCACGCGCATCGCCTGGCTGCTGGCCACCGGTCAGGTGTCGCCGGGCGGCATCCTGGCCGTGACCTTCACCAACAAGGCCGCGAAAGAAATGCTGACGCGCCTGACCACGATGCTGCCGGTGAACGTGCGCGGCATGTGGATCGGGACGTTCCACGGCCTGTGCAACCGCTTCCTGCGCGCGCACTGGAAGCTCGCGGGGTTGCCGCAGTCGTTCCAGATCCTCGACGTGGCCGACCAGCTCGCCGCGGTCAAGCGCGTGGTCAAGGCAATGAACCTCGACGAGGAGCGCTTCCCGCCCAAGCAGGCAGCTTACTTCATTGCCGGCAGCAAGGAAGACGCCCGGCGGCCCTCCGACATCGACGCGCCCGACCCGCACACCCGCAAGCTGGTGGAGGTCTACGCGGCCTACGAGGCGCAGTGCCAGCGCGAGGGTGTGGTCGATTTCGGCGAGCTGATGCTGCGCAGCTACGAGTTGCTGCGCGACAACGATCCGGTGCGCGAGCACTACCGGCGGCGTTTCCGCCATGTGCTCGTCGACGAGTTCCAGGACACCAACCGGCTGCAGTACAAGTGGCTCCAGATGTTCGCGCCCCCGGGTGCGCCGGCCCAGGGCGTGTTCGCGGTGGGTGACGACGATCAGAGCATCTATGCGTTCCGCGGCGCGCTGGTGGGCAACATGGCCGACTTCGAGCGCGAGTACCGCGTCGAGCGCGTCATCAAGCTGGAGCAGAACTACCGTTCCTTCGGCCACATCCTCGATGCGGCCAATGCGCTGATCGCGCACAACCTGAAGCGCCTGGGCAAGAACCTGCGCACCGATGCGGGTGCGGGCGAGCCGGTGCGCGTGCTCGAGGCCACGAGCGACTACGCCGAGGCGCAGTGGCTGATCGACGAGGCGCAGCAGCTCCATCGCGCCGGCATGCCGCGCGCCGAGATCGCGGTGCTCTACCGCAGCAATGCGCAAAGCCGGGTGGTCGAGAGTGCGCTGTTCAATGCCGGGATTCCTTACCGCGTCTATGGCGGCCTGCGCTTCTTCGAGCGCGCCGAGGTCAAGCATGCCCTGGCCTACCTGCGCCTGACGGAGAACCCGAACGACGACACGAGCTACCTGCGCGTGGTGAATTTCCCGGCGCGCGGCATCGGCGCGCGCACGCTCGAGCAACTGCAGGATGCGGCACGCGCGAGCGGACGCAGCCTGTTCCAGAGCGTCAGTGCGGTCGCGGGCAAGGCAGGCGCCAACCTGCTTGCCTTCAATGCGCTGATCGACGGGCTGCGCGAGCGCACGCGGGGCGCCACGCTGCGCGAGATCATCGAGGTGATGCTGCAGCGCTCGGGCCTGACGGAGTTCTATCGCCACGAGAAGGAAGGCCAGGACCGGCTGGAGAACCTCGACGAGCTGGTCAACGCCGCCGAGGCGTTCGTGACGCAGGAGGGTTTCGGCAAGGACGCCGTGGCGCTGCCGGTCGACGAGCAGGCGCCCGGAGCGATCGCAGGGGCGGCGCCGTTGCCTGCGCAGGCGCTGCAGCCCGATGCCGACACCGGCGAGATCGTCAGTCCCCTCGCGGCGTTCCTGACGCACGCCGCGCTCGAGGCCGGCGACAACCAGGCCCAGGCCGGCGCCGATGCGATCCAGTTGATGACGGTGCACTCGGCCAAGGGGCTCGAGTTCGACGCGGTGTTCATCACCGGGCTGGAGGAAGGCCTGTTCCCGCACGAGAACGCGATGGCCGACCACGACGGCCTCGAAGAGGAGCGGCGCCTGATGTACGTGGCGATCACGCGGGCTCGCCGGCGCCTGTACCTGAGCTTCTCGCAGACGCGCATGCTGCACGGCCAGACCCGGTACCACGTCAAGAGCCGCTTCTTCGACGAACTGCCCGAGCAGCACCTGAAGTGGCTGACGCCGCAGAACCAGGGCTTCGGCTCGGGCTACGCGCGCGAGTACCAGCAGGCGTGGGCGCGCGGCAGCGGCCTGGGCTCGATCGTCGGCGCCGGTCGCGTCGAATCACCGGCCGTGCCCGCCTACGTGCCCAGGACGCCACCGGCGCACGGTCTGCGCACCGGGCAGTCGGTGTTCCACAGCAAGTTCGGCGAGGGCGTGATCCTCACGCTCGAGGGCCTCGGCGAGGACGCGCGTGCCCAGGTCAACTTCGGCCGCCACGGCGCGAAGTGGCTGCAGCTGTCGATCGCGAAGCTGACGCCGATCTAAGGCGTCATGCGGTCGACGGAGCCACCGACGGCTCGTCGCCCGACTGCGCGAAGCAGTCGGCGAAGGTGTAGTACAGCGAGATGTAGAACGCGGTCGAGAACATCAGGCCTGCGGGCACGGCAGCCAGCACCAGCAGTTGCGGCGCACCGATCAGCGCGAACAGCGCGCCCGAGGCCACGGCGAACAGCGCGATCGTCGCGACCCAGGCGATGCCGTAGAGAAGGAACGCGCCCCGGTTGCGCCAGCACGCCAGCGTGCTCGAAAACAGCGACTGCGCGACGCCCTGGCCATGCCACCACACCAGTGCTGGCGCATGCCAGAACGGCACGGACAGCAACGCCGACAGGCCGAAACGAAGCAACATGCCGGTGCGCAGGCGCGGATCGGCGAGCAGGGCGTCGATCTCCTTGCTGGTCGATTCGGTGCGTGCGCTGGCGAGCAGCACCTGCAGTCGCTCGAACGCGCCGCCGTCGATCGCATCGGAGCCCCACATCACCAGCGCCGTGGCAAGCGCATACAGCAGGCACAGGCGCACCAGCGTGGCGCGCCGCACCGGGTCGCCGGCGCGCATCAGCGGCTCGATCATCTGGCCGGCGTGCACCGACCCATCCTGCTGCGCGGCGCGGGTCGCGATCATGAAGCCCAGCGTCAGCAGGGGCAGCGCGGCGAGCACCAGCACGGCGCCAGCGTAGGGGATCGCCAGCAGCACCATCGCCGCGACCAGGAAGACGAGGAACAGCAGGCTGAAGGCCAGCGGCCGCCGCAGGAACTGCGCGAAGGCCTGGCTGACCCAGGCGAGCCCGCGCCGCGGCGAGGCATCGACGATGCGCAATGTCATCGGATGGCCGGCACCGGGCGGTCCGGTGCGGGTGGCGTGCGAAACGCGCGAGCGGTGCTCACGAGGTCTCCGGGTGCCAGGGCGCGGCGATTCGCGCGGCGAGCACCCGCTCGAAGTGGGTCGGGTCGTGCGGTTTGAGCAGCGTGGCCTCGCGCGGCAGGTGGAAGTCCCACAGCCGCGAGACCCAGAACCGCAGCGCTGCGGCGCGCATCAGCGCAGGCAGCAAGCGGCGCTCGTTGCCGTCGAGCGGGCGCACGGCCGCGTAGGCCGAGACGAAGGCCTGCGCCCGGTCTTCCGCGAGCACGCCGGTGGCCAGGTCGATGCACCAGTCGTTCAGGCACACCGCGATGTCGAACAGGAAGGCATCGATGCCGGCGAAGTAGAAGTCGAAGAAGCCGCACAGGCGCTCGTGGCCAGTGTCGCCGGGCTCGAACATCACGTTGTCGCGGAACAGGTCGGCATGGATCGGGCCGCGCGGCAGCGCGGCATGGGCCGGCGATGCCGCCAGAGCCTGCTGGAACGCCAGCTCGTCCTGCAACAGGGTGCGCTGCGCGTCATCGACATGAGGCAGCACGAACGGGATGGTCTCAGCCCACCACGCCAGGCCGCGCAGGTTGGGCTGGTACGGCTCGAAGTCGCGTCCGGCAAGGTGCATGTGCGCGAGCATCGCACCGACCTGTGCGCAATGCTGGGCATCGGGTGCGAGCTGGTGGCCGCCGGGCAGCCGGTCGACCAGCGCCGCGGGCTTGCCCTTGAGCTTGTGCAGGATGGCGCCCGACGCGTCCGACTGCGGCATCGGGACCGGGATGCCGCGCAGCGCGAGGTGGCGCATCAGCTCGAGATAGAACGGCAGCTGCGCGAAGCTCAGGCGCTCGAAGATCGTGAGCACCCAGTGGCGGGTGGTGCCCTTGTCGAGGGTGTCGACGAAGAAGTTGCTGTTCTCGATGCCGGCCTGGATGCCGCGCAGGCTGGTCAACTCGCCCACCGACAGGCGCGCGACGAATGCGCGTGCCTCTTCGCGCGAGACCTCGGTGAAGACGGCCATCCGGGTCAGTCGCCGCCGCGTCGCACGGGTCGTGTCGGGGGGCAGTCCCGGGCAGACGCGGGCGCAAGGGGCAGGGCGGGCATCGGCACCGGGGATTCAGAACTTCAGCAGGTTCCACACGCGCTGGCCGCCCGCGCCCGGCTGGCTGCCGGCGCGGTTCTGCGATGGATCGCGCCCCGCGGTGGCCGGCACGATCTCGTACTCGGCCGCGTGCTTCGGCTTGACGACGATGCGCTGTGTCTGCCCGCGCACGCGCAACTCCTCGATGCGCGCGCCGTCGTCCTGCACCACGATGCGCTGGGTCACGGGCTCGGGAGGCAGCTTGTCCTGCGCCGATGCCATCGCGGGCAAGGCGAGCAGGGCGGCGGCGGCAAGCACTCTCATGGAGGGCATTCTAGCCAGCGCACAATGCCTTGCATGAGCGACAAAGACACGGACGCCGCCCCGGTGCTGCTGCTGGTGGACGGCTCGAGCTACCTGTACCGCGCCTACCACGCGATGCCCAATCTGACCGGCCCAGGAGGCTTTCCGACCGGTGCGATCCACGGCTTCATCGCGATGCTGAAAAAGTTGCGAGCCGATGTGAATGCCGAGCACGCGGCGTGCGTGTTCGACGCCAAGGGAAAGACCTTCCGCGACGACTGGTACCCCGATTACAAGGCCAACCGCTCGCCGATGCCGGAGGACCTGGTCAAGCAGATCGAACCGATCCACGAAGCGGTCAGGCTGCTGGGCTGGCCGGTGCTCGAAGTGCCGGGCATCGAGGCCGACGACACGATCGGAACGATCGCCCGGCGCGCAGCCCGCACGGGGCACCGGGTTGTCGTGTCCACCGGCGACAAGGACCTGGCGCAACTCGTCGACGACCGCGTGACGCTGATCAACACGATGAGCGGCGAGACGCTCGACGTCGACGGGGTGAACGCGAAGTTCGGCGTGCCGCCCGGGCGCATCGTCGATTACCTCGCGCTGGTCGGCGACACGGTGGACAACGTGCCGGGTGTCGAGAAGGTCGGGCCGAAGACGGCCGCGAAGTGGCTCGCGGAATACGGCTCCCTGGATGGCGTGATCGCGGCGGCCGACACGATCGGCGGAGCGGTGGGCGAAAACCTGAGGAAGGCGCTCGCCTGGTTGCCCACCGGCCGCAAGCTCGTGACGGTGGCCACCGATTGCGACCTCGGCGCTCACGTGGCGCGCTGGCCTTCACTGGACGCGCTGGCGCTCGCGCCGGTGGACCGCGCGGCGCTGCTGGACTTCTACAACCGCTACGGTTTCAAGGCCTTCAAGCGCGAACTGGAGGAGGGCGCCGATGCGCCCGCGGCCCCGCCTGCCGCACCGCGCGTCGCGCCGACGCGAAGTTACGAGACCATCCTGACGCAGGAGCGCCTCGACCATTGGCTGGCCCGGTTGCGGGCCGCGCCGCTCGTGGCCCTCGATACCGAGACGACCTCGCTGGACGAGATGGCCGCGCGCATCGTCGGCCTGTCCTTCTCGGTCACGCCCGGTGAGGCCGCCTACGTGCCGCTGGCGCACGACTATCCGGGTGCGCCGCCGCAGTTGCCACTGGATGGCGTGCTCGCGCAGCTGCGGCCCTGGCTCGAGGACGAACGGGCGGGCAAGGTGGGCCAGCACATCAAGTACGACGCGCATGTGCTGGCCAACCACGGCATCGAGGTGCGCGGCTATCGCCATGACACGCTGCTGCAGAGCTACGTGCTCGAGGCGCACCTGAACCACGGCCTGGAGAGACTCGCCGAACGCCACCTCGGGCGCAAGGGGCTGAGCTACGAGGACCTGTGCGGCAAGGGCGCGAGCCAGATCCCGTTCTCGCAGGTTGATATCGACAAGGCCGCCGAGTACTCCGGCGAGGACAGCGAGATGACGCTCGCCGTGCATCAGGTGCTGTGGCCGCAGCTGGAACACGACGCGCGCCAGCGCTTCGTCTACGAGTCCATCGAGATGCCGGTGAGTGCGCTGCTCATGCGCATCGAGCGCCATGGCGTGCTGATCGACAGCGCGCTGCTGGCCGAGCACAGCCGCGAGCTGGCCGAGCGCATGGTGGGCCTCGAGCAGGAGGCGTACGCGATCGCCGGTCAGCCGTTCAACCTCGGCAGTCCGAAGCAGATCGGCGAAATGCTGTTCGGCAAGCTCGGCCTGCCGGTCAAGAAGAAGACGGCCAGTGGAGCGCCGTCGACCGACGAGGAAGTGCTGGCCGAACTCGCGGCGGACTATCCGCTGCCGGCCAAGATCCTCGAGCACCGCAGCTTCGCCAAGCTCAAGGGCACCTATACCGACAAGCTGCCGCAGATGGTCAATGCGCGCACCGGGCGCGTCCACACGAGATATGCGCAGGCGGTCGCAGTGACCGGGCGCCTGGCCTCCAACGATCCGAACCTGCAGAACATCCCGATCCGCACGCCCGAGGGCCGTCGCATCCGCGAGGCCTTCGTCGCGCCGCCGGCTCACGTGATCGCCAGCGCCGACTACTCGCAGATCGAGCTGCGCATCATGGCCCACATCAGCGGCGACGAGGGCCTGACGCGGGCGTTCGCCCAAGGCCAGGACGTGCACCGCGCCACTGCGAGCGAGGTGTTCGGCGTGCCGCTCGCGGCCGTGTCGCCGGAGCAGCGGCGCTACGCCAAGACCATCAACTTCGGCCTGATCTACGGCATGGGCGCCTTCGGGCTGTCGCAGTCGCTGGGCATCGAGCAGAAGGCGGCCAAGGACTACATCGAGCGCTACTTCTCGCGCTTTGCCGGCGTCAAGCGCTACATGGACGAGACCCGCGCGCGCGCGGCCGAGCAGGGTTACGTGCAGACCTGGTTCGGCCGCCGCATCTACCTGCCCGAGATCAAGGGCGGCAGCGGCCCGCGCCGCGCCGGCGCGGAGCGCCAGGCGATCAACGCGCCGATGCAGGGCACCGCGGCCGACCTGATCAAGCTGGCGATGATCGCGGTGCAGCGTGCGATCGACCGGGAGGGCAGGCGCACCGCCATCGTCATGCAGGTGCACGATGAACTGGTGTTCGAGGTGCCCGACGACGAGGTCGACTGGGTGCGCAGCGAGGTACCACGGCTGATGGCCGGTGTCGCGCAGTTCGCCGTGCCGTTGCTGGCCGAGGTGGGCGTGGGGCGCAACTGGGACGAGGCCCACTGAGCTCCGGCTTTCCCGCAGTCATGAATCTGTCGTACAAGCTTCATAAACTGGCCACATGACCGACGAGCGCGTGGCCGCCGGAAGCGAGCCGGGCGCCGCAGCCGACAAGGCCGCGGCGCCGCTGGCGCTGCTCAGCCGCGAGCAGGCGATACTCGCGTTCAACCGGCGCGTGCTGGCCCAGGCCGAGCGCGACGACGTTCCGCTGCTGGAGCGGCTGCGCTACATCACGATCGTCTCGTCGAACATGGACGAGTTTTTCGAGGTGCGTTTCGCCGACTACCTCGACGTGATGCGCGCATCGGGCAACCCGACACCGCAGCGTGAACTCGACGAACTCGCCGCGCAGTCGCATCAGCTGATCGACGACCAGTACGCGCTGTTCAACGAAAGCGTGATGCCGGCGCTGACCGCCGCGGGCATCCGCATCATCAACCACGCCGAGCGAAACGAAGAGCAGCGGCACTGGGTGGCGCGGTTCTTCGAGCAACAGGTGCGTCCGCTGCTCGTGCCGGTCGGCCTCGACCCGGCGCATCCGTTCCCGCTGGTGGCCAACAAGAGCCTGAACTTCATCGTGCGCCTGGCAGGGCGCGATGCCTTCGGGCGCGAGAACCACATCGCGATCGTCAAGGTGCCCCGTGTGCTGCCGCGCGTGATCCGCCTGCCCGATGCGCTGTGCGGACGCGGGCAGCAGGGCTTCGTGCTGCTGTCCTCGGTGATCCGCGCGCACCTCGAGTCGCTGTTTCCGGGGCGCGCGGTCGAGGCGTTCTCGCAGTTCCGCGTCACGCGCGACTCCGACCTCGACATCGACGAGGTCGACGTCACCAATCTGCGCCAGGCGCTGCGCACCGGCCTGACGACGCGCCACTTCGGCCAGGCGATCCGGCTCGAGGTCGTCGCCAGCTGCCCTACCGAGCTCTCCACGTTCCTGCTCGAGCAGTTCGACTTGCCCGAGGCGGCGCTGTACCGCGTCAACGGGCCGGTCAACCTCGTGCGGCTGGCGCAATTGATCGACCAGGCCGACGATGGCGCCGACGGCCCGGCGCTGCGGTTCGCACCCTACGAACCGGTGTGGCCGGCGGGCCGGCTGCCTCGGACAGGCTCGATCCTGGAACACCTGCGCGAGCACGGCGACGTGCTGCTGCATCACCCGTTCGAAAGTTTCGAGCCCGTGGTCGAGTTCCTTCGGGAGGCGGTGCACGACCCCGACGTGCTGGCAGTCAAGCAGACGATCTACCGCACCGGGGCCGACAGCGTGCTGATGGAACTGCTGCTCGATGCGGCGCGGCGCGGCAAGGAGGTCACGGTCGTGGTGGAACTCAAGGCGCGTTTCGACGAGGAAGCCAACATCAACTGGGCCGAACGGCTGGAAGCGGTCGGCGCGCAGGTCGTGTACGGCATCGTCGGCCTGAAGACGCATGCCAAGCTGCTGCTCGTGACGCGCCGCGAGGGCGGCGTCCTGCGCCGCTATGCGCACCTGTCCACAGGCAACTACAACACGCGCACCGCACGGCTGTACACCGATGTCGGCGTGCTGACTGCCGATGCGGACCTGACCGCCGATGCAGACGCGCTGTTCCAGCAGCTGGCCAGCCAGGTGCGGCTGCGTGCGCCGCGGCAACTGCTGACTGCCCCGTTCCTGATGCACAAGCGGATGGTTACGCTGATCGGTCGGGTGGCCGACGCGGCCGCGGCCGGGCGTCCGGCACGCATCGTCGCCAAGTTCAACGCCCTCACCGACACAGGGCTGATCGAGGCCCTGCTGGCCGCCAGCCGGGCTGGTGCCCGCATCGACCTGATCGTGCGGGGCGCCTGCATGTTGCCGCCCGCCGTCCCGGGCCAGAGCGAGAACATCCGCGTGCGCTCGATCGTCGGTCGCTTCCTCGAACACACGCGCGTGCTGTACTTCCGCTGGGGACCCGGCGACGACGATGAGGCGCTGTACCTCTCGTCGGCCGACTGGATGGGGCGCAACATGTTCCGCCGCATTGAACTGGCATGGCCGGTGCGCGATGCAGCGACCCGCCAGCGGGTCATCGACGAATGCCTCGTGCCGTACCTGCACGACCGGCGCGACGCCTGGGAACTCTCGGGCGACGGTCGGTATCGCCGTGTGGCCACCGACGGGCCGAGCGCCCAGCAGGCCCTGATGAGTCGCTACCGATGGACCTGATCCTGTGGCGGCACGCCGAGGCTGCGGAGGACGGCGCCGAGGGCGATCTCGCCCGGCCGCTGACCACGCGCGGCGAAAGGCAGGCGGCGCGCGTTGCCGACTGGCTCAACCGGCACCTGCCGGCCACCACGCGCGTGCTGGCGAGCCCGGCGCTGCGCGCTCAGCAGACGGCCAAGGCGCTCGACCGCAAGTTCAAGACGGTCCCTGCGCTGGCGCCTGGCTGCAGCGTGGCGGCGCTGCTCGACACGGCACGATGGCCGCAGTCGCGCGAGCCCGTTCTCGTGGTCGGGCACCAACCGACGCTGGGTCTCGCCGCAGCATGGCTGCTCGCGGGAGCGGCGCAAGCCTGGAGCGTCAGGAAGGGTGCGGTCTGGTGGCTTCGCTCGCGCGAGCGCGAGGGTGAAGGCCAGACGGTGATCGTCGCCGTGCGCGGCCCCGAACAACTCTGAGGCGCGTGCGCCGGCCGAAGACGCGCGCGATCGCGCCCGGCCACTACTTGACGACCAGCACGGGCAGGCTACTGTGGATCAGCACGCGCTGGGTCTCGCTGCCCAGCAGCAGGGCCGCAACGCCACGGCGACCGTGCGAGGCCATCACGATCAGGTCGCACTGCTGGCTCTTCGCGTGGTCGAGGATCGCCTCCCAAGGGTGCAGGGCCTCCACGGTGTGGGCATTGCAGGCGATGCCG
>Ga0209797_10000083_pt1 | contig 40828 bp, 34 predicted proteins | sample DOMMetBare3Fresh_2_FD_187472 | JGI IMG/M metagenome (GOLD analysis project Ga0209797, IMG submission 187472) | Wetland sediment microbial communities from St. Louis River estuary, USA, under dissolved organic matter induced mercury methylation -... | ecosystem: Environmental > Aquatic >... | reverse complement strand
CGCGGCCGCGCCGAGTTCACCTTCACGGTGCCGGATGATCTCGGCGGCACCCACGGCCTGTGGGTCGACATGGGTGGCGACCTGGGTGGCGACCGCAAGAAGACCGGCACGTTCTGGATCAAGCCGACAGCGCTGCCGCTCGACGTCGGACGCGGGCCCGCCGGCACCGAGTTCCGCATTCACTTGAAAGGCACGGGCTGGACCGAGACGTCCAACATCATGCACGTGGTCTACGACAACGGCTATATCGGCTACGCCTGCGGCTTCAACAGCCAGGGCGACATCGAGGTGATCATGAAGGCCACCGGCGATCCCGGCTGGCACTTCATCGATCTCTATCCCGGCATCTACAAGGGCCAGGAGACGCGGCCGAACAACTTCCGCATCCCGCAGCTCACCTGGTACGACGACCATCCGGGCGAGGACTATCCGGCGTTCCGCTTTGCGTTCGAGGTGACGGGGAAGTAGGGCGCGCGGGTCGCGCCCTTACTGCTGCGGCACGCCCACCGTGAATCCCACCCAGCGGGCGAAGCCCACGACGCCGAGCCAGCAGGCGAGCGAGACCGCGCCCGCAAGCTTGCCGGCCGGCGCGACCGGGACGTCGCGGTCCCACTTCGCCACGCCGCGGACGGTGATGAGCTCGAACACCACCATGTTGATGGCGGCGGCGAGCATCAGCAGCATCTTCATTCGGAAGGCCGTGTTCACGAAGTATTCGGTGGCGTGGTGGATGAACAGCAGTGTGCCGGTGATGGCGGCGACCCCGTAGGCGGTCCAGGTCCAGGGCAGCACGTCGCGGCACAGCTCGGTGACCGCGCGATTGTTCGAGCCGAGCCCGAGCAGGCGCAGGTCCACGATCGCGATGGTGCCGAACACGAGCGCGATGGCGATGACGTGCACGATCTCGATCACCGGGAAGGCGACCGTCGATTCCGCGATATAGACCGCAAGCGGCGTGGATTCGACCCAGGTGAGCAGCGCTGTCACGGTGTCCAAGGCGTATCCTCCTCTGGTTCGGTCATAGCCGTTTGTTTGTTCAGGTGCGCGCCCAGGTGCGCGCGCAACGCTCAATACGTGTAGGCAATCAGCCGCCCGGTCGCCACGATCCCGAGCCAGACCAGGATGTTCGACGCAGCGAACAGGCGTCTTGCCCCGGCCTTTTGGCCGCGGTCTTCCCAGGCTTCAGCGTCGCGCCGCAGCGAAGCCTGGAACCAGGCGGTGAGCCCGACCGCGATCGCCAGCATCGCCATCTTCCACCAGAACGTCCCATTGCCGAGCGTCCGCTGCGGCTCCGCGATGATCAGCACGATGCCGGTCGGCGTCAGCAAAGCGAGCGCGGTCCAGACCCACGGCAGGAAACGTTGCGCCGTTTCCCGCAGGGTCTGCGAGCGGCCGGACAGCCCGGCGATGCGCGCGGCGATCATGACGGCCGCGGTGACGATCATGGTGATCGCCACGATGTGGGTGATCTGGATCGTCGGGATCAGCCACACGCTCTTGCGGATGGCGAGACTCAGCCATGAGTCCGAAATCCACTCGGAGAATGCCAGCATTGCAGGGCGCCTCCCCTTTTTTCTCTGATCAAAGCCTGATGCGATCGGTCGCAACGAGCCTTGACCTCGGTCAATGGCGAAGGGGTATTGCGGTGATAATGCCGCGCGCTGCTCCAGGGCTCTGGCGCCGCGTCAGGACCGCTGCACCACATTGGCAATGCGGGCCGGGACGCCGAACTCCTTGCGGCAGACGTCGGCCAGCACCGCGATGCCGTCACGGATCTCGTCGGCCGTGAGGCTCGCAAAGCACATCCGCAGCCGGCTCCGGCCATGCGCCGCGTCGGTCGACCATTCCGGTCCGGGATTGATGGCGACGCCGGCCGCGAGCGCCGCCTGATTGAGCTTCATGGTGTCGACCTGATCGGGCAGCTTGACCCAGAGAAAGATGCCGCCCTTGGGATCGTCGAACTCGGCCGCCGTGCCGAACTGCTCGTTGAGCGCCGCCATCAGGGCCTCGAGCTTGGCGCGTAGGCCGCGGCGCAGGCTTGGCACATGCGTTGCGAACCGCGGGGCGCAGAATTCGGCCAGCACCATCTGCTCGAGCGCGCCCGAGCCGCCGTCGGTCTTGAGCGCGAGCGCGCGCGCGAGGACCTGCCAGGGCGCGACGATGTAGCCGACGCGCAACGCGGGTGCGATCGACTTCGAGAACGAGCCGACATGGATCGCATTGCCGGTCTCGCTCATGGCATAAAGCGCCGGCGGCCGCCGGCCGTCCCAAATGAGATCGGCGTAGCAATCGTCCTCGAAGATCGGCACGCCGTAATCCTGCGCCAGCCTGAGCAGCTCGCGCCGGCGGTCTTCCGGCATGATCGTGCCGGTCGGGTTCTGCACGGTCGGGATGGTGTAGATGTATTTCGGCTTGATGTTGCGCTGCTTGAGCGCGGCGAGCTCGTTCGCCAGCGCATCCATGCGCATGCCGTTCTGGTCGAGCGGAATGCCGACGGCGTTGACGCCGAGCCGCTTGAGCCGATTGAGCGCGCCCTGATAGGTGTCCTGCTCGATGATGACGGTGTCGCCACGCGCGAGCAGCACGCCGTTGACGAGATCGAGCGCTTGCAGCGATCCCGACACGACCAAAATGTCGTCGACGCCGCACGCGATGCCGGCGTCGTGCTTGAGCTTGCCCGCGACGAACTCCCGCAGCGGCCGGTAGCCCTGCGGCCCGCTCTTGAGGCCGTAGCTCGCGAGCGTCTGGGCCTCGCGCCGCAGCACGGCCTGCGCCGCCGCGACCAGATCGTCGACCGGGATCTGCGCGGGATCGTTGTTGCCGCCGATGAAGTTGTAGCGCGCCGCGCCCGTCCACTTGACCGCCGCCGCCGGCAGCCCGGCCGGCAACAGCGCTGAGAAATCGAATGACCCGCCCGACATGACGCGTTCCCCCTGAGCGGGAAGGAATATCATGCGCCGGCTCCGGCGTCATAGCGCTTGAGCGCGGCGCTCCTTACCGCAGGTGCGACGCGATGGCCTGCCCGGCGCACCAGCCGCTCGACCAGGCCCACTGGAAATTATAGCCGCCGAGCCAGCCGGTGACGTCGACCGCCTCGCCGATGGCATAGAGGCCAGGCACGTTGCGCGCCGCCATGGTCTTCGACGACAGGTCGCGGGTGTCGATCCCGCCGAGCGTCACTTCGGCTTTGGGCCAGCCCTCCGACTCCGTGGGTCGAACCTCCCAGCGCTTGAGGCGCGCCGCTAAGGACGTGAGCGTGCGGTCGGGAATATTGGCCATCGCGGTGAGCGGCAGGCAGGCCTCGGCCAGCGCCTGCGCGAGGCGCCCCGGCAGGATCTCGGCGAGCACCGTCTTGGGCTCGGCGCGCGGCCGCGACTGCTTGCGCTCCAGCAGAAAGGCGCTCGTGTCGTGCGCGGGCGCGAGATCGAGCGCGATCGCTTCACCCGGCCGCCAGTAGGACGAGATTTGCAGGATCGCCGGACCCGAGAGGCCGCGATGCGTGAACAGGATGCTCTCGCGAAAACTCTGTCCGGCGCAGGACACGATCGCCTCCAGCGAAACGCCGGCAAGCAGCGCTCGCAAGCCGAGCATGTCCGGCGTGGCCTTGAGCGGCACCAGCGCTGGCAGCGGCTCGACGACGCGGAGGCCAAAGCGTCGCGCCACGTCATGGGAGAAGCCGGTCGCGCCCATTTTGGGGATCGACAAGCCGCCGGTCGCCAGCACCAGCGCGGCGGCGGTGAAAGCGCCACTGCCGGTCGTGAGGCGGAAGCCGTCGGCATGAGACAAGTCGGTGACGGTGTGGCCAACCCGGACATCAACGCCACCCTGCGCGCATTCGGCGAGCAGCATGGCCACGACGGCGCGCGCCGATCCGTCGCAGAACAGTTGCCCGAGGGTCTTCTCGTGGTAGGGGATGCGATGGCGCTCGACCAGCGCGATGAAATCATCCTGGGTGTAGCGGTGCAGCGCCGACCGGCAGAAATCCGGGTTGCCGGACAGAAACCGATTGGGCGCGCAATACAGATTGGTGAAGTTGCAGCGTCCGCCGCCCGAGATCAGAATCTTGGCGCCGACCCGGTTGGCGTGGTCGAGGAGGAGGACCCTGCGGCCGCGCTGGCCGGCGGTCAGCGCACACATCAGTCCGGCCGCGCCCGCGCCCAGGACAATGACATCGAACGCCTCGGGTGCTTGGGTCATTGGTCCTGTCACTTATCACCACTTCCGAGCATTCGGCGCCTATATCTCGCGCCCTCTCCCCTTGCGGGAGAGGGCAGCTCAGGACATTCACCAAGCACTATTGGGTGAGGGGTTGCAGCCTGACCCCTCACCCAGTCTTTTCGGTTGAACCTCAGAGCAGCCCTCTCCCGCAAGGGGAGAGGGCGCAACGATAGTCGCCGCAGCCGACTGCGCGGCCACTTCGGCCTGCTCGTATTGCTGACGTAACAGCGTTATCGGTGGTGCCGGCGATCCGACCTCGGGTATAGCAAGGCGCACGCGCGCGACCCAAATGTACCGACGGACGCTCGCGCTCACGTTATCGAAGATGGAGCCTGCCCGAGGAATGCTGCGCCTGACCGATCTCAAGCTGGGCCTCGATCATGCGGAGGATGAGATCAAGGCCGCCGTGCTCAAGCGGCTCAATCTCAAGCCGCAGGATCTCCTTGGCTATTCGGTCTATCGCCGCGCGGTGGACGCCCGCAAGCGCTCAGCCATCGCGCTCACCTACACGCTCGACATCGAGCTGCGCAACGAAGCCGCGGTGTTGAAGCGCTTCGCGGGCGATCGCAACGTGGCGCCGGCTCCCGACGAGGGCTACCGCTTCAAGGCGCGCGCGCCCGATCAGCTCACGTCGCGGCCGGTCGTGATCGGCACCGGCCCCTGCGGGCTGCTTGCGGGCCTCGTCCTGGCGCAGATGGGCTTCCGGCCGTTGATCCTGGAGCGGGGCAAGGTCGTGCGCGAGCGCACCAAGGACACCTGGGGCCTCTGGCGCCGCTCCGTGCTGAACCCGGAATCGAACGTGCAGTTCGGCGAGGGCGGCGCCGGCACGTTCTCCGACGGCAAGCTCTACAGCCAGATCAAGGACCCGCATCACTACGGCCGCAAGGTGCTGACCGAGTTCGTCAAGGCCGGCGCTCCCCCTGAGATCCTCACCGTCGCCAAGCCGCACATCGGCACCTTCCGGCTGGTGACGATCGTCGAGCAGATGCGCGCGAGTGTCGAAGCGCTCGGCGGCGAGTATCGATTCCGGAGCAAGGTCGAGGACATCGACATCGAGGTGAGGGCGGACGGCAGCCGGCAGGTGCGCGGCGTAGTGCTGGCCGACGGCACGCACATTGCCACCGACCACGTGGTGCTGGCGATCGGCCACAGCGCCCGCGACACGTTCCAGATGCTGTTCGATCGCGGTGTCGCGATCGAGGCCAAGCCGTTCTCGATCGGCGTGCGGATCGAGCATCCGCAATCGCTGATCGATCGCTGCCGCTATGGCGAACGTGCCGGCCATCCGTTGCTGGGGGCGGCCGACTACAAGCTCGTCCATCACGCCAGCAATGGCCGCTCGGTCTACAGCTTCTGCATGTGCCCGGGCGGGACCGTGGTGGCGGCGACCTCCGAGCCCGGCTGCGTCGTCACCAACGGCATGAGCCAGTACTCCCGCAACGAGCGCAACGCCAATGCGGGCATCGTGGTCGGCATCACGCCCGCCGACTATCCGGGGCATCCGCTCGCCGGCGTGGCGTTTCAGCGCCATTGGGAAGAGCGCGCGTTCGCGGCCGGCGGAGGAGCCTATGCGGCGCCCGCGCAGCGCGTCGGCGATTTCCTCGCACGCAAGGAATCGACCGCGCTCGGCGAGGTCGTGCCGTCCTATCGGCCCGGCGTGCGGCCGACCGATCTCGCCCTATGCCTGCCGGACTTCGCGGTCGAAGCCATCCGCGAGGCGCTGCCGGCCTTCGACCGCCAGATCAAAGGCTTTGCGCTCGCCGACGCGGTGCTGACGGGGGTGGAGACCCGAACCTCGTCGCCGATCCGGATCCGCCGCGACGACAGCTATCAGAGCGTGAACACGCGGGGGCTTTATCCGGCCGGGGAGGGCGCCGGCTACGCCGGCGGCATCCTGTCTGCAGGCGTCGACGGCATCCGGATTGCGGAAGCGGTCGCGGCGAGCATGGTCGCGACACAGGTTGCTCAGGGTCATTGATTGCGATGGACAGGCGGCGCACGGGGAAGCCTTGATTCGGCTGCTGATACGAGCGGCGCTTGGCAATGACTCACGGCATCGTCATGGCCGGGCTCGTCCCGGCCATCCACGTCTTCGATGTCCCGCAGTTTCAAGACGTGGATGCCCGCGACAAGCGCGGGCATGACGGGTTGCTTGATCTTGTCGGCTTGGCGAATGAGGTCGCCTTGCGCGAGGCGCGCGCCGATCAATACCGATACGCATCCGGCTTGAACGGCCCCTCGGTCGGCACGCCGATATAGGTCGACTGCTTCTGCGAGAGCTTGGTCAGCTTGACGCCGATCTTGTCGAGATGCAGCCGCGCGACCTTCTCGTCGAGATGCTTGGGCAGGGTGTAGACCTTCTTCTCGTACTTGCCCGGATTGGTGAACAGCTCGATCTGCGCCAGCGTCTGGTTGGTGAAGGATGACGACATCACGAAGCTCGGATGCCCCATGGCGTTGCCGAGGTTCACCAGCCGGCCTTCCGACAGCAGAATAATGCGCGAGCCGCCCGGGAACTCGATCTCGTCGACCTGCGGCTTGACGTTCACCCATTTGTAGTTGCGCAGCGCCGCCACCTGGATCTCGCTGTCGAAGTGGCCGATATTGGCGACGATCGCGCGGTCCTTCATCTTGCGCATGTGCTCGATGGTGATGACGTCGACGTTGCCGGTCGCGGTCACGAAGATATCGGCGCGCGGAGCGGCGTCCTCCATGGTGGTGACTTCGTAGCCCTCCATCGCGGCCTGCAGCGCGCAGATCGGATCGACCTCGGACACCAGCACGCGGCAGCCGGCCTGGCGCAATGACGCCGCCGAGCCCTTGCCGACGTCGCCGAAGCCCGCGACCATGGCGACCTTGCCGGCCATCATCACGTCGGTGCCGCGGCGGATGCCGTCGACCAGCGACTCGCGGCAGCCGTAGAGGTTGTCGAACTTGGACTTGGTCACGCTGTCATTGACGTTGATCGCCGGCCACAAGAGCGTGCCCTTCTTCTGCATGTCGTAGAGGCGATGCACGCCGGTCGTGGTCTCCTCGGTGACGCCGCGGATCGACTTGCCGTTCTTCTCATACCAATCGGGCTTGTCCTTGAGCCGCTTCTTGATCGAGGCGAACAGGATCTCCTCTTCCTCGTTGGTCGGATGGTTGAGCACGGCCGGATTCTTGCGCGCCTCGATGCCGAGATGGACGAGCAGCGTGGCGTCGCCGCCGTCGTCGAGGATCATGTTGGGCGTGCCGCCGTCGGCCCATTCGAAGATGCGGTGCTGGTAGTCCCAGTAGTCGGTGAGGTTCTCGCCCTTGACCGCGAACACGGGCGTGCCGCCCGCCGCGATCGCGGCGGCCGCATGGTCCTGCGTCGAATAGATGTTGCAGGAGGACCAGCGCACGTCGGCGCCGAGCGCTTTGAGCGTCTCGATCAGCACGGCGGTCTGGATTGTCATATGCAGCGAGCCCGCGATGCGCGCGCCGCGCAGCGGCTGCTCGGGGCCATATTCCTCGCGTGTCGCCATCAAGCCGGGCATCTCGGTCTCGGCGATGGCGATCTCCTTGCGGCCCCATTCGGCAAGGCCAATGTCCTGGACGACGTAATCAGCAGCGGCGCCTTTCGGTAAAGCGGACATGTCGGTTCCTGTGGTTGAGCGGAAGAGGGGGGCACCTCGGGGGCGCCCTTGGGGCGTGGCTATAACAAACACGGCCCAGTAGCACAATAAAGATATAAAGATTTCTTTATGTCACAGGATGAGTTTACTCGCCTTCGGTAAAGCGCTCGGCCACCAGAGTGGCGAGGGCCTCGACCACCTCGGCGGCCTGGGGGCCGCTGGCCTCGACCGTGATGCTGGTGCCGGGCCCGGCGGCCAGCATCATCAGGCCCATGATCGAGGTCCCCCCGACCCGCTCGGAGCCGCGGGTGACCCAGACCTCGGCGTCGAACTGCTCGACCGTCATCACGAACTTGGCGGAGGCGCGGGCATGCAGGCCGCGCTTGTTGCAGATTTCCAATACGCGTGTGACGACGGGCCCCGGCCCTGCGGGATCGGAGGGGGTGCCCGTCTCGCTCATTTTCCGTTCAGCACGCGGCTCGCGATGGTGACGTATTTGCGGCCGGCTTCCTGCGCGGCCAGCACGGCATCCTGCAGCGGGCACTCGTCGCGAACCTTGGCGAGCTTGACCAGCATCGGCAGGTTGATGCCGGCGAGCACCTCGACCTGCGGCCGGCTCATCACCGAAATCGCGAGGTTCGACGGGGTGCCGCCGAACATGTCGGTCAGGATGGCGACGCCCTGGCCGGTATCGACCCGCTTCACCGCCTCGATGATGTCCCGTCGGCGTTGCTCGACGTCATCGTCGGGGCCGATGGTGACCGCCTCGATCTGCTGCTGCGGGCCGACGACATGCTCGAGCGCCGAGCGGAACTCAACGGCAAGCCGCCCGTGGGTGACAAGAACTAAGCCGATCATTGAACTCCCCGCGGGCGCGACGCGCCGCACGAAAGGTGCGTCATCTTCACGATCCGAAGTCCGCGCGCAAGAGGTCTTTCTGTCGATTTTACGACTATGTTGCATTGCAGTATCTGGCGTCTTGGCGGGCGCTCGGCAAGGGGCTTATTTTGGTATCATAATGCTATCTTATGGTTAACTATTGCTCCGTTTCCGAAGTTCGCGACTCGTCGCAGCACCCTCTGACACGAACCTCGGCTGCACTAGCGTTTTGGTCCGGTACGGTGGTGAGCCAAGCCGCCACGGATGGGTAGGGGGGCGCCCCCGGTGCGACGGGAAGAAGCGGTAATAAAATACCCTCAATTTCGACCTGCCGCTGTCGATCTGGCAGGCGCTCCGCATCGGGCGCCGCGAGATCGACGACGGTGCCGACCACCGCCAGTGGCTCATGCGCTATCCGGCGGATGCCGAGGCCGCGCACCTCGATCAGCCCCGCAAGCGCCTCCGGTGCGCGCGCCAACAGCCGGCCGTGGCAGGCCTCGAGCCGGACACGGTCGTCGGCGACGAGGCGGGCGAACGGCAAGAGTCCCGAGCGCGCCGCCTCGATGAGCCTGAGCGCAAGCCGCGACTTGCCCGAGCCGGCCGGTCCCCGGATGAGCAGCGCGCGCGTGCCGACGAGGACCGCGCTGGCGTGGACGGTCGGTGCGTCCGCCATCACGCGGCCGGCAGCCGCACCGTGAAGCGCGCGCCCAGCACCTTCGGCGGCTCGGAGCCTTCTTGAGCGGCGACGCGGTTCTCCGCCCACAGGGTGCCGTCGTGCGCTTCGAGAATCTGCTTGGAGATCGACAGGCCGAGGCCGGAGTTCTGGCCAAAATCCTGGTGCGGGCGATAGGTGTAGAAGCGATCGAAGATCTTCTCCATCGCTTCCGGGTAGATGCCGGGGCCGTCGTCGTCGACCACGATGTTGATATCGGAACGGTGTCGCCGGCAGGTGACGCGGACGGTGCCGCCTTGCGGCGAGAACGAGCGGGCGTTGTCGATCAGGTTGTTGATCACCTGGCCAAGCCTCGAATCGTGGCCGAGCACCGAGAAACCGCCGCTGCCCTCGAACGTCAGGGTGACCACGGTGCCGTCCTCGCGCGGCACGTCGTTGGCGACGCTGACCACGGTGGTGAGCAGCTTCTTGAGATCGACCGGCTCGGCATCCTGGCGCTGCATCTCGGCATCGAGCCGGCTCGCATCCGAGATGTCGGAGATGAGCCGGTCGAGCCGCTTCACGTCGTGCTGGATCACTTCGAGCAGGCGGGCGCGACTCGCTTCGCTCTTGGCGAGCGGCAGCGTCTCGACCGCCGAGCGCAGCGAGGTGAGCGGATTCTTGAGCTCGTGCGCGACATCGGCCGCAAAGCTTTCGATCGCCTCGATGCGCCGGTAGAGCGCGCTGGTCATGCTGCGCAGCGACCCCGAGAGATGCCCGATCTCGTCGCGCCGGAAGGTGTAGTCCGCGATCTCGCCGCGCGAGCGCACGCGCCGCCGCACCACCTGCGCGCTTTCGGCCAGGCGCCGCATCGGGCCGCCGATGGTCCCGGCGAGCACAAACGACAGCACCACCATGACGCCGGCCGCGACCATGAACACCTTGAAGATCGCGAGCCGCTCCTCGGTCACGATCTCGTCGATGTCGGCGCCTTGCGTCTGCAGCATCAACGCACCGCGCACCGCGCGCGATCGCTTCACCGGTACCGCGACCGAGACGATCACCTCGGCCCGCTCGTTGATGCGCACCATGCTGGCCTTGAGATCATTGAGCGCCTGCCCGACCTCGTCGTAGCCCCTGCCGTTGCCGGTGAGCTCCCGATAGCTCGGCAGATCGCCCTTGGCGATCCAGCGTCGCAGCGCCAGGAAGCGACGCTGGAAATAGTTGGGCCGCTCTTCGTCTGGCGGCGGCAGGTCGAACAGGATCACGTCGTAGATCGTGCGGCTGTCGAGCAGCAGCGCGCCGTCGCGGTCGTAGATGCGCGCCCGCGTGTTGGTCGGCGACACCAGCCGCCGCAGCACCGGCGCGACGCGCTCCGGGTCGATCGGGAAATCGAGCTGCGCTTCGTCCTGCGGCTTGTAGGTCTCGCCGGCCTGCAGGTCGAGCAGCCGTTCCAGGTCGATCGGCGCGTTGTCGGGATCGGCGGTGGTGGAGGAGGCCGCGATGGCGGCGGCGATGATCTCGCCTTGCACCAGGAGGCTTTCCCGGCGCGCGTCGATCAGGCCGGCGCGAAACTGGGAGAGATAGAGAATTCCGAGCACGAGCGCGACCAGGCTCGCGAGATTGAGGAAGATGATCCGCCGGGTCAGGCTCGAGGAGCTTTGCCGGACGAAGAACTGCCAGGCGCGGCGCACCAGACTTGCGCCGCTTTCCGACGGCGGCGTGCCGGCTTCGGCGGCCGCCTCGAGCTTGCCGTCAACGAGCTGTGCGGTTCTTTCAAGCACGATCGATCTGCCGGGTGTCCTTCAAGGCGACATTCTAGTGCTGCCGCTTCGAAGTTCCTACAACAGTTGCGGCAAATTCGGCCAGAAAGTAGGCCCAGCAGGCCTGCGAGCCGGGTCACCCGAAACTGGCGACCGCGGCACTACATTTCCTTGAAGCGGTAGCCGACGCCGTACAACGTTTCGATCATGTCAAAATCGTCATCGACCGATTTGAATTTCTTGCGCAGGCGCTTGATGTGGCTGTCGATGGTGCGGTCGTCGACATAGACCTGATCGTCGTAGGCGGCGTCCATCAGGGCATTGCGGCTTTTCACCACACCGGGCCGGGTGGCGAGCGCCTGCAGGATCAGGAATTCGGTGACCGTGAGCGTGACCGGCTCGTTCTTCCAGGTGCAGGTGTGCCGCTCCGGGTCCATGCGCAACTGCCCACGCTCGAGCGCCCGGGCATCGACCTCCTTGGGCGTCGTGCCGTCCTTGGGCGTGGTGCGACGCAGGACGGCCTTCACCCGTTCAACCAGCAGCCGCTGGGAGAACGGCTTGCGGATGAAATCGTCGGCGCCCATCTTGAGCCCGAAAAGCTCGTCGATCTCCTCGTCCTTGGAGGTGAGGAAGATCACCGGCATGTCCGATTTCTGCCGCAGGCGGCGCAGCGTTTCCATCCCGTCCATCCGCGGCATCTTGATATCCAGGATGGCGAGGTCCGGCGGCGAGGTCTTGAAACCATCGAGCGCGGAGGCGCCGTCCGTGTAGGTCATGATGCGGTAGCCCTCGGCTTCGAGTGCGATCGAAACCGAAGTCAGGATGTTGCGGTCGTCGTCAACCAGAGCGATGGTGGGCATAAAACCCTATCCGTGACGGTAGCCCCAGGAACCTTGAAGCCCGGAAAGCTAGGCCGAAGTGTGTCTATTCCTCGACAAACGCATGATTCGTCAAAGGCTTTGCCCACCATACGCGAATTGTGGCAACGGCGCAAAGCGTTAGCTGCCGATGAAAAATGTGGGGGCGTTGCCAACAAGCGTCAAACCGGACAGGCTCGCAGGCCTCTCCTTTTGGTTAACGGGAGGCGCTGATGCCACCCACCCCCGATTTCGATCCCCAGGCAGCCGCCAAGAAGCTCCTGCGCGAAGGCCGCGGCGGGGCGCTGGCGACCCTGATGCCGGGTACCGGCGACCCCTATTGCTCGCTGGTCAATGTGGCGACCGCGGCCGACGGCGCGCCGCTCCTTCTGATCTCGCGCCTCGCGGTGCACACCAAGAACGTCCTCTCCGACCCGCGGGTGTCGCTGATGCTCGACGAGCGCAAGGCAGGTGATCCGCTGCAGGGCGCCCGCGTCATGCTGATGGGGACGGCGGCCGTCAGCGACGACAAGGACGTGCGGCGGCGCTATCTCGACCGCCAGCCGGAAGCCGAGATGTTCGTGGGCTTCGGCGACTTCGCCTTCTACCGGATCGCGCTCAAGGGCGTGCATCTCGTCGCCGGCTTCGGCCGCATCGTCGACCTCAAGCCGCAGGACGTGCTCACCCCGGTCGACGACGCCGCCGAACTCACCGCGGCCGAGCCCGATATCCTCGCCCACATGAATACGGATCACGCCGACACCTGCCGGCTCTACGCGACCAGGCTCCTTGGCGCGCCCGACGGCGCCTGGCGCTGCGTCGGCTGCGACCCGGAAGGGCTCGAGCTGCAGCTCGATCGCACGGCGCTGCGGCTGCCGTTCCCGCAGCGCGTGCGCGCGGCGGGCCCGCTTCGCGCGGTGCTCAAGGAGCTCGCCGACAAGGCGCGCGCCGCGTGAGGGCTTTTCAAAGTCGTGGCCCGGATTGAGCCGTAAGCGCGTTCACGCGCGTCTTTCGACACGCCATGGCGAAATCCGGGGTCAGAGATGCCGCTCGCCGACGCTTCCATGATCTTGGCCGATATCGCCGGCCCAGTCCTCCGGGAGCAGCCCTTGTAGCAGATCGCGATGAAAGGGGGACACGGCCAGTCGCGATAGGCACTACCAGCGAGAAGGAGGGGATCCGTGAGCAGCAGCGACTACATCCTAGGACCGCCACCGATGGCTCAGCGGCGTCGCGAGCTATGGCTCCAGCACGCAGCCGGATTTATCTTTTTTGAGGATGTGCGCGGGTACGCCATCGAAAGACTTGATCCGACCCTCGATGAGACCGGCAGGAAGGCGGCGCTGAAAGCGATTGATGACGCAGTATACGGGCTGATGATGGTGATCGACGGCGTCACCGGCGGCCTTTGCGATTCCGAATACGCGGTTCATATCCAAACCAACGTTCGCCTCAGGAGGAGGCATACTGACGAGGTCATCGAATCACTCGACCTGTTTGACGGCGATGGCATGTGTATGGGCTTCCACGGATGGCTGCAGGACGATTTTGGCGCAGATCCGGTTGCCCTCCCCAAGGCGAAACCATCGACCGTGACGTAACGGCCCGGAGACGTCGTAGCCCGGATTCGCTGCGCTCAATCCCGGCTACAGTAGAGGTGGTTGTCCGCAACCTCGCTTGCCGCTGGACCATGATCTGAATGCACGTCCTCATCCTCGGCGGCTATGGCACCTTCGGCGGGCGGCTAGCGCGGCTGCTCGCCGATGAGGCGCGGCTGACGCTCGTCATCGCGGGCCGCTCGCGCGCGAAGGCGCAAGCGTTCTGCGCCGCGCTCGGCGGGGCCGCTATCCCCGCTGTGTTCGATCGCGAGCGCGAGATCGAGCCGCAGCTGCGCGCGGTCAAGCCGGATCTCGTGGTTGACGCGACCGGGCCGTTCCAGACCTATGGCGCCAACCCGTTCCGGGTGGTCGAAGCCGCGATCGCGCTTGGCATCCACTATCTCGACCTCTCCGATGGCGCGGACTTCGTGCGCGGCGTCGCGCGCTTCGATAAGGCGGCACGCGCCCGCGCCGTGTTCGTGCTCTCGGGAGTGAGCAGTTGTCCGGTGCTCACGGCAGCGGTGGTGCGGCGGCTCGCCGCCGGCATGGCAAGCGTGCAGACCATCGCGGGCGGGATTGCGCCGTCCCCGCACGCCGATATCGGCCTCAACGTCATGCGCGCGATCGCGAGCTATGCGGGCAAGCCGGTGACGCTGGTGCGCGATGGCCGCAGGACGACCGCGCCCGCCATGATCGACTCGCGCTCCTTCACCATCGCGCCGCCGGGCCAATTGCCGCTCGCTCCGCGGCGCTTCTCGCTCGCCGAGGTGCCGGACCTCGAGCTCCTGCCCGAGCTATGGCCCGGGCTGCGCACGGTCTGGGTCGGCGCCGGTACGGTGCCGGCCATCTGGCATCGCGCGCTCAATGCGCTGTCGTGGCTGGTGCGGCTGCGTCTGCTGCCGTCGTTGCTGCCGATCGCGGCGCTGATGCATCACGCCCGTACGCGGCTCAGTTGGGGCGAGCATCGCGGCGGCATGGTCGTGACGGTCGAAGGCACGCTCGCCGATGGCACGGGGGTCGAGCGCTCCTGGCACATGATCGCCGACGGCGACGACGGTCCGTTCGTGCCCGCGATGGCGGCGGAGGCGATCATCCGCCATTGCGTCGCCGGTCGGATGCCCGCGCCCGGCGCGCGCGCGGGAGTGAACGACGTCGAGCTTGCCGACTACGACACATCGTTCGCGCGCCGGCGCATCGCGACCGGAACGCGGCAGACGCCGCAACCGGGCGAGCCGCTCTATCGGCGCATCCTGGGCGAGGCCTATGCGTCATTGCCTCAGCCGATCCAGGCGATGCACGATCTCAGACGCGACTTCACCGTGGCCGGTGTCGCCAGCGTCGAGCGCGGGGCCGGCGTGCTCTCGCGGCTCGCCGCCTGGATCATCGGCTTTCCGCCTGCGGGCGAGAAAGTGCCGGTGACGGTCTCGTTCGGCATCGGCGGCGGCCGTGAGCGCTGGTTGCGCACATTTGCCAGCCGCGCGTTCGCGAGCATGCAGGAGGAGGGGCGCGGCCGCAACGAGCGGCTCCTGTGCGAGCGCTTCGGTCCGCTCAATTTCGCGATGGCGCTGGTGGTGGAGGGCGAGCGGCTGCGCCTGGTGTTGCGTCGCTGGAGCATGTTTGGCGTGCCGTTGCCGCTTGCGCTCGCGCCGCGCAGCAACGCCTATGAATATGTCGAAGCCGGCCGCTTCCGATTCCATGTCGAGATCAGCCATCCGCTCGTCGGTTTGATCGTGCGCTATCGCGGCTGGCTGGTGCCGGGCGCCTGAGCGGGCGATGGCGTCAGCGGCCGACTTGCGCCAAGATTGCCGCAACAAGCACAAGGGAGGGTTCCATGCGACGCTTGCTCGTCACGTTGTTGCTCGCATTCATCGGATCGCCCGCCATGGCGCAGACCAAGGAGCCGATCGCGCTGCGCGACATCGGCTCGTTCCATCTCGGCGGGCGTTACGTCGACATCGGCGGCAAGCCCGTGCGCGAGGTCACGATCGGGGGTGCGACCCAGAAGCTCGACCCGAACGGCACCTATCTGGTCGAGCAGATGTACGTGCAGTACCTGCTGCCGCAGAACCGCAGGGGCAAGGTGCCGCTTCTGATGTGGCATGGCGGTGGGTTCACCGGCGTGACTTATGAGTCCACGCCCGACGGCCGCGAAGGCTGGCTCAACCTGTTCGTCCGCAAGGGCTGGGACAGCTACGTGTCGGACGCGGTCGAGCGCGGCCGCGCCGGTTGGGCGATGCCCGAGGTGTTCGCGGGCGAGCCTGTGTTCCTCACCATCGATGCGCCCTGGGTCACCTGGCGTTTCGGCGCGCCGGGAAGCTTCGACAAGGACCCGGCCAAGCGCAAGCCGTATCCAGGCAGCCAGTTCCCGTTCGAGGCCTATGACAACCTCATTCGTCAGATCGTGCCGCGCTGGACCTCGACCAACGATGCGATCCAGGCGGCCTATGACCAGCTGGTCGATAGAGTCTGCCCCTGCGTGCTGCTGGTGCACAGCCAGTCAGGTGCCTTTGGCTACGCGGCCGCGCTCAGGCGGCCCGACAAGGTCAAGGCGCTGGTGATCGTCGAGGGCACGATCCGGGGCGACGCCACTACGGCGGCCGCGGTCAAGACCGTGCCGATCCTGGCTCTCTACGGCGACAATGTCGACAAGAGCCCGATGTTCTCAGCGCAACGCGAGAACAATCGCAAGATGGCGGAGCTCGCCAAGGCGGCCGGCGGTAGCATCGAGATCGTCAGCCTTCCGGATCTGGGGATCAAGGGCAACTCGCACTTTCCGATGATGGAAAAGAATAACGCCGAGGTCGCCGATGTCATTCACCAGTGGCTCGCGGGCAAAGGGCTGGTGGACTGAAGCTTCATTGCACTGCAGCAAAATTGCCTTTTGCCGCGGGAACATTGTGGTGCCGTGCACCATAAACCACGGTGGCGCGCTAGCTCTTGGCAGCGCGCCTGATCCCCACTATAGCTCGCGCCCATCGCTGATGGGCGCTATAGTTAAGGCGAAAGCCGTGCCCAGACACGGTGCCCCAGGGACGGATGCCGGCGGCGGCCGGGCGCTTTGAGCGGAGGTTTTGCGTGGAAGAGACGGGTGTGAGGAACGGCGCCTGCGGTGCCGACAAGTTCGGCTTCAAAGATCTTGCTGCAGTTCATTGGAATCTTGACGCGCCCCAGCTCTATGAGCATTCGATCGCGGCCCGTGAAGCCACCATCGTGCAGGGCGGTCCGATCTGCGCGGAAACCGGCGTGCACACCGGCCGCTCGCCCAAGGACAAGCACACGGTCGTCGACGCGGTCACCGAGAACACCGTGTGGTGGGACGGCAACCGCAAGCTCAGCCAGGCCAACTTCCAGCTCCTCTATGACGATTTCATCGCGCATGCGCGCGGCAAGACCTTGTACGCGCAGGACCTGTATGGCGGCGCCGATCCGAAGTACCGGATCAAGACCCGTGTGTTCACCGAGCTTGCCTGGCATTCGCTGTTCATCCGCCAGCTGTTGATCCGGCCGGTGGCGCCGGAGCTCGAGGACTTCGTCCCCGAATTCACCATCGTGGACCTGCCGACCTTCAAGGCCGATCCCAAGCGCCATGGCGTGCGCACCGACACCGTCATCGCCATCGACTTTACGAAGAAGATCATTCTCATCGGCAACTCGTCCTACGCCGGCGAGATGAAGAAGTCGGTGTTCACCGCGCTCAACTTCTATCTGCCGGCGCAGGGCGTGATGCCGATGCACTGCTCCGCCAATGTCGGCCATGATGGCGACGTGGCGCTGTTCTTCGGCCTCTCCGGCACCGGCAAGACCACGCTCTCGGCCGATCCCAACCGCATCCTGATCGGCGACGACGAGCACGGCTGGGGCCCGGAGGGCGTGTTCAACTTCGAGGGCGGCTGCTACGCCAAGTGCATCCGGCTCTCCGAAGAAGCCGAGCCCGAGATCTACGCCGCCACCAATCGCTTCGGCGCGGTGCTCGAGAACGTAACCTTCGATCCCACCACGCGGGTATGCAACTTCGACGACGAGTCGAAGACCGAGAACACACGCTCGGCCTATCCGCTCGAGTTCATGCCGAAGGCCTCGCGCACCGGCCGGGCCGGGCAGCCCAAGAACATCATCTTCCTCGCCGCCGATGCGTTCGGCGTCATGCCGCCGATCGCCAAGCTCACGCCCGCGCAGGCGATGTACCATTTCCTCTCCGGCTATACCGCCAAGGTCGCCGGTACCGAGAAGGGGCTCGTTGGCGTCGAGCCCGAGTTCTCGACCTGCTTTGCGGCGCCGTTCCTGCCGCGTCCGCCGGCCGAGTACGGCAATCTCCTGCGCACCCTGATCGCCAAGCACAACGTCGACTGCTGGCTCGTGAACTCGGGCTGGACTGGCGGCATCTACGGCGTCGGCCGCCGCATGCCGATCAAGGCGACGCGGGCGCTCGTCACGGCCGCGCTCGATGGGTCGCTGCGCAACGCCAGCTATCGCACCGATCCATACTTCGGCTTCTCGGTGCCGACCTCGGTGCCGGGCGTCGAGCCGCATCTGCTCTATCCGATGAAGACCTGGAAGGACAAGGCCGCCTTCGACGAGACCGCGCGCAAGCTCGTGCGCATGTTCCAGGAGAACTTCGTCAAGTACGAGAAGCACGTCGACGCCGACGTGCGCGCCGCCGCGCCCGAGGTGCGGATCGCGGCGGAGTAGAGCGGCGCGATCGCTGATCGGTCGACGTAACTTTGATCTATTAATGCAACAAGGACGGCCTCGCGGCCGTCCTTGTCATTCTTGCGTGTCCGAGCGGATCTGCCTGTCCGCGCGGGATCAGCTCTGGCGTGAAAGCCGATTGAAGCGCGCCTTCTGCTCGTCGCTGAGCGAGCCGTAGAACCGCTCCAGCGCCGGCTGCACCGTGTCGAGCGCATCGAGCGTCGCCTTGAGCCGTTGCGCCATGGCGGCGATGCGGGCAGGCGCGGTCAGGTTCTGGTCGCCCTGGCAATCGGCCTTCAGGCGCTCGGCCGCTCTGCTCGACGTCTCGCTGAGCGCGTCAAGCGCCGCAGTCTGCTCCTGCGAGGGCTCGATGGCCTGCTTGATACGCTCGATCGGGAAGCGCCCGGCAGCCTGCGTGTTGCATGCCTGATTGACATCCGGCTGTGCCGCGGCCCGCGCGCGCCGCGGCTCTTGCGGAAGCGCATCGAAGCGCGCCTTCTGTTCGTCGCTGAGCGAATTGTAGAACCGCTCAAGCGCGGGCTGCACGATCGAGACCGCCTTGAGCAGGGTCTCAGTACGGGCGCGCATGGCGGCGAGCCGTCCGGTCGGAGTGCCGGGCAGGTCGGTTGGGCAGGCGGATTTCATCACCTCGACCGCGTTGGCGGTCGCGCTCTTGAGGTCGTTGAGCAAGGCGCGCTGGGCGTCGTTCGGCTCGACCGTCTGCGCGATGCGCTCGATTGGCCAGTCGGTCAGACCGTCGGCCGCGACCGAGCAAACCTGCGCGACGCCGCCACGCGGGACCCGCTGCACTCGCCCGCCCTCGCGATAGGCCGGGATGCTCGCATAGCTGCTGCTCACGTAGGCGTAGGGACCGAACAGGCTGACGTAGACGTCGTCGTAGGCGTAAGGCCAGAACGTGTCGTACGCATACGGCCAGTAGGTGTAATCGATGAAATCATCGTACGCGTAGGGCCAGAACAGCGGGCCGATCCAGCCGATGACGAAGAAGTGGCGGTGCGAGTGTCGACGATGGAAGTGCGCCCAGCGCGGATCGCCAAGTTTCTTACCCGCGAACTGGCCGCGGAAGTTGGAGCGCGCCAGGTCGCGATTGGCGCCCTTGGGTGTGCCTACGAAGGCGCGGTTGCGCAGCACCGAGCTCTTGATCGCGGCGGTGCGGTTGCCTTTCAGCGCGGGCGTGCGCGAGACAAGCCCCTGGCTGCCAGGCGCCCGGCGCGCCAGGCTCGGCGACCCTTTCTGGCGGCTGAGACTGCGGAGGGTGGTCGCGTTCCGCCGCACCACCGAGCGGTTGGTTCGGCTGAGCGAGCGCGTGGTCTGGGTCTGGCTGCGACGCAGGCTCTGCGACGTCACGCTCCGGCGTGCTGCGGGAGCGCTGAAGTGCGTCCTCGGCGCGGAGCGGAAGGACGGCGCCGAGCGGAAGGACGGCGCCGAGCGGATGGAGGGTGCCGAGCGGAAGGACGAATGCCCGGCCGGTGCGGATCGTCCGATCGATCCTCCGCCGCCACCGCCGGCTCGACCCCTGTGCTGGGCGTTGGCGGCGGTCGCGATCACTGTCGCGGCCGCGAGACACAGCGCCCCGATACGAAGACTGAATGTGAACATTGGGTAACCTCTACAACGCGCCCCGGACGCTTGTTAAAACGCGCAGGACGACCATCTGGTTCACCCCCCAAGTATGGTGCAATGGCGCATTCCGCCATGGGCGGCACAATGATCAAGATCAATTTGGGTTGTCGCCGATGATGAGTTCAGATACCGACTTGCCGCCACAGCTCCAGAGCGGTATCGCGCGCGGCGTTAATCATGCTGCGGCCACCGAGGCGGCGTTATCAGGGTAGGACGTTCCATGCAGGTTCTGGTCGTCGGGGCGGGGGTGGTCGGGCTCGCGTGCGCGCGCGCGGCGGCGCTCAAGGGACACGAGGTCATCGTCGCCGAGGCCGCCAACGCCATCGGCACCGTCACGTCCTCGCGCAACAGCGAGGTCATTCACGCCGGGCTCTACTATCCAACCGGGACGAAGCGCGCGGTTCACTGTCCGCGCTCACGCCGGATGCTCTACGACTACTGCGCCTCTCACGGCGTACCGCATCGCAAGTGCGGCAAGCTGGTGGTCGCCACCAACGACAAGGAGGTCGCAGGCATCGAAAAGATCTTCAAGCAGTCGCAGATCAACGGCTGCGAGAACGTGGAGCTGATTGACGCCGCCGCGGCGAAGCGGCTCGAGCCCGCGGCCTATTGCGTGACCGCCATGCTGTCGCCGGAAACCGGCATCATCGACAGCCATGGCTACATGCGCGCGCTGCGCGGCGACCTGGAGGACCACGGCGGCATGGTCGCGCTTAACACGCCGATCGAGCGGCTGGTGCTGAGCGAGGGCCGCTGGGAGGTTCATTTCGGCGGCGCCGATCCGCAGACGATCACGGTCGATGCCGTGGTCAACGCCGCCGGCCTCGGCGCCCAGAAGCTAGCGCGCGCGACCGAAGGCTATCCGCAGGAGCGGGTGCCGCGGCTCTTTCTCGCCAAGGGCAACTACTTCGCCTATTCGGGGCGGCCGGTGTTCTCGCGGCTGATCTATCCGCCGCCGATCCCGGGTGGGCTCGGCGTGCACGTGGTGCTCGACATGGCTGGGCGCATGCGTTTCGGCCCCGATGTCGAGTGGATCGACACCGAGGACTACAATGTCGATCCCGGCCGGGCGGCATCCTTCTATGAGCGCGTGCGCGGCTATTGGCCGGGCCTGCCCGATAATTCGCTGATCCCCGACTATGCCGGGATCAGGCCGAAGGTGACGGGGCCGGGCGAGCCGCAGGCCGATTTCGTGATCGATGCGCCCGAGCACCACGGCGTGCCGCGCCTGGTTCAGCTCTTCGGCATCGAATCGCCGGGGCTGACCTCCTCGCTGTCGCTCGGCGAGGAAGTGACCGGCTATCTGTCGAGCTGAGCGCGCCGCTCGCTCGCCGAGCCGGTCACGTCGGCCGCGCCCGCGGGGCGGGGCGTGACGTCGCGCGGCGTGATCTTGGCGCCGGCGAGCTTTTGGCGCATTTCAGCCGACAGCCCGGTATAGGAGGCGATCGGCGTGAACTCCTTGCTGCGACGGGAGCTGCCGTTATAGGCGACGAAGCCGCGATCGGTGGCGACGATGTCGCCCGGCCGCAAGGTCGGATCCTCGTTCGCCTCAGTGGTGACGAGGCCATACGCATCCTTGCCATTGCAGGTGCAGTCGGCGACCGTCCGCTCCCGGTAGACGAAGGCGTTCGGCAGGTCCTTGTAGCGCGAGCCGTCGCCCGCCGTGGCGTGGTTGATCTCGCTGCCGGAATACAGCCTGGTGCGCGCCGCCGGGCAGAACGAGCCGCAGGCTTGCGCGGCGTTGACGCCGCTCGCCCGCTGGATCGGAAAGAAGCGGCCGTCGCATAGCCGCACGCAGAATGTGACAGATGGCCCTGACTCCAGGCGCGGCTCCGCCGGTCGCGGGCTCGACTGGCTGGCATAGGGATCGGCGTAAGCGCTGACGGACGGCGCCGGCCGCCGGTTTCCGCCGAATAGGAAGTCGAACAGGCCCTCGGCCGAGGCGGGAGACGCCGCGATGCCGAGCGCCATCACAGCGGCGACGAGGACGCGTGCGCGCACGTGCATGATGCGACGAGGAAAAATCACGGCAGACTCCATACACACGTGCCGTCCTGGCCGCGTGTGATGAGCCAACGCGGCCAGCTTACAAAGGTTGCAATCTGTCCTGTGGACAGGCGACGGAACAGCTCCGAGATGCCCCCCGGAAGCGACCCCGCAGGCACCTTAGCAAGCGATGGTAAATGACCGATAAGCGTCCGCCGCAGGGTGCTAATCTCGCGACGCCTTGCGATCAGGGGAGGAAAGCCATGGCCGAGGTGCGATTCATCAATCCGGAAACACTCGCCAAGCCGCCGAGCTACACGCATGTGGTCGAGGTGGTCGGCGCCTGCCGCACCATCCACATTTCCGGCCAGCTCGGCACCAACCGCGAGGGCCACGTGGTGGGCGATTTCCGCGCCCAGGCCGTGCAGGTGTTCGAGAATCTGAAGGCCGCGCTGGCGGCGGTCGGAGCCACCTTCGCGGATGTGGTGAAGCTCAACAGCTATCTTGCCGACATCGCCGATCTGCCGGTGCTGCGCGAGGTGCGCGTGCGCCATCTCAACGCCGACGCGCTGCCGGCCTCGACCACGATCGCGGTTTCAGGCTTCGCCAGGCCTGGCGCCTTGCTTGAGATTGAGGCGGTCGCGGTGCTGCCGCTCAAGGCGTCGCGGGCCAAGTCTGTGCGTCAAAAGCCTTCGCGCGCAAACAAGCCGTCGCGCGCCAAGAAGGCGGCAAAGCGCGCTACGGCTCCCAGACGAACATGATCGTGACGATCGCCAGCACCGGCACCAGCACCGCGCTCGACCAGGCGAGATAGCCGAAGAAGCTCGGCATCTTGATGCCGCGCTCGAGCGCGATGGCATAGACCATGAGATTGGGCGCGTTGCCGATATAGGTCATGGCGCCCATGTAGACCGCGCCCATGGAGATCGCCGCGAGCGTCGCGGCGAGCGGGCCCATGAGCTTTGCGGCGTCGCCGCCGGCGAGCTCGAAGAACACCAGATAAGTCGGCGCGTTGTCGAGGAAGGCCGAGAGCGCCCCGGTGAGCCAGAAATAGGCCACCTCGTGCGGCGAGCCGTCGCTCGTGGTCACGGCGGCGAGCAGCCAGGCGAACGAGCCAGCCTTGCCGGCCTGCAGCATCGCCAGCACCGGAATAATGCAGGCGAAGATGCCGGCGAACAGGATCGCGACCTCGACGATCGGGTCCCAGGTGAAGCCGTTGGCCTCGCGGTGCTCGTCGTGGGTGAGGACGAGCGACAGGAACGCGATCACCACCAGCGCGGCGTCGCGCAGCGCATCCTGCAGCTCCACCTTGGTGCCGTAGATGTCGAACACGATGCCGGGCTTCCATAACGCCGCGCCCAGGATCGCGCCAATGACGGCGGCGATGAGCAGGAGGTTGACGGTGCCGCGCAGGCGCAGGTCGAGCGGCGGCGGGGTCTCGCCGACGGTCGTGATCAGGCGGTCCTTGCGGTAGTGCCAGAGGTCGAGCGCCACGAAGACGATAAGCACGAGGCCGGCCACCAGCGCGGTGGGCATCATCAGGTGCCGCGTGGTCCAGAAGAAGTCGACGCCGCGCAGGAAGCCGACGAACAGCGGCGGGTCGCCGAGCGGGGAGAGCGCGCCGCCCACATTGGCGACCAGGATGATGAAGAATACGAGGACGTGCACATTGTTGAGCCGCGCCGCGTTGGCGCGGATGAGCGGCCGCACCAGGATCATGGCGGCGCCGGTGGTGCCGACCACGCTTGCGATCGCGGTGCCGAAGGCGAGGATCACGGTGTTGACGAGCGGCGTGCCGCGCAGGTTCCCGGTCACCAGGATGCCGCCGGCGACAACGTAAAGCGCGAACAGGAGCACGATGAAGCTCAGGTATTCCGCAAACAGGGCATGCACCAGCGCGGCGAGCGCGGTCGGCGCGCCATAAAGCGCCGCCAGCGGGGCGAGCGTCAGTGTCGCCCACGCGAAGGCGAGCTTGCCGTAGTGACGGTGCCAGAGGCGCGGGAACAGCAGCGGGCCGGTCGCGATCGTCAGCAATATGCCGACGAACGGCAGCGCCCACGGCCAGGAGAGCTGCGCGCCGTCAAGCGCGGCTGCGTGGGCGGTGGAGGGCGTAAGCCCGAACGCGATGGCGAGGAGCGCGGAGGCGGCTCGGCGCAGCATCAAATGATCCCAACGACCTCACCGCTCCTCGTCGGAGAAGCTGACTGGCGGGCGGTGCGCCGGATAGTACCGGATTGGCTTCAATTTCAAACCGATGCGTCGCGCTTCCTGCATTGCCTCCACGAAGACCGAACCCGTGAGACCACGCAGCTTACTCTCGACTTTTGCTTTTTGACGTTTGGCAGGACTTTTCATCAATGCGCCTCGTCCCAATTGTGGGCGGCGCGGGCGTCGACCTGCAGCGGCACCGACAGCGACAGCGCCGGCATCGGCGCCTCCACCATCACCTGCTTGATCACCGGCAGCGTCTTCTCGACCTCGTCGGTCGGCAGCTCGAACACCAGCTCGTCGTGCACCTGCAGCAGCATCTGGGCGCTGAGCTTCTTCTTGGCGAGCGCCGCCTCCATCCGGATCATGGCGCGGCGGATGATGTCGGCGGCGGTGCCTTGCAGCCGCGCGTTGATGGCGGCGCGCTCGTTGAAGGCGCGGATCGAGGCGTTGCTGTTTGAGATGTCGGGGTAGTGGCACTTGCGCCCGAACAGCGTGAGCACATAGCCGTTCTTCTTGCAGAACGCCTTGGTCTCTTCCATGTAGTCGCGGATGCCGGGGAAGCGCTCGAAGTATTTCTTGATGTAGGCGCCGGCCTCCTCGCGCGCGATGCCGAGCTGCGCCGCGAGCCCGAATGCCGAGATGCCGTAGATGATGCCGAAGTTGATCGCCTTGGCGCGGCGGCGCACCTCGCCCGGCATGCCCTTGACCGGCACCCCGAACATTTCCGACGCCGTCATCGCGTGGATGTCGAGGCCGTCGCGGAACGCCTTTTTGAGCGGCTCGATGTTGGCGATCTCGGCGAGAAGGCGCAGCTCGATCTGCGAATAGTCGGCGGAGGCGAGCGCCATGCCGGGGCCCGCCACGAAGGCGCGCCTGATCTTGCGGCCTTCCTCGGTGCGGATCGGGATGTTCTGCAGGTTCGGCTCGGAGGAGGAGAGCCGGCCGGTGGTGGTGGCGGCGAGCGCGTAGCTGGTGTGCACCCGATGGGTGTCGGGATTGACGTAGCCGGGCAGCGCGTCGGTATAGGTCGAGCGCAGCTTCGACACCTGACGCCAGTCGAGGATCTTCTGCGGCAACGGGTGGCCCTGCTCGGCGAGATCCTCCAGCGCGCGCGCGCCGGTCGACCATTGGCCGGTCTTGGTCTTGGTGCCGCCGGGAAGCCCAAGCTTGCCGAACAGGATGTCGCCGAGCTGCTTGGGGCTGCCGGGGTTGAGCGGCGCGCCGGCGAGCTCCTGGATCTCGGCTTCAAGCGCGCCCGCGCGCTGCGCGAACTCGCCCGAGAGCCGCGACAGCACCTGCCGGTCGATCGAGATGCCGCGCCGCTCCATGCGAGCGAGCACCGCAACCAGCGGCCGCTCCAGCGTCTCGTAGACGGTGGTCATGTGCTCGGCGGTCATGCGCGCCTTGAGCACGAGCCACAGCCGCAGCGCCATGTCGGCGTCCTCCGCGGCATATTCGGCGGCCTTCTCGACCGCGACGCAGTCGAAGGCGGTCTTGGACTTGCCGACCTTGGTCACCTCGTTGAAGTCGATGGTGGTGTGATCGAAATAGCGCTTGGAGAGCGGATCGAGCCCGTGGTCGGAGCGGCCGGCGTCGACCACGTAGGACATCAGCAGCGTGTCGTCGATCGGCGCCATCTCGATGCCGCGCAGCGCAAAGATCTGCCAGTCGAACTTGAGGTTCTGCCCGACCTTGAGCACGCCGGCGTCTTCCAGCAGCGGCTTGATGGCCGTGAGCGCGTCGCGCTCGGGGATCTGGCCGGGAACGACCTCGCCCGCGAACAGGCCGGTGCCGTCGCCGCCCTGCCGGTGCGCGAGCGGCACATAGCAGGCCTCGTTGGGCGCGAGCGCGAGCGAGAAGCCGCAGAGCGTCGCCTGCATGGGATCGAGGCTCGTGGTCTCGGTGTCGATCGCGATCACGCCGACATCGATGGCGCGGGTGACCCAGTCCTTCAGGCGATCAAGCGTGCGCACGATCTCGTAGCGGGTGCGGTCGACCTTGGCGCTGTGGGCGGTGTTGAGACGCACGGCGGCGAGCGCCTGCGGGGTGAAGGCGGGTGCTTGTCCCGCGCTCGGAGCAGCCGCGACGCTCGCACGGTTCTTGGCGGCCCGCGCCTTGCCGGCGTCTTCAGCCTTTCCGGCCGGTGGGGCAGGCGATGGAGTAGCCGCGTGCGCGCCCGCGCTGAGCGACGTATCGGGCTCGATCTCGCCGGCGTTGACCTCGGCATACTCGGCGACGCGGCGGGTGAGCGTGCTGAACTCCATTGCCTTGAGGAAGGCGATCAGGCGCTTGTGGTCGGGCTCGTGCACCGCGAGGTCGGCAAGTGGCACGTCGAGCTTGACGTGGTCGTCGAGCGTGACCAGCTTCTTGGAGAGCCGCGCCTGCTCGGCGTTCTCGATCAGGGTCTGGCGGCGCTTCTCCTGCTTGATCTCGCCCGCTCGCTTGAGCAGGGTTTCGAGGTCGCCATATTCGCCGATGAGCTGCGCCGCGGTCTTGACCCCGATGCCGGGCACGCCCGGCACGTTGTCGCTCGAATCGCCGATCAGGGCCTGCACCTCGATCACCTTCTCGGGCGGCACGCCGAACTTCTCGATCACCTCCGCGATGCCGATCTTCTTGTCCTTCATCGTGTCGTACATAATGACGCAGTCGTTCACGAGCTGCATCAGGTCCTTGTCGGACCCTACGATGGTCATGGTGGCGCCGGCTTCGCAGGCCTGGCGCGCATAGGTGGCGATCAGATCGTCGGCCTCGAAGCCGGCCTGTTCGATCGAAGGAATGTCGAACGCTCGCACCGCCGCGCGGATCAGGCCGAACTGTGGAATGAGATCGTCGGGTGCCGGCGGCCGGTGCGCCTTGTATTTGGGATACATGTCTGTGCGGAAGGTCTTTTCCGACTTGTCGAACACGACCGCGAGGTGGGTCGGGCGCTCCTCCGGCTTCATGTCGCGCAAGAGCTTCCACAGCATGTTGCAGAAGCCGAGCACCGCGTTGACCTGCAGCCCGTCGGACTTGCGGGTGAGCGGTGGCAGCGCGTGATAGGCGCGGAAAATGTAGGACGAGCCGTCGACCAGGAAGACATGATCGCCCTTCTTGGGCGCGCGAGTGGCGACGACGGCGTGCGAGGCGGTTTTCGCTGCTGGCATGATGGACCCAATGTGGTCCGTCCCGCCGGGCTTGGCAACGCGCCATTAACGGCTGTGAGAAACTCCAGCAAGTCCTTACGTATTCGAGGAAAAAACCTGGTCGCGAGGCTTGCCATCTGGCTTCACCATCACGGAGGGTCCCGAGATGACGATCGTCGTCGGTGAAAGTCCGTGTCGCCCACATGGCTTGAGCACATGAGCAATATTTGCACCAAAGGCAGGTCGGTGTTGCACTTATTGCACTTAATGGCCACCTGTGCCATACTGTATAAAATAGAGGATCAGATATGCCCCGCGCGGCGAGCCCGTACCATCTTTCTGAGCCGACGCCGGAAGACATGGCCACCGTCAAGGCCGTGCTCGGCAAGGCTGCCTCGGACACGCGCATCGACCTGGCCGACCTGCCCGATGATGTCGCGGCCATGGTCCGGCGCTTGCTGGAGGATTATGCCGCTGGCCGCCGCCCGCGCGTCATTCCCGAGGAGGCTGATGTCTCGACGTTCCAGGCCGCGGATATCCTCAACGCATCACGCCCCCATGTGATCAAGCTGCTCGACGAAGGCGCCATGCCGTTCCGAATGGTCGGCACGCATCGACGCATTCGCCTCGCCGACGTGATGGCCTACAAGGCGATCAAGGATCGCGATTCCGATGCAGCGATGGACGAACTGGTGGCTCAGGCACAAGAGCTGAAGCTCGGATATTGATCCGGTGGCGCGTGTCACAAGTATCTCGATGTGCTGCGTCGGGTGGGGTTGTCCTAGATTGCCGACGCTCTGACCGCAATGAAGCAGGATGTTGCACAGAACTGAAACGCCATTGCTCTGGAGTTCAGAGGATCACACCAGCGGCACCGCATCTCCACTCGTCATGCCCGCGCCTGTCGCGGGCATCCACGACTTGAAAGCCGGGCAATATCAAAGACGTGGATGGCCGGGACGGAGCCCGGCCATGACGATGCCGTGAGTCATCACCAAACGCTGTTGGTATTCCTCCGCCGGTCCTGCAGCTCATTCTCCGTCACAACGCGCGCTGCCGCCCCGAGGCGAGGGACTGGGGGCGGTCTCCGCGCGCAAGTGGCGCGACGTGAGTGCGACCTACCGCGCCGGCTGCAGCGCGAGCTTCGGCTTGGGTGCTTCCTTGGGCGCGAGCCAGAACAGCGCCGGGCGCTCGAACAGGAAGGTGAGGTGGATCGCGCGCGCGGCCCAGAACATCATGAGCGCGCCAAGAACGCCCGCGGCCGTCACCAAGGCCGAGATGGTGCCGACGTCGCTGATCAAGCCGGTCTTGATCAGCGCCGCGCGGCTTGCCGCCATCGGCAGGAAGAACGCCAGATAGATGACGATCGAGTTCCTGCCGCAGTAGCGCAGCGGCCGGAACAGGCCGCTCGATGCCATCACGGCGGCGAGCGAGACCACCGCCGCCGCGCCCGCAAGCCCGAGCGCGAGCGACACCAGGGGCAGACCGGCATAGCCGTTGAAGACCAGGACGCCGTTCGCGAGCCCCCAGGCGCCGAGCAGCGCGAGCGCGGCCTCGGGAAAGGATTGCGCCTGCTGCGCGAATGCAAAGATGCGCGGCGCGAAGAGGTAGCCGCTATAGAAGTAGACGAAGCGGCTGGCGAACTCGTCGACCACGGTCCAGCCGGTCGCAATCGGCGCGATCTCGAGCGCAGCCGCGGTGAGCCAGATCGCCCAGGCGGGAACGCGCCCGTGTGCCAGCTTGGTCACGACGAAGAAGATCGGCAGGAGATAGATGAACCAGAGCGTGCCGAACGGCTCGACGAACGACTCAGCATAGAGCCAGAGGGTTCCGAGCGCGCCATGCTCCTGCATGAACATCGGCGCTTTCACGGCAAACTGGATGGCGGTCCAGAGGAGATAGAAGTAGACGAAATGCACGACCTTGCGGTCCAGATAGGTGCGCCAGTCGCGGTCGATGACTCGCGCCAGGAACAGGCCTGAGATCAAAAAGAAGTCGGGCATGCGGAACGGCTTGGCAAAGGCCACCACGCTGTGCAGCCAGCCCTCCTGGCCAAGGGTGTTCCCGACACCAAGGGTAGAATGCATCATCACGACGAAGATGATGCAGAAGCCCTTGGCGTAGTCGACCCAGTCGACCCGCTGGCCTGTTGTGTCAATTCCACTCATTTGCTGTGCTATTTCCAATCTACTTTGTCTCATATACGCAGGAACGGGTTTCGCTCTTCTTTACCGATTCACCGACAGTGCCAGGGACGTTGTTAAGCGCGCCTTAACCCCATGACGTTCGCCGAGCCGCTGCCGATCGACGCCGCGCTGCCGCAGCTTGCGGGTGCGCTCGGCGCCCGCAACGTTGCGGTGCTGGTCGCCCCGCCGGGTGCCGGCAAGACCACGCGCGTTCCGCTCGTGCTCGCGCGTGAGCCGTGGACGGCGGGAAAAAAGATCATCGTGCTCGAGCCGCGGCGGCTCGCCGCCCGGGCAGCGGCGGCGCGCATGGCTGCAACGCTCGGAGAGGCGGTTGGCGAGACGGTGGGCTACCGGGTGCGTTTCGCCGCCAAGGTGTCGCGCAAGACCCGCATCGAGGTCGTGACTGAAGGCGTGTTCACCCGCATGGTGCTCGAGGACGCGTCGCTTGAGGGCGTGGCGGCGCTGCTGTTCGATGAGTTCCACGAGCGCTCGCTCGATGCCGATCTGGGGCTTGCGCTCGCGCGTGACGTGCAGACCGGCCTGCGTGAGGATCTGCGTATTCTGGTGATGTCGGCGACCATCGATGGCGCCCGCGTGGCGAAGCTTTTGGGCGACGCGCCGGTGATCGAGAGCCATGGCCGCGCCTTTGCGGTCGAGACTCGCTATCGCGGCCGCGATCAGCGCGTGCCGATCGAGCGCGCGGTCGCGGATGTGGTGGCGGAAGCGCTGCGCGCGGAGAAGGGCTCGGTGCTGGCGTTCCTTCCGGGCGCGGGCGAGATTCGCCGCGCCGAAACGCTGCTGCGTGAGCGCATCAGCGATCCGGCAACCGACGTGGTGGCGCTCTATGGCGCGCTCGAGGCCGAGGTTCAGGACCGCGCCATCGCGCCCGCGCCGCCAGGACGCCGCAAGGTCGTGCTGGCGACCGCGATTGCGGAGACGTCGCTCACCATCGAGGGCGTGCGCATCGTGGTGGATTGCGGGCTCGCGCGCGTGCCGCGCTACGAGCCGGACGTGGGCTTGACCCGGCTCGAAACTGTGCGGGTCTCGCGCGCCTCGGCCGATCAGCGCCGCGGTCGTGCCGGCCGCACCGAGCCCGGCATCTGCTACCGGCTGTGGGACGAGCCGCAGACCGCCTCGCTCGCGCCCGCCAACGCGCCCGAGATTCTGGCCGCCGACCTGTCGAGCCTCGCGCTCGACCTTGCGCACTGGGGCGTCGCCGATCCGGCGACGCTCGCGTTTCTCGATCCGCCGCCGCGCGCGGCGCTGAACGAGGCGAAGGCGCTGCTCGCGGAGCTCGGCGCGATCGACCGCGACGGCCGCATCACCGAGGAGGGGCGCCGGCTGCGGCGGCTGCCGCTGCCGCCGCGGCTGGCCCGCATGGTGGTCGACGCCGGCGAGGATGCCGCGCTCGCCGCCGACATCGCGCTTGTTCTCACCGAGCGTGGGCTCGGCGGCAACGACGTCGATCTCACCCATCGCCTCGATGGCTTGCGCCGCGACCGCTCGCGCCGCGCCCAGGACGCGCGCGCGATGGCAAGGCGATGGGCGGAGATTGTGTGCACAGAGTTGCCGCACGACGGGCGCGCTCCCTCCCCCCACGAGCTCTTGCGAGTGGTGGGGAGGGCTGGGGTGGGGGGTGGTGCCACAACGCAAGGCTCTTCGTTTGAAAAGCAAGCGCCCCCCGACCCCTCCCCACCATTCGCTGCGCGAATGGGAGGAGGGGAGCGGAGCGGCCCGTCGCGGGGCAGTGAACAGAGAGGCCCGTCAAAGGACCAACTCTCCCCCGGCGTCCTGCTCGCGCTCGCCTATCCGGATCGCATCGCCAGGAGCCGCGGCGCGGGCGGTACGTTTCTGCTCGCCAACGGCCGCGGCGCCTCGCTCGATCCGGCCTCGGCGCTCTCGCGCGAGCCTTATCTCGCGGTTGCCGAGATCGCCGGCACCGCCGCGCAAGGCCGCATTCTGCTCGCGGCTGCGATCACGCTTGCCGAGATCGAGGCGCTTTTCGGCGATCGCATCGAAAGCCGCGATGAGGTTGCGTTCGATGAGCCGAGCGCAAGCCTGCGCGGACGGCAATTGCGTCGGCTCGGCGCCATCACGCTGGCGGAGCGGCCGATGAAGGTCGAGCCGGACGATGTCGCCGCGCGTCTGCTGGCCGAGGGCATCGCGCGCATCGGCGCCGGCCGGTTGCCCTGGACGAAATCGTTGCAGCAGTGGCGCGACCGCGTGTTGTTCCTGCGACGGCATAGTCTGCCCAAATCGGCTAAAGCCGACGTGGGTGGGGACGAATGGCCGGACCTGTCGGATGCGGCGCTCAAGGCGAATACCGATTGGCTTTCATCGCTGTTCGCCGGCAAGACCGCGCTCGCGGCGCTGACTGCCGATGAGTTCAGCGAGGCCGTGCGCGGTCTGATCCCCTGGAACCTGCGGCGCCGGCTCGACGCCGAGGCGCCGACACACTTTACCGCGCCGTCGGGATCATCGGTCCCGATCGATTACGAGGCCGAGGAGGGGCCGAAGCTCGCGATCCGGGTGCAGGAGCTGTTCGGGCTCGACCGGCATCCGTCGATCGCCGGCGGGCGCGTGCCGCTCGTCATCGAGCTGCTCTCGCCCGCGCATCGGCCGGTGCAGGTGACGCGCGACCTGCCGGGCTTCTGGCGCGGCAGCTACGCGGTGGTGAAGGCCGAGATGAAGGGCCGCTATCCGCGCCACCCCTGGCCCGACGACCCGCTCTCGGCGCCTGCGACCCGGCGCGCGAAGCCGCGCGGGCAATAGCTCGCATTTTAGCGAACGCGTTCATCGTTGCGTCAGCACGTCGCCCGAATACGCCCGCTTGGGCGCCTGGCGTTAGGCTGCCGTTGGTGCTTCCGGGGTCAAAATCCCCGGCGATAATGGGTGAGCCATGATCCGCATTCTCATTTCGGCAGCGGTGTTTCTCGGCGTCGGTGTGCTGTCGGTGCGCTACCTCGAGCAGGCCGGCCGCGCGCCCGCGAATGCGGCGCCGGCGCAGCAGGTCACCACGGCGCCATCCAATTCGCGCAGCCTGGTGGTGCGCGCGAGCGAGGGCGGCCACTTCGCGGTGGAGGCGCGCGTCGACGGCCGCCGCGTTCCCTTCATGGTCGACACCGGCGCGTCGCAGATCGCGATCCGGGCGAGCGACGCGGCGCGTCTCGGGTTCCATCCGAAAGAGCGCGACTATTCGGTCCGCATCAACACCGCGAACGGCGTCGGCCGTGCCGCCGAGGTCGAGCTGCGCATGGTCGAGGTCGGCGACATCGTGGTGCGGGACGTGCGCGCACTGGTCGTCCCCGATAATGTGCTCAACGTCAACCTCCTCGGCATGACGTTCCTGTCACGTGTGCGCTGGTCGCACGAGCGCGGCAGGCTGATGCTGGAGCAGTAGCGGTCGCAGTTGCGGCTTTGCGGGTGATGACACCCGCGCTCCACTGGGCTATGTCCTCGTCGCCGGTGCGACCGTCCGAGGACAAAAATGTTTCCCAAGCCCAAGCCCGCGTTGACGCCCAATACCTATGCCTATGAGTCGGAACCGCTGGTCAAGCCGACCGGGTTCCGCGAATACGACGCGCGCTGGCTGCTCGGCAGCGAGATCAACCTGATGGGCGTGCAGGCGCTCGGGATGGGGCTCGGCACGCTGATCCGCGAGCTGGGCGTCAAGCCTGAGATTGTCACCGGCCATGATTTCCGCGGCTATTCGTCCTCGGTGAAGAACTCGCTGGTGTTGGGCCTGATGGCGGCGGGCTGCAAGGTGCACGATATCGGGCTTGCGGTCACCCCGATGGCCTATTTCGCGCAGTTCGAGCTCGATGTGCCGTGCGTCGCCATGGTGACTGCCTCGCACAACGACAACGGCTGGACCGGCGTGAAGATGGGCGCCAATCGGCCGCTCACCTTCGGGCCGGACGAGATGACGCGGCTCAAGGAGATCGTGCTCGACGCGCGCTTCGATCTGAAAGCCGGCGGCTCCTACAATTTCGTCGAGAACTTCCCCGCGCGCTATATCGCCGACCTCACCAAGCGTCCGAAGCTCAAGCGCCACCTCAAGGTGGTGTGCGCCTGCGGCAACGGCACCGCCGGCGCGTTCGCGCCGCGCGTGCTCGAAGCGGTCGGCTGCGAGGTGGTGCCGCTCGACTGCGAGCTCGACCACACGTTTCCTCGCTACAACCCGAACACCGAAGACATGAAGATGCTGCACGCCATGCGCGACGCGGTGCTCGAGCACAAGGCGGATGTGGCCTTGGGGTTCGATGGCGACGGCGACCGCTGCGGCGTGGTCGACAACGAGGGCGAGGAGATTTTCGCTGACAAGGTCGGCGTGATGCTGGCGCGCGACATCTCGGCGCTGCAGAAGGGCGCGGTCTTCGTGGCGGACGTGAAATCGACCGGCTTGTTCATGACCGACCCGGTGCTGCTGGCGAACGGCGCCAAGACCGACTACTGGAAGACCGGCCACTCCTACATGAAGCGCCGCGTGAACGAGATCGGCGCGGTCGCGGGCTTCGAGAAATCCGGCCACTTCTTCTTCAATAAGCCCATGGGCCGCGGCTACGACGACGGTCTGATCTTCGCGCTCGCGGTCTGCGACATGCTCGATCGTAATCCGGGAAAGAGCATGGCCGATCTCAAGAACGCGCTGCCGAAGACCTGGTCGTCGCCGACTATGTCGCCGCACTGCGCGGATGAGACCAAATACGGCATCGTCGACCAGGTGGTCGCGCATTTTCAGGCGGAGCAGCAGAAGGGCGGCAAGGTCGCCGGCCAGCCGATCCGCGATCTCGTCACCGTCAACGGCGTGCGCGTGACGGTCGCGGACGGCACCTGGGGGCTGGTGCGTGCGTCGTCCAACAAGCCCGAGCTTGTCGTCGTGGTCGAGAGCCCGGTCTCGGAGGCGCGCATGCGCGACATGTTCAAAGCGGTCGACGCCGTGCTGCGCACGCACAAAGAAGTCGGGGAATACAATCAGACGATTTAGTGCGCGTGTCGTTTGCGCACAATTGCTTCAACGTTCCGATCGTTCCCGCGCAAGCGCGAACCCAGGGGCCAAGCGCGCTGATCTCTTGAAGTGCTGGTCTCGCGAAGAACTGGGTCCCCGCTTGCGCGGGGACGACCGGGAGAAGTGGAGCGGATCGATTCGAACGAGAGGCTGAAGAGCTCTCCTCAGGAGCCCTGCCCGTAGGTGACCTTCTTCGCTGCCGGCCAGCTGACCCGATAGCCGAACTCGACCGCCTTCTCCTCGTCGGGCTCGAGCTTCATGTCCCAAGCGAGGATGCCGCGCTTGTCCTCGACGTCGCGTCGCGTCGGCTGCGTGCGGCCCTGCAGCTCGATCTTGATGGCGTCGTTCTGCGACACCGGGATCTGGTCGAGCACGCTCAGTTGGATCGGTCGCTGGTGCAGGTTCTTCACCGTGATGCGATAGTTGCGCACATCGGTCTTCGAGGTCGAGATCAATCCGGTTTCGCCGCGCTTGTCGTCGACGATCGCATGGCGCACGCGGATCATGTCGTCGACGCCGAAACCGAGCTCGTGCTCCTCGCCCGGCGCCAGCAGCGGCAGTCGGCCGTTGCCGACAAAGGTGGCATCGCGAAACAGGGCCACCGTGCCGGGCAGCAGGGGTGTGCCGCGGGCAATGGTCAGCTTGGCGTAGAGATAGGCCTTCTGCTCGGCCTTGGGAACCGTGCGCACGGTCAGGGTGGGATCGAGCGCCAAGTCGTCGATCTGCACGCGCTTCATCTCGCCAGTTGACGGCACCGCGACGCGGCCCGCAATGGTATAAACGGCCTGGAACGCTTGCATCTCAACCTGGGCGCGGATCTCGCCTGCCTGCTTGTTCTCATCGGCGCGTTCGCGGGCCTCCTTGACCATTTGGTCCATGGGGGCCGCGTAGCCCATGCCGCCCGTCGGTTCCGCCCGGCGCAGCGGCTGCGCATCGGGCACGTAATCGACGGTCATCGGGTGGAGAATGGGAGCGGCGCTGCCGGCGCCAGGCCGCGCTGTCGACAGAGCGAGTTGAACATCGTCCCAGCTCTCACCGGTCTTCTGCTGGATCGATGCGCGGCGCACCAGCTGCAGTTGGGGCGGCCGGTCTCTGGTGCCGGTCGACAGGCGCGCGTCGTAAAACGGCGTCCACGACGCCGTCTGCACCTGATAGCGGATGGTGAGGTCGGCATCGAGCGGGCCTCCCGCGTTGACGAACACCTTGACCTCGGTACGTTCCTCCTGGGCCGGCGCCACCGTTGTGAGCTTGCCGGTGAGGTCGGCGATCTGGCGGTCAGTCTCGCGAATCTTGATCTGCGCATCGAGGATGGTCTTCTGCGCTTCGGCGCTGCGCTGGCCGATCAGGGTGAACAGATGCGACCAGTCCGGCTGCGGCGCCGCGCCGTTGGGCGCCGGCGGCTGGGTCGGGAGCTGCGCCAGGTTGGTGATCAACGTCTTCTGTGCCTGCGCCGCCTCCACGCCGGCCTGCAGCACCGCCCTCTCGTCCTTGAGTCTCTCGATCGCATCCTCGATCTGCTTGCGCTCGGTGGCGGCGATGGCGCTGTCGCTGCGCGGCACGGATACGCGCCGCGTGTCGACCGAGCCGATCTCCAGCGTGCCCGTTGTCTTGCCCTCGACCCGGATGGAGCCGGAGATCGCCTGGGCGGGCAGATCGGTGAACAGGATGGCATGCTCGCCGCGCTCCATCCTCACTTGGCCGACGCGCATCACCTCGGCGCCGGAGGGATAGACCGTGACGCTATCGATGCGCGAGGTCGCTTTGATGTCGGCGGCCATGATGCTTGCGGTGGACGCGAGCAGAAGCGATGTGGCAATCAGCAAACGCATATAGATCTCCCTCAATGCCCATCGTTGAGCAATGCGTCCGGAAGCGTAAGGGCGTTCGTGTCGTCAGTGTGACGCGGGACGTTCGGATCTGCGACGTTACCGCGTTGTAATGATTGAGCGTATCGGCGCAGACCCGAAGACCCGAAGACCGGCGCTTGAACGCTAGACATCTTCCAGGATGAGAGCGCCCCTATGGAATGGGGAGAAAGCGTAGAGAATATTCGGCGCCACCAGCGCGGTCGTATGGGCTCCAGCACCGGTCACGATCCGGGCGCTGTCCCCGGTGCGAGGATCGATGGATTGGACCAGCCCCGGTTTGCCAATAGCCACGTGGACGAGGCCGGTTGCGGGATTGAAGAACGTTACGTCCGGCGCGCCGGCAATTGGCCACGTGTTGCTTGCTTTCCGTGCGCCCATATCGACCTCCACCAGCATCGCCTCATCGCACGCGACGTAAAGGCGACCGCCCTGGTGATCGATATCGAGCCCGTGCGCACCTCCGATGGGAAGCTCCCAATGCTCGACATCGCCCAGGTCAGGCAGCCGAGCGACAAGAACCATCGAGGGCTCACGGATCGCGAGGAAAACCTGATTGGAGGCAGCATCCGTCACACACCATCGAGGCTGTCCGGGAAGGTCGATCGAATAGTGTTGGCCTCCGTCGAGGCCGAACACCTGGAGCTTGGCGCCGTGGGCTTCATCTCCAATGCAGGCGGCGATCGCCAGGCCTTGCTGTGACGCGATGGCGACGCCATTCGGTCGAGACCCGGTTTTGAAAACGGCGCGCGTTTTGAGGCTGAATGCATCGATACAGGCCAGGCTTGCCGCTCCACGGTTGGTCACGAGAACCGTTCCAGCTTCCGCGACAACGCCGGCAACTCCCGGGAAACCCGGCGCTGTTGCGATGTGCTTGCGGGTGTCGTGGTCAATGACCTCGACGCAGTCGCGGCCCGTGTGCGCGACGAAAATACGTCGGCTCTTTGGATCGAAGGCACCATGATCGAAAGAGCTGCCAGCGGAGCCGGGTATCTCGATCGTGCCGATCATCTTCAACGGCATGGGTCACCTCGAATGCTCTTTGTTGCGCTGCAGACGGCACCAAGCGTAGAGCGCGTCATAGATGACCATTCCGTGCTTCAGCATTTCGTGATCATCGCGAAAGTTGGCGGAGAGCCCATCGGAAATCGCCAGCAACCCGTCGCATTGCGGTGCCAGGTCGGGGCGGGACGTGTCGGCGCCGCGCACGATGGTGGCCAGATGATCGAGGGCTGGATCTTCGATTCCGTAGACACGGATGATGGCGTCGAACGAGCAGCGGTCACCGACGTGCCCGAACTCGACGCCTTTGATGTCATAGGGTGTGCCGCCGACATCCGCGGCCACCTTGGCAACGTCGTTGGGAGGCACGTAGAGGAATTCCGCGTCAGGATTTACAAAACGGGTGATCAGCCAGGGACAGGCAATGCGGTCAATCTTGGGATGCTCGCGTGTCACCCATTTGTTTTCGACTGTCCCCCGCTTGCGGCGCGTCGGAAGCGCCCGCTCCTTCCAGGCCGTGATGCCGCCCTCGAGGTATGCGGCCTGAACGCCGCTGCTTCGAAGGGTGGTCGCCACGCCTTGGCTGACCTCGTGACCGTGTACGCAGTACGCAACGACGCTGCGGCCACCGGGCAGAGCTTTCAGCCAGGAGGAGACCTCTTCAGGAAGACGCCGCGCGCTGCCGATGATCATCCTGTCGTCGGTCTCGAATGCCTGAGCACGACGCACGTCAATCAGCAACGGCGCCTGCGCCGTGCCGAGACGGGCATAGAGTTCGTTGGGTGAAACAGGAGGGGCGTTTCCGTCCATGCGCAATCTCCTCGACAATCGAGTGTTGCGCAGAGCTTGGACGGTGAGCCGTCTGACGGGGAGTCTGCATATCCCCGCAATCAAGAGCTAGTCGCGTTTGCGGCGGACTGCAAGAGTCGTCAGCCGCAAAGAAGTCGCTCCGATCATTCGTCGCTGAGAAAGGAGTTTCTCAGCGCAACACGCCGCATCTCCAAAGCGTCTTGGAACGCGTCGACGATAGTCATCATCCCCTTCATGAAGGTGACGCGTTTTCGGCGGGGTGGAGCCGAAACCGCGAGCACAGCAGAGCAAGTCTTGTTAGCGCACATATCTCATCTCCCAATGGAGTTGAGACAACGCTTGGCTGCGCGGCAGCTGACCGGGCGGTTGTCGTCGGCCCGGCACATTGGCGGCTTGCGCCGCGGTGCCGCTGCCAGGTGATGGACTGATGGAGACAAGACATTTCGCCAACAGCCCTCGGCCCGGCGAGCGGGCTAGGTGCAGTTCTTGGGCGAATGCCTTTGAAAAGCCGGGCGACTGCGATCAAGCCCGACACAGCCTATGTGACGCGAACTGGTGCGAAAGTCAACCAGCACGCGGAGCGACGAGTTGCCATGAAATCCGAAATTCGCAGCAGGGCGTCAGCGAATTCGGGGTTCGGGATACACGGCATCTCGCCAGCCCTCTTACGTGGCGTCACGCCGCGGCCGCAGCCACGCGCGGCTTTTCAACGATCGGCAGATTGATTAGCGCCGACAGAACACCGAGCAGGATCGAGAGCCACCACACCACGTCGTAGGAGCCGGTGCGCTCGAACGCGATGCCGCCGATCAGGACGCCGAGAAAACCGCCGACCTGGTGGCTGAAGAACGAGAAGCCGACCAGCATCGCCAGCCACCGGGTGCCGAACATCACCTGCACCAGCGCCGAGGTCGGAGGCACCGTCGAGAGCCACAGGAAGCCCATGCTGGCGCCGAACACGAGCGCCGTCACCGGCGTGACCGGGAACGAGATGAACGCCAGAATGGCGACCGCCCGCAGCGCATAGATCGCGGCCAGGATGTAGCGCTTGGGCATGCGGCTCGCGAGCCAGCCGGAATACAGCGAGCCGACGATGTTGAAGAGGCCGATCACCGCTATGGTCCAGCCGCCGATCTCGGCTGACAGGCCGCGATCGACCAGATAGGCCGGCATGTGCACGGTGATGAAGGCGAGCTGGAAGCCGCAGGTGAAATAGCCGAGCACCAGGAGCACATAGGAGCGGTGGCTGAGCGCCTCCTTGAGCGCCTGCGTGAACGATTGCGGTGCCGCCTGTGGCCCCGCGGATGTCGCAGCGGGCGGAGCCAACGCCAGCGAGGACGGGACAATGGCGATCAGCACCATCGCCGCCATGATCGCGAGCGCCTCCTGCCAGCCGAACAAGCCGATCAAGGCGACCGCGAGCGGCGAGAACAGAAACTGCCCGAACGAGCCGGCAGCGGTACTGGCACCGAACGAGAGCGCGCGGTAGCGCTCCGGCAGGAGCTTGCCGAAAGCGGCGATCACGATCAGCGGCGAGGCGCCGGACAGGCCAAGGCCGATCAGCACGCCGGCCGTCAGGTTGAGGAGCCCCGGCGTCGGCGAATAGGCCATGCCGGCCAGTCCAAGCGCATAGAGAACCGCTCCGGTCACGATCACGCGGTTGACGCCGAGCCGGTCCGCGATCGCGCCTGCGAACGGCAGCCCGACCCCCCAGAGCAGGTTTTGCAGCGCCAACGCGAATGCAAAGACATCGCGGCCCCATCCGTTCGCCTGCGAGAGCGGCGTCAGGAAAAATCCGAGCGCCGAGCGCGGCCCGAATGCCACGATGGACACCAGGCAGCCGCAGACCACGATCACGGTGGGCGTGCGCCAGCCGATGGCGGGCGTCGTGGCGGGAATGGTGGACATGAGCCATTCTCCATCAAGATACGGACAAAACGTCGCGATGCCATGGCTTCGCCATGGGCGAGACGACATATGAAGCTATGTGACAGACCGGTCTGTCACACTTGACAGAATGCGTACCGATCGGTCACAAAGTCAAGCGCGCGGAGCTCATGATGGCTATGCGATCCAGGAAGGAAGCCAGGAAAGAAGCAATACAGCGGACCGAGCCGCGCAGCGCCATGGTGGCGAGCGTGGCGCGCGATCGCATCCTCCAAGCGGTGGACGACTTGTTCTATCGGGAGGGGGTGCGAGCCGTCGGCGTCGATGCCGTGATCGCGCGCGCCGGCGTCAACAAGATGAGCCTCTATCGAAACTTTGGCTCCAAGGATCAATTGATCGCGGCGTTCCTGGAGGAGCGCGACCGCCAGTACTGGTCCTGGTGGGATTCGGTGATGCAGCGTTACGACGGCGATGCGCGCCAAAAGTTCCATGGCCTGTTCGAGGAGTTGCAGGTGCGGGTCACGCGCAAAGGCTATCGCGGCTGTCCGTTCGTCAACCTCGCGGCGGAATTGAGCGACCCGGGGCACCCGGCCCGGACCGTGATTACCCGCCACAAGCGGGAGCTCAGGCGCCGACTGCGCGAGCTCGGGAAAGCCGCGGGGGCAAAGGATCCCGACGCGCTCGCGGGGTCACTGACGTTGCTGGTGGAAGGAGCCTATGCGAGCAGCCAGACCTGCGGGGCCGGCGGGCCGGCGGCATCGCTCGCCCGGACCGCTCGGATCCTGATCGACGCCTGATACTCAAGTTCGAGGCCGACAACGCGGTATGTCGATCAGCGTTCCACCGATC
>Ga0209797_10000082_pt1 | contig 41076 bp, 37 predicted proteins | sample DOMMetBare3Fresh_2_FD_187472 | JGI IMG/M metagenome (GOLD analysis project Ga0209797, IMG submission 187472) | Wetland sediment microbial communities from St. Louis River estuary, USA, under dissolved organic matter induced mercury methylation -... | ecosystem: Environmental > Aquatic >... | reverse complement strand
TGATCCCTCTCCTTGAGGAATTTAATCCGAAGATTATCGAAACTCTCACAAATACCGCGTCTCTAATGCAGGACCTTGCCGATTCATCGGTTACGACCGATGAGTGGTTGGTAAGCGGGGATATGAGTGTGAGCCGGCTTAAGACCTTGCCCAAGGCCGAACTTTACGCCACCATTCGTGCGTGGCTGGGGCAGCAACGTGGAAATACAAGGCAATTGCAACTGAAACATATCCAAGCCATCGAGCGTTTGATCTTTAGCGAAAAGAGCGGCAAGACTGCGGAATTGCCGGGCGGTCGGATTACCAAATCAGGCGGCGTCCTTGTTTATGACGAAAATAGGGTTGAAAATTGACGCCCAGCCATCTAAAATCAAAGGTTGGCGTTTGAGAGGCTCAGGGCGCGGCATTTGGCACAACGCACCGCAGAGATCTTTCATCAATACACCATTGAGAGACTCGTTTGAGTGAGTCGAACTGGAGGCTATAAATTGAGTTCTAAGGCAAAACAAGTTCTGTTGTGGTTGATGATAATTTCGAGTGCGCTCGTTTTCGTCTGGTATTTGCAGACTAAGCAAACGACGCCGCCAAAGGAATTGTCCTTTGACGCTGCCCTGACACAGATCAAGAATAAGGACATAAAGGAAGTTACCGTTAAGGATGACACGCTCGATCTAACAAATAAGAGCGATGTAAAACTTACGGCTCGTCTCGACAGAAGCGACGCAACACGGGATCAGATCTTCACCGCAGCTAAAGAAACGGATACCGTTATTAAGCTCGAAGCTGCATCGACAGGCATCGGCTGGCAGCTTCTGTTGTCATTTTTGCCTTTTATTCTGCTCATGGGTTTTCTGGCATTTACGCTTCGGCAAATGCAGGCCGGCGGAAATAAAGCGTTGAGTTTTGGTAAATCGAAAGCAAAACTGCTCAATAACCAGCAAAAACGAATCACCTTTAAGGACGTTGCGGGCGTCGATGAGGCCAAGGAAGAGCTTCAGGAGATCATCGAATTTTTAAAAGATCCGCAAAAATTCCAAAAGCTCGGCGGCAAAATTCCCAAGGGCGTTTTGATGGTGGGCCCTCCGGGAACCGGTAAGACATTGCTTGCAAAGGCTGTCGCGGGCGAAGCCAATGTTCCATTTTTCTCGATCTCAGGTTCGGATTTCGTCGAGATGTTTGTCGGCGTAGGCGCCTCACGCGTACGCGACCTGTTTGAACAAGGCAAGAAAAATGCTCCGTGCATAATCTTTATCGATGAGATCGACGCAGTTGGCCGCCATCGCGGTGCGGGCCTCGGCGGCGGACACGATGAGCGTGAACAAACGCTTAATCAACTTCTGGTCGAGATGGACGGTTTCGAATCGAACGATGGTGTAATTCTCGTTGCTTCTACGAACCGCCCTGACGTTCTCGATCCGGCATTGCTTCGTCCCGGACGGTTTGACCGGCGCGTTGTCGTTGGTCGGCCTGACGTTCGCGGACGTGAAGGTATCCTAAAAGTTCACACACGCAAGATTCCGCTCGATGAAGCCGTCGATGTTAACGTGATTGCCCGTGGAACGCCCGGATTTACAGGAGCTGACCTCGCGAATATTGTAAACGAGGCCGCCCTTAATGCTGCCCGTTACAATAAGAAAGTGGTGTCGATGATCGATTTTGAGATCGCCAAAGACAAGGTGATGATGGGAGCCGAACGCAAGAGCATGGTGATTTCGGACGACGAAAAACGCATCACCGCTTACCACGAGGCCGGGCACACAATGGTCGGAATGAAAGTTCCCCACGTCGATCCGGTTCATAAGGTGACGATCATTCCACGCGGAATGGCTTTAGGTGTGACGATGTATCTGCCCGAAAAGGATCGATTGAGCGCGACCAAAGAATATTTACTTGGCAATATAGCCATGTCGATGGGCGGACGTATTGCGGAAGATATTTTTATCGGCAGCATTACGACCGGAGCGTCGAACGATATCGAAAAAGCGACCGAGATCGCTCGAGCGATGGTGTGCGAATACGGTATGAGCGAGCTTGGGCCGCTGGCCTACGGCAAAAAGGAAGAACAGATATTCCTTGGTCGCGAGATCGCTCAGCATCGCGATTACTCTGAAGACACGGCCATCAAGATCGATCAAGAGGTCCAAAAGATCATATCCGAGCAATATAAGCGAGCCGAAAAGATCATTAAGGATAATAAGGACGCGATGATCCGTTTGGCAGAGGCTCTGCTCGAATTCGAGACCCTTGATGCCGTTCAGATCAGGCGAGTGGTTGCGGGCCTACCGCTCGATAGCGACAGTTCGCCAACGACCGATGATGGCGGATCACCTGAGAAGAAAGAGAAATCTAAGAGTACTTTTAAGAAACCGATCCTGCCGCCGATCACAGGAAACAATCCTGCAACGGCTTAGGACGAGGTAAGAAAGTAAATTGATGAAAAGGGGAAGAGTCCAGGGCTTTTCTCCTTTTTCTTATTTACCGTTTCTATTTTATGTTTTGGCAGACCTCTAAAAGAAGATTGACTCTCGACCATCCGCTGGTGATGGGAATCTTGAATGTTACGCCCGACAGTTTTTCGGATGGTGGGCGGTACGCGGACGTCGATCTCGCACTCAAGCGGGCTGAGCAAATGATCGCGGAAGGCGCCGATATTCTGGACATCGGCGGTGAATCGACCCGGCCAGGGAGTTCGCGGGTTGACGCCGAGATCGAAATTAATAGGACGTTGCCGGTCGTTGGGGCAATCGTTAAGCGATTTGATACGCCGGTCTCTATCGATACTTCGAAGTCGGTCGTTGCAAGAGCCCTGATCGACCACGGGGCCGAGATCATCAATGATATTTCCGGGCTGCGTTGGGATGCCCGCATCGCTGACGTTGCCGCAAAAAGCGGTGCCGGGCTGGTTCTGATGCATTCTCGCGGAACATTTGAGACTATGCATTCGCCGCCGCCGCTCGAGGACGCGGTCGTCGACGAGGTGCTGAGCGGACTGAAAAGCTCGGTGGAAATCGCTAGAAAATGGGGCGTCGGCGACGAGCAGATCGTTCTCGATATCGGGATTGGCTTTGGCAAGACTCAAGAGCAGAATTTAGAGTTACTTGCGAAACTTGATAAGATTGTAAATGAATTCAAAGTGCATCCGATGCTGGTTGGCGCATCGCGTAAGTCGTTTATCGGAAAGATCCTCGGTGGCTCTACACCAACGGATAGGCTCGGTGGCAGTCTGGCGGCAGCAGTAATTGCGTATCAGCGAGGAGCCAGAATATTTCGGGTTCATGATGTCAAGGAAACTGTTGCTGCAATAAAGTTTGCAGCTCAGTTCGAGAACATTTAGTAGTAACGAACAGGGCTTTGCCAACTTAAAAAACAATCTTTGGGTTGTACCTAAACCCGAGATCGCGGACAGAAATGAAGATTCTCCGACTTTTATTATTATCGACTGCTGTACTTTCCGCTGCAGGATTTACCGAATGCTATAAACCGGTTACGAATTCGGGTCTCCCAAAACATATTAGGACAGTGGCCGTTCCGGCGTTTCAATTCGAGACGAGAGGCCTGCGTTATCGTGTCGAGTCGCGGTTTACCGAGGCTGTCAGCCGCGAGATAATCCGGCGCGGTAACGGCCTCAAGGTGCAAGGTTCGCTAACTGGTGCCGACGCGGTTTTAGAGGGCACGATCCGCGATTTTAGTTTCACGGGCGTGTTGCTCGACAGCCAGGGCCGGGCCCGCGTGTACGAAGTTACGATCGTGACCGCCGTAACGATCCGCGATTTGCGGGAAAACAAGATCCTTTACGACAATCAGAATTTCATATTTCGCGACTCGTTTGAGTTCACCTCCGATCCGCGTTCATTTTTTAATGAGGAAGATCCGGCCGTCGAACGAATGGCACGCGCCTTTGCCGAGGCCGCAGTGTCCGCATTTGTTAACGGAATCGGCGTAAAACTCGAGAAAAAATAGTACCGTTATGGTTCTTTCGCGGGACGACTTAAAAAACAAACTAAAGCGGCGTGAGATTTCACCGGTTTACGTACTGTTTGGAGCGGAGACGCATCTTCGGGATCTTGCGGCGAAAACCATTAACGATCTGGCTTTTGCGGACGGGGAGCTGCGCGAATTTAACGAATCCAGCTTTAGCCTCAATAACGACGATGCTCTAAAACGAGCCCTGGCTGCTGCCGAGCAATTGCCTATGATGGCGGCACGCCGCGTTATTCGTATAACTGACGTTCGAGTGTCGGCCACCGGATTTAGAGATACGATAACCGAAGACCACGAGCCTATCTTATCTGCCTATTTCGCAAACCCAGCCCCCAATTCAGTCGTTATCTTTATCGCCGACGACCTTAACGGTGTCAGGAAAATGGGCAAATTCCTACGCGATAAGACTATTGCGGTCGAATTCGAGCGCCTTGATAATCGGCAATTGGCAGATTGGGCGCGGCGCGGGATCAAGGACTCGGGCGCTGAAATTGACGAGCCGACCCTAGCGTTTTTGCTTGCCCGAACCGGTACCGACGTTCGACGTCTAACCAATGAGATCAACAAACTTGCGGCCGCGGCTTTACCGGCTAAGGTGATTACGTCGGACTTGATCGAGGAACTGGTCCCGAATTCACACGAACTCAGCAATTTTGCCCTGACCGATCACTTAGTTGCAGGTCGCAAGTCGCTGGCTCTCACGACGCTTTCAAAAATCCTGGATGACGGCGCCGAGCCGCTTGCCTTGTTGGGACTTATCTCGTATAACTACCGGCGGCTGTTAATCGCGAAAGAATTGATGTCGCAAGGAGTGGATCGTGGGCAGGTTGCCAGCGTGGTTAAGCTCAGATACAACGATCAGGAGCCGTTTCTCGCCGCCGCCCGCCGTGCAGATACCCACACACTGACACATGCGATACAGCGCCTTGCCAAGGCGGACCTTTCCATTAAAACGTCAAAGGGCGGGAGCGGACCCACGGGCGCTCGGATGCAGATCGAGATGCTTGTTTGTGAGCTGGCTTTAATGTGAGACACTCATTGCGTCGGTCGCTCAGATCGGGGCGAGATTTGATGCCCTGTTGAAAAATCCGTAAAGATTGTTGTAATCACCGATCGCGCGATTAAGGATCAGCGGCAATTGCGGCAGGTCATTCGTATTGACTACCAGGTTGAGATTTCTTAAAAAAGCGTCGTGAGCATTCATCGTCGTCCCGCCGTCCTCAAGTGAAATGAGAAATAGTCGCCGACGTTCGGACGAGTACATTGAGTTGGCTTTTTGCTGTAATACTGCCGCTCCGCCCATTTCGGCGGCAAAATCCGGCGAGAAGATCATTATCTCGGTCTTGCCTTCCCGTAAGCGTTCGTTCGCCTGTGCCGGTGTCTGAGCGACATAAACTTTGTATCCCGATTTTGCCAGCAATCTGGCGGTTTCGTCCGCTTTAGCGCCTAAACACACGAGAACGCGCCTCGGTTTCTCACTATCGTCTTCAACCGTGAGCTCACTGTTTTGCGATTGAAGCGCAGACATCAAAGTCCTAAGAGCACTATTGATCTGAAAGCCCGACTCTTTTTCAGCAAATTCTTTAGAGCTTTCCGTTGTAGGCGCTGCGGGCTGGTTTGCGGCAAGCTGGTCAACGGCCGAGATACCTTTCCCCGACGCGTCTTTTTGGACTCGCAGCAAATTCTGACACCGTGGGCAGCGCACTGAAAAGTCGCCGGCCGGAATCTTTGATTCCTCTAACTGTAGGGAAACAGAGCAATTATCGCATCGTATTATCATATCTTTATTTTTCGTGGCGCTATTCGATCATGTTAAGGACCGAGTCAGGATTTTCCGGCGGCGGCGGTTTCACCATTTGTTTCGGCATCGGCTTTGGCTTTGCGGCGTTCGCATAATCTTCTGTCGACGACAGTCCCTTTAGCTGAAGGAGAAGGTTATTCTGATTCGTCGCAAACGAAAGCCCGTCTTCCATTGTGATCAGATCCTTCTCGATCATATCCCGAATTACCGAGTCGAAATCCTGCATTCCGTCTATCTCGCCATCCCGGATCGCATCGAGCAGTGATTTACCCTCGGTCTCGCCTTTCTCAATATACTCGCGGGTTCGCGGATTCGATTTTAGAATTTCGACGGCTGCAATTCGCCCGCGTCCGTCCGCTGTCGGTATCAGACGCTGAGAGACGATATAGCGGAACGTTTGTGCAAGCCGGGTGCGGATGATCCTCTCTTCGTTCTTTGGATAAAGTCCGACAATGCGATCGATCGTCTTCGAAGCGTCGATCGTGTGTAATGTCGAGAGCACAAGGTGGCCAGTCTCGGCCGCTTCCAATGCGATCTCGGCGGTTTCCAGATCACGCATCTCACCAACCAAGATTACTTTTGGTGCCTGACGAAGCGCAGCACGCAATGCCGAAGCAAAATCTTTTGTATCCGACCCGACCTCACGCTGATTGATTGTCGATTTTTTGTGATTGTGGAGAAATTCGATCGGGTCCTCGATCGTAACGATGTGATAGCTTTTGATCTCGTTGATTCGATCGATAATGGCTGCAAGCGTCGAGGTTTTGCCCGATCCTGTCGGTCCTGTAAGCAAAACTACCCCGTTGCGAATATCCGCAATATCTTTTAGCACAGGCGGAAGCCGTAGAGATTCGAAACTCGGAATCTCGTGCGGGATAACGCGCATTACGATCGAGTACGAATTACGCTGTCTGAATATGTTGACGCGAAAACGGCATTTACCTGGCAAGGCGTAGCTGAGATCGGCCGTCTGGTGTTTGACGAGATGCTCGGCCGCGTCAGGGTTTTCGCGGATCAGCGACATGGCGATCATCTCGGTCTGAAATGCCGATAATCGGCCGAGACCGATCGGCGATGCCGGATAGAGCACACCGTTTATTTCGACCTGCGGTTTTTGCCCGCACGAAAAATTTAGGTCGCTGACATTGTCGGACGTGAGCAGCATCTGCTCAATAATGGGTGCTACATCAAGCAAGCTCATGATTAGGATTTACTCCTGGAGTTGGTTTTACAAGGTAGGGAAAGTCCTGGATGTGTCAAGACGGTAGCGCTCATGCATGAACGCCGTTAGAGACTATTATCGACCATCGTGGGAGAATAATGCAAGCTTATTTTTAACTGAAGTAAACAAAGTTTAGCATTTGGTGATGGACATGCGAATCAGTTCTCGCATTCGAGTCTCGATTTTTGCCGGGTCTGAAACGATACCGCCGATCATCGCGACGGAATCGGCACCAGCGTCAAAAACCGCCTTCAGACTTTCCCGCGTGATGCCGCCGATAGCGACGAGCGATGCATCGCCAATGGATCCCCGCACCTCGTGCAAACCGGTTAAGCCGAGCGGTGCGTGGTGATTCTCCTTAGTGCCGGTATGGAAAATGGGTCCGATCGCTACATAATCAACGGGCAAACTCAATGCGTCCTGAGCCTGTCGAACCGAGTGTGTCGAATACCCGATGATCGCATCGGGGCCCAGAATTTCTCTGGCATTCACGGGAGGTAAGTCGTCCTGGCCGAGATGGACGCCATCGGCGCTGAGGGCGAAAGCTATATCGACACGATCGTTGATAATGATCCTTACGCCGTGCTTTTTTGCTATTTGAATAGCTTCGGCAGCCGATGCGTAAAAGTCTCGTGGGGAGTCGTGCTTTTCCCGGAGTTGTATCAGTTCCGCTCCGACGGCGATCATTCGCTCGACTTGCGCAGCGTGAGAAATGCCTGCAATGCGTGTGTCGGTGATCGGATAGATTCGGGGTAACTTAAAGTTCATGGTTTAAAGTTCGAGCTTCAAAGTCGGATTCGTAAGCTCAACCTTGAACTTCGAACCTTAAACTTTGAACTATCAGTAAAGCGACTTCATCATGAGGTAGCAGTCTTCGCCATTGTTGTAATACTTGCCGATACGCTGAACAACTGTGTAATTTGCTCGCCGGTAAAGATCCTGAGCGGTAACATTGCTTACGCGAACCTCAAGCATAAGCGTTCCGACCTTACGATTTCGAAGGTTGGCCTCTATATGCTCGAGCAGCCTTACGGCAATTTTGCGACGGCGATGTTCGGGCGCGACGCCGATAGTCGTGAGGTGCGCGGCGTTATTTTCATTGACCATCACAAACGCGAACCCGACCATTTCACCGGTTGGCGTCACCGTCTGGTAACTTAAGGTTCGCGACTCGTTCAATAAATATTCGAAAGTGTGTTTTGTGTAATTATCGCCCTTGCGAAAGCAACGAACATTTAATCGCAACACCTCGGGTAAATGATCCGTCGTTAGCGTGCGAATATCGTATACGCAGGGCGGAGCCGGTACGATTACCTCGGGCTCAGCCGGGTAGACCGGAACAAAGAAATTGCGAATTGTTTCGAGGACGGCCATACGATCAAACGATCAGCATACAGTCGCCATAGCTATAAAAGCGATATCCGACGCCAACGGCATGCCTGTAAGCACTCATTATAAGTTCGTGGCCGCCAAAAGTGGAAGTCAAAACAAGCAGCGAGCTCCGCGGCAGATGAAAATTGGTGAGCAGAGCGTCGATCGCCCTGAATTTATAACCCGGCGTTATTGTGAGATCCGCAGAGCCTGATCCTGCGACAAAATCGTCGAATCTCGTAACAGTCGTTTCGAGCGCCCTGGTTGTTGTCGTTCCAACTGCGATAATGCGGCGTCGGTCGGCCCTTGCCCTAGAAAGGATTTCGGCCGTCTCGTCGTTGATCTCATACGATTCAGGCAAAACCCGGTGGTCCGCAATGTCATTTACGCGAACGGGCTCAAAGGTTCCGTATCCCACGTGCAGCGTGATCTCGGCGACCGTAACACCAATGTTCTTAATTGTTTCAAGAACACCGGGAGTAAAATGCAGACCCGCGGTCGGTGCCGCGATAGCCCCGCGATTCTTTGCGTACACGGTTTGGTAAGACTGACGGTCCGCATCGATCGCCGACGCCTGACGCTTAATATATGGCGGGAGCGGTGTCTTGCCGATCTCGTCTACGATCTCGTCGAAACTATCCGTCGTCTCAAACCTTATTTGGACCCGTCCGTCAGACGACTTTTCGACAACCTCAGCGGCCAGTTTACCGCCAAAATCGATCCTCTTCCCAGGCCTCAATCGTTTTGCCGGCCGCGCCAGAGTTTCCCAAACGAAAGACTCAGTTTCGCTGACGAGAAATATCTCAACATTCGCACCGGTCCCGGTCTGGCCCATCAACCTTGCCGGAAAGACCTTTGTATTGTTGAGAACCAGCGAATCTCCTTTTTGCAAAAACTGATGAAGATCCCGGAAATCTCGGTCGCTAAACGAGTTGGACGCACGATCGACGGCAAGCATTCGAGACGATTCACGTTCAGCCAGCGGCTCTTGGGCTATTAGCTCGGGCGGAAGTTCGAATTCAAAATCGGAAACTAACATTACCGGTATCTGGCAGAAGGAAGTTGTTTAACCGATTGTAACAGAATGAAGATTTGAATATAATTGACACAATACAATTGACCGTTAACTGCAGTTTTTAGACATCTTTAGACTCAAAAATTGTATCAGTAGTACCTGGAGTCATCGCAATATCCGTTACAGCCGGAGCGATCATAAGAACTCGATAAAAAAGGAAAGTAAAACTATGAAAAAGAACATTTTTAAAACATTCTTTACAGGAGCGTTCCTAGCTCTGGCGGCAGTTTCGATGCCGACAGCGTTAAATGCCCAAGTCGAACAATTAAGGTATCAAAACCGATATTCAAAATCGCAGATCGGTCAGATTATTTCGAAGCTCGAATCGAGCAGCAACAAGTTCAGGCGAGATTTTGACAGGGAGTTGGACCGAAGCACACTTAATGGCACGAGCACGGAGGATCAGTACAACGGCTACATCAGAGACTACGAAAACTCACTCGACAGTCTGCGAGCGGATTTCAACCGGAACGATTCGTGGTGGATGGTCAGAAATGAGGCGTCGGACGTTGTTAATGCCGCACAACCCGTAAACAACCTGATCAATGGGTTGCCGTTTCGACGAAATATCGAACGACAGTGGAACAACATGCGAAAGGACTTAAATAAGCTCGCTGATGCATTTGATCTGCCGGGCCTGAATGGCGGTGGTTGGAACGGCGGCGGTTGGAATGGACAGGGACAGACAAGCACGCCACCGAGTTGGGCCAATGGCACGTTTTACACTACGTCGACAATTGACGGTGCTCAAGTCGTCCTGACGGTCGCCAACAATGGCCGTGTCACATCGCGAAGCGGCGCAAACACGAGCTACGGAACGTATTATAACGGAACGATCAGCATGGAGGGCGTTAATGTACAGGTCTATCAAATCAATAACGGTATCCGTACGCGTCGAACCGATAATGGTCAGGAAGTGTACTATTCGCGCAACAGTTCGGGCGGCGGTTATGGCGGCGGTGGCAATACGAGTTCACCTCCGAACTGGGCTCGTGGCACTTTTTACACGACTTCGCAGACCGACGGGGCTCAGATCGTATTGGCGATCTCTAACAACGGCCAGGTTACATCCACCAGCGGCGGTAACACGAGCTACGGAACTTATTACAATGGAACGATCAGTATGGAGGGCGTCAACGTCCAGGTCTATCAGGTGAATAACGGTATCCGTACTCGTCGCACCGATAACGGTCAGGAAGTGTACTATTCGCGCAATAATTCAGGCGGAGGTTACGGCGGCGGCAACACAAGCTCGCCTCCTGATTGGGCCCGCGGCACGTTCTACACGATATCGACAATTGACGGGGCTGAGGTTGTGCTAACGATCGCCAGCAACGGCCAAGTCACTTCGCGCAGCGGTGGCAACACTAGCTATGGAACATACTCCAACGGAATGATCAGCATGGAGGGTGTCAACGTAAGAGTTTATAGGACCAACAACGGCATCCGAACCGTCAGGGAAGATAACGGACAAGTTGTGATCTATAACCGGTAACTCGTAAAACGCCGGCGACGAATTATTGGTAAATAGCGTGATTTGCCGGATCATTCGTCCCTGTAGTATTTAGACGAATACGAAACGAAAAAAAAAGCGGCACGGATCAATTTGATCCGTGCCGCTTTGTTTTTTTGGTACCGAGGGTCGGAGTCGAACCGACATGGGCGTTAAGCCCGCTAGATTTTGAGTCTAGTGCGTATACCAGTTTCGCCACCCCGGCACAGAATTAATGATAATAAATCTCTGAGGGCGATAGGTCAAGACGCTGTCGCTCGACCGTCGAAACCAACATTCTCAACGCGACGTCGCACAAGTGCACGTAAATCCGTCTGTAACCACTAGATCGTCGATGTACTGCCCCTCGCGAAAACCGCCGATGTCCGTGCCCACGCGCCAGCGCAATTGAACTTTCTGTCCGGCCGCCGAGGTCGGAAGCCTGACGGCAGTTGTAATAAACTCCGACGTCTGGTTTACGCCGCTGCGGCCCGACCAACCGAGCTGTCCCGCAAGTGGATTTTGGCAGCACGCATCGAGCAAACCATCATAACCGCCGGACTCAAAGCTGCCGCCTGCCGCAAGTATGTCCTGCCAATTTCCGGCTCCGATTCTTATCTCTAACAACGACCCATCGTAAAGCCGATTACGTAGAAATGTCGTTTCGAATTCGTACCAGTTCTGAAAGGTGAGGCGGGCACTCACCGTGGTGATGTTAAACACCGGCGTGATCATCTCATTGACCCCCGAATATTGTATATCCTTGGCAAAAGCTGCTTTCAAACCCGAGGTCGAACGAGCAGCGCTAACTCGCCAATTCCGATCGAATGGCGGTTCGAACTCATTCGAATGTGTCTCGGACCGCATCCACCTAACAGGAAGCTGTCCCTGCGGAATACGGTCAAAATTTTGACGAAACGCGATCTTTGACGTGCCGGTTTGCAACGGTATCGTAATGTTACCCAGATTTTCGGCTCCATCCTGCAAATTGATCGTTAGAATTATTTGATTGCCGCAAATCACGCTCGTTGAAACGTTGAAAGCAAATGGCCGAATAATAGGGTTGCCATTTACCGGCAAAGCCCCATACGTCTGCGGCGGTCCCGGGTTGCTAACGCCGCCGCCCTCGATCAAGGTCGCGACAAGATTTTGCGTTGCCAGCGAGCCTGTGTTTCTGAGTGCTACATCGATTGTTACCGATTCACCAGGGTCGGGAGCGCCGTTAGCGCCGCAGCTTTCAGCTGAAACCTGAGCCGAGACGTTTACCAAAACCGGAACAGGCTGGAGCGAAAAATTCTGCGTGATCGTCTGACCATTGGCCAGATTCACCGACAAACTCTGAGACCGAAACCCGTAGGCCGCCGCCGTCAATGTAAAGTTTCCCGGCAGGACAGCCATATTGCCATAGCCGCCGTTTGCCGCAGTGGTTCGCGAAAACATCGATGCAGTCACTCTCGCATTTGCAACCGGCTGACCGTTTGATGAGTTTGTAACAACTCCAGTGATAATCGCTCGCGGTGCTGCGGTACACTCGGAAAACTTAAATTTTCCGATACGGGTCAACCACGTAAAATCACTAAAATTCTGACTTTCGAGTGTGTAATATTCACCGGTCATCCAGAACGTGCAGTCATCAACCGGATCGACGGACATCCCGCTGTAATCACCCCAGCGCCAGCCGAACGCCTTTTGGACACCTGTTCCCGTGATTAGCGGCGTTTCCTCTCGAAACATCCCCGCGGGTTCTGTTGCCAATTTGCCGGTGTAATAGATCGAAGGTTGTTTTTGGTCGGTGACTAAATTATACCCGACGGCGAGGTTCCCTTGATGATCCTGTGCCGCGCTGCCTATCCAGTGAGACGAAACAGTGTCGCCGATCGTCGCCTGCTCTCTAACGGAAAACGCACCAGCCGAGCGGCGGAGCTCGTATACACGAACGCCGGCTCGATACGGACTGAGTGAGAGGCGCACCGTTTGATTGAGAACGAGGGACTCGCTTGCTCCTAAATTCCGATACGCGGCGCGATAATTTAGCCGATCGCTGTTTGCATCCAACCGCTCACCGGGCGCGGGTTGAGTGATGTCGGCTCTACCATCGGGACTTGTCGGATCAAAGCCGGCAACCACAATAGGGCTTTCCGGCCTCTCTAAGAATGTGGAATTTAAGGGATTTGCAAAGTCGGCGTGAAAATCGAAAAGCCTGATCGCATCCTGAGCATCACCATATTCTGTCGCGGTGTATCCCGCGAAAATATTCGGCGCCCCAGCATTTGGTGGCCGCAGACCGTCGAGGTCGGCCGGAAGCAAATTGCCTAAACGCAAAGTCGTCGAAGACGGCCGGTTAAAATAAATAAAACTCGCGGTCGGGTCGCCCACAAGCATCTTTGCGCGATCGAACGCAAACAAACCGCTTCCAGAGTAGTCGGAGCCTGTAAATTCCTCGCTAGACATGTAATATCCATCGGGCCACACACCAAACTTCGAAAAGTCGTTTATCCGGATGTTGGGCATTACAAACTCGTAAAGAAAATACGAACCGGTCGGATCGCCCGTTTTTGAAATTGCTATCATTTGCCGGAATGGCGGCGCGTTATAACAGTATTGGCTGATCAGCCAACGGTCGGCGAGCGGGTCGTAAAGCACAATAGGTTCGCCGTCATCGCGGGTTGAACATAGCGTTCCGAGCGGTGCGAACAGTTGACTCATTCTAAATGGCGGCGTCAGTGCGTTACCGCTTTTGTCGAAAACACGCACAAGAGCGTTCGCTGCCTGGACGTAATGATCGGGCCCAACATCACCGATCATATCCGGTGGCAGTATAAAGAGACTATATTCGGCAATGTTATCGAAATTAGACAGACCGTCGAATGAAAGCGATGCTGCGGGCATTGGGAGCATTGACGAGCGAGCCAGCGCCGTGTCTGAATCGTGCAGTCCATTCTCTTGCTTTACGCTTGATGCTGCGGGCGGTCCGATCTCTTTAAGCCCCAGTTTTTGGCCGGTAATAACGGATTTCGATCTATCATTTTGCGCGGAAATATCACCAATCTTTTGGGAAGATCCAAAAGCTACCGCCGTTCGTGATATCGGGATCAAATGTTCGGGCGTCGTTCCGCCGACCGATTCGTTGCGTTCCGCAGCTTGCCTTTGAGTTAGAACAAGGCCCAAACAAAGCAAAGCTACAATAAGAAAAAGCCTGTGTTTCATCCCAGATTTCCGGTTGCTTAAACTTCGATCAATATTTCGATCGTAGCGCGACGCTTGGCTTCGTCGAGAAAGCGTTCTATTGCCGCTGCGACCTTTTGACGGGTTAATACCTCGCGTATTTCCGGTCGCTTTTCGTCAAGCACCGGCATTAATATGCCTGGAAATCGCTGCCGAAAATCGGGCGCAAATACCTCTCGATAGTACTTTGTTTCCTCGTCGGCGGTGACAACCACAAAAGCGCCAAAGCGAAAGTCGATGTATTTTTCTATCGCAACGCGCTGGGTGATGAGTCGCTCGAAAGCGGCATCTTTCACCGACTCAAATCCGACTTGTTTAAGCCTGCCCTCAAAGACCGCAGGGGTGGAAAAAAAACCGAGCGTCGCGTTTATCTTATCGTTAATTTCTTTCTCAGTCGGCGCGATTCGCGGTAACCGCTCGGCCTCAAGAGCAAACAGCCTTTGATTTATAAGCAGTTGCAGCGCCTGATTGAGATCGTCGGATCGCGGCGGGTCAAGCGACGTTCCGGGCTGCAGGGCAAGCTGCCAAACGAGGTCTGAATAGGTGATCAACTCGCTCCGTGTTCCGTAGCTGACCACTGCCACCGTTTTGTCGACTATTTCTTGGCCCCTGGTATTCATGGCCGAAAATACGACAAGGGCCACCAATAGGCTGAGCAGAGATCGATTGCACTTGCTAATCAGTCCGTTCATTGTTTCTCCCTCAATTTTTAACCGGATTATAGGCCGTGTCAACCTATTTGTCGTTCCGTTTAATTTGTTGACAAGATGTTTAAAATTGTTTTTAATTAAAAAGGAGGTCTCTAAACTTCCCACGATCTACTAGATCTCCGCGAACATCGTTAATCTGCGCCGACTCATCCGGCTGCGATCAATCTCAATGTTAACTTCTTCGCCGCCGAAAAAAGATGCCGGGCATATTTCAGTCATAGCGCCTGCAGACGACAATTTGGCCGAGCTCAGGTTTATCGCCGAGCTGGGGCGGAACCTGCTCTTTACGGTTCATCCCAAGAAGGTCGCAAGCCGCGTCGCCGAAGCGATACGCAACGGAATAGATGCCCGCGCTTGCGTATTTGTTGCCGAGATTGAAAACATCGGGCTGGTAAGTTGTGGGTATTCGGAAAACGGAGAATTAGAGGACAGTTTCCTTTGCAAAGAAAAGTTTGAAAAGTGGTTGAACTTTATGCCGCCTCAGGTCGGATATTTGGAAAGTGCTACGAACGAATTTATGCTCACCGACACTCACCACGTTTGCGAATACGTTTCACCGCTGCATATAAACGGCGAGATCAAGGGAGCGATCGTTGTCGGGTTTGAGACGGACGGCGAATTTACCGACAAGAAAACACGACTCGTTGACGCGGCGACTCAAATGTCGGCAATGAGCGTAAATCTTTCGGCCCATTACGAAGCCGCACTAAACAACTCGATCCACGAGGCCCGAGCGGAGCATCGTAAGTTTACCGAGGCCGTCCTCGACGCCCTGCCAGTTTCGCTGTACGTTGTTGACCGCGATTATCGCATCGTTACGTGGAACAGGCACCGCGAGGTCGGCGTTCAGGGAATACCGCGTGATACGGCGATCGGGCGAGATGTGTTTGACGTTCTTGCAAAATACCCGAAAGGGCGAATTCGTGCAGAGTTTGAGCGGGCATTTCGAACCGGCGAGATCGAGCGGATCGAGCAGCAAACAGTAGCTGAGGACGGTTCGACCCGACACTGGATGGTCAGCAAGATACCGATGAAGGATGCGGACACTAATGAGGTAACGCATGTAATTACTGTCGGCGAAGACATAACCGTACGGGTCGAGGCAATTCAAGCTATCAACCGCGCAGAAAAGCTTGCTGCGGTCGGACGTCTCGCCGCCGGCGTTGTACACGAAATTAATAACCCGCTTGCGACAATTGCGGCCTGTGCCGAGTCTCTCGAACAGCGAATTGACGAGGGAGCGTTCGAGGCATCTGAGGCGGCTGATGATCTCACGGAATACCTTGGCTTGATCAAAAGCGAAGCGTTTCGGTGCAAGACGATCACGACGGGTCTGCTCGATTTCAGTCGCATCCGGACAGGCGAACGCTCACAGGTCGACGCTGACGAACTTGTGCGATCGGCTGCAAACCTGATCTCGCATCAAAAACGCGGCGAGAGCATTACGCACCAGATAGAGATCGATGACGATTTGCCCCAGATCTCCGCCGACGGTGGCCAGATTCAGCAAGCGGTAATTGCGCTTGCGACGAATGGAATCGACGCTATGCCGGATGGCGGAAAGCTCACGTTCCGGGCATTTTCTAAAGCTAACAGTGTCGTAATCGAAGTCGAAGATACTGGCGCGGGAATACCGGACGAAAACATGTCCAAAATATTCGAGCCATTTTTTACGACAAAGGAAATTGGCAAGGGAACAGGCCTCGGGCTCTCAGTTTGCTACGGCATTATCTCTGATCACAACGGGCGGATAACTGTCCGGTCGACGGTCGGTCGCGGCACCACGTTCAGTATTATTCTTCCGGTGGTTAAAAGCCGCTCCAATTCGAAAATGAAACACTCAAAATAATGGCAAAACTCTTAGTAGTCGACGACGAGAAAAATTTAAGGCTGGTAGTTCAGAAAGAAATGACCCGGCAGGGCCACGATGTCGAATGCGCGGAGGACGGCGAGGCCGCGTGGGCATTGCTCGAGGAACAGGATTTTGACGTCCTGCTGTCCGACATTAATATGCCTAAGTTGGACGGTTTGGGTCTCCTGCGTAGAACGCGCGAAAAGAGCAACAATCCGCCCGAGGTTATTATGCTCACCGGCCAGGCAACAGTCGAGTCGGCTATCGAGGCGATGAAACTCGGTGCCTACGACTATTTGACAAAGCCCTATCGTATCGGCGAACTCTCCGCCCTCGTGACTGCCGCGGCCGAAAAACAACAGCTGAAAGTGGATAATCAGCGGCTTCGGGCCCAGATCGCACGAACGCACGTATCGCTGCCGGATATCGTTGCCGAATCCAAGCAGATGAAAGAAACATTGCGGCTCGTTGACCGCGTTGCGCCGTCGGACACGTCCGTTTTGATCACCGGCGAATCGGGCGTCGGCAAGGAACTGATCGCACAGGCAATACACCGCCTGAGTAATCGAAGCGACAAACCGTTCATAGACCTCAACTGTGCCGCTCTCCAGGACACGCTGCTCGAAAGCGAGCTGTTTGGGCACGAGGCGGGAGCGTTCTCAGGTGCTCGCGCGAGAAAACTTGGCCTTTTTGAGATTGCGGACGGCGGTACGCTGTTTCTCGATGAAATAATGGAAATGCCTATGCAGCTTCAGTCAAAGCTGCTCCGGGCGCTCGAAACCCGCTCGTTTTTCCGCGTCGGCGGAGTGAAAAAGGTCGAGATCGACGTTCGTCTAATAGCCGCGACCAATCGCGATACGGAACAGGCAATTGCTGAGGGCATCTTCCGCGCCGATCTGATGTATCGGATAAACAGTTTCGAGGTGAATATTGGGCCGCTGCGCGAACGCCGCGAGGATATCGAGCCGCTGGCAAGGCACCTATTGCAGAAACTCGCCGGAGCTGCGGCTCCCGAAATGTCACCCGCGGTGATCGAGGCGCTTTGTGCGTTCGATTGGTCCGGTAACGTTCGCCAGCTTCGCAACTGTCTGGAACGTGCGGTACTTCTCTGTGACAACAATACGATAACGCCGCGTGAGCTGCCGCCCGAGATTGCATTTCGCACCGATAAGCCGAACGTTTCCGTTAGCTACGGCGCTCCGCAGGCTGGCAGCGTGAGCTCATTTCAGAACGCGACACCGACGAGTCTTCGCGACGTCGAACGCCAGCAGATCATCGGCGCACTTGAGAAAACCGGTTGGCACCGCGGCAAGACCGCCGAGCTGTTGGGCATCTCGCCATCAACGCTCTACCGCCGCCTGCGTGAATATAATCTCGACGTTTAGAAGCACAATTCTATCGATCCAAATAAAATAAATATCGCTGTTCCGACATCGGAGTAAGTTTTTCTTCAAACGAGATATTTTGTTTTTGCAATTCAGCGCGAAGGTTCGGGCCCCCAAATAGCAGAAGCCGCCGCTGTTTTCTCCACTTGAGCAAACGCGGCACCTGCTCGGTAAATTTATCGAGAGCACGGCAGGTGACCGCCTCGGAATTTGCGGGATCGACTTCTTGAAACTGCTTGTTAACGATTTGCGCCCTCAATGAGATACCGAGTTCGCCGACAGCATGATCGAGAAATTTTGCCTTCTTTTCTTTCGACTCGATCAGAACCGCGCGCAGATCATCGCGAACGAGCAAACACGGGATGGACGGCAGGCCTGCGCCGGCGCCTACGTCAGCAAATTTTGCGCCTTTGGGAAGATATTTGAGCAAGGTCAGAGATTCCAAAATGTGACGGATCGCGAATTCTTCAGGCGAACATGGCCCGACGAGATGCAAAAGCGGGTTATGCGCTTGTATCAGGTCGTAATAATCGGCAATACGCTCGACGGCTGTGTCCTGTAGATCAAGACCGAAGTTGGCTTGGTGGGTATTTATGGCTTTGACGAACTCGTTACGCACTGTTGAAGTTTCAAGCAAAGCCACCAAGAACGCAAAGTCAGAACCGCCTGCGTTAGTGGGCGGCTAGTATATCGAATATGTTAAGAAACCGGCCCTCTACCTACGCAGAGGGTTCTGACAAGGTTGGTGCGGACGAATGGAATCGAACCATCACGGCCTCACGGCCACGGGCTTCTGAGACCCGCGCGTCTACCAGTTCCGCCACGTCCGCACACGGCGAACATCGATGATACGAATTCACCTTCGAAAACTCAAGAAAGCCCAACGGATTTGGTATATTTGACGGAGTGCAAAGCGATCTTGAAGCAAATTTGGCCGAGGTCCGGCGTCGAATCGCAAACGCGGCTCTGCGTACGGGACGAAACGTTGATGAGATCAAGCTGGTCGCCGTCAGTAAAACGCATCCAGCCGAGACTTTGCGAAATGCGATCGCGGCGGGCATTAATGTCTTTGGTGAAAATAAAGTGCAAGAGGCTGTGAGTAAGATCGTCGAGATCGGCCGCGACACAGCAGAGTGGCACCTAATCGGCCATCTGCAATCAAATAAGGCCCGCAAGGCCGTTCAACTTTTTGACGTGACCGAATCTATCGATTCGGTCGAACTCGCAGAGCGGCTTGAGCGTATTTGTGAAGAGGAAAGCCGCGAGGAGTTATCGGTTTTTGTGCAGGTCGATCTCGTCGGTGAGGCCACTAAATCTGGCATCCCCGAAAGCGAACTGCCATCACTCTTAGCGTATTTGAAAACCTGTAAACATTTGCATCTCAAAGGCCTGATGCTTTTGCCACCATTTTTCGATGACCCCGAGGCTACGCGGCCATATTTTAGGCGGATGCGAGCGATACGCGACGAGATACTTCCCGGTGGCGAACTTTCGATGGGAATGAGCCACGATTTTGAGATCGCCATCGAGGAAGGTGCGACGGTCGTCCGGGTGGGAACGGCGATCTTTGGAAAAAGAGTAGTTAACCACAGATGAACACAGACTTACACAGATTGCTTCGACTTTTCTCTTTTAAATTATCCGTGTTTATCTGCGTGCATCTGTGGTAAAAATCTTATGCTTTCAGCTTTAGTTTATCCGGTATTTAGTATTATCGTCTGGAGCCTTTTTGGCATCTTTCTGGGCGTGTTACTGCTACGTTTGGTGTTTAACTACGCTGACCCAAATCCTTTCGGTAGAGTCGGCAGATTTGGTTTCAAGGTACGAAAGCTCACCGAAAAATGGGTGTACCCGGCAGCGAGATTTTTTGCGATGTATCGCATAGATACTCGGCTTGCGCCACTGCTGACTATGTTTATCGGTCTCGTTTTCACCTATTTTTTTACAAAGATCGTAGGTAATACATTTTTTGTGATCGACGGGTTGGCAGCGGGTGTTATGACGGGCAGCCCCATGATCGTTATCGGTTTTGTGCTCTACGGTTTGCTCAGTTTGCTTATTCTTTTTATCTTTATCCGATTCCTTGCATCTTGGTTTGTGTTTACCCGTAAGACATTTCTCAGCCTTGTCGTGAGGGTCACAGACCCGATCCTACTTCCTGTCCAACGGCTAATTCCCCCGATTGGTATGTTTGATGTCTCGGCCATGATCGTGCTCCTTCTAATTAGTTTTTTGCAGGCGATCGTGCTGAACGTTTTTGTAAAAAATTGATAGATATTACCGACAGCGATGGCTCGATTTTATTTGCGGCTCGGGTTGTGCCGCGAGCGTCGAAAAGCGAGATCGTCGGCGAGCACGACGGCGCCCTCAAGGTGCGGATCGCATCGCCTCCCGTCGATGGAGCTGCGAACACCGAGCTGATCAAGCTGCTTGCAAGGCGATTTGACGTGTCAAAAAGCGATATCGAGATTGTCAGCGGCGAAACTTCGAAAAATAAAAGAATAAAGATCGCAAACCTGTCAATATTGAAGTTTGAGGAGTCCTTAAAATGAAAAATCAAATTTCCTTTATGTCCGGCCTTTTCAATACTGAGGCTCTTGTGCCGCCAGTCGCTAACGACCGGCATTTTGGCGAGGACCTCGCTAAATGGTTGCAATTGAAGTCGAAAGGTAGCGATTTTGTGTTTGGGACGCCCGTTCCCAGTGCAGACGGCTGGTCCGAAACTGTCGCCGCAAATGGAGAAAGATTTGTCCTCGGATTTGGCCTCGTCGAGGCATCCGTCGGCGAAGATTACGCCGAATGGGTCATCAAGGTAGGTAAGCTGCGGACATGGAAATATTTTGGTTCGAGAGATTCCGCGTCGCGTTCGAGATTGTGCGATCTGATTCACAACATTCTCCGCGACGAACGTCAGATCAGAGAGGTGCAATGGAGCTAACGGCGGGAGCGTTTTGCGCGACGAAAATTCGCGTGATATATTCGTTTATTCTAATTTAGTTCAACAAAATAAGGGTTTCTACAAAATGTCAGGACACTCAAAGTGGCATACAATTAAGCACAAAAAAGGTGCGACGGACGCAAAACGCGGCAAGATCTTCACAAAGCTGATCAAGGAGATCACGGTTGCGGCGCGGACCGGCGGCGGCGATCCGGACGCGAATGCACGTCTGCGTAAAGGCATCTTGGACGCGAAAGCCGCGAATATGCCGAACGACACGATCGACCGCGCCGTCAAACGCGGCAGCGGCGACCTCGACGGCGTCAACTACGACGAGATAACCTACGAGGGTTACGGGATCGGCGGCGTTGCCGTCCTGGTTGAGACAATGACCGACAATCGCAACCGCACCGTAGCGGAACTGCGGCACATTTTTTCAAAAAACGGCGGCAATCTTGGCGAAGCGGGTTCCGTCGGCTGGATGTTCGATAAAAAGGGCTATGTCGTCGTCGATAAAGCCGCTAAATCGGAGGACGAGCTTTTTGAGATCGCGATCGAGGCGGGCGCAGACGACATGCAGGACGAGGGCGACGTCTATGAGATCTTTACCACGCCGGAAAATTTCCACGCCGTCCACGACGCGATAAAGGCCGCCGGTATCGAACCCCAGGCCGCCGAGATCTCGATGATCCCGCAAAATTACATTAAGCTCGAAGGCGGCGATGCCCGGTCGATGCTAAAACTTTACGAAGCAATCGACGACAACGACGACGTGCAAAAGGTCTACGCTAATTTTGATATCGACGAGAGCGAGTTGGAGTAGACAAACGATTTTGCTCAAATGGAAAAAAAGCTTGACGTACCCGGTGGTGGATGTGCGATACTGTCGCCACTGGGGGTGATATTATGATAAATAATAAAACTGGAGACAGGCCAATTTAACCGGATCAACATTGATCCAAACGACAGCGTTCTCAATCGAGGACGCTGTTTTTTTACGCCTTGATCTCTTGGCCGAACGTTATACGATGTCCGTCAGGCGTTCGGATGCCAAATTCGCGTAAGCCCCAGGGTTTGTCAGCCACGTGCTGAGTAAATTCCGCTCCGTTTGCCAGAAATTCCAAAAAGACCTCGTCGACGTTGTCGACCAGCACATGCGCAAAATACGAATGGTCGCCCGTTTCTTCGGCTAAAAGGGCGTCCTTGCATTCGCCAAGCATCAGCTTGAAAATGCCGAACGAGAGAAACTCCCAGCCGGGAGCCGAAAAATCGTGCTCGAAACCGAGTTTGTCGATGTAATACGCAGTCTCGATCGCGAGGTCTTTGACTGCAAGGACGTGTCGTGTGTGGATCACATTTCGTTCGTTCATGTTTTTATAGTGGTCTCCGGTAAATAGTCGCCGACAAATTTTCGCTCCATGCCGTTGCCCCAGCCGCAGCCGTGGTCTGAGGTGATCTGAGCGGCACCGGCATCGCTGACATTATGCGGCGCAAATGCGAGTAGCTTTAGTATCGAGCCTGGCCGCAGATGTTCACTTGCCCACGAAATCGGTGAATTGCCGTGAGCATCACGAGCCTCTTTGTCGGCGCCATGATCGAGCAGATACTGGATCATCGCTTCGTCGCCGTAGGCAGCGGCACGATGGAGCGGTGTCTCGCCTTTTGTTCGAACATCGCGCATAAACGCTCCGGTTTGTTTCCCTGGAATCGTCTTCGCGTTTACATCCGCACCGTTGTCGACGAGCAGTTTAATAACGTACAAGAAGTACGGACGCCCGGCTTTGCTGAGCGCATTGTGTAGCGGCGTCTCGCCGGTTTCGGGATTTGCATAATTCACATCTGCGCCCTGCGAGATCAGAAAATCAACAACCTTCCAATGACCAAAAAATGCGGCGTGGCCGAGTTCAGTGTTGAGATCGATGCTCGCGAGTTCGCCGCCCGCATTGAGCACCGCTTTGAGCGCAGTCGTGTCGTTGTAGTAAACAAACCACTGAAGCGGCTTGACGTCGCCTTCGCGCAAAACCGTCTGCCAATCGGGTAGCTTCGAAAGCTCGAAGACCAGATCGGTGCGCCCGCGAGCGATGCGGTCGAGAATCGTTTCCTTATTCATTATTTAGCCAAATATTATCACGAGATGCTGTGCTCAAGCGGTTCTTATTCGTGTCCTTTCGTGTTGATTTGTGGCTAATTCCTTCCAAATCTCACCGCCGCCCGCGACTTTGCACGAGCCGCTTCTGTCTCGCGGTCACGCGGCGGCGCGTTTGTTTGTAAAGAATTCAACATCTCCTGCGCCGTGGCCGAAACGCGCTCGACCGCGAGATTGAAAGCTTCCTCGTTCGACTTCGACGGCTTGTTAAAACCCGACAGCTTTCGCACAAACTGCAACGCCGACGCATTCACCTCATCGGTCGTCGCCGGAGGCTCAAAATTAAATAGCGTTTTTATATTTCTGCACATAACACAATCATAATGCAGAAGCCCGCACGTGAGTAAGGGCGTAACATGCAACTCGCGCAGAATTCAACCGCTCTAACCCAATACCCGATCAACCCATTCCCTAACCACGCGAACCATCTCGGCGAATACGTCTTCATCCGAAGTGCGAGTCTTTTTGAGGATCTTGTAACTGTGATCTGCGGTGTCGATTGTGTGAAGCGTTGCGCGCTTTTCCAGCTTTTTGATCACCGGGCGAAACAACGTCAGATCGTTTAGCGCGTCTCGCGTGCCGCTCAGAAAAAGCATCGGAATTTTTATGGCGCCCAGATGTTCTGCACGCGAATCGTCGGGACGATTCGGCGCGTGGAGCGGAAACGAAAAGAGCACTAGCCCTTTCACACCGTCGAGCGGCTCCTCGCTCTGCGCGGTTGTCGTCATCCGCCCGCCAAACGAGTGCCCGCCGGCGAGCAGCGCGAGCGTCGGCTCGAGTTTTTTTGCCTCTCGGACGGCAGAGCGCACCGTCGCCGTCGCCACCTTAGGAGAATCGACACCGGCTCGGCCGTTTTCTTTGAAAGGAAAGTTATAGCGAAACGTGGCGATCTGTTGCTCGGCAAGAGCCTCAGCAATTTTGTGCATCGACGCGGAACGCATATCTGCTCCGGCTCCGTGACCAAGAACAAGCAAATGTGTCGCACCGACCGGCCGCATTAAGAGCGCGGAGACTTCGCCTTTTTCGGGCGTAGCGGTGAACCGAAGTTCCATAGCGAGGATCACGGTAGTATCTAGCTCTCGGCCCGTGTGCGGTCACCGTCATAATCGATCAAAACATTTCCGACGACCTTGATCTGCCCTCTTCTGTCAATGGCCATTTCTCGACCCAGAACTGTTAAAGTGTCTCTCGTAATCTTCACGCGTTCAAACCCTGTGCTCCGATATGTTTGAACTTTGTGCAAAATCTTCTTGTTTTTGAATTCGACTAAATAACGATTTCCGTCTTTCGAGACGATCAGCCTGAATTTAGATGAGGGCCAGTAGGAGTATTCGTCGACGACGCCCTTTCGCGTCGCCACTAGTGCTTGGGTCTTAATCCAAAGTGATGGGTAGAGGTTTACCGTCACGGTCTTTGTACGAGAAACGACTATCGGCGCTCGCTTAAGCGGATAAAGGAAGTTACCAGAGGTCGATATCTGACAGCTGCCCGGCGCAAGACTAAAGGAATAAACTCCCGCATTGTTCGATTTTGAAGACTCGACTGTTTCACCGCATATCGCCAAAACTTTTACGCCTGGCATCACTGCGTCGCCGCTGGGATCATAGACCGTGCCGGTTACAGTTCCGTTGCCAGCCTGACCATGAGCGTTGATCACAAACGCTAAAAGGATTGTGATGAATAAGCATCGAAGGGAATACGCCTGAAAAAACACTGGTGGTTCCTTATACGAATTAACTCGAAAAATTCTTCTTCAACCGCTGCCACACCTCAAAGTACTCGTTCTGTAACTGCGGGCATTCCATCGCGAAGCGTGTCGGCCGGATGATGTAACGCGATTCGAACATAAAGGCCATCGTGCCTTCGAGTTTTTGCGGCTTGAGATCGGCATTCGAGGCTTTTTCAAAGGCGTCGAGGTCGGGGCCGTGGGCGGACATTTGGTTGTGAAGCGAGCCGCCGCCGGGTACAAAGCCCTCTTCCTTAGCGTCGTAAGCGCCGTAGATGAGGCCCATGTATTCGCTCATCGTGTTGCGGTGATACCACGGCGGGCGGAACGTGTCTTCGCCGACGAGCCAGCGGTCGGGGAATATCACAAAGTCGCAATTTGCCACGCCCGCTTCGCCTGATGGCGACGTCAAAACAGTAAAGATCGAAGGATCGGGATGATCGAATGAGATCGAGCCGATCGTGTTAAATCTCCTCAGATCGTATCTGTAAGGCGCGTAGTTGCCGTGCCATGCGACAACGTCGAGCGGTGAATGATCGATCTCGCACGACCACAAATTTCCGCCAAATTTTGCAACGATCTCGCATGGTGTGTCGCGGTCCTCGTACCAGGCAACGGGCGTTTCAAAATCACGCGGGTTCGCCAGGCCGTTTGCACCGATCGGTCCGAGATCGGGCAACTTGAAGTGTGCGCCGTAATTCTCGCAGATGTAACCGCGAAGCTCTTTGTCGTCCGCGTGAGGCTCGACCTTAAATCGAACACCTCGCGGAATGACGACGACCTCGCCCGGCCCGGCTTGCAGACAACCAAGCTCGGTCAAAAACCCGAGCCGTCCCATTTCGGGTACGATCAGCATTTCGCCGTCGGCGTTGTAAAAATACCTGTCGCCCATGCCCCGATTTAGCGTGTAAATGTGAATGCCGATGCCTACCTGCGACATCACGTCACCGTTCAAAGCAATCGTTGTCATTCCATCGACAAAGTCTGTCGGTTCAGTCGGAACCGGCAACGGATCCCAACGAAGCTGGTTTGGCGTCACATCGATGTCGTCAGGTCTGCTCAACCAAAAACCATTGTCGCGTCTCTCAAACGGCTTGTGCATTACCGACGGCCGGATGCGGTACGTCCACGTACGCTTGTTACCCGAACGAGGCACCGTGAACGCCGTGCCCGACAACTGCTCGGTATAAAGCCCAAGCGGCGCTACCTGCGGCGAATTGCGCCCAACCGGCAAAGCACCTTCGACGGCCTCAGTCGCAAACTCGTTTCCAAAACCTGTTTGGTATTTCAAATCCATAAGAAAATTAGCCACGAACAAACACGAAAAGACACGAAACAAATCGTCTCACATTACGAGCCGTTCATGTTCAAGCGAATCGTTTCCAAAATTGAGAAGAATCGCAAGCTTCAAACCCGTCGCTTTAAGATAATTCAAAACTTGGGCTTTGTGAATCGGGATGATCTTGTCTGCGGCCTTTAACTCAATAATGATCGAATCCTCAACCAAAATATCGGCAATATAGTCGCCAACAATTTGCCCGTGAAATGTTACCTTTATTGGAACTTGCTGTTCAGCGCGAATACCATTCTCATGGAACAGTACCAGCAAAGCATTTTCATAAACCTTTTCGAGAAAACCGAAACCAAGTTCTTTCCTAACTTGTATCGCTAAGCCCACGATTTTATACGAAAGATCTCTATAAACAATTTTATCTTCCATGTTTTTTGTTCGTGTTCTTTCGTGTTTGTTCGTGGCTAATTTCTTAAAGATTTCCGCGGCGGCGTTGTTCCTCTTCGATCGATACAAACAAAGCCTTGAAATTGCCCTTGCCAAAGCCTTTGCAGCCTTTGCGTTGGAGAATTTCGTAGAACACAGTCGGGCGATCCTCGACCGGTTTTGTAAAGATCTGCAGCAGGTAGCCTTCGTCGTCGCGATCGACTAGGATGCCGAGGTTCTTTAACGATTCAAGGTCTTCGTCGATCGGACCAACGCGGTCCAAGAGATCGTCGTAGTATGTGTCGGGGATCGTCAGAAATTCAACGCCGTTTTCCATCAATTGAGCAACCGTACTTCGTATGTCGCGGCAGAGCAAAGCGATGTGCTGAGCACCGGCCGAGCGGTAAAAATCAATGTATTCCTGTATCTGCGATTTACCGCCTTTGCCGGTCGCGGGTTCGTTGATCGGAAACTTGATATTGTGCTGGCCGTCCGACATAACGATCGACATCAGCGCGGAATATTCGGTCGAGATGTCCTTGTCGTCAAACGTGATGTAGCGGAAAAATCCGAGCACGTCGCGGTAAAAATCGCACCAATGCGTCATCTTGCCAAGCTCGACATTGCCGACAATGTGATCGACCATCATAATTCCCGTCGGTTCGCCTTCGACTTCTTGAGAGACAAAGCCCGGTAAAAATGGTCCGTGATAATCGTATGTTGAATGTCCGATAGCGGAGCCCTTACTTACGTGCGGGCTACTGACACGCGGGCTACCGACACCATACGAGATGAACGAGTGGATCGTATCGCCGTAGGTCGCGATCGCCGAATGACGAACCGATCCGTGCTCGTCCGCGAGGTCGTGCGGCTCGGTAACGGGCGTTGCCCCGCGTCTTACCGCTTCGTTAAACGCGTGATCGGCGTCCTCAACATAAAACGCAATGTCGCGAACGCCATCGCCATGCTGCTTGATGTGCTCAGCCGCGGGATGCTCCGGATTGAGCGGAGTCGTCAGCACGAAATTGATATTCGTCTGCCGCATCAAATACGAGGTCGTCTCACGATTGCCCGTCTCAAGCCCCGAATAGCCGGCCCGCGAAAATCCAAACGCCTTTCGATAATAAAACTCCGCCTGCTTAGCATTGCCGACGTAAAATTCAACGTGATGTATCTTTTTTAGCCCTAATGGATTTTGTGTTATCATGATCTTATAAAACTATTCAGGGTGCCGTGCCGCATGCCATTTCTTCCATTTTGCTGGAACCGGTCGCCCTCCTTTAGCTTCCCGGACTGTTAGCATTTCATAATATTGCTCCTGCAAATTGAAAAGCTGGACAATCTTGGCCTCGGGTGAAAGGGATCTGAGATAAGAGCGCGATATGTTTTTGCGTTTGGTTAGTTCTGCAATTTGGCTTTCGCTACTCATTTGTGAACCTCCATTTCTCGGTTTCCCATTTTACCAGTAAATCGTGCCTCTCCAGAATCTTTGTAAGCCTCTCGTTATCTAGAATGTTCGCGTCCACAAACATCGCAATTTTCTGGTAATCCTTCGCTCGTCCGGCGAAAAGCCACATTGCAACGAGATGCTCTTTGTCGATCACAAAAGCATCCCGGCTGTCGATAGATAAAGACAGCGCATTTTCAATCGCCTCAGCCCACAGCTTGCTATGACTCGCTTCGACAAACTGGACCAGCCAGCCGTGAATATTTATAAATTCATGATCGAAAGAAAACCCGTGACCTTTGGCAAATTCATAGATCGGATCCAGCGAAAGAACCCGAGATGACTGCTTCTCCTTGAAGAAAAAGAAAATATCCAGATCAATCGTCGAAATCGGTTCGTTGTGCAGAATGGCCGCAAATGCACCACCGATAGCATACTTATCGACGATTCCTGCCTGTCTCATTTCATCTAAGACGGACAGAACTTCGCCTATTCTTGTTGAGGAAATGTGATTTTTCATCGTAAGTCTTGAAGAACCCAGGTGCTTGCGCTCACATTTACTCGCAGATTGTATCCGCCGGCGATCAAAACTCGGCCGTCGCGCAACAACGTCGCCGTGGCAAACAACTTAATGTCGTCCATATTGCCTTTCACCGGCGAAAATGTGTTGCTAACAGGGTCAAACACTTCGGCATTGTTTGCCCCGCCGCCGATCAACACTTTGCCATTCGGAAGCCGAACAGAAGTCCCCTGTAATTTGTACCTTGCTTGGATCATGTCGTTGATCGCCGAAAATTTGCCCGATCTTGGATCATAGACCTCAGCGCTCTTGTACGTGTCTCGGGCATCAAGTTCATTAGAGCCGCCGACGATCAAAATACGTCCGTCGCTCAAAGCGATGGCGTCGTGTTTATGCCGTCTGATCGTCATCTCGCCGGCGCTGCTGAATTTTCCTGTCGCCGGATCGTAGATCTCAGTCTGTGCAAAGACACGCATCGCGCTTCTGCGCCCGCTGTGTCCGCCTGCGACCAGGACTTTTCCGTCCGGTAGAAGTGCCGCGGTATGAGACTCGCGGCTGATCGTCATATCTCCAGTCCTCGAAAACAAATTAGTCTGCGGATCGAATATCTCAGCGCTTGCGAGGAACGTCCACCCGGTTCCAACTCCGCCTGCAATCAGCACCTTGCCATTGTTCAGCAAGATAGCGACATGGTTGCTGCGAGGCTCGATCATTTTTCCAACCTGCATGAACTTATTGGTGGTCGGATCAAAAACCTCAGCGTTATTTAGATAGTTACCGTCAAAACCTCCTGCGATCAGTACCCTTCCGTTTGGCAACAAAGTAGCCGTATGACTCGAACGCCGTTGGTTCATATTCATGGCTGGCGAAAATTTGCCTGACCCGGCGTCGAACAGCTCGGCTCCATTAAGAGTTGTGCCTTCAACAACAAACCCACCGGTGATAAGGACCCGGCCGTCGTTGAGCAGAGTTGCCGTATGCGATGCACGAGCAGCTTCCATGTTTTGGGACTTCGTCAACTGATCGTCGGTACTTGCCGCCCAATTACTTGAAACGGTCGATTGGGCGCACGCGGATAATGAACAATAGACCGTGAGTAAATTTAGAACGATCGACGTTCTGTAGAACTTGGAAAACAAAGCGAAATTACGATACATCTGATCTCAAAAGCTCTCAATATACTTCCTTGTCACTTCTTTCAGTTCCGCATATGACGGGATCACGTACAGCACCTTTTGCATATCGCTGTAGGTGTATTCGTGTTTGATGACCTGTTCGAGGTCGAATGGACGGCGTTCGACCTGGTCTGAAAATGCGTGTTCGAGCTCGCCAAAACTTGATAACAAACCCGCGCCGTATGCCTTGATGTCGCCTTCGTGTTCGACCAGGCCGAACTCGACGGTGAACCAGTAGAGGCGGCCGAGCTGTTCGAGCTGCTCGTCGGTGGCGATGCGTGCGCCGAGGCCGATGAACTGCGAATAGTCGGCAAAATTCGGGTTTGTAAACATCGGGATGTGGCCGATGGCTTCGTGGACGATGTCGGGTTCGGGCGTGTACGCCGGGTGCGAATGGTGGCGGATGTATTGCGTGCAGAGCATCACGCGGTACGAAAGCCACGAGAGAAAGCCGCGTGTCTCGACCAGACCCTCGATCGGTGCGAGCCGGAATCCGGTCAGCTCTTTGAGACGGCGATTCATCTCCGATAGCTGCGGTATCTGGTCCGTGCGGATGCCGAGATCTTTCTTTGCACGCAGGTAGAAGGGCGATGCGTATTTCTGCTGTAGTTCCTCTAATTCCTCGGCGACGTAACGCCAGACGCGTTGCTCGCGGGCGTTGTAATCGACGTCGGTGATGATGCCTGTTTCGCGAAAGCTCTTTGCACATTGCGCAATATAGTCGCGGCGGGCACGGTATCCGGCGTCGTTTGCTCCAGGATGATCGAGGTGAAGTTCGTTAATGTTTTCGAACTTCAGATCTTTGAACTCGGGCAGGTCTTCGTCCGCGACGCGAAAATTCTCGATCGCAAAATCGGCCTCGGTTGCAGCGGTTAAAACGGTGTCGGACGGCATCTGTTTGGCGGCTCCTTTCATATATTCGATGCGGGCGAAAATTGTTTGGTTACCTTAGCAAAACCAATTCTACCGCAAACGCTTATGCTTTGGAATGAGCGACTGCCCTAGCTATTCCACGCGATCTGACCTCGCAAACGGAGGACTGACCGCTCCTTTCCCAACGTCTCAAAAACCGAAAGCATTGACGGGCCGACGGCGACGCCTGTGAGCAGTGTGCGGGCGCCATTCATAATGACACCGAGTTTTGTACCTTTTTCTTCGGTGAAGGCTTTAACGACGATCTCGATCTCGGGTTCGCTGAACGAATCCATCACTTCAAACCTCTCGGCTAATTCCGGCAGCCATGGGCGGAGCTCTGGAAATTTCGAGAGGTTTTTCTCGATCGCCGCCGCGTCGAAATCATAGTCTTCGCTAAAATAAGCACGACCTTGATTCGAGAAGTCCTTGAGCGTAAAGAACCGCTGACGGATAAGGTCGATGGTGTTCTCGAACCACGCTTTTTCGTCATCCTCATATTCATCGCGCCAGAGTTTCGCGGCTTTCAGCTCCGCTCTTACGAACGGCAGCAGTTGATCGAGCGGCATCGTGCGGATGTATTCGGCATTCATCCATTGGGCCTTGTCGTCGGTCCAATGGCGTGGGTCGTTTTCATGAAAATTGAATACGGCGTTAGAGCGGTGAATACCGTCAAGCGAAAACTTCGAGACAAGTTCCTCGAGTGAATAGATCTCCTGCTCCTCGCCCGCTGACCAGCCGAGCAATGCGAGAAAATTGCGGAACGCCGCCGCCAGAAATCCCGCATCACGATATGTCGTCATCGAGACGACCTCGCCGTGTTTGCGTTTTGATAGCTTGCCTTTATTTGGCGCCATGATGAGCGGCAGATGGGCAAAGGTCGGCGGCGTTACGCCGAGAGCTTCGTAGATCAGGATTTGTTTATGGGCGTTTGTCAGATGATCCTGGCCGCGGATGACATGCGTGATCTGCATCTCGATGTCGTCGCAAACCACCGCGAGATTATAGAGCGGATGTCCGTCGGAACGCAGCAGAACCAAGTCCTCGGTGTCGTCGTAATCACGCTCCTGAATGCCGTAAACCGCATCGTCAAAAGCGGTTCGGCCCTCCATTGGAACTTTCAGACGGATCGCGAAAGGTTCGCCCGCCACGGCCCGAGCATCGCTTTCCGCTCCAGAGAGGTCGCGATACGGATTGTCGCGCATGGTTTTGACACCTTGAGCCGCGCGTGCGCGGTCGGCAATGCCTTCTTTGACGTCGCCGGTTGCTTCGACTTTCGGCGTAAAATCTCGATAGGCTTTGCCATCGGCGAGCAACTTTCTCGCTGTTTCGCGGTGTTTGTCGGCTTTGTCCGACTGGAAAACGATGTCTTCGTCGTGGTCGAGTTCGAGCCAAGCAAGGCCGTCGAGGATCGAGCGGGTCGATTCCTCGGTCGAGCGGGCGAGGTCGGTGTCCTCGATGCGGAGCAGGAATTTGCCGCCGGTGTTACGGGCGTAAAGATAGTTAAATAGAGCGGTTCTTGCAGAACCAATATGTAGATAGCCGGTCGGGCTAGGTGCGAATCTTACTCTGACAGTCATTAAGAGAGATTTTCGCCCGAAAGCCATTGGAACGCAAAGTGATGCAGTAAAACACGAAAAGCTATCAAATAATTTTTGATAGCTTTTCCTGCGAATTAGTGGCGGAGACGACAGGATTCGAACCTGTGGTAGTCTTTTGAACTACAACGATTTAGCAAACCGCCGCTTTCAGCCGCTCAGCCACGTCTCCGCATCTGTCAAAAAGACAGAACTCAATTCTAGCGGAAGGGCAAACTTTGTCAAGTTAGTTGCATCCCAGTAGGCAAGAAGTAACCCGCGTTTGAGCTTGACAGGCTTGATTTTTGCGAACAAAATACGAAAGTTACGGGTATTGTCGTTTTCGATGGGTTTTACGAACAACGCAAAACAACGAATTCAACCACTGCTGATGCTATTCTTAGCGATTTCGGCATTATTTGCTGCAGCGCCCTCGATCCGGGGCGAAATCGTTATCGAGAAGCAAACAAATCTTGGCATTATAAAAGGTATTGTGCGTGATGAGGCCGGCGGCCCGATCGCCGATGCGTCGGTTGCGATCTTTCGTGCCGGCACATCAAAGTTGCTGAAACAGGTGGCGTCAGCACGGGACGGCAGTTTTCTGGCAAAGATCTTACCTGGCACATACACGGTTTTGGCGGTAGCGGAGGGCTTCAATCCGGTAACTCTCTTTGGCGTCGAAGTGGGCCGTTCAGCGGAATTAACTTACGGTTTCAAACTCGAGCGGGCAGGCAGCGGGAACACACTTCCTGAAAAACGACTTGATCGCAACAGTTCAAGGTGGCGCATTCGCGCGGCGCAAGCCCAGCGTTCGATATATCAGAATCGAGAGGGCGATGCCCCGGTTGTCGAAGACAGTGCGGCATCGAAAAATACAGAGGCTGCGGACGAGCGAAGCACAAACCGTAAAGGCCAGACGGTCGTCGAGACCTATTTTGCCGGCTCGGATAGCGGCAACTATGCAGGCGTTAATGTTGCGACCTTACTTCCTGTTAACGAAGATGCGGACGTCGTTGTTGCGGCCCAACTTGGATCAGGGAGCAACGCCCCACAGCGATTTGAAACCAGCCTTAAGTTTCGCCCCACGGCGAATCATCAGCTCAGATTTAATACATCAGCCGGGCGATTGGGCAGAGTCGCGATCGCTAACGACGAAAAGGCTCTCGGCCAAATATCATTTCAGGCTCTTGATGAGTGGCGAGTCCGCGAAGGGATCATTTTTGTATACGGCTTTGATTATTCACGGTTTTTAGGTGCGGGCAATGATTCATCGCTCAGCCCGCGTTTCGGGCTGCAATTCGACATCAATTCAAAGACCCGCTTACGGACAGCATTTACAACCCAAACGGAAGATAAATCGTGGGCTCACGCTATCGATCTTGAGGGCGAAAGTGTCGCATTCGCAGAACCGATCGCGATTGATGACATCGTCCTTGTAAATAGCAAACCCCAGATGAACAAGAGCCGGCGGCTCGAGTTTGGCGTTGAACGCATAATTGACGATCGTTCGAGCGTCGAGGCGAATGTCTTCTTTGATACGACTCTGAGTCGCGGAGTCGGGCTCAACAATTTCTCGTTTGACACGCTCGATGGCGAAGGGTTTAGCGAGTTCGTCGCAAACCAGCAGGGCAAGGCTAAGGGCATCCGGGTTGTATACACGCGACGTCTAAAGGGGCCGTTCACATCGTCAGTCGGTTATGCGTTCGGCAACGGTCAGAAGCTCTCTATGGAGGGAATTTCAGATCCCGCGCACATTTTCGAAAGTGATTTCTTCCAGTCTTTCTTTGGCCAGTTGGCGGCCGAGTTGAAAACGGGTACAAGCATTAAGACTATTTATCGGTTATCGCCGCAAGCCACTGTCTTCGCGGTCGATCCTTTTAGAGGGAGATTGGCGATCTATGATCCGGGCCTGAGTGTATTGGTGACGCAGACGCTCCCAAACCTCGGTTTGCCATTCCGTGCGCAGGCGATAATCGACGCTCGAAATTTATTTGATTTTCAGCCGGGCATTATTAATGAAGAAGGCAGCTTGAAATTGAGTGCCCATAGGATGATGTTCCGCGGCGGAATCCAGGTACGATTTTAATTTTTTGCCACACGGAAAGCGGATGTGACACAGCGCACGAATTGTTTCGTTGTGGCCCCGGTTTTTCATGTGGCTGAATTTTTGTCCAAATTCTCGGATTATCAAGCAAAATGCTGGATAAACAAGACCGGTATTTCATGCGTAAATGCACGTTAGGCCGCGGAGTTTCAACTAAAATTTGGGTCTCAACCACTGATTCGGTAATTTGTTGACTGGAACGCCTTTTGCGTTAGAAAATAAATTGGTTAGGTATGCCTTGAATCGATGAAAGAGAAGATGTTTACAAGTTGGAGCCTGGTATGGCTTTTGGCCTCTGTGCTGTTTGTTGCAGCCGGGGCCTTAAACTTGTCTCAGCGGACCTTTCAAAATCTCCCGCCAACCGACGGCGTCCTTTGGTCACAACGGGACGGAGGAATTTACGCTGAAAAAGTTGCGCCTGGATTCGCAGGTTCTCGAGCGGGAATTTCGGTTGGCGACAAGCTTATCGGAATTGGCTTTGACGGTGAGAAAACCGAAGAGATCACTTCGCCCGCGGACGTCCAGATGTACCTCGAGTCTGCAGGTGTCGATGGCAACCTGACGTATTTTTACCAAAAGCCCGCGTATTCATTCGCAGACAATTACTATTTTGCCGACTTACGGCACATCGATTCCGTACCTCGCTGGCCGCCGTCCATAATATTTTTGTCGATCGTTGGCGTGATATGGCTAGGCGTCGGTATTTTCGTTCTTTTCAAACAGGGCAGCCGTTCGCCTTATGTTTTGCATTTTGCGACGGTTTGTCTGTCTGCATTTGTATTTCACACTTACCGATCCATCGGCGTCGGCCGCGACTTTGACCTTGCGATCGATCTTTTGGACAACATCGCCCTCGCGTTTTTTGTCCCGTTATTTTTGCATTTTTGCATTCGCTACCCGGTCAGAAGCGACGTATTAAGCGACCCGCCGTGGAAAACCTACATTCTTTACGTCCCGGCCTCTGTATTTTCGCTCGTCTTAATGTTTGTTTCGTTGGTTCCGCAGCTTTTGCCGGAATCGAGCGTTTCGGCCGCCATCGCCCGGTTTAGCGACCGCTTCGGATTGTTCGGTCTGCTCTATCAGGCTAATTTCTACCATTTCGTTCTCGGAGTGTCGGCCGGAGCGAGTGTCCTGGTGTGGCGTGTGTTTAAGAACCGTCAGCCGGTCGTTCGTCAGAGGCTAAAATGGACGATGTGGGGAACGATCGCGGCCATCGTTCCGGTCATGCTGATGCAGTTGACCGAACGATTAGCTATACAGATCCCGGATGATTACTTCAGCACGGCGATAACCACTTTGCCTCTGGCTCTGATCCCATTGAGCTTTGGACACTCTGTCGTCCGTTACCGCCTGATGGACGTTGATGTCGTCGTCCGCCGCGCGCTCGTTTATGCGATGACCACTATCGCTATCGCGATGATGATCGGGGCGGTTGCATTGGGACTCGTGTTTCTAGCGGTTGGCAACAATCTCTCAACTACGGAGATCACACTGAGAGCTTTGATCGCTGTCGTTGCGATGGCCGGAATAATATTACTTAGCGAGCCGCTGAAGAAATTTCTTCAGGAGCGGGCCGACCGTTTCTTTTACGGTGAGCGATATGACCTGCGGCAGGGATTGCTGGATTTTGGAAAAACACTTTCTGCGACCACCGCGCTTGAACCGCTGTTGGACGGTCTGGCCGAACGGTTGCGGCAGGTGCTTGACGTCGAAAAGGTAGCTGTACTTATTGAGGATGACAGCAGCGCAGAGCATTACCGTTTAGCTAAATCGGTCGGCCTTAGCGAAGAGTATAAGGTCCCACCGGATTTTAGAACAATGATCCGCCAAAAATCGGCGACGAGCGGTGTGGTTAGGGCGGATGAATTCGATTCGTCGGACATCGAGATAACACAGCCCGGCGTAAAAACGAACGGCAACGGCAACGGTCGAAGCAGGACTGTCGTTCGGCAGGAATTACACTATTTTGTGCCTTGTGTCGTGGGTGGAAAGATGGTCGCGGTCATCGGTCTCGGCCGGGCGAGCGATGGCTCGATGCTTTCGTCCGAAGATCTGGAAATCTTAAAAACCGTGTCCGGATATATCGCCGTTGCGATCGAAAATAGCCGACTCTACGGACAGCAGAAACAGCATACTGAGGAGCTTGCATTGCTCAAAGAATTTAACGAGTCGATAGTAGAGTCGGTGAATGTCGGTCTGCTGGCGGTTGACGAAACAGGACGCATCATCCGCTGTAATTCACCTTTTGAGGAAATGATGTGCCTCGGGCGTGAACAGGCAGTCGGTAAACTGGTCGAAGAGATCTTTGACGAAAGTTTTGCTTTAAATCTTGAGAACATACTCGGTAAATCGCGTTGGCACCTGACCGAGATCCGTAACGCTTACAAGCTTCACACGTATGACAAAGGCGGTAAGTCGTTGATCCTTAATGTCGCGGTTGCGCCGCTGAGATCGATCTCAAATCAGCAAACGGGAGCGATCATTGTACTCGAGAACGTTTCGTCGCGAGTCAAGCTTGAGGAGACGCTGCAGCAGAGCGAAAAGATGTCGAGCATCGGCCTGCTCGCTGCCGGCGTGGCGCACGAGGTAAATACGCCATTGACGGGCGTTTCAAGCTACACGCAGATGCTGCTCGGTATGATACCGGAAACCGATCCCAAGCACGCTCTGTTGCAGAAAATGCAGCGGCAGACTGACCGTGCAACTAATATCGTCGGCAATCTTCTCAACTTTTCCCGCACTGGCGGTTTAGAAGAATTCGGTGAGATCGGTATCAACAAACTTCTGAACGACACATTGCAACTTCTGGAACCGCAGTTGAGGAAATCAAACATCGAGATCGTTAAGGATTATTCAGCCAAGGATCCTGCGATCGTCGGCAGTGGCGGCAAACTACAGCAGGTATTTACAAACCTGATCCTGAATGCAAAGGACGCGATGTTTAATGGCGGCACTATCACTCTGAGAACATATCCCGAAGATGGTAGCGGCGTTGTCGTTGAGGTAGCGGATACCGGCGAAGGGATCCCGGCGGAAAACCTAAAGAGAGTATTCGACCCGTTCTTTACGACAAAAGGCGTCGGTAACGGCACCGGACTTGGTCTGGCCGTAACTTACGGGATTGTCCAGGAACACAATGGAACTATCGAGGCCCAGAGCCGCGAGGGTGACGGCACGACATTTAGAGTATTTTTCCCGACCGTGCAAAAGCCGGGCCGAAAGTTGGCTGTCAGTTAGGTATTGACCTTGTTCTTAACACTCCTTGCAAAGTAGAGCGCAGCAAGAAAAGCCACAAACATAATTGCGGACGCCGCCCAGTATGTGCGGAAAACTGTAAACCGGTCAACCTTATTCAACGAATTATTTAACAGCACACCGCCAATAGTCGGACCGATCGCACGTGCAAGGCTCGCTCCCGATTGCATCACGCCCATCACACGGCCCTGCTCGTGCTCGCCTGCATTCTTGGACGCGAGACTCGTCAACGCCGGTGACGCAAAGGCATTTCCAAATGACAGAAATGTCGATATGACCAAGAGCACGGCAAGCCCGCCGAATGCCGGCCCCGAAAATGGCATCGAAAAAAGGCTCACGGTCAAAACTAGGCAGCCAAAGACCGCAAGACGAGCCTCACCAAACTTCTTAGCCGCGATCCCAAAAACCGCTCCCTGCATAATGATCGCGATAAAACCGACATAGGCAAAAAGATAGCCATTCTCCTCAGCGGTGTAATTAAACGTAAAGGCAGTGAATAGAACAAACGCATAAGTCATTATCGAAAACGCGGTGATCAGCAGAAAGTAGATAAGCGCGACCATCCGAAAGCGTGGTTCGGCAAGCGATTCGAAAAGCTCGGCGATCTTTCCTTTTCGAGAGGCTTGATCGGCACGCATCCCGGGTTTCAGAGATTCGGGCAGGACAAAATAAAGAGCGATAGCATTTGCAAAGGAAAGAACAGCCGCAAAATAAAACGGAACGTGGATACCATATTTGCTCAATATTCCCGCGATTGCGGGGCCAAGAATAAATCCCAGGCCAAATGCGGCTCCAAATAGGCCCATGCCTTTAGCCCGGTTTTCCTTTGTGGTGACATCTGCGATGTACGCCTGAGCGGTCGATATATTGCCGCCCGTGACGCCGCCGATGATCCGGCCGAGAAAAACCATAAAAAGCGTACTTGCAAAGCCTATGACAAAGTACCCGACAGCCGAGCCGAGCAAACTGATAAACAAAATTGGTCGTCTTCCGTATTTGTCCGAAAGCCTGCCGAGGATGGGCGAAAAGAAGAATTGCATCCATGAGTAGATCGAGAACAACATCCCAATCTCCAGAGGTGTGGCCCTGAATAGCTCTGACGATGCGTAAAACGGTAGGATTGGGATGACCATCCCAAAGCCGATCAGATCGATAAAGATCGTCACGAAAATGATGATCAGCGGGGTGGTAAAGAATTTTTTGCTTTCGCCGCCGGGTGATTTGGTGGCTGGGTTTTCCTCGTTCATTCAGGGTCTTATGTGCGGACGTGAGCCTGCCTAAATCTCGAAATTATAGTAAGATAACAGGAAAATCAACGATAACATCTCGCCGGAGATTCCAAAAGCAAGGCCGGGAGTTTGTTGCGTTAATTACAATAACCAGCGGGAATACAAAACGGCAACACAAAGTTTTGCTTCACGATCACCAGTTTTATGAATTTGTTTAGACTGACTATTACGATTTTAGCGGCCGGTATACTGCAGCTCTCCGGCTGTCAAAACAATCTATTTCAGTCGCAAAATACCGCGTCGACGCCGATGAGTGCAGTGCCCGCCGTGCGATTAAATTTCCGCTTCGAGGCGGATGTTCCGGCGCCGTCCGTCGAGGCTGGCAACACCGCGGGCGATGAGCGGAATGCCGCGGTCCAAGCCGATTTTGACGCCAATCGCTCGTTCGAGCTTCTCGAACGCACGCTTCCGTCTCCGGATAAAAAACACGTGCTGGCGATCTACCGCAACATTGCGGATGTTCAAGCAGAATATCGCCTGGATATGTACTCGCCTGACGGCCAGCTCTTAAGAAAGCTGACCTCCGATACGATGGCGGTTCACTTTCCGGATACGATCGTTTGGTCGCCCGATTCAAATTCTCTTGCCTTTGTGGCGATGATCAGGGCTAGCCGTCCGGAGACGGGCGTTACGGGACCTGGTTCGCCCAACCCAGCGAATACAGCGGCGAGCACTCCATTACCGCTCTCGACAAACACAAATTCGCCTGGCGATGCCCCGAGCCCCGAGGCTAGCGGTTCAACGTTGCCTGCGGCTCCGACGCCCGCTGCCCCGACCGGAATTTTGACATTTCGCACTGAACAGATCTACACCTGCCAGGCTGACGGCAGCGGCGTTAAGGCAATTACCGAAAACGAGGGGCTGATCTATTTCTATTACGCGTGGTCACCGGACAGCACGATGCTCGTCGCGCTTGCCGCGACCTCACGCGAATGGCGGTATCTTGAGCTCACGGCCACGAGCAAGGGCGAGGTTATGATTCCACAGGGCCGGCTGCGGATAATTGAGAAGAATGGCCGTGAACGCCGTCTCGACGACAACCTGACTACTGTGCGTCCGGTTTGGTCCGCAGACTCGTCAAAGGTCGCCGCAGCGTTCGACACCCAGATCCGCATTTACGATGCGAACGGTAATAATCCCACACAAGCCGCGATACCGTTGCGTAATCAGTTACTTATCTCGTCGCAAGGGTATGACCGCGAACAGCAGCGCCAGATGCAAACCTCAAACGACAATTCGGACGCAAACGCCCTGGCGAACGTCCAACCTGCCCCTGAGGAACCGTTATCAACCTTACCGGACGAGAAGCTGCTGGTTTCTTTTAACCCGATCGTCGAGATCGCGTGGACATCGGACGACCTGGTTTATCTAAAAACCGCCTATGTCAGAAAGATGCAAAATGCCGCAGACAATGTTACGAGTTTTACGCGTTGGCACCGCGTGGCATTGACTGCTCAACCTGTGGCACCCGCAAAATAAATTTATGAGATATGAAAGTATCGCCGATATCTACTCGGCAAATCAGAAGATGCGTGAAATGTTTATCGCGACATTAAATGGTATCTCGCCTGACGAAGCGACCGCTCTGCCCGACGGAGAGAAATGGTCGATCCAGCAGATCGCTGAGCACGTCTCGATGGTCGATTTTGGCATTTCGCGGATCTGCGCAAAATTGCTCGAGGCGGCTAAAGCCGAGGGTAAAGAGTCGGACGGAAGTTTCGATCTATCCGCGAACTTTGGGAACCGTGCTGTTGAGATGGCGGGGCTCAAGGTCGAGGCTCCCGATCGTGTTCAACCGACCGGGAACGTCACCGTTCCTGAGGCTGTCGCGGCAATGACCGCTAATCGCGTGGCTTTTGATTCAATTCGTACCGATTTTGAGCGGTACGATCACTCGGACCACAAGTTCCCGCACCCTTTCTTTGGCGACCTGACAGCTGGAGAATGGCTGGTAATGGTCGGGCTGCACGAGCAGCGGCATACCGGCCAGATCGAGAGGCTTGTCAAAAAGATCAGGCAATAAAAAACCCTATCTGTTGCAGCAGATTCCTTGCGCCATCTCAATTCACAAACGCATTCGGCACAGGGATATCGGTTGAGTTGCCGAATTGCTGGATGAGCTGTCCGGCGGTTGAGCGCAGGACGAACCAGGTTGA
>Ga0209797_10000081_pt1 | contig 41186 bp, 41 predicted proteins | sample DOMMetBare3Fresh_2_FD_187472 | JGI IMG/M metagenome (GOLD analysis project Ga0209797, IMG submission 187472) | Wetland sediment microbial communities from St. Louis River estuary, USA, under dissolved organic matter induced mercury methylation -... | ecosystem: Environmental > Aquatic >... | reverse complement strand
GCTCCATCTTCAAGCGTTCGTCGGGATAGAGCGGCGTCAGGTTGTCGAAGTTGATCTTGTGGCGGGCCTTCTCGGGGTCCTCGAAATTGATGCTGTTGACCTTGAGCAGCGCGAAGTAGCGCTCGCCATCCTTCGGGCCGCGGATCTGGCCATCGATGGTGTCGCCGGTGCGAAGCCCGAAGCGCCTAATCTGCGACGGCGAGACGTAGATATCGTCAGGCCCGGGAAGATAATTTGCATCCGGCGAGCGTAGAAAGCCGAAGCCGTCGGAGAGCACTTCGACGACGCCCTCCCCGATGATGTCGGTCTCGCGCGCCGAAAGCTGTTTGAGGATGCCGAACATCAGCTCCTGCTTGCGCATGGTGCTGGCGTTCTCGACTTCGAGCTCTTCGGCAAATGACACGAGCTCGCCTGGCGTCTTGGATTTTAGTTCTTGGAGTCTCATTTCCCGCATGCGGGTCGTCCTGGGAATGGCGGCGACGGGGAGGAGTAATCAGCCGGTCGGCGCGAAAGTGGAGGGGGGAATCGAAGATCTTGAGGCGAGCCTTCAGGCGATATGACCCGATGCGGCGGCCGATCCCAATACACGCGGGCCGTATACGAAGCATCCTGCCTGCGGTCGGGGAGATAACGCGAACATATGAAAAGAATGTTTGGTCTGCAAGGCCCGCGTGCGCGGTATCGACAAAATGAATGTGCGTCAAAACGGTTTGACGATCACCAGAAGCACGATACCGATCATTAAAACCGTTGGTAATTCATTGATAATACGATAGAATTTCTGAGAATGCCGGTTCTGATCGAGGCCGAAGTCACGCACCCACCGCACCATGAAGCCATGGGTGGCCGACAGCCCCACCACCAAGGCAAACTTGGCGTGGAGCCATTCCGCTTTGTACAAGCCGCCATCGTAAGCCAACCACAGCCCGAGCGCCCAGGTCACCACCATGGCGGGATTGATGATGATGGTCAGCAGCCGGTGCTCCATGACCTTGAATGTTTCCGACTGCCGTGAGCCGGGCTCGGCCTCGCAGTGATAGATGAACAGCCGCGGCAGATAGAGCATGCCGGCCATCCAGGAGATAACGGCGATCACGTGCACGGCCTTGACCCAGAGGTAGAGCCCGGACGGACGCCACCATAGCAGCGCGCCCACCAGGGCGGCCGTAATGGCTAGCCCGATCCCGGCGCGTGCTATTCGCGTCTTGACGTCTGCCGTCATCTTAAAGTTTTAGCCTCGCACACGCTTCAGCATCTGCTCGACATGCTCGATCGGCGTCTGCGGCACGATCCCATGACCGAGATTGAAGATGAAGGGGCCGCCCCCAAACGCCTCCAGGGTGGCATCCACCGCCCGGTCGAGCGCCGCACCACCGGCAACCAGCACCAACGGGTCCACATTGCCCTGGACCGGGAGGCGCGATTGGACCTGATCGCGTGCGAAATCCCGGTCGATGGTCCAGTCGAGCCCGACTGCATCCACGGAGGTTTCGTCTACGTATCTAGGAAGCATCGTGCCGGCACCGCGCGGAAAACCGATAAGTTTCGCCCCCGGCACCTCCCGCCGGACTTTATCGGCGATCCGACGGGTCGGCTCGATGCACCACCGCCTGAACTCGTCGGTCGGCAGCACCCCGGCCCAGGTGTCGAAGATCTGCACCGCATCGGCACCGGCCTGCAGCTGGCGAACGAGGTAGGACGCAGACGCATCAACCAGCACATCGATCAAGGTGTCGAGACCGACCCGGTCGCGATATCCGAACTGCCGCGCCGGCGCCTGATCGGGCGTGCCGCGGCCGGCGATCATGTAAGTCGCTACCGTCCAGGGCGCACCGCAGAAACCAAGCAGCGTGACGTCAGGATCAAGCGCGCGCTTCACCAGACGCACGGTCTCATAGACCGGTTCCAGCACCTTATGGTCGAGCTCGCCCGCAATTCGTTCAAAAGCGGTGCGGTCCTCGAGCGGCTCGAGCAAGGGGCCCTCGCCGGCCGCAAACGTCACCCGCTGGCCAAGTGCATGGGGCACGACCAGGATATCGGAAAACAGGATGGCTGCATCAAATCCGAACCGGCGAATCGGTTGTAGCGTGACCTCGGCTGCCAATTCCGGTGTAAAGACCAGATCGAGGAAATCTCCAGCTTTTTCGCGAATTGCCCGATATTCGGGCAGATAGCGCCCGGCCTGGCGCATCAGCCAGATTGGTGGCGGACTGTACCGCTTGCCGTTCAGAACCTCGATAACCCTCTTATTCACGGGATGACCACCACTCCATTGCTTCCAAAACTAATCTTAAAGAATCTTCCTGTTTTAGAGTCTTAACGGTTGATTGGACTCATACAGCGTCATCCACACTCTATACACGCATGAGCACGCTGTACGAAGGGGCGCACAGAATCTCGGCGCTGGGTTTCGATTCCGCTTTGAGGCTTCAATAAAGGGGGATCGACGAGTGGGTCGCGGTCGAGGACCCACAGTTGATTCACATTTTACCACAGTGCCCGGATCAAGCCGTGACTCCTCTCCCGCAGTGACCGATGTGGACATATTTGCCACTTCGGCCGACCCGTGACTTGCACCGGGCTGCAAGGCGTGGCCTCCTCCCCAGGACTTCACAGGCTCTACAGACGCCATCACCATGCCGCATCGTACGGGCAGCTACTTCCATCTGCATCTGATCTCGGATGCTACCGGGGAGACCTTGACCACCGTGGCGCGTGCCGCGACCGCGCAGTACACCAAGATGACGCCGGTCGAGCATGTCTATCCGTTGGTGCGAACGCAGAAGCAGCTTGATCGGGTGTTGGCGGAGATCGACGAATCGCCGGGAATCGTCCTCTATACGCTGCTCGAAGAAGACCTGGTCGGGCGCCTGGAAAGCCATTGCCGCGAGCTCAGCGTGCCCTGCCTGTCCATTCTGGGACCGGTGCTGGCGCTGCTGCAGTCCTATCTCGGAACCGAGACCAGCCACCGCGTGGGTGCGCAGCACACGCTGAACGCCGAATATTTCAAGCGCATCGACGCCTTCAATTTCACCATGTTGCATGATGACGGGCAGCATGTGGAGGATCTGGAGGAGGCCGACGTCGTGCTGGTCGGTGTCTCGCGCACCTCCAAGACTCCGACCTCGATCTACCTGGCCAACCGCGGGGTCAAGACCGCGAACGTGCCCCTGGTGCCCGGGATCGCGGTCGCGCCGCTGGTTGAGGAGCTGGCACGGCCGCTGGTGGTGGGGCTCTATGCGAGCCCAGAACGAATTGTGCAGATTCGGCAAAATCGCCTGCTCGGCCTCAAGGCGCACCACGATGCCGATCAGTATATCGATCGCAAGGCGGTGGCCGAAGAGGTGGCTTACTCGCGCAAGCTCTGCGCCAAGCACAACTGGCCTTCGATCGACGTGACACGCCGATCCATCGAGGAGACCGCTGCCGCGGTGCTCAAGCTTCTCGCTGAACGGCGGCGACGGCCGGTGGCGTGATGGCGCTCTGGCTTGCCCATCAGCCGCTGGTGCTGGCTTCGAAGAGCGCCTCAAGGCGAGCGATGCTGGAAGCCGCAGGAATTCCGGTCGAGGTTCGTCCGGCCGACATCGACGAGCGCGTGGTTGAGCGCGCGGCCACGCCTGGTGCAGCTGGCGCAGTGGCGGCATTGCTGGCACGCGAGAAGGCACGCGCCATTGCGACCGACATGCCGGGACGACTGGTGCTTGGCGCCGACCAGACCTTGGTGCTCGGCGAGCGACGCTTCGACAAGCCCGCCGATCAGGCTGCCGCCCGCGCGCAATTGCGCATGCTCGCCGGCAAGACGCATGAGCTGCATTCCGCGATTGCGTTTGTGCGCGACGGAGAGGTGTTGGGCGAGGCGGTGCAGGTCGCGCGCATGACCATGCGGACGTTCAGCGACCAGTTCCTCGACGCTTACCTCGAAGCGGCGGGATCCGCCGTCACGGCGAGCGTCGGCGCCTACCAACTCGAGAGGTTTGGCGTTCATCTGTTCGAGCGCGTCGAGGCGGATCATTTCACGATCCTCGGTCTGCCGCTGTTGCCGGCGCTGGATTTTCTGCGGCGCGCGGGGTGTCTTGAAGAGTGAGGCGCCCGCGATGGGTGCAAGGCGCATGTTCGTCATCGGTTTGACCGGCTCGGTCGGAATGGGAAAGTCGACGACCGCCGGCTTCTTCGTGGAGGCGGGTGTGCCGGTGCACGACGCCGACGCGGCGGTGCATCGCCTCTATGCGGGCGAGGCGGTGCCCTTGATCGAGGCGGCGTTCCCGGGGACGACCCTAGGCGGCACCGTCGACCGCAACCTGCTGGCCAGGCGCGTGCTCGGCGATCCGGCTGCGCTCAAGACCCTCGAAGCCATCGTGCATCCGCTGGTGCACGCGTCCGAGCGGCGATTCCTGGCGGAAGCCGAGGCCCGCGGCGAGATGGTCGTGGTGCTCGACATTCCGCTTCTGTTCGAGACCGGCGGGGAGGAGCGGGTTGACGCCGTGGTGGTCGTTTCGGCGCCGCCGCAGGTGCAGCGGGCGCGGGTGTTGGAGCGGCCCGGCATGACGGCCGAGAAATTCGAAGCGATTCTTGCCAAGCAGATGCCGGACGCGGAGAAGCGCCGCCGCGCCGATTTTGTGGTGGACACCTCGCAAGGTTTCGAGGCGGCGCGCGCGCAGGTGCGTGCGGTGCTTGCTGCGGTCGCTACAATGCCGCGACGGCGAAAGTGATTCGCTGCCTGGACGAACTGGGAAGGCGATGCGCGAGATCGTGTTCGACACCGAGACCACCGGTCTTGATCCTCTGCAGGGCCACCGCTTGGTCGAGATCGGCTGCATCGAGCTGGTGAACAGGTTCCCGAGCGGCCGGATCTTCCATCGCTATTTCAATCCCGAGCGCGACATGCCGGCGGAGGCGTTTGCGGTGCACGGCCTCTCCGTCGAGTTCCTAAAAGACAAGCCCCGTTTCGGGGAGATCGCGGATGAACTCGCCGGCTTCATCGAGGACGCGCCGCTCATTGCGCACAACGCCCTGTTCGATCTCAGCTTCCTCAATGCGGAGCTTGAGCGCTGCGCCAAGCAGATCGTCGCCCGCGATCGCCTGGTCGATACCCTGATGCTGGCGCGCCGCCGGCATCCCGCTGGGCCCAATCGCCTGGACGATCTTTGCGCGCGCTACGGCATCGACAATTCGCGGCGCACCAAACATGGCGCACTGCTTGACGCCGAATTGCTGGCCGAGGTCTACATCGAGCTCATCGGCGGCCGCCAGGCATCGCTGATCCTGGTCGACGTTGGCCGCGCGCAGGCTGCCACCGGCAGGAAGAGGTCGGCGGCACTGCGGCGCCCCACGCCGATCGCCTCGCGCCTCACCGAGGCCGAGCAGCAAGCGCACGCCCAATTCGTCGGGCGCATGGGGGACAAGGCAATCTGGCTCGATTACCGCTAGTGCCCCGTTTCCGAAGTTCGTGAGTCGTTGCAGCACCCTCTGACACGAACTTTGGAAACCAAGGGGCACTAGCAAGTCTAGGAGTCTAGTGCCGCTTTTCGATTTGAAGTTCCTACCGAGTTTGCGGAAAGTGGTATAGGAACTTCAAATCGGCGGCACTAGACGCCTTTAGGTCGGCGACGGGGCTTCAGGCTGCGCGCTCGCCTGGGCGAGGCGCTGCTGATAGAGCGCGACAAAATCGACCGGATCGAGCAGGAGCGGAGCGAAGCCACCGTTGCGTACCGAGGTAGCGATCATCTCGCGCGCGAACGGGAACAGGAGCCGCGGGCATTCGATCAGCAGCAGCGGCTGCAGGTGCTCCGGCGGCACGTTCTGGAGCCGGAACATGCCCGCAAAGGTAAGGTCGAATGCGAACAGCACGGAGCCGGAGTTCTCCGCCTTGCCCTCGAGCTTGAGCGCGACCTCGTATTCGGACTGGCCCAGCTGTTGAACCCCGACATTGATGGCGATGTTGATCGCCGGCTGAGTCTCGCTCGGCGCCAGCGAGCGTGGGGCATTGGGATTTTCGAACGAGAAATCCTTGATGTACTGACCGAGCACATTGAGCGCCGGCGACTGCTGTTGAGGCTGCGGCGCCGCCGGGCCGCCATTGGTCGTGGTCATGATACGCTACCCTCCGTCCCCGGCCGGAATTCCGCACCGCGCGGCGTGGCTAACACAGGGGGCGAAGCCGGACAAGGATCACGAAAGCGTGTTCCTGCGTTTGCGCGGGCGCGGCGGGATGCGCTCCTGATCGTGCGCCTCGATCGACTCGGATATCTGGCGCCACTCGTTGGGCGCAAGATCGATTACCTCGGGATTGCGCGCCGCACGCTGCTTCTTCACCGCGCGGCCGATCGCCGCCCCGATCCAGCGCCGCGCCGGCGGCAGGAGCAGGATCGCGCCCGCGATGTCAGTGATAAAGCCCGGCAGCACAAGGAGAATCCCGCCCATCATAGAGGCAAGGCCGGGTGTATCGAGATTGATGGCGCGGATCCCCTGCGTGCCGAGCGTGTTGCGGAATCGGTCGAAATCGCGCCGGCCCGCGTGTCGGAGTACCAGGACCCCGGCGGCCGAGGTGGCGAAGAAGAGGAGCACCGCCCAGAGCCAGCCGATTGCGAGCGCGACCAGCACAAAGGCCATAAACTCCGCCGCGGGGAGCAGGATAACGCCGATAAAGGCCCATTTCACCAAAGACATCGGGCGTAAATCCTGCGTGACGAAGGTTGGCGTCGGGACCAGGATCGTCTATGGTCCAGGCCGAACGGTGGCTTTGCCGACGTGCGCACTGGATCGGCTTGGCCGCGTGCCTACATAATAACGCGGGAACCGGCTTTCGCTCCGCAGATTTAGCCCCTGCGGTCTATTCGTGGATTCTTCCAGGGTTGCTCATCACGGCTGCTGAGGCGTGCAAGACGTGCCATTCGATATCTACACCATCATCTTTCTGGCGCTGGCGGTGTTCATCTTTCTGCGCCTGCGCAGCGTGCTTGGCCAGCGGACCGGGCGCGAGCGGCCGCCCTATGACCCCTACTCGGCGCGCGATACGGTGCGGCCTTCGACCAACGACAACGTGGTGGCGCTGCCCGGTCGTGGCGTTGAGGCGCCGGCAAAAACACCCGAGCCGCCAGAGCCGGTCGAGCGTTGGAAGGGCATCGCCGAGGCTGGTTCCACCGTGGCGGCTGGGCTCGATGCAATCGCGCGCGAGGAGAAGAGCTTCGACGCCAAGCAGTTCGTCGGCGGCGCCCGCGCGGCCTATGAGATGATCGTCACCGCCTTCGCGGAGGGCGACCGGCGGACGCTCAAGAACCTGTTGTCGCGGGAAGTCTATGATGGCTTCGAGGCGGCTATCCGCGAGCGCGAAACCAAGGGCGAAAAGGCCGAAACGCGTTTCGTGTCGATTGATAAGGCCGATATTATCGGGGCGGAGTTGCGCGCGCGTACCGCGCAGGTGACCGTACGTTTCGTGTCGCAGCTCATCTCGGTGACCCGCGACCGCAACGGAAACGTGATTGACGGCAGCCCTGAAAAAGTCACCGATGTCACCGACGTTTGGACGTTCGCGCGCGACGTGACTTCACGGGATCCCAACTGGAAGCTTGTCGCGACCGAAGCCGGACATTGAATGCGGAGCCGCAGCAGATGCGCCTACGCACGTCGGTTGGGCGGATTATAGCAGGCGTGGTCTGGCTCGCGGCCGGAGTCGCGGCTGCGGCCAGTGGGGCGCACGGTCAGAGCATTGGTTCTCAGACCATCGATCCCCTGAAAATCCCCGATTCCCAACTTGAGCCCGTGAAATGGTCCGAGCTCGATGGCTGGGCGGCCGACGATCATGGCGCTGCCTTCACGGTTTTTCAGACGAGCTGCGAGCCGTTTAACCGGCAACGGCAGTTGCGCGACATGCGACCGGTCGCGACCGCCCTCAAGGACGTGTGCCGGCGGGTCGCGCGGGTGGGCGCGCTGAAGGGTGACAAGGCGCGCGCGTTCTTCGAGGAGAATTTCCGCCCGGTGCGAATTGCCAAGCTTGGCGAAACAAACGGTCTTCTGACCGGCTATTACGAGCCGATCGTCGACGGCTCGCGCATGCCTAACCCGCAGTTCCATGTGCCACTCTACCGCCGACCGCGCGATCTCGTCGTTCAGGGCCAGAAACAGACCAGCGGCGCCTTCCCCAACCGCGCCACCGTGGGACGGCTCAACGACAAGAAGGAGTTCGAGCCGTATCACGACCGGCTCGCCATCGAGGAAGGCGCGCTCGACGGCAAGAAGCTCGAGATCTGCTACGTCGCCGACCCGTTCGAGGCGATGTCGATCCAGATCCAAGGTTCCGCTCGCGTCCGGCTCGAGGACGGCACCTTGCTGCGCCTCAACTACGACGGTCACAACGGCCACAACTACGCGGCCGTCGGCCGTATTTTGATCGAGCGCAATCTGATCCCACGCGAGGAAATGACCATGGACCGCATCCGGCGCTGGATGCTGGCCAATCCGGATCAGGCCAAAGAGGTGCGCGGCACCAACAAGTCGTTCGTGTTCTTCCGGATCACCGGTTTGAACAACGAGGATGAACCGGTGGGTGCCCAGGGCGTGCGGCTGATGCCGGGACGCTCGATCGCGGTCGACAAGACCCACGTCTACGGCACGCCGTTCTTCATCGAGTCCGATCTTCCGATCGAGAGCCCGCGGCCGGCGACCAAGTTTCGTCGCCTGATGGTGGCACAGGACACGGGCTCCGCCATCATCGGTCCGGCGCGCGCCGACCTCTACTGGGGCGCGGGCGACGATGCCGGAAAGGTCGCGGGGCGCATCCGCCACCAGGGCCGTTTCGTGATGTTGATGCCGCGCGCCCTCGATATTGCCGAGGCCGGCCGCAAGATGCCGCTGCCACGCGCGAAGCCCGCGATGCCGACCGAGGTCGCCGCCAAGACTGACAATGGCAAGAACGACAACGGAAAGTCTGGCGACGCCAAGAATGCGAAGGCGCGCCGGCAGGCCGGTAAGTCCAAACCCGGCACATGAGTGGGGACGACAAACCGCGCAGGCTCTCCGACGAGGATCAGGCGCTCTGGCACAGCCTGATGCGCTCGGTCGTGCCGCTGAAGCGCCGGCGGCTGCGCCGCGAGCAGCCCGAAGGCGGTCGTCCATCGGCTAAGTCGCAGTCCAAGTTGCCGTCCAAGCCGCAATCATCGCCGCGCACGCCGGCAGGGCCAGCACGGCCGGCCCCCAAGGCGCCGCCGCCGCTAATGCCGATCGACCGTCGGCTCAAGCAGCGCCTTGCACGCGGCCAGATCGAGATTGACGCGCGTCTTGATCTTCACGGCCGCACGCTGAGCGAAGCGCATGCCGCGCTGCTGCGGTTTCTGCACCGGGCGCAGGGCGAGGGCGCGAGGACCGTGCTGGTGATCACCGGCAAGGGTGGCGATCTATCGGCCGGCCGCGGGGTGTTGCGGCGGCAGGTGCCGCTCTGGCTCGCGCTGCCGGAACTGCGCGCGCACGTGCTTGCGGTCGAGGAGGCGCACGCCGCCCACGGCGGCGGCGGAGCCCTCTACGTACGGCTGCGGCGCGGACGGTGAGAACAACGTCGCTGCGCTCGCCTACAGAATGAACCGGCTCAGATCCGCGTTCTTGGCGAGGTCGCCGATGTGCTTCTCCACATAGGCGGCGTCGACCGTCACGGTCTCGCCCGAGCGGTCGGGCGCGGTGAATGAGATCTCGTCGAGCACGCGCTCCATCACGGTCTGCAGCCGGCGCGCCCCGATGTTCTCAACGCTTGAGTTGACCGCGACCGCCACGTCCGCGATGGCGTCGATCGAGTCGGGCGTGAATTCGAGCGTGACGCCTTCGGTCGCCAGGAGCGCCACGTACTGCTTGATCAGCGAGGCCTCGGTCTCGGTCAGGATGCGGCGGAAATCGTCGCGCGTGAGCGCGGAAAGCTCGACTCGGATCGGCAGCCGGCCTTGCAACTCCGGCAGCAGGTCGGAGGGCTTCGTGAGATGGAACGCGCCCGATGCGATGAACAGGATATGGTCGGTCTTCACCGAGCCGTGTTTGGTCGAGACGGTGGTACCCTCGATCAGCGGCAGGAGATCGCGCTGCACGCCCTCGCGCGACACATCAGCGCCGTGGCGGCCCTCGCGGCCGGCGATCTTGTCGATCTCGTCGAGAAATACGATACCGTTCTGCTCGACTGCCCTGATCGCCTCCTGCACCACCTGCTCGGTGTCGAGCAGCTTGTCGGATTCCTCGGCGATCAGGATGTCATAGGATTCCCCGACGGTGACGCGTCGCGTCTTAGTGCGGCCGCCACCGAGCTTGCCGAAGATGTCACCGATCGAGATCGCACCCATCTGGGCGCCCGGCATGCCGGGAATCTCGAACATCGGCAGGCCGCCGCCGGCAGCCTGCATCTCGATCTCGATCTCCTTGTCGTTGAGCTCGCCTGCGCGCAGCTTCCGGCGGAACACATCCTTGGTGGCGGCGCTTGCGTTCTCGCCGACCAGCGCATTGACGACGCGCTCCTCGGCGTTGTGCTGCGCGCGCGCCTGCACGTCCTTGCGCTTGCGTTCGCGCGTCTGCGTGATCGCGATCTCGACAAGATCGCGTACGATCTGCTCCACGTCGCGGCCGACATATCCGACCTCGGTGAACTTGGTCGCTTCCACCTTGAGGAACGGCGCGCCCGCGAGCTTGGCAAGCCGGCGTGATATTTCGGTCTTGCCGACGCCGGTCGGCCCGATCATCAGGATGTTCTTGGGCTGCACTTCCTCGCGCAGCCGGTCGTCGAGCTTGAGGCGGCGCCAGCGATTGCGCAGCGCGATCGCGACCGCGCGTTTGGCGTTGCCCTGACCAATGATGAAGCGGTCGAGCTCGGAGACGATCTCGCGGGGGGAGAAATCAGTCATGCGTTGCGTACCATGAGAAGAGAGCGGCCGTCCGGCGTGTCCACTTCATGCTGCTTGCGGAAGCCGGCCTTTTCATAAGCCCTTATAGCGCGCGCGTTGGCCGGGTCGGGATCGGTGATGACGCGGGGCGTGCCGGCCGCCAGGAGCGTGTCTGTAAATGCGCGAATGAAGGCGGAGCCATGGCCACGGCCGACCATGTCGCCTTCGCCGATGAACTGATCGATGCCGCGCGTGCCCGGCGGATGACATCCAAGCCCGTTCTCCGGCCACGCCGTTTGATCGTAGCATTGCAGATAGGCGAACGGACGATCGCCGCTGGCGACGATGAGCTGATCCATTGCAGGCTCATTGAGATCGCCGCTGACCAGTTCGAATTGCTCGAGCGTGTCGCCCCACCACTCCCTGACATGCGCGGCTTCCAGCCAGCGCCGGACCAGCGGCAAGTCGTCTGCCGACATCGGCCGGAACCGATAAATGTTCTCCGGCATGGGTCAGGCGCCCTGCAAGGTCTCGATGGTGACGTTGCGGTTGGTGTACACGCAGATATCGGCCGCGATATCGAGGGCGCGGCGCACGATCGCCTCGGCGTCGAGCGGCCCGTCGACGAGCGCGCGCGCGGCGGCAAGCGCGTAGTTGCCGCCCGAGCCGATGCCCATCACGCCGTTCTCCGGCTCGAGGACGTCGCCCGTGCCGGTGAGCACCAGCGACACCTGCGTGTCGGCAACGATCATCATGGCTTCGAGCCGGCGCAGATAGCGGTCCGTGCGCCAGTCCTTGGCGAGTTCAACCGCCGCGCGTGTGAGCTGGCCCGGATATTGCTCGAGCTTGGCTTCCAGGCGCTCGAACAGCGTAAAGGCGTCGGCGGTGGCGCCCGCAAAGCCGCCGATCACGTCGCCCTTTCCCAGGCGGCGCACCTTCTTGGCGTTGGCTTTCACGATGGTCTGACCGATCGACACTTGGCCATCGCCACCGATCGCCACGATTCCCGCCTTGCGGACCGTCAAAATGGTAGTCCCGTGCCAGGACGGGGGTTGCGCGGACTGCATGGCTCTGGAAATCCGATTGTTCCATCAACATGTAAGACCTGGGACAACGGGACGCAATTCCCAGCGGCGCGCTTCCGCGTCCATGATCCCGTTCCAACGACAGATCTGGGAGGATCGCCATGTCGAACTCACTCAAGGGAATGATCGCCGGCTTCGTGGCGACGCTTGTTCTTTCCGGACTGCTGCTGCTCAAGAGCACGATGGACCTGGTGCCTGAGCTCAACATCATCCGGCTGCTGACCAGCCTGGGCAGCATCGGCACGGTTGCGGCCTGGATGGATCATTTCATCGTCGGCGTCGTGGTCTGGGGGCTGCTGTTCGGCGCCTATGACGCCATCGCGAGCCGGCCGGCCTATTGGCTCAAGGGCATCATCTTCGGGGTTTTCGCCTGGGTCGTGATGATGCTGGTGTTCATGCCGCTCGCCAAGGCGGGGATCTTCGGGTCCCGGATCGGCCCGATGGCGGCAGCGGTCACGCTCATCTACCACCTTGTCTACGGTGCCGTGCTGGGCACGACCTACGGCCTCCTGACCCAGTGGGCGCCCGCCAAGGAGCCCGAGGGCTCACGTCCGGCCTGATCCACCGCCAAAAGCGGCTGGTCCCAAACGTTAACCGCGGCCCGCAGACAAATAGGCCGTTCACGGACCTTTTTGCATGCTGTGGTAGCGAAGTCGCCTGCCCCCTGTTACAAGGCCGGCGACTTGAAGGACCCCCGCATGCGCAAAGCAACGGTCAAGCGCACCACCAAGGAAACCGACGTCGAGGTCGCGGTCGATCTCGACGGGAAGGGCGCGTCGTCGATTGCCACCGGCATCGGCTTTCTCGACCACATGCTCGATCTCCTGGCGCGCCATTCCCGGATCGACCTCACCGTCAAGGCCAAGGGCGACCTGCACATCGATCACCACCACACCACTGAGGATGTTGGCATCGCGATCGGCCAAGCGGTGCGGGACGCGCTCGGCGACAAGAAGGGCATCACCCGCTACGCCGACGTGCACCTGCCCATGGACGAGGCGCTCACGCGCGTGGCGATCGATATCTCGGGGCGGCCGTTCCTGGTGTTCAAGGCTGAGTTCGTGCGCGACAAGGTCGGCACCTTTGACACCGAGCTGGTGCAGGAGTGGTTTCAGGCTTTCGCCATGAATGCTGGCGTGACGCTCCATGTCGAAACGCTTTACGGCACCAACGACCATCATATCGCCGAATCCTGCTTCAAGGGTCTGGCGCGGGCCCTGCGTGCGGCGGTCGCGATCGATCCGCGCGCGGCCGATGAGGTTCCGTCAACCAAGGGCTCGCTTGGCGGGTGAGCGCTAATGTGGCGGATTTGAAGTCCTGCTGAGGTTTCCCATGGCCGTCTATACCGTGCACGAGCCGCCGCCGAAGCGTTTCGAGCAGGCGAGCGATCCCGAGCGATTTGCCTTCGTGCGCGATGGCTTCTCGTTCTGGGCGTTCCTGTTCGGGCCGCTTTGGATGCTCCGGCACCGCATGTGGCTGGTGCTGCTTGGCTACGTCGCGGTCACGGCCGCGCTGGAGATCGGATTCAGTCTGCTTGGTACGACCGCAGCTGCGACGCTCGCTGCCGGCTTCCTTCTGGCTCTTCTAATCGGAATTGAATCGGCGACGCTGCGGCGGTTCACCCTCGGCCGCCGCCGCTGGACCAATGTCGGGCTCATCGTGGCGGATGATCTGGAGGCTGCCGAGCGGCGGTTTTTCGACGTCTGGGTCAAGAGCGGCGGCGCGGCGCCGCAGGCCGTCGTGGAGTCGCAATCGCGTCAGCTGGCGGCGGCGCCTGACGTCATCGGCCTGTTCCCGCAACCGGGGTCCCGCCGGTGAGTGTTGCCATCGTCGACTATGGCTCCGGCAACCTGCACTCGGCCGCCAAGGCGTTTGAGCGGGCGGCGCGCGAATGTGGGCATGAGCAGCCGATCGTGGTGACCAGCGATCCGGATCAGGTCGCACGCGCCGACCGTGTGGTGCTGCCGGGCGTGGGTGCGTTTGCGGACTGCCGGCGCGGTCTCGATGCGGTGGCCGGCATGGTGGATGCGCTCGATACGCGCGTGCGCCAGCAGGGCCGGCCGTTCCTCGGCATCTGCGTCGGCATGCAGCTGATGGCCGAGCGTGGGCGCGAATACGAGGTGACCGAGGGGCTTGGCTGGATCGCGGGCGAGGTCGACCGCATCACGCCCTCCGATCCCAGTCTCAAAATTCCGCACATGGGCTGGAACACGCTCAATGCCATCAGGCCGCATCCCTTGCTCGACGGCATTGCGGTCGGGCCTGCCGGCCTGCATGCCTATTTCGTACACTCGTTCGAGCTCAAGCCGGCGGCGCGCTCCGATCTCATCGCGCAGGCTGACTATGGCGGCCCGGTCACCGCAATCGTCGGCCGCGACACCATGGTGGGCACCCAGTTCCATCCGGAGAAGAGCCAGCGGCTGGGATTGCGGCTGATTGCGAATTTCCTGACGTGGGCGCCGTGATCCTGTTTCCCGCCATCGACCTCAAGGAAGGGCTGGCTGTGCGCCTCGAGCAGGGCGACATGGCGCGCGCGACCATTTTCAACCGCGATCCTGCGGCACAGGCGCATGCGTTCGAGGCGCAAGGTTTCAAGTATCTCCATATCGTCGACCTCGACGGCGCTTTTGCGGGCAAGCCGGTCAATGCCGCGGCGGTCGAGCGCATCCTGGAGGCGATCGCGATCCCGGTGCAGCTCGGCGGCGGCATCCGCGACATGGCGACGATCGAAGGCTGGCTCGGCAAGGGCGTCAACCGCGTCATCATCGGCACCGCGGCGGTGCGCGATCCCGACCTGGTGAAGACTGCGGCGCGCGTGTTTCCGGGCCGCGTGGCGGTCGGGCTCGACGCACGCGACGGCAAGGTCGCGGTCGAAGGCTGGGCGGAAAATTCCGAGCTCATGGCGCTCGACATCGCCCGGCGGTTCGAGGACGCCGGTGTTGCGGCGATCGTCTACACCGACATCGCGCGCGATGGCTTGCTCAAGGGGCTGAACCTCGAGGCCACCATCGCGCTTGCCGACGCCGTCGCCATTCCGGTGATTGCCTCGGGGGGGCTCGCTTCGCTCGACGACGTGCGGGCGCTGATCGCGCCGCGCGCGAGGAAGCTTGCTGGCGCGATTGCGGGCCGCGCGCTCTACGATGGCCGGCTCGATGCAGCCGCGGCGCTTGCGCTCATCGCGACGGTTTGAGGGCGCGAGTCGCCCCCTCGCCCGGCCGGCTTGTTGCCTCAATCCCGCGTTGCCAGGATCGCGGCCAAAGCCGGGTCGTTCTGCGCGCCAAGCTCGTCAATGCGCGAGCGGCACCAGTGATAGGCGCCTTCGAACACCTCGACGTGGCGGTCGAAATCCATCAACGAGGCGCCCGGCAGCTCCGGCACCGGCAGCACCAGGTCAAGCGGGCCAACTGGTAGCAGGTCGGGATCCTGGTTCAGCACCAGGCAGCGTTGCAGCACCCCGATCGGACCGGGGACCTGCGGTAGCCGGTCGCGGCCGGCTCGGGTCAGCAGCGAGCGGGCCAGCTGCCAGCGCCCCGGGATGCTCATGTAGTCGACCTTGAAGCGCTGCGCTGGCCGACGCACGCCGAAATGCGTGACCAGGTTAGGGCCGCTCTTGAGCGTGTTCATCGGGCGCAGCGGAACGTTGTCGACCACGCCGCCGTCAACCAGCAGGCGCCCATCGTCGGAAATCACCGGCGGCAATATGGCCGGCAGCGATCCCGACGCACGCACCGCCTTCCAGAGCGGCCCGTTTCGCATCAGGTAGGGGCCTTGCCACGAGCCGTCGAGCAGGGTTGTCACGGCGAAATAGGGGCGCCAGGCGTCCTCCACCGCGATGCCCATGAACGCCCGCCGCAGCGCCTGGTCGAACACGACGTGATCGAGCAGCGCATAACGGGGCAGGGTGAAATGCTTGAAACCCTTGCTGAGCACGAAGATGTCGTGGGCGGCGAGGTCCACCTCCTCGGGGCTCTTGAGCAGCGCAAACCCGGCCAGCACCGCCGCGCCGACGCTGGCGCCGCCCAGAATGTCGAAATTGACGCCGTGCTCCAGGAACGCCTTGTAGATGCCGATATGCGCGGGGCCGAAGCCGCCGCCGCCGGCCGCCACGAAGCCCAGCGCCCGACCGGTCACGAAGCGATGCAGGCTCTTGATGTCGCGGTCGTCCTCGAGCGCTACGTGATGGTGCATGGCCACGTCGCGGTCGCGTAACCAAGCGGCCGTGCCGTCGACCCAGCCGGTGCGCCGCTCGTGCACGCGAACGAGTCGGCGGCGCGCGGGCGGATGGGTCGCGAACGCAAACTCTTCGATCGGATTGGGGTCTGCGGGACCGGCGCCCGCGACCACGACGATCACCTGGTCCGCCTGCCGGATCGCCTTGCGGGTCCAGTCGGTCAAGGTGTCGTCGCACAGAAAGACGACCAGCTCGTTATCGTTCTCGATCGCGTTGAGCCAGCTCGACACTGCGGGTTCATCGGGGCCTTGGCCGGGAAACCGGCCCTGCACGCCCGCATGGTCGAGCATCAGGCCCTTGCCGGTGCGCGCAATGACGCGGCCAAGACGCTCGTAGAATGCAGGCGCTATCGGCTCCCTGCCGCCGGCGATCACCGCGACGGTCCGTGCGACGCCCACTTGCGGGATGTTGTCGACGCGTGCGCTGTTGCCGGCCAATCGGCGCGCCAGCGCGCTCAGCAGCGTCTGATAGATCGCAGGCACCTCGAGGGCGACGTTGTTGAACGACGGGCGATCGAGCTCGAGCACGACGGAGTCACGCGCCGCGAGGATCGTGGCCGTGCGGTTGGCGCCCGAAAAGAAGCCAATCTCGCCAATCGGCTCCCCGGCCCCGATCTCATTGATTGCGCGATCCTGGCCGTCGACCCAGACCTCGAATCGCCCGGACACGACGATGAAGACCGAATCGGCCGGGGTGTTCTGACGAACCAGGACGTCCCCACGCTGCAGGGTGAGCACTTTGGCCTGCGACCAGATGGCGGTCAGCTGCTCGTCCGATAGCTCGCGGAATATGGCTGTCGAGCGGACCAGCTCCGCCATGTTGAATGTTGCTGGCTCGCTTGGCATTGTGCCTTACCTCGGTATCCGCATATAGGCAGACCGCCCAATCCCGGGCAACGGCAAGGCACGATGTTCAAAGTTCGCGTGATCCCCTGCCTTGACGTCAAGGACGGGCGGGTCGTCAAAGGTGTCAATTTCGTCAATCTGCGGGACGCCGGCGACCCGGTCGAGGCCGCGATCGCCTATGACGCGGCCGGTGCCGATGAGCTGACCTTTCTCGATATAACGGCCAGCCACGAGGATCGCGCCATCATCCTGGATGTGGTCCAGCGCACCGCGGAGGCCTGTTTCATGCCGCTTACGGTTGGCGGCGGGGTGCGCACCGTCGACGACATCCGCGCGCTCCTGCGCGCCGGTGCCGACAAGGTTTCGATCAATACCGCGGCGGTGGCCCGGCGCGCGTTCGTGCAGGAGGCGGCCGAAAAGTTCGGCGACCAGTGCATCGTGGTGGCGATCGACGCCAAGAAGGTGTCGAAGCCGGGCGAGGGCGAGCGCTGGGAGATATTCACGCACGGCGGGCGCAAGCCGACCGGGCTCGAGGCCGTGGCCTATGCGCGCGAGGTGGTCGCGCTCGGAGCGGGTGAGATCCTGCTCACCTCGATGGATCGTGACGGCACCCGGCAGGGCTTCGACATTCCGCTCACGCGCGCGATTGCCGACGCGGTGCCGGTGCCGGTGATCGCCTCGGGCGGCGTGGGTACGCTCGACCACCTGGTCGAAGGCATCCGCGACGGGCATGCCACCGCCGTGCTCGCCGCTTCGATCTTTCATTTCGGCCAATTCACCATCCGGCAGGCCAAGGAGCATATGGCGCGCGCCGGCCTGCCGATGCGGCTTGATCCGTAGCCCGCATGGAGCGCAGCGCAATGCGGGAGCGACCGAGCGACCTGCACCATCGTTCGCGGATTTCGCCTTCGCTCCATCCCGGCTACAAAGCTGCGACGCGCCTTCAGTAGCCCGCATGGAGCGCAGCGCAATGCGGGGTGAAGTCGTTACAGAGGCACCCGGATTTCGCTGCGCTCCATCCGGGCTACGATCAGCATTGTTGGGGATCACTAGCGCTCGCCAAAGGAGCTTCCATCGTCATCGACCGTGCCGGCTCAGTCCTCCGGAAGCAGCCCCGATCGGACATAGCGATGAAAAGACGAATGCGGCCAATCGCATACACGTGCCACGAGACCATGCTTCACGGGGTTGAAATGGATGTAGTCCACATGCCGTGCGAATCTCCTTCGTCCCGAATGGTGTGCTCCCAGAACCGTCGCTGCCAGAGCGAGTACTCGCCCTTGCGATTGCGCTCGGCCACAACCCCGGCGGTGACGGCCATCCTTGTGAAGAGGCTCTTGATCCGACGCCAACGGCCGGAGAAATCCGAGACCTGGGCCGGCAAAGTCATGATCGTATGGATATGGTCGGGTAGGATCACGATTGCATCGATCGTAAACGGGCGTTCGCTCCGAGCCGTTCGGAAGGCCTCGCGCAGTGCCGAGATGTGTTGGACCAACGTGGATCCCTGCCGGTCTGCGAGCGTGACCGTGAAGAAATAAGTTCCGCCGGGAACAAAGTTGCGCCGGTATCTCACCATGGAGCAAGATTAACCCGGATTACGCTAACGCTCCATCCGGGCTACGGAGCTGAGATTATGAGATTAATGGTCCGGGCTACTGGTCCTTGACCGCCCATGCGAGCGCACGTTCCAGCCGGTCGTTACCCCAGAACAGCTCGCCGTCGGTGGTGACGAAACTCGGTGCCCCGAAGATACCGTGCTGCTGTGCAGCCTGCGTCTCGTCGCGCAGCCGGGCCTTGATCGGCTCGGACCGCGCTGCCGTCAGCACCCGGTCGGGGTCGACCTTGAACGGGGCGAGCAGTCCCGTGATGGTAGTGATGTCGTCAATCCGGCCGCCTTCGCCGAACTCGGCCCGGAACACGGCGCGGCAGAACGCCTCGCCCCAGCTCTCCGACAGGCCGACGAGCGCCACGCGCGCGGCCAGCAGGCTTCGCTGCGGGAATGGCTCCGGCGGACGGAACGGCAGATCGAGGTCCGCGCACAGCCGCTCCAGGTCCCGCCACATGTAGCGGCCCTTGGCCGGATAGAGATTGAACGGTGAGGTGTCCCAGCCCTGGGCCCCGAAGATCGGCCCCAGCAGAAACGGCCGGAACCGGACCTTGACGCCGGCCGTTGCCGCCAGAGGGGCGATGCGCATCGCGGCCGGATAGGAATAGGTCGAAGCGAAGTCGAACCAGAAGTCGAGAGCAGGCATGGGGCGATCCGATCCTACTTGCTGGGCACACGGCAAGCCCCTCGCGGTGCCCGATCCCCGCCGCTCTATTTTCGTCGGCCAGCTGAGATGCTATGGCAGATGCGGAGACCTCCGATGCCGTTCACCCTCAACGATCTCGAACAGCGCGTGAAAGACCGTGCCGGCGCCAGCGCGGAGCTGTCCTATACGCGCAAGCTGCTCGACCGCGGCGTGGCGCATTGCGCCAAGAAGCTCGGCGAAGAGGCGATCGAGACCGTGATCGCGGCGGTTGGGGAGGATCGCGAACGGCTGATCGCGGAAGCGGCCGATCTCGTCTACCATCTTGTCGTAGTGTTGCAGGCGCGTGGCATCGCGCTCGCCGATGTCGAAGCCGAGCTGGCCGGGCGCACGGTCCAGTCTGGCCTCGACGAGAAAGCCTCGCGCAAGCGCGTCTGACGCCGGACGCTAGTGCCGCCGATTTGAAGTTCCTATAACAGTCGCGGTAAACTCTGTTAGGAACTTCAAATCGAAAAGCGGCACTAGAATCATAGCGTTGCTAGTGCCCCTTTGTTTCCGAAGTTCGCGTCAGAGGTTGCTGCGACGTATCACGAACTTCGGAAACGGGGCACTAGATGGAACAACGCACCGACGAAGGTCTCTCTCCCTACCGCGTCTTCTCGCGCGCCGAGTGGGCGCGGCTGCGCGCCGACACGCCGATGACGCTCATGCCGGCGGAAGTGGCCGAAGTGCGCTCGCTCAACGACCGTCTCGACATGCGGGAGGTCGAGGACATCTACCTGCCGCTGTCGCGATTGCTGTCGCTCTACGTCGCGGCGACCCAGCGGCTCTACCGGGCGCAGCAGAATTTCCTCGGCACCGAGGACAGCAAGGTGCCCTACATCATCGGGGTGGCAGGCTCGGTCGCGGTCGGCAAGTCGACCACCGCGCGCGTGCTCCAGGCGCTCTTGGCGCGCTGGCCGAACACGCCGCGCGTAGACCTCCTCACCACCGACGGCTTCCTCTATCCGAACGCGGTGCTTGAGCGTGAAGGCCTGATGGAGCGCAAGGGCTTTCCGGAGAGCTACGATCTGCCGGCGCTCTTGCGCTTCCTCACCGAGGTCAAGGCTGGTCGCCATCCGGCGCGCGCGCCGGTCTACTCGCATCTCGTCTATGACGTGAAGCCGAACGAGTGGGTCGTCGTCGATCAGCCGGACATCCTGATCGTCGAAGGGCTCAATGTCCTGCAGGCCGGGCGGCCGCCCAAGGAGGGCAGGGCGATTCCCTATGTGTCGGACTTTTTCGACTTCTCGATCTATCTGGACGCCCGCGAGGATGTGCTGCTGCGCTGGTATGTGGACCGCTTTCTCACGCTGCGCGGCACCGCCTTCAGCGATCCGAAATCCTATTTTCACCGCTATTCGAAGCTCTCCGACGAGGAAGCGGCCAAGACCGCGACCTCGATCTGGTCGCGCATCAACCTCGTCAATCTGCATGAGAACATCCTGCCGACGCGCCAGCGCGCCGACCTCATCCTGACCAAAGGCGAGAGCCACACGGTTGAGGAGGTGGCGTTGCGGCGGTTGTGATCAGCGCCCGGGCGAGTGGGTAAAGAGCGCGACGTTGGCGCGCCCGGCGAGCTTGGGAGCGAGCTCCTCGGTCAGGCCGAATTCCATGCAGCGCGCCTGGCAATGGCGCACGCAGGCGGGAACGCGGTCGCGCACGCGGCGTGCCTTGCACAGGTCGCAATGCTTGGTGAAGAACGGCGCGTAGTCGATCCGCACCCGCTTGCCCATATCGTATTCGTATTCCTTCACCTCGATGCCGCAGATGCCGGCGGGATGGCCGTGCTCCTGCTGGCAGGCGACCTCGCAGCTGTGGCAGCCGGTGCAATAGTCGTAATCGATCAGGAAGGCGTAGCGCGACATGCGGCCCTCAGCCGGTGATCTTGCGCAGCGTGCACAACGTGGTCCGATACTGGCCGCCGCCGAACCCGGACTTGCTGCTTTGCGGGCCCGGAATGATGGCGTTGATCTGATAGTCCCAGACGCCGAAGAGATCCGGCGCCTTGCCGTCGCGCTCCGGCAGCCACCAGCCGTGCATCGTGTGGACGTGCTGCGGCTTGACCTTGCGGGTGATTGCGGCCTTGCGTTTGACGCGGCCCATGTCGTTCTCGAGATAGACCCATTCGCCGTCGCCGACGCCATAGGCTTTCGCGGTGTCGGGATGAATCTCCACGATCGGGTCGGGCATCCGCTCGCGCAGCCAGGGGATCATCCGGTGCTCGCTGTGGAAGTAGAGCTGCGAGCGGGCGCCGGTGATCATCACCAGCGGATATTTCTCGAACAGCTCAGGCGTCGACACCGCGCTCTGCGGCGGTTCGGTGTAGAATGGCAGGGGATCGAGGCCCCAGTCTTTGTAGGTCTCGCAATACACCTCGATCCGGCCGGTGGGCGTGCCGAATCCGGGCTGGCCGTCGGGGCGGAGGAGCCCGCGCTCATGCCGCCGGTAGGGCTTGGACGATCCCTCCGGCGGCATCCGCCAGCCGCCCTCCGCGCAGAGCTCTGCGACCGTCGCGCCCGCGGGGCGCAGGCGCTCGTTGAACAGGTCTTCCAGCGTGTTCCACTTGTTCATGCCGTCGGGATTGAAACGCTTGGCCAGCTCGAAGTTGATCTCCCAGTCGGACTTGCACTCGCCGACCTGCACGCGCTTCTTGATCACCGCCAGCGGCGCCCACCAGGCGCGAATGCTGTCCTTCTCGGCGAAGGTTGCGGCAGGCAGCACCACATCCGCGAGCGCCATGGTGGTCGGATTGTGGAACAGGTCGACGACCGCGATGAAATCGAGCTTCTGCAGCGCCTCGAGATGAAACTTGGCGCGCGCGGCCTGGCCGCCGATGACGTTCGACGTCTGGATCCAGGCGGCCTTGATCGGGTACGGCTTGCCGCTCGCGATCTGCTCGATCACCAGGTCGGGCTGCGCCCAGGCCCGGAAGTTCTTCACCATCGGATAGATATCGGCGCCGATGCGCTTCTCGTTCAGGCGCTTGATCAGGTCGGCGCCATAGAGCTTGACCAGCTCCTCGGTCGAGAACGGATAGGACGTCACGCCCTCGACCGGACGCGCGATCACCTGGCCGCCCGGAATGTCGATGTTGCCGGTGATCGCCGACAGCGACGTGATGGCCTGGGCGACCGCGGTCGCGTCGGCGCACATGTCGACCGCCACGCCCCAATGGATCGCCGCCGGCTTCGCCTTCGCAAACAGACGCGCGGCCGCCGCGATGTCGCCGGCCGCCACCTCGGTGATACGGGCGACCTCGTCGAGCGGATACTGCCGGGCGCGCTCCTTCAGTTCATCGAAACCATGCACCCAGGTCTCGACGAAGGCCTTGTCGTAAAGATCCTCGTCGATGATGACGCGCAGCATGCCGAGCGCCAGCGCGCCGTCGGTGCCGGGCCGGACCTGCAGATGATGCACCGCGCGGCCGGTGATCCAGGTGTTGCGCGGATCCACCGCGATGATCTTCGAGCCGCGCTTCATGCAGTCGACGATCCAGTGCCCGAAGAATCCGTCCGGGCAGCCGTTGGTCGGGTTCTGGCCCCAGGTGATGATCACCTTGGGCGGGGTCCATTGCGGGTCGTCGTAGCGCCGTTCCAGGAACTGCGAGCAATCGGCGACGCAGAAATCGCCCAGCACCGCCTTCATGGCCGCGAGCCGCGGCGTGTAGCAGGAATGGCCCGAGAGCCCGAGCTGCACCCAATTGGGGCTCCCGAAGCTATAGGCGAGGAGCGTCAACGGCCCGCCGATATCGCGGCCGGTGCCCTGCGCGAAGATCACCGACTCGGCGCCGTGCTGGTCCCGGATGGCGCGCAGGCGCCGCTCGCAGAGATCGAAGGCTTCGTCCCAGCCGATCGGCTCGAACCGGCCTTCGCCGCGCTCGCCGACGCGCCGCAGCGGCCGCGTGATGCGGTCGGGATGGTACATGTATTGCGTGAGCGCCAGCACCCGCGGACAGGAGCGGCCGTGGTTCCAAGGATTATTCTTGTCGCCCTCGACGCGCACGAGCCTGCCGTCCGCGACAAACAGCTTCTGCCCGCAGCCGCCGTGGCAGCCCGGCCCGGCCGACCACGCGGTGGTGGGAAAAATCTCGGTGTTCACGCCTGCCGCCACGATGAGCTGCTCCTTGTGCAGTGGCCGTCGCTCATGGGGCCTCGGCCTTTGCGATCCGGCACAGCAGCGCGCGCAGCTGGTAGGTCCCCATCGCGGGATCGTAGGGCGGGCCGATGTCGGTCAGCACATTGGCGTTGCTCTCCCAGACGCCGTGCTCGCGGTCCTTGCGCTCGGGGAACCACCAGCCGAACTCGATATTGATCACCCGCGGGTCGATGCCGTCGGTGAGCTTGGCGCGCTGCCTGATCTTGCCGCGCCGGGTCTCGATCCACACCCAGTCGCCGCTGTGGATGCCGTGACGGCGCGCGGTGTCCGGGTGCATTTCAACCACCGGATCGCGATGGCCGTTCCGCAGCTTGGAGAGCTGCCGGTGCTCGGAGGTGAAGAAATTGAGAATGCGGGCGCCCGAGGTGAGCACGTAGGGGAATTCGCGCGCCACCTCCGGCGTGCTCAGCGGGCTCTCGGGCGGCTCGGCATAGCTGGGCAGCGGCGGATAGCCGAGCTCCTCGAGCGCCAGCGAATAGAGCTCGATCTTGCCGGATTTGGTCTTGAAGCCCGTCTGCTCGTATTTGCGATAGGACATCGGGCGCCAAAGCGCGCCGCGCTCGCGCAGCGCATCGAAGGTGATGCCGGTTGCGGCGAGCTGCCGGTCATAGACGTCCTTGGGGTCCTCGGTGCCGACCTTCAGATTCATCCGGCGCGCGATCTCGGCGAATACGACCTCGTCCTGCTTGCATTCGCCGACCTGAACGATCTTCTGCTGCACCAGCGCGGCGTTCTCCGCGAAGTAGGGAAACAGCGGCATGGCGTCGACCTCGAGCCAGCTCGCCGCCGGCAGCACGAGGTCGGCAAGGTCCGTGCTCGGGGTCATGAACAGATCCATGATCATCAGGAATTCGAGCTTCTTGAGCGATTCGAAGACGACCTTGGAGCTGGCGTAGGTGAGCAGGGGATTGTTGCCGAACACCAGGAAGGCGCGGATGGGGTAGGGCTCGCCTGTGCGCATCGCCTTGAACACCGCCGGAATGTGCGCCGACGGCTGCACGTTGGCTTGGCCGAGCAGGCGGAACTCCTGCGATCCGAGCCGCTTGGACCTTGCGGCCGGCGACAGGTTCTCCTCGAGCGAGGGAACCGGCGCGGCTGCGGGCGTGCCGAACACCCAGCCGCCCGGAATGTCGATGTTGCCGGTCAGCGCCGGCAGGATGGAGATCGCCCGCGCGGTCTGGATCGAGCTCGGCGTGTGCTCGATCGCGCAACCCCATTCGAGCGTCGCCGGCTTGGTGGTGGCGAACAGCCGCGCGGCGGCGCGGATGGTGTCGGCCGGCACCCAGGTGATGGGCTCGGCCCATTCCGGCGTGAACGGCCGCACATGCGCGGCGAGCCGATCAAAGCCGAACGTCCATTTCCCGACAAACGGCTTGTCGTAAAGCTCCTCCGCGATGATCACCTGGATCATGGCGAGCGCCAGCGCATCGTCGGTTCCCGGCCGCACCTGCAGCCAGACGGCGGCCTGCTCGGCGATCTGGGTGCGACGCGGATCGACCACGATGTAGCGGGTCTTGCCGGCGTTCATGAGCCGGCGGGTGTGGAACGGGAGCTCGCCGTCGGGGCCGGAATTGAGCGGGTTGTGTCCCCACACCAAGACGCCGGCCGGCCTGACCTGCCCGTAGTAGTCGCAGACCGGCAGCTCCCCGAAGGTCAGCCGCGAAACGTTGACGCGCGGGAAGAAGCACTGGGCGTGGCCGGGCTCACACCAGTTGGGGGTGCCGAGCGCGTTGGCGAAGCGCGGCACGAAGTTGCAGTGATGCCGGCCGGTGCCGGTGCCGATCGCGATGCTTTCCGGGCCGTTCTCCTCGATGATGCGCGTGAGCCTCACCGCGATGATGTCGTAGGCCTCATCCCAGCTGATGCGCGCCCACTGACCGTCGCCGCGCGCGCCGATCCGTTTCATCGGATGCGTCAGGCGGTCGGGGTGATAGACGAGCTCGGGACCGGCGCGGGCCTTCGGGCAGAGCAGGCCCTTGTTGAGCGGCGAGGCGCGATCGCCCGTCACCTCGCGGATCGCTCCGTCCACGACGTGCACCAGAACGCCGCAGCCGCCGTGGCACATGCGGCATGCGCTTTTGTACACCTGCGTCGTTTGGACGTTCATCGAGCGCTCCCGCGTAAAGACCAAGCTCCGCTGTTCGGGATCGTGCGCAGGAGTTGTGAGCTTCGCGTCAATATCGGACAGGGGGCCGCAATATCTGTCCTTGCCTTTTGTCAATTCGACCGGCGCTGCCTCTGGGCGTCGATGGCGTCGGACCGGGCGCCATCGCGTGGCGGCTGCTCCCCGCGCGGCTCGCCAGCCGGCCGCCGCTGCTCCAGCGCGCCGAGCACGATCCCGACCGTGACTGCGTACACGACCGTCCACAGCATGAAGAACGGCAGATCGACGAGCTGCCGGATGAGCGCTGCTTTGAAGGTCCAGAACAGCTCGTCGGCAAAGCTGCGGATCAGCCAGCCGACCGCGGGCGTCGTGAGCGCGTTGAGCGCAATGGCGGCAACGCTCAGGAGCAGGAACAGGGCGAGCACGCGCAGCCGGTTGTGGCGTGTGAGGCGCCACGCGGCGGCCATGCCTCTGATGCCATTTCGGAGGAGGCCGCCGGTCGTCAGGTAGAACGCTGCGACCACTGCCGCCATGATGATGACCTGCACGACTTCGCCCGTTCTGCCGATGGCGTTGAGGAGGTCGTCGGACGGCTCAAATCTCGTGTAGATCGAGGCGAGCAACTGCAACTGCAGGGCCCGCAATCCGCCATCCAGGAGATTGACCACCGAGAAGATCACAGCAGCCAGAAGAATTCCGAGGCTGAGCTCAAGCCTGGCTGTTACGGTCCGCGCGATACGCGCTCCCGGACGGCTGCGATCAGCGTTGCTCCCCGCCATATCACCGAGCACGAAGGCCCACGCCATGGCGCCCCAGAGGGCCTGGGCGACGGCCGTTAGCCAGGTTGGCGGATTGAAATGCTGCGACAACAGCCAGCCCGGCAAGCGTGGCGGATAGGAGAGGGCCAGAAAGTCGAGCGCGATCTGGCTCACCGCCATCAGCAGGCACGGCAACCAGACTAGTAGAACCAGCTTGCCGGCATTGCGCGCGCAGTAGCGCGCAACCGCCGCCACCGTCTTGAAGACGCGGAGCAGGCCCACTTTCTGTGAGCTACGCAATGGTCTGTCCGCCGCCCTGCCCATGGTCCCTGCACGCATGCCCCCGGGGCCGCGTGTCGCCGATGATTACGCCGCCAGCGAGGCAGTCTCGAGCCCGGCTAGTGCCGCTGATTTGAAGTTCCTACACCAGATGCAGCAAACTCGATTAGGAACTTCAAATCGAAAAGCGGCACTCGAATCATAGACTTGCTAGTGCCCCTTTGCTTCCGAAGTTCGTGTCACGGGGGTGCTGCGACGACACATGAACTTCGGAAGCGGGCACTAGCGCCGCCTTGAGCCGCTCGCGGTCGAGCGGCTTGGTCAGGAAGCCATCCATGCCCGCAACTCGGCAGGCCTCGCGCTCTTCTTCAAGCGCATTGGCGGTGAGTGCGATGATCGGTGTGCGCGCAAAGCCGTGTTCGGCTTCGGCAGCACGGATGCGGCGCGTGGCATCGAAGCCGTCGCTGCCGGGCATGTGCACGTCCATCAGGACCAGGCCGAAGGGCTCGCCCGCCGACTGCGCGGCGCGCCAGGCCTCGACCGCACCAGCTCCGTCGGTCGCGATGGTCGGCCGATGCCCGAGCCGGGTGAGCAGCGCGCGCGCCAACAGCGCGTTGATCTCGTTGTCCTCGGCGACCAGAATCGCGAGGCCGACCGGCGTCGGACCGCCTGCATGTCCGACCGGGTCCGCGGTATCGCTGGCGCGATCGAAGCCCTGATCCGTCGCGGTGAGACGCGCAGCGAGCGAGGCGGAGCGCACCGGCTTAACCAGATAGCCGGTGAAGCCGGCCGCCTTGAGGGCCGGCAAGTCGTGGCGCGCGGCCGGCGTGACCAGCACGATGCGCCGCGGAATGGGTGCGGCCGCGAGCGTCTCGCAGGCCGCATGTCCAAGCGCATGGTCGACCACCAGCGCGCCCCATGACCGTTGCGCCAGCAGCGAGCGGGCCGGTTCGGCATCGGATGTGATGCGGGTTCCTGCGCCCCAATCGGTGAGCCGGCGCGCCAGCAGCGCGGCCTCGATCGCGGCGGGCGCGACGATGAGAATATCGATGCCGCCGAGGTCGGGCTGGACGACGTCCGGCAGCTCGGCGGCGGGCGGCAGCGCTACGGTGACGCGGAACGTCGATCCGGCGCCGGGTGCGCTCTCGACGCCGATGTGGCCTCCCATGCGCTCGATGATGCGCCGCGAGATGGCGAGCCCGAGACCGGTGCCGAGGAATGTGCGAGCGGTGCTGCGGTCGACTTGCTCGAACTCGTGAAAGATCCGCTCCTGCTCTTCGGGCGCAATGCCGATGCCGGTGTCGTGCACCGCGATGACGATCGCGTTCGGCTCCCTGCCGCGCTCGACCACGATCGAGAGGCCGCCATTGTCGGTGAACTTGATGGCGTTGCCGGCGAGATTGAGCAGCACCTGCCGCAGACGCGTGGCGTCGCCCGTGACCTGACGCGGCACGCTGTCGGCCACATAGGACGCAACCGCCAGGTCCTTCGTCTGCGCGCGTGGGGCGATCAGCTCGACCGTCTCCTCGACCAGGGCATGCAGGTCGAATGGCCGCGCCTCAAGGTCGAGCCGGCCGGCTTCGATCTTGGAGAAATCGAGAATCTGCTCGATCAGCGCCAACAGCGTTTCGCCGGAGGTCTTCACCGCGCGCGCGTAGGTCAATTGCTCGGGGGTGAGGGCGGTGTCGAGCAAGAGATCGGACATGCCCAGGATGCCGTTGAGCGGCGTCCTGATCTCGTGCGAGACCACCGCCAGGAAGCGCGACTTGGCGCGGCTCGCCGCTTCTGCCTGGTCGCGCGCGACCGCGAGCGCGCGTTCCGCCTGCGCGCGATCAGTGACGTCGCGGCCGACGCTCTGCACTTCGGCGCCCTCTCCGGTGCGGACCGTCACCTCGCGCCAGGCGATCCAACGCGCACCTTCGGAGGTCGCGATCTTCTGATCGTGGATGCGCGTGCCGTCGGGAGCGAGCGCCGTCGCGCCCTGCTCGATCACCGCCGGAAGAAAGCTCGCGCCGATCAGCGCATCGCGGGCTTGCCCTGTCAGCGCGCAGAAGGCGTCGTTCACGTAGGTGATGCGGCCTTGGCCGTCGCGCCGCACGATCACGTCGCCTTGCGCTTCCAGAAAGCAACGCGCGCGTTCCTCGGATTCCTTGAGCTCCCAGTTGCGGTCGGCGAGCTCCTCGACATGCCCGCGCTGCGCATGGAGCTTGCGATGGAGCGCCCGATTGCGTGCAATGAGAAGCCCGACAAGGCCGATTGCGCCGCCCGCGAGCGCGGCGAGCCCAAGAACAAGCGATTGCGGATCGAGCGGCATGATCAGTCGACGCCGCGACAAAGCGCGGCACGCGTGATGGCGATGACGGGGCCGATCGTGCGGCGGAAGGGTTGCGATTCCCTTCCGGGCCGCGAGCAGGCAACCGTTAGGGTTGATGAAGGGATAACACGTGCCCGCATTGATACCATGCAGGCTCGCGCGTCATGCGCTGGTGAGAATATAGGGCGGTCAGCGGCGCTCGGCTTCCCAATAGCCGCTGCACTGGCCGGTCGACGACTTGCCCTTCCAGGTGCCCCGGCCGCTATTGACGGAAAGGCGGCCAGTTCCGACGGCGCCCTGCTCGCCGCGCTGGACCGTGGCGGAAACGCGTCCGTTCCGATCCACGCGGCCGGAGAGCTCGACGCCTGCTCCGCCCTCGTAGTTGATGCGTCCGCTCTCGATCTGGACACCGTAGCGGTAGGCGCGGTCGCACTCGCCGGCTTCGGTGACGATCAGGATGCTCCACAAACCGTCGAAGCTCGCCTGCGCCTTCGCGGCGGCCGGCACCCCGAACAAGGCTGTTGCGACGACCAGGAGAGGGTACGCAAATACCCGTAAGAGACTCTGAGCCATTGGGATCCCCTTGCTGGCCGGCGCCTGAGATAGTCAAGCCGGCGGCAAATGCGAGTCGGCTAATTTCGATTAGGCGATGGGCGTGATCTTTTTGCCGCATTGATCGCGGCGCGGCGCCTACGCCGCCCGTCGCACCTCGTCGGTAAGGGCGCGGTAGGACAGCGCCTCGGCGAGATGCAGGCGACCCACTTTCTCGGCGCCGTCGAGATCGGCGAGCGTCCGCGCGACCCGCAGCACGCGGTGGTATCCGCGCGCAGAAAGCCGCATGGCGTCGGCGGCGTCACGCAGCAGCGCAAGCCCGCTTGCATCCGGCCGCGCCACCTCTTCCAGCGCCGGGCCGGAGGCCGTCGCGTTGGTGCGGATATGCGGCAACCCGATCGCGGCGTAGCGCTCGCTCTGGATGTCGCGGGCGCGCGCTACCCGGGCTGCGACCTCGGCGCTGCCTTCGGCGGGCGGCGGCAGGATCAGGTCGGCGGCGGTCACGGCCGGCACCTCGATGGTGAGATCGATGCGGTCGAGGAGCGGGCCTGAGAGCCGCGCCTGATAGTCGGCGGCGCAGCGCAGGTTGGGTCCGCGCTTGCAGGTGAAGCCCGGCTCGCTCGCGCGCCCGCAGCGGCATGGGTTCATGGCGGCGACCAGCATGAAGCGCGCCGGATAGGTCACGCGATGGTTGGCGCGCGCGATCGCGACCTCGCCGTTCTCCAGCGGCTGGCGCAGCGCGTCGAGCACCTGTGGCTGGAATTCCGGGAACTCGTCGAGAAAGAGGACGCCATGATGCGCGAGCGAGACCTCGCCCGGCCGTGCGCGGAATCCTCCGCCGACCAACGCCGGCATGCTGGCCGAATGATGCGGGCTGCGGAACGGGCGCTGGTTGGTGAGCGCGCCGCCTTCAAGCTTGCCCGCGACCGAGGCGATCATCGAAACTTCGAGCAGCTCCGCAGGCGCGAGCGGTGGCAGGATGGTCGGTAGCCGCGCCGCCAGCATCGACTTGCCGGCGCCGGGCGGGCCGACCATGAGGAGATTGTGCCCGCCGGCGGCCGCGACCTCGAGCGCGCGCTTGGCGCTTTCCTGGCCCTTGATGTCCTTGAGGTCGACGAGCGCGCCACTGGCCTCGCGGATCTTCGGCTGCGGGCGTGCGAGCACCTGTGTGCCGCGAAAGTGATTGGCGAGTTGGATCAGCGATTGCGCCGCGATGATCTCCATCTCGGGGCTTGCCCAGGCGGCTTCCGGCCCGCAGGCTGCCGGGCAGATCAAGCCCTCGCCGCGCGCGTTGGCTCCGATCGCGGCCGGCAGCACGCCCGCGACCGCCGCGATCGAGCCGTCGAGCCCGAGCTCGCCCAGGACGGTGATGCCGGAAAGTGCGTCAGGCGGGATCGCGGCGATCGCCGCCATCAGGCCGAGCGCGATCGGAAGATCATAATGGCTGCCTTCCTTGGGTTGGTCGGCGGGCGCGAGATTGACGGTGATGCGTCGCGCCGGCAGCGCGAGCCCGGACGCGATCAAAGCTGCGCGCACGCGCTCCTTCGCTTCGCTCACCGCCTTGTCCGGCAGCCCCACGATGTTGAAGGCCGGCAGCCCGGGCGCGACCTGCACCTGCACGTCGACTGCGCGCGCCTCAATGCCCTCGAAAGCAACCGTCGTGACGTGCTGGACCATGGCCCCCTGCCTGCACGCCAGAGTAGCGGAAGGCGGCCGTGTCGGCAAGAACATTTAGAGAACATCCGGAGGACGCGGCCGGACACGCCAACCTCGCGGGACGTCTAGCCCCGCTTCGCCTCGATCTTGTCCCAGATCATCGCCGCGATGTCCGGCCCCCCGAAATTCTTGATCGCCCGGATGCCGGTCGGCGAGGTGACGTTGATCTCGGTGAGAAAGCCGTCGATGACGTCGATGCCGACGAACAGGAGGCCGCGCTCGCGCAGCGCGGGGCCGATCGCGGCGCAGATCTCGCGCTCGCGCGCCGTGAGCTCGGTGTCCTTCGGAGTGCCGCCGCGCACCATGTTGGAGCGCAGGTCGTCCGGCGCCGGCACCCGGTTGACCGCGCCCGCGAACGCGCCGTCGACCAGGATGATGCGCTTGTCACCGTGCTTCACGGCGGGGAGAAACTTCTGCACCACCCATTGCTCGCGGAAGGTCGCCGCGAACAGATCGTAGAGCGAGCCGAAATTCAGGTCCTCGGCCGTGAGCCGGAACACCGCCTCGCCGCCGCGCCCATAGAGCGGCTTCATCACGATGTCGCCGTGCTCGACGCGGAACGCCTTGATCTCCGCAAGGTCGCGGGTAATCAGCGTCGGCGGCATCAGCTCCGGAAACGCCATCACGAACATCTTCTCGGGCGCGTTGCGCACATGCGCCGGGTCGTTGACCACCAGCGTCTTGGGGTGGATGCGCTCGAGCAGATGGGTCGTGGTGATGTATTGCAGGTCGAACGGCGGGTCCTGCCGCAGCAGCACGACATCGAAACGCGCGAGGTCGGTGCGCTCGGCCGTGCCCAGGGTGACGTGGTCACCCTCGCGGTCGCGCACTGTGAGTGGCTGGACCGCAGCGTGCACGCGGCCGTCGCGCATCGCCAGCCGGTCGGGCGTGTAGTAGGCGAGCGTATGGCCACGCCGCTGCGCCTCCAGGAGGAGCGCAAAGGTGGAATCGCCGCGGATGTTGATCCGCTCGATCGGGTCCATCTGTACGGCGACATTCAGCGTCATCGGATCTCCGGGCAGCAGGTGATGGTTGGGCAACGCAAATGGTACGTTAACATCTTGCTTCCATCATGCTTCTTATATCCGATTGATATGGGCCATGTCGGCGGGGGAGTTCACGTGCGGCTGCCGCAGCTATCGATTGCGACCAAGCTCTACGTGATCTTCGCGCTGCTCGCCACCTTGACGGTGGGGCTGGCCGGGGTCGCCGTCTACAACGCCCACCGCCATGCGGCGCTCACCGACGATTTCCAGTCGGCCTATGCGGGGGCGCTCAACGTCCAGCGCGTCGACGCGCTGATCTACGCGGTGGTGATGGAGTCGCGCGGCATCTATATGTCGCCCGACATCAAGACCGCAAAGGTCTATGGCGAGGGGTTGTTGGCGTTCAACGACCGCATCACCCAGATGATGAAGGAGTGGCGCGATGGGGTGCGCGCCGAGGATGCCGCCCTGTTCGATCCCTTTGCCAAGCGCCTCCAGCAGTTCCAGGATTTCCGCCGCGAGCTGGTGCGCCGCGGGGTCGAGGTCGGTCCGGCGGCGGGCCGCGAGTGGGGCGACAACGACGCCAACCGCACGGTCCGCAAGGCGCTCAATGCCGACATCGAGACGCTCGGCGAGCACTATGCCAAGCGCGCGCATCGTATCTACACGGAGATCGACCGGGGCATTGACCGGGCCGCCTGGCTCATGAGCCTGCTGGCGGTTTACGCGGCGCTGCTCGCCGCCGTCGGCGCCGCCATCATCTGGCGCGCGATCGCGCGCCCGCTGGCCCGGATCACCAGCGTCACCGAAACGGTTGCGGCGGGCCAGTCCGACGTGCCGGTGCCCTATCGCAACCGCGGCGACGAGGTCGGGGCGCTCGCCCGCTCGATCGCGGTGTTCCAGGACGCCATGCGCCATAACAGGGAGCTCAACCGCACCGTCGTCGACGACGCGCAGGCGCGCGCTGTGCGCCAGGAATCGATGTCGGCCGAGATCGCCCGGTTCAGCGCCGACATCGAGACCACATTGGCCGAGCTTGCGACCATTTCCGGTCAGATGCGGTCGGCGTCCGGCGCGCTCACGACCGCCGCCGCCGACGCAGCGGAGCGCACCGCCGGCGCGGTTGCCGCTTCCAGTGACGCCTCGGTCAACGTTCGCGACATTGCATCGGCGGCCGAGGAGCTGGCGGCTTCGGTCAACGAGATTGATCGGCAGATCGCGCAGTCGCATGCGATTGCAGCCAAGGCGGCGAACGAGGCCGAATCGACCAACGCGGCCGTCAAGGAGCTCAATGAGGCCGCCGGCCGGATCGGCGACGTGGTGAGCCTGATCACCGACATCGCCGAGCAGACCAACCTGCTGGCACTCAATGCGACCATCGAGGCGGCCCGCGCGGGTGAAGCCGGCCGCGGCTTCGCGATCGTGGCGAGCGAGGTGAAGGCGCTCGCGGGCCAGACCGCCAAGGCGACCGAGGATATCGCGGCCCAGATCGCCGGCATGCAGAGGGCCACCACGCGCTCGATCACGGCGCTCGGTGCGATCGAACGCACCATCCGCGACATCAGTGCGATCTCGAATGCGATCGCGGCGGCGGTCACCGAGCAGGGCGCTGCCACGCAAGAGATCGCGCGCAGCGTCGAGGTCGCCGCCCGGCGTGCGAATGACACGGCCGGCGAGGTCGAGCGGGTGGGCGATGCGACGGATGCGACGCGAACCAACGCGGCGGCGGTGAAATCCGTCGCCGGTGAGCTCGGCACCGTGGCGGCGCGTGTCCGCGGTCAGGTCGATCAGTTTTTCCAGAAGCTGCGCGCGGCCTGACAGCGCAATGCGGGACGACGGCGCAGCTCGCCCGACCTCCAGTGCTGACGTCGCGCTGATCGGGGGGTAAAGCAACTTTAACGATTTCCTCCCATTGTGTTCTCGCAATCGAGAATTGTACCCGGACACGAGGGGCTACAAGTGCGACAGTCGTCGATCGCGACAACGCTCTATGTGATCTTCTCATGGCTCGCCGTCGTGGCCGTGGGACTTTTGATGGCCGGCGCCTTGGCGTGGCCGACGTGGCTGATGAGCCTGCTGGCCGGGTCGGCGGTGCTGGCGGCGGTCGTCGGCATGGTCGAAGTCCGACAGGCGCGGGTCCGCATCGTCGATCTGACGGGGGCCGTTGTGGCCGGCGAGCCAGCGATGCCCGGCCAGGAGCTCGGCGATGAGATTGGAGCGCTGGCCCGAGGGGTCATGGGATTTGTCGATGCGTCGCGACGCTCCGATGAGCAGGCCCACACGGCAGCCGACCGCGTACGCGCTCAGCGTCAGGACGCCACGGCCGTCGAGATCGCACGTTTCAGTGACGATTTCGAGAGGACGCTGTCGGAGCTCGCGGCCATTTCCAGTCAGATGCGCTCGGCGTCCGGCGCGCTGGCGACGGCCGCCGATCAAGCCTCGGATCGCACCGCCGGAGCGGCCGCGGCCTCCAGTGACGCCTCGGTCAATGTGCGCGACATCGCGTCAGCCGCCGACGAGCTTGCCGCTTCGGTCAGCGAGATCGATCGTCAGGTCGCGCAGTCGAATGCGATCTCCACCAAGGCAGTCAGTGAGGCGGAGTCCACCAACGCGGCCGTCAAGGAGCTGAGCGAGGCAGCCGGCCGCATCGGTGATGTGGTGAGCCTGATTACCGACATCGCCGAGCAGACCAATCTCTTGGCGCTCAACGCCACCATCGAGGCGGCTCGTGCCGGCGATGCGGGGCGCGGCTTCGCGATCGTGGCAAGCGAGGTCAAGGCGCTGGCCGGCCAGACCGCCAAGGCGACCGAGGACATCGCGGCACAGATCAACGGCATGCAGAACGCCACCACGCGCGCGATCCAGGCCCTCGGCATGATCGAGCGGACCATCCGCGACATCGGCACGATATCGAGCACGATCGCGGCCGCGGTAACCGAGCAGGGCGCCGCCACCCAGGAGATCGCGCGCAGCGTCGAGACGGCTGCGCGACGCACGACCGACACGGCCGCCGAGGTCGAGCGTGTGGGCGAAGCCACCGCCGCCACGCGCGCGAATGCGGCGACGGTCAAGTCCGTCGCCGGCGATCTTGGCCAGGTGGCCGCGCGCATCCGTGGCCAGGTCGATCAGTTCTTCCAGAAGCTGCGCGCGGCGTAGCCATCAACTGCTCGCGTCGAACGCTGCCGGAATATGCCGTGGCACCCGCCCGGGCGCGACCAGCATGGCGTCGAAGCGGATGTCTTGGATGCTCGGGTCGGGATGGTCGGCAAGCCAGGCTTCGGCGGCCGCGATGATCCGGGCGCGCTGGCGCTCGGTCACCGACCAGGCGGCGTCGTCGAGCTGCTCGCGGGCCTTGACCTCGACAAACACCAGCAGGTGGCGCCGGCGCGCCACGATGTCGATCTCGCCGACCGGGCTGCGGAAGCGCCGCGCCAGGATGCGGAAGCCCTTGGCGATGAGCAGCGCCGCCGCTCGGCTTTCGGCCGAGAGGCCGAAGCGGAACGCGACTTGGCGCTCGGGGCGTGGCGTGCGCGGCGCGAGCGGGCGAGGTCGGGGCGGATCGCCATCAGGCGTCATGTGGCGCCTCATCGTCGTCGGTGAGCGCGAGCGCGCGCTGATAGACCTCGCGGCGCGGTCGGCCGGTGACCGATGCGATCTCGGCCACGGCTTCCTTGACGCTGAGCCGGCCGAGCGCCTGGCGCAGCAGGGCATCGAGATCGACCGCTTCGGCCGACAGCTCGGCTGGCGCAATCACGATCACCATCTCGCCGCGGATCTCGGCATCGCCGGCGTAGTGCGTGGCAAGCTCCGCCAGATCACCGCGCCGTACCTCTTCGTGCAGCTTGGTGAGCTCACGACACACCGCGGCCGCGCGGGGGCCCAACTCGTCTGCAAGATCAGCGAGGCAGGCCGCAATGCGCGGCCCGGTCTCGAACAGCACGAGCGTTGCCGGAATGAGCTTGATCTCGGCGATACGGGCGCGGCGCTGCGCCGATTTTGCAGGCAGGAAGCCTTCGAAAAAAAAACGATCGGTTGGCAGGCCACATACGGCGAGCGCGACGAGGGTCGCGGACGGGCCGGGCAGCGCCGTCACCGGTTGGCCGGCATCGCGAGCTGCCCGCACCAGCTTGAAGCCCGGATCGGAGATGAGCGGCGTGCCAGCATCGGACACGAGCGCGATCGCGGCCCCTTCGGCGAGCCGCGCCAACAGCTTGGGGCGCGCCGCGGCGGCGTTGTGCTCATGGTAGGGCGTGAGCGGCGTGGTGATGGAATAATGGTCCAGGAGCCTGCGGGTGATTCGCGTGTCTTCGCAGGCGATCAAGTCGGCGGCGGCGAGGACGTCGAGCGCGCGCAGGGTGATGTCGCGCAGGTTGCCGATGGGGGTCGCGACGATATGCAGGCCTCTGGCAAGGGCCGGGGCGTCGAACGGCTGGCCGTTGACGACGTACCGCCCTGTGCGCGGGGCCGCGGCCGGATCGCGGGTTCTCATCATACCTGTTAGTTTACCACCCAACAGGCTTGCGCACCCCAGCCTCTGGAAATCACTATTCTTTTTACCTAGTTAAGGATTTATCGACAAAAAGCCGGATTGCCGTGCTGTAATACCGCCAGTACCGCCGTCGCGGGGGAAGGCCAAATGGTGCAAGGCGCATGATTTTGCAGGGCACTGGGGCTTCAAATGGGCGAATGGCACGGCGGTTGACCGTGGTTTTCGCTGCCGCCTTGCTGGCCGGTTGTTCCGGCATGTCTCCGGGCGAGGGTTTCAGCGGCTCGGCCGCTTCACCGGCCCCGCCGGAGGGCGGCGGCAGCATCGGGGCCGGCCAGGTCAAGGCCGGACTCATTCTGCCGATGTCGGCGAGTGGGAATGCGGGTGCGGCCGGGAGCGCGATGCGCAATGCCGCCGAGATGGCGCTTGCCGAATTCAACGTGACGGACCTGCAGCTTCTGCTCAAGGACGATGGCGGCAACGCGCCCGGCGCGCGCCAGGTTGCGCAACAGGCGCTCGATGAAGGTGCCGAGATCATTCTCGGCCCGATTTTCGCGCACTCGGTCTCGCCGGTCGGCCAGCTCACGCGCTCGCGCAATGTGCCGGTCATCGCGTTCTCGACCGACGTGAACGTCGCGACGCGCAATGTCTACCTCTTGAGCTTCCTGCCGGAATCGGACGTCGATCGCATCGTCAGCTACGCGATCTCGCAGGGCAAGAAGTCGTTCGCGGCGGCGATCCCCGACAATGCCTATGGCTCGGTGGCGGAAGCCGCTTTCAAGCAATCGGTCGCGCGCCGTGGTGGCCGCGTCGTGGCGCTCGAGCGCTATCCGGCCGACCGCAGCCAGATGCAGGCCGCGGTCCGCACCGTCGCACAGGCGGCAACCCGCGCCGACGCGATCTTCATTCCGGACGGGGCCGACTCGGCGCCAGCAGTGGTCCAGACGTTGACGGCCTCGGGGGTCGACCTCAAGCGGGTGCAGCTTCTCGGCAGCGGCCTGTGGGAGGATCCGCAGATCTTCACCAACGCGGCGCTCGACGGCGCCTGGTATGCCGGCCCCGACTCCACCGGCTTCCGCAATTTCTCGGCGCGCTTCCGCACCCGCTTCGGCCAGGACCCGGCGCGCACCGCCTCGCTGGCCTATGACGCGGTCGCGCTCATCTCGGCGCTCACCAAGACACAAGGCGACCAACGTTTCTCCGAAGCCGTGCTGACCAACTCGTCCGGCTTCACCGGCATTGACGGGCTGTTCCGCTTCCGTGCCGACGGCACCAACCAGCGCGGCCTTGCGGTGATGCGCGTCTCACCCTCTGGCGGGCAGGTCATCAGCCCGGCCCCGAAGGCATTCAATGGCTCGGGGACGTGAGGCATGGGACGCTAAACCGGTGGCCGATCGTGCCGTAGAGGATGCTGCGGACTAGCGTGACCACGTCAAGAGAGCGCCAACGGCCACGCCAACTAGCACACAGATGGCGCGCCAAAACCCCGATCGAACGCGTGCGGACCGAGACAGGCGCGCCTGTCTGACAAACTCGGCGCTGTTGGCCTTGAGGCTGCGGATGATCCTGTCAGCCGTCTCGTCCGCGGATATGTCTGTCATGGAGCCGCCTCAAGTATCTCGGTAATAGAAAGAGTGGTGGGCAATTGTCGGTATGCCCAACTGGTCTTGCCCGCCCCGTTGGGGCCGCCGATCATGACGGCGTGTTTCCTTCGCTCGCCTGGCACGAGACTACGCTGCCAGATCAGCCACCACCGCGTCGAGCACCGGGAAGCCGGCCTGCGTCACCCGCAGCCGTCCGTCCGGCGTCAGCTCGACCGCGCCTTCCTCACGCAGGATGGCGATGCGGCGCTCATCAAGCGCCCGGCCGGCAAGGAGCGCATAGCGCTCGGGATCGATTCCTTCCGCCAGCCGGAGCCCCATCAGCAGGAACTCGTCGGCGACTTCGGTCTGCATGAGGACCTCGTCGGTGACGAGGCCATGGCCGAGCGCCTCGACCCGCATCAGCCAGGCTTCGGGCCTTCGTTCGGTCGCGGTGGCGCGGCGCTCGCCCGCGATGTCGAGGCGGCCGTGCGCGCCCGGACCGACACCGGCATATTCGTGGCCGCGCCAATACACGAGATTGTGCCGGCATTCGGCGCCCGGCCGCGCGTGATTGGAAATCTCATAGGCCGGTAACCCCGCGGCGCCGCAAATCTCTTGCGTCATGTCGTAGAGCGCGCGAGCGAGATCCTCGTCCGGGATCGCGAGCTTGCCGGCGGCGTGCAGCGCCGCGAACGGCGTGTCGGCCTCGACGGTGAGCTGATAGAGCGAGAGATGCTCGGCGGCTTCGGCGATGGCGCGCTTGAGCTCGGTTGCCCAGGCCTGCGGCGTCTGGCCAGGCCGCGCATAGATGAGATCGAATGAATAGCGCTCGAACGTCGCGCGTGCGATCGCGACCGCGGCGAGCGCCTCCTGCGCGGTATGCAGGCGGCCGAGCGCCTTGAGGTCGGCATCGTCGAGCGCCTGCACGCCCAGCGACACGCGGTTGACGCCGGCTGCGCGATAGCCGCGAAAGCGCGTCGCCTCGACGCTGGTCGGGTTGGCTTCGAGCGTGACCTCGACGTCGCCGGCGATGCTCCAGTGCTTGGCGATGGCGTCGAGGATCGCGCCCACGGTCGCGGGCTGCATCAGCGAGGGCGTGCCGCCGCCGAAGAAGATCGTGGACACCGTGCGGCCGGGAACACGCGCCGCGGTCGCGGCCAGCTCGGCCGCAAACGCACGCACATGACGCGCCTCGTCGATCGCGGCATGGCGCACATGGCTGTTGAAGTCGCAGTACGGACACTTCGACAGGCAGAACGGCCAATGCACGTAGACGCCGAAGGCTGCCTTCATGCCGGTCGCCTCGCTTCGGGATCGTGGCCCAGTGACGATTCGTCCGGTGACGATTCGTAATGGCGATTCGTAATGACCGATAGAGCATAGCATGCTGGCGCCCGCGTGCCCACGCTTTGGTGCCTGCCGCGTGCGCCGACGGCATCAGAGTGGGGAGGCTCCGCCGAGCCGCCTGATCTCCGCTTCCAGGGCCTCGATCCGCTGGTCGCGTTCGGCGAGCGTTGCCGCCACATCCGCGGCCTCGAGCCGCTGCGGAATGTGCTGCGGGCAATTGGCGTCCCAGGCCGACACCGTCAGCCGAATCACCTGCTCGGGGCGCGCCCGATAGCCTTCTGGCATCAGCTGCGCCATGAGCGCGCTGTCGCCCTCGACCACGCGCGCCTCGCCCCAGATCTTCACGCGCTGACGATGGGCGTAGTCGATCAGGAACAGGTGGACCTTGGGATTGTCGGTCAGGTTGCCCTGCGTGATATATTGCCGGTTACCGGCGAAGTCCGCAAACGCGATAGTTCTCTCATCAAGAACCCGCAGGAATCCCGCCGGTCCGCCGCGGTGTTGGATGTAGGGTTGCCCGTTGGCATTGGCGGTGGCGAGGAAGACGCTGGTCTGCGCGGCGATGAATTGAGCAAGATCGGGCGTGATGCGGGTCTGCCAGCCGCCGCGCTCTTCCATGCGCGCATAGGCCGGACGTGACCCCTTGCGGTCCTGCACCGATTTGACGGATGCGGTGAACGCGACGTCGCTCGAATGGCTGGCGGTCATTGGAGTTCCTCCTCGCTCAGCCCCATATAGGTCCTTCCAAGAAGCATTAGTATCCCGTAATATTTGGATATATCATTCCATTTTATGGAACCTTGAATGGACCGCCTCGCATCGATGACGACGCTCCTGGCCGTGGTCGAGGGCGGCAGCCTCTCGGTGGCCTCGCGCAAGCTCGGGATGCCGCTCGCGACCGTCAGCCGCAAGATCTCCGAGCTTGAAGCGCATCTGCGCACGCGCCTGCTCCATCGCACCAGCCGCCGCCTGTCGCTCACCGATGCCGGGCAGGGTTATGTCGCGGCCTGCAAGCGTATCCTCGAAGACCTCGGCGAAGCCGAGCGCGCCGCGGCCGGCGAGTACAGCGCGCCACGCGGCGACCTTGCGATCACGGCGCCGATCGTGTTCGGCCGCCTGCATGTGCTGCCGGTCGTCACCGCATTTCTCAGCGCCTATCCGGACATCAATATTCGGATCGCGCTGGGCGACCGGGTGGTCGATCTGCAGGAAGAGCATGTCGATCTCGCCGTGCGCATCGGCGAATTGCCTGACAGCAGCCTGGTCGCGACCCGCGTGGGCGCAGTCTCCCGCGTGGTCTGCGGCAGCCCGGACTATTTTGCCAAGCGCGGAACGCCGAAGCGCCCGGCTGACCTGCGCGCCCACGACTGCATCACCTTCGAAGGCTTGGCGTCGCCGGTGGAGTGGTCGTTTGGGGCCGGCAAGTCGCTTGCTGCCGTCGCCGTCCGCTCGCGGCTCATCGTCAATACGGCGGAAGCCGCCATCGATGCCGCCATCGCGGGCGTTGGCGTGACGCGCGTTCTCTCCTACCAGGCCGCGAGCGCGTTGCGCGACGGTAGGCTTGCGCGAGTGCTGCAGCGCTTCGAGCCAGAGCCCGCGCCGGT
>Ga0209797_10000080_pt1 | contig 41268 bp, 36 predicted proteins | sample DOMMetBare3Fresh_2_FD_187472 | JGI IMG/M metagenome (GOLD analysis project Ga0209797, IMG submission 187472) | Wetland sediment microbial communities from St. Louis River estuary, USA, under dissolved organic matter induced mercury methylation -... | ecosystem: Environmental > Aquatic >... | reverse complement strand
CGGAACCTGCGCCCGGCGGAACGGCGACAGCCGGAAAACTCAAGGCCGGCTCGCAGGAATTTCTTGTCCACGTCGTAGCCCTTGAACCGGACAACCACGCAGTGCATCTGCTGCTCCAGAAGCCAACCCGGGAAGTGCTGGCACCTTTCCTGGCAGTGCGAAACGTGATGCTCGCGGTCAGCAGCAGTGCGCTCGTGCTTGCCATCATGGTTGCCGTGCTGCTTGGGCGAAGCGCAACACGACCCATCGACAAGCTGGTGGCCGCGGCTCGGCGCATAGAGGGTGGCCAGTACAAGGAACCGATAGCTGTCAGCGGCAGCGAGGAATTCCGCAGACTCGCGGGCACGCTGAATGCGATGCAGGAACGGGTGGCTGAGCGCGAGGCGCACATCAGGCACCAGGCCTTTCACGATCCTTTGACCGGACTTCCAAATCGCTCCCAGGCGGAAATCGAACTTGCCCGCATGCTGGCGGAGGCAGGCGGCAGGACGCCGGTCACGGTGATGGTGATTCACTTGAGCAGCTTCCGGGAGCTCAATGCCACCCTGGGTCACCACATAGGCGACGAGGCGCTGCGCGCGACCGCCAGGCGGCTTTCGATCGCCTGCCAGCCCGGCGAGATTGTCGCCCGGTTCGGTGCCACCCACTACGTGATGCTGCTGTGCCGGCATCACTCCATGGAATCTGCGCCGCGAATCGCCGCGTCAATCATGGACGTGGTGCGGGAACCGCTCACGCTGGGCCAGATCGACGTGGAGCTGCAGGTCATCGCGGGCCTGTGCACAAGTCCCGAGGAGGGCAGTGCGGCCGACGAGATGATCCGGCGCGCCGAAATTGCGTTGCACGACGCGACTGACTCACGCGAGCGGATCGGCCGCTTCCGCGCCGGCAGCGACGGTGAACACCGGCGCCGGCTCGAAATCATGACCGACCTGCGGCGTGCCATCGAAAGCGACAGCCTGGAACTCGCATTCCAGCCAAAGGTGGCAATCGCGACGCGACGCGTCAACAGTGTCGAGGCGCTCGTGCGATGGACCCATCCGAAACTCGGTCCGGTGCCGCCGACCGAATTTCTGCCCCTTGCGGAACAGACCGGTGGATCCCGGCAACTGACGGACTGGATTCTGCGCAACACCATCCGGCAGATGGCGGAATGGCGCAAGAGCGATCTCGCGCTCGACGTCGCGGTCAATCTCTCTGCGGTGGATATCGGAGACGCGGGCCTTGGTGACGCGATCCTCAGGCTGCTTGCGGAATACCGCGTTGCGGCGACCAGCCTGGTGCTCGAGATCACCGAGAGCGCGATGATGCGTGACCCGATCACCGCGGAGCGCAACATGGAGCTGCTGCGCGTTGCCGGAGTGCGTTTCGCGATCGACGATTTCGGCACCGGATACTCGTCGCTGTCGCAGCTTCGCAAGCTCCCGGTCGACGAGCTCAAGATCGATCGCTCTTTCGTCATGCGTGCACACCTGGATGCCGACGATGCCAGCGTCGTCAGTTCCACGATCGAGCTCGGCCACAATCTGGGCCTGAAAGTCGTCGCGGAGGGCGTCGAAGCGGTCGAGACGCTGCTGATGCTGCACAAGCTCGGCTGCGATTACGCGCAGGGATACCTGATCAGCAAGCCGCTGACCGCTGGCGAAGTAGTCACTTATGTGCGGGAGGCCAGCCAGGCCGTCGACGAATCAGACTCGACCCTGATCCAGGTGCGCGCGCTCGAGAGTCTTTCCAGCCGCCGTTGAGCAATGCATCACTTTTCGGGCCCTTTCCAGAGGCAGGAAAGCGGCGTCGGAATCTGGTATGATGCCCCGGTCTGGTGATCCCTCGGATTGTCTCACTTGGCTCGATGCGCCGCTTCGGCGCGCCTCCCAACCAGGTTCTGCCACCACTGAAGCATCGCCTAACCAGCAGGTGGAAATCCACTTGCCGAAATGTTCTGACTATTGTGAGTAATTAAAGTGACCAAGTTATTTGTTGGAAATCTGCCTTTCTCCGCGACCGAAGAGTCAGTGCGCGCGCTGTTTGCGCCACATGGCACGATCGATTCGCTGGCCCTCATCAACGATCGTGAAACCGGTCGTCCGCGCGGCTTTGGCTTCATCGAGATGCCGAATGCCGATGCTGCCAAGGCCATGCAGGCGCTGAATGGCAAGAACTTCGAAGGCCGCGACCTCAAGGTGAATGAGGCCCAGGCGCGTGAGCGCAGTGGCGGCGGTGGCGGCGGTGGCGGCGGTGGCGGCAACCGCGGTGGGCAGAATCGCTACTGATCTGCAGGCCTGATCGCCACAGGCCGGGAAGATAGCCAGTGAACACGGCAATCTTGATCGGCCTGTCGGCGATTGCGCTTTACCTCGGTAAACGCTGGCTCAATTCCAGGGCCGAGGTCTCGGAACTATTGGCGCAAAACGCCCTTCTCAAGCGACGTCTTGCGAGGAGCGCGCGCTAGCTTGCCCTGATTTCGCAGGAGGGGGCGCCAATGCGCTTTGTATCCCGTACGACCCGATCACTTCTCGAACAGAGCCGCGAGCAGCTGCTGCGCAGGCGCGCGGCGGCCGGCACGCTTGGAAGTGCCTTTCCGGCTGTCGAGCAGATCCGCGTGGATCTGCGATTCGCGGCGACGGCGAGTTCGGTGCCTGCCGCGCAGCGGCATGCCCTGTATCCGCCTGCGCCGGCGTATTTCGAATTTGCCTGTCCCTTCGGGGACTGCGACGGCAGCTTCGACCTGAATGGCGTCGCATCGCCGCTGCTGAAGAACACCCGTTCGCAGGCCGACGGCACGATCCAGTGCTCCGGTTCGCGCACCCGCACCGGAATGCCGCGGCAGCCATGCAGCCTGCGTGCGGACTACTCGATCATCGCGCTCTATCGTTGAGGGCGGCGGCGACCTATCAGGGCACCTCGCGCGAAGCGCCTGGCCCTGCGAGCTTGATTCCGGCGAGCGGCGGAATGACGATTGGCGCGATGCCCGCCCTGCGTAGACTCGCATTCAGCCGCGACAATTCGCCCGCGCGCAGCTCGTTCCAGGCCGCCAGCGCTGCATCGAGACGTTGACCGGTTTCCGCCAGAGCGCGCTGCTGGGCTTGCGTCGGCGCGCGGTCACTTTCTTCGACGTCCTTTGCGATTGATCTGAGCACTTCTCCGATCGCCTTCAGGTTGAGATTGTCGGGATGGTCGCCTGAGCCGTTCTCAAGCGGCTTCGCGCGCGCCTCGAAGACATCCAGCGCAGCCAACACGTCCCGCTCGCGGACTTGCGAATCCCGGAGCTCGGCAATGCGCTCCTTCACGAACTCAAGCTCGGCCGCACCTGCGTAGTGGCGCGCCAGCAGTTCCTGTGCCTCACGCGACAGGCGCAGGGCCTCTGCCAGCGCGCCAGGATCGACCAGCACGCGCGGATCCATCAGCACCGTCAATGGCGCTGAATGCTCCTGGCCATCGACGCCGAGCACCACACGATACGTGCCCGGTCCGGCGAGCGCTCCCTCCGGCACGACCGGCACGCCAATTCCAAACGCGGTGGAAATGGAATACTCGAATTCCATGGCGCGCGGCCGCGGATAGCGCAGGTCCCACACGAAACGATGCATGCCGGCCGCAGTCCCCGGTAGCGGGGCGGGCATGATCCAGTCTTCCGAGAAATATCGTGTCGCCGCAGGCTCAGGCTCAGGCGAATCGCTCGCATAGCGCCGCACCAGCGCACCCGTTGAATCGCGGATCTCGAGCGTGACGACCCTGGCGGGGGCGCCGAGCCAGTAATCGATCACCGCACCGGCGGGAGGATTCCTTCCCACCGGTTCCTCGCGCGGCAGCGGCGTGTCGCGATTCTGGTTCTTGCGCAACCGTATCGCCGTCGCCGGTCGAAACAGCTGCGCGTGGGCGCCTGCGGCAACCGCGTCGAACTGCCGCAGCGGCGTGAGATCGTCGAGCACCCAGATTGCGCGTCCCTGGGTGGCGGCGATCAGGTCATCGCCGTGCACCAGCAGGTCGCGCACCCACGCGGTCGGCAGATTGCGTTGCAGAGACTGCCAGTGCGCTCCGTCGTCGAAGGAGACGAACACGCCGGTCTCCGTGCCCGCGTACAGTACCCCCGCGCGCCCGGGATCGGCACGTACCACGCTCACGAAGTGATTCGCCGGAAGATCGCCGACCGCCGCCATCCACGAGGCGCCATAGTCATGCGTGCGGAATATCGACGGCCGGAAATCGTTCTGTCGATGGTTGTCGACCGCGACATAGGCTGTGCCGGGCTGCGTCGGCGAAGGCTCGATCGTGCTCACCTTGGCCCAGGCAGGCACGGCTTTAGGCGTCACGTCGGCCCAGGTCTTGCCGCCGTCCCGGCTCAGGCGCACCAGCCCGTCGTCGGTGCCGATCCAGATTTCTGCATTGTCACGCGGCGACAGCCCGATGCTCCAGATCACGCCGTAACCGCAGGCACGCGCGCGCGGCGGATCGAGATCGCCGCTGCAATCGCCAGCCGATCCGGATCGTGCCGAGAGGTCCGGGCTCGCCGCCTCCCAGTGCGCGCCCTGATCCACCGAACGCCAGAGCCGTTGCGACCCGAAATACAGGGGATAGGGCTCGAGCTGCGACATCGCGATCGGCGTGATCCATGAATAGCGCTGCTGGAATTCCGTTGGCCGCTCGCCGTAGCTGGAAATCGGCCACGGCGAAATGTTCTGCACTTCGCCGTTCCTGGCGTCCCAGCGCGACAACCGGCCGCCAAGGCCGGATCCATACACGAGGTCCGGATTCCTCGGGTCGGCGATCTGGTAGTCGCGCTCGTCCGCGCCGACCGGTTCCCAGTCGCGATAACTGATTGAGCCGTAATCGCTGCGGCTCGCGACGCGCACCGTGCCGCTGTCCTGCTGGCCGCCGTATATCCGGTAGGGAAAGACATTGTCGACCGACAGCTTGTAGAACTGCCCGCTCGGCTGGTTGTACCAGCTGCTCCAGCTCCGCCCGCCGTTGACGGTCACCACGGCACCCTGATCCGCAGCAGTGATCATGCGATCCGGCCGTTGCGGGTCGATCCACAGGTAGTGATAGTCGTCACCGCCAGGGCCGCCCTTGAATATCTCGCACTGCGTGCCACCCGCGCTGCAACGGTGTATTCCACGGCCCATCGCATAAACGACGTCCGGATCGTCGGGTGCCGCAGTCACGTGGCCGAAGTAGCTGTTGATCAGCTCGGCATCCGAATTGACGTGCAGCCACGTGGCACCGGCGTCATCGGAGCGATAAAGACCGCCCCCGGACACGGTGTCGACCAGGGCCCACACACGCGTGCCTTCCGGGCGATGAGAGGTCGCAAGACCGATGCGCCCGAGATCGCCGGCAGGCCAGCCGCCACCGGACAGGCGGTTCCAGCTCATGCCGCCGTCGACCGATTTGTAGATCCCGCTTTCCGGACCCGTGTCGGGCGTGAAATAGTTGAGCCAGGGTCGATAGCGTACTTGCCACACCGAAGCGAAGATCACGCGTGAATCGGCTGGATCAATTGCCAGATCGACGGCACCCGTGTTCTCGCTGACGAACAGCATGCGTTGCCAGGTCTTGCCACCGTCGCCCGTGCGGAACACGCCGCGCTCGTCGCCCGGGCCGAATACGGAACCCAAGGCTGCCACCCACGCGATATCGGGGTCGTCAGAGTCGATCCTGATCGCGCCGATGTGCCGGCTTGCTTCGAGCCCTAGGTGGCGCCAGCTACGGCCCGCATCATCCGAGCGGTAGACCCCATCGCCGGCCGCAATGTCGTAGCGGCTCGTGACCTGTCCCATGCCGGCGTAAATCGTGTCGGGGTTCGACCGGGACACGGCAAGCGCGCCCACCGAGGCGGAACCCACACCGTCGAACACCGCCGTCCAGCTACGGCCGGCGTCGTCCGAGCGCCATACACCACCGCCTGCCGCGCCGAAATAAAATGTCTCGGATCCGCCGCCGGCCCCCGCGGCTGCAGTCGCCCAGCCGGCGCGGAAGGGGCCAACCAGCCTCCACTCGAGCGCGGCTGCAACGTCGGGGGTCACCGCGGCGTGACTCATGCCAGACGCCAGCAAAGCTGCCAATGCCGCAGCAGCCGCCCGGAACTGCACGATCATGATTCGAAGCCTCCTCACTGTCGCTGGCTGCGAAGTCTAAGCCACCAGGGCACTCCGTGCGGCATGGCCGCCGAATGTGCTGTCAAAGCCGCTCCTGGCATAAACTCCCCAGACGGCGCAAACCGAGCGAGGGATCCGAGCATGAGCAAGCTGACCTGCGGCCTGATCCAGATGGGCCTGAAGGGCGACACCTCGATGGCGCCGGACAAGATCCGCGACCTGATGATTGCGGCGCACATTCCATTCATCGAACAGGCCGGCGCCAAGCGCGTGCAGGTGCTTTGCTTCCAGGAAGTGTTCACCCAGCCGTATTTCTGCCCGGGCCAGGACCGCAAGTGGTACGCGGCAGCGGAGCGCATCCCGGATGGTCACACGACCCGGCTGATGCAGGAATATGCGCGCAAGCACAGCATGGTGATCGTGGCGTCGCTCTACGAAGAGGCGATGACGGGCGTCTATTACAACACCGCGGCGGTCATCGATGCCGACGGCAAGTTCCTCGGCAAGTACCGCAAGACGCATATTCCGCAGGTTGATCCCGGTTTCTATGAGAAGTTCTTTTTCAAGCCCGGTGACCTTGGTTATCCGGTCTTCGACACCGCCTACGTCAAGCTCGGTGTCTATATCTGTTATGACCGCCACTTCCCGGAAGGCTGGCGCGCGCTGGCACTGAACGGCGCCGAGTACGTGGTGAATCCCTCGGCAACGGTTGCCGGTCTCAGCAAATATCTCTGGGAGCTGGAGCAGCCGGCTGCGGCCGCGGCAAACGGCATATTCATCGGTGCGATCAATCGCGTCGGCAGGGAAGAACCCTGGGCCGCGAAGATGGGCGAATTCTATGGCTCGAGTTACATCGTGAATCCGCGCGGCAAGATCGAGGCGCAGGCGAGCTATGACAAGGATGAACTGCTGGTCCACACGATCGATCTCGACATGATCCGCGAGGTCCGCAACACCTGGCAGTTCTTCCGCGACCGGCGGCCGGAGACCTACGGATCGCTGGTCTGATTGCATGGCGGAGTTGAGAGCCGCGAGCCAGATCGTCAAGGTCGGCAATTTCTATGAGCTTGAAGCCGGCGCGGACATCACGGGCAGCCCGCGCTACAACGCAGACATCGCGCCTACCCGGATCAGCCAGCGCAACTGGAACCGATGGCACATCGCGGCCCTTTGGGTCGGCATGGCGATCTGCGTGCCGACCTACACGCTGGGTGGGGTCCTGACCGCCTACTTCGGACTATCGGTCGGCGAAGCGTTGTGGACCATTCTGCTCGCCAATGTCGTCATCCTGATCCCGCTGACACTGAATGCCTTTCCTGGCACGAAATACGGCATTCCGTTCCCGGTCATGCTGCGCTCATCGTTCGGAATCGTCGGCTCAAACGTGCCGGCGCTGATCCGCGCGATGGTTGCCTGCGGCTGGTTCGGCATCCAGACGATGTTCGGCGGTATCGCCGTGCACTTGATGCTGTCGGCAATTATCCCTGCCTGGGCCGCGCTCGGTGGCAAGGGCGAGGTCATTGGATTCTTCATTTTCTGGATCGCAAACGTCTGGGTCGTCATCCGCGGCTCGGAATCGATCAAGCACCTGGAAGTCCTGGCAGCGCCGATGCTGCTGCTGGTCGGCGTGGGCCTGATCATCTGGGCCTGGCCGCAGGCATCGGTGGCGGAACTGATGGCACGGCCAGCAACAAGACCGGAGGGCGCGCCGTTTGTCGGCTACTTCTTTGGAGGGCTCACCGCGATGGTGGGTTTCTGGGCGACACTGTCGCTCAACATTCCGGACTTCAGCCGGTTTGCGAATTCACAGAAGAGCCAGATCGTCGGTCAGGTCATAGGCCTGCCGTTGACCATGTTCCTGTTTGCCGGTCTTGGCGTCCTGATGACTGCGGCCTCCGCGCAGCTCGTTGGCGAAACCATATCCGATCCGATTACCCTGATTGGTCGCATTGACAACGGCTTCTGGACAGTCGTGTCGATGCTGGTGATCATTCTCGCGACGATTTCTACCAACACCGCGGCGAATATCGTCTCGCCGACCAATGATTTCCAGAACGTCGCGCCGAAGCTCATCAACCAGACCAAGGGCGTCTTGCTGACCGGCGCCATCGGCGTGCTGCTGATGAGCTGGGAGCTCCTGAAGAAAATGGGGTGGCTCGACTCCGACGTCAGCGTCGAGAGCCTCTATTCGAACTGGCTGATCGGCTATTCGAGCCTGCTCGGGCCGATTGCCGGAATCATGATCGTGGACTATTTCGTGATCCGCCAGCAGCAATACGACCTGGCGGGCCTCTACCTGGACGACGGGCCGTATCCGGCATGGAACAAGTCGGGTTTCATTGCCTTCCTCGTGCCGGTTGGCCTGACGATCGTCGCTATCACGACCGGCTGGCTTGGCTGGTTCTACGACTACGGCTGGTTCACCGGCTCGCTGCTGGGCGGAATGATCTATTATTTGCTGAACCGGAAGAGGTAGAAGTCTTGGCACTGCTGATCAGGGGCGGAACAGTCGTTACGGCGGAACAAAGCGTCCGCGCCGACTTGCTTTGCGATGGCGGCCAGATCGTACAGGTCGCGGCGAGCATCGAGGCGCCCAGGGACTGCGTGATCGTGGATGCGGGAGGCCAGTACGTGATGCCCGGCGGCATCGACCCGCATACTCACATGCAGCTGCCCTTCATGGGAACGGTTACGAGCGAAGACTTCTACAGCGGCACCGCGGCGGGCCTCGCGGGCGGTACGACGATGATCATCGATTTTGTCATCCCGAACCCGAAGCAGAACGTCATGGAGGCTTACCGCCAGTGGCGGAGCTGGGCGGAGAAGTCCGTCGCTGATTATTCATTCCATGTCGCGATTACCTGGTGGGACGAGACGGTCGCCGCCGACATGGAAACCCTGGTGCGCGATCACGGCGTCAACAGCTTCAAGCACTTCATGGCGTACAAGGGCGCCATCATGGCGGACGACGAGACGCTCGTTAACAGCTTCTCGAAAGCGATCGCGCTAGGAGCCATCGTGACCGTGCATGCCGAGAATGGCGAACTCGTCTACCGGCTCCAGGAGCAGATATTCCGGCAGGGCATCACGGGGCCTGAGGGCCATCCGCTGTCGCGCCCGCCCGAGGTCGAAGGCGAAGCGGCCAATCGTGCGATCCGGATCGCGGAAGTGCTGCGGGTTCCGCTGTACGTCGTGCATGTCTCATGTCGCCAGGCGCTGGAAGCGATCACGCGGGCCCGCAACGAAGGGCAGCGCGTGTTTGGCGAGGTGCTGGCCGGGCACCTGCTGATCGACGACTCGGTCTACCGCGACCCGGATTTCACACGCGCTGCTGCCCACGTCATGAGTCCGCCATACCGCGCCAGGGAGCACCAGGCGGCGCTGTGGCGCGGCCTGCAGTCCGGCAACCTGCAGACGACGGCAACGGACCATTGCTGCTTTTGCGCCCCGCAGAAGGCGGCCGGTCGCGACGATTTCCGGAAGATCCCGAATGGCACGGCAGGCGTCGAGAACCGCATGGAGGTCCTGTGGCACCACGGTGTGGGCACCGGGCGCCTGACCATGAACGAATTCGTGCGCATCACTTCGACGAATGCCGCGCAGATCTTCAATATCTATCCGCGCAAGGGCAGCGTGTCGGTCGGCGCGGATGCGGACCTGGTCGTCTGGGACCCGGCCGCCAGCAAGACGATTTCCGCGAAGACGCATCACCAGAATATCGACTTCAACATCTTCGAGGGCATGACGGTCAAGGGTTGCGCTTCGCATACCATCAGCGCCGGCAAGCTCGTCTATGCCGACGGTGACCTGCGTGTCGAGCGGGGAGCCGGTCGCTACGTGAACCGGCCTCCATTCGCCCCGTACTACGATGCCATCAGGAAGCAATCTGAACTCGCGAGGCCGAGCGCCGTCGAGCGTCCGCGGCGCTAGTCCATGGCCAGCCCGCATCTCGATGTGGCCCCGGGTCGGTTGACCGCCGAAGAAATCGAGCGCAATTTCTCGGATCTGCATCCGCCGCTGACGAAGTCCAACGCGCTGATCGCGGCGGATCGCTGCTATTTCTGCTACGCGGCGCCGTGCACGATGGCCTGCCCGACCGGCATCGATATTCCGCGTTTCATCCAGTCCATCCGCAGTGGCGACATCGAAGGTGCGGCCCGCACGATCCTGTCCGAGAACATCATGGGCGGCATGTGCGCGCGTGTCTGCCCGACCGAGGTGCTTTGCGAACAGGCCTGCGTGCGCAATGGGCATGAGGAAAAGCCGGTCGATATCGGATTGCTGCAGCGTCATGCAACCGATCCGGTCATCGCCGCGGGAAAGCAGCTGTTTGAACGGGGGGCCTATTCGGGCAAGCGCGTCGCCGTGGTCGGCGGCGGCCCGGCGGCCCTGTCCTGCGCCCATCGCCTGGCATGCCTCGGTCATGAAGTCACGGTCATGAGCCGCGATGGCAAGCTCGGCGGCCTCAATGAATACGGTATCGCGGCTTACAAGACGGTTGACGATTTTGCACAGCGCGAGGTCGCGTACATCCTCTCAATCGGCGGCATCGAGGTGCGTACCGGCGTGGCACTGGGCCGCGAACTGTCACTCGCCCAGCTGTGCCGCGGCTACGATGCGGTATTCCTCGCGGTCGGCCTCGCCGGCGTGAAGCAGCTGGATCTGGATTCGGAGGACCTGCCGGGCGTGATCGATGCCGTGAAGTACATCGCCGAATTGCGCCAGTCCCCCGACAAGAGCCGCTTGCCGGTCGGGCGGCGCGTCGTCGTGATCGGCGGCGGCATGACCGCGATCGACATTGCCGTGCAGAGCAGGCGCCTCGGTGCGCAGGAAGTCACGATCGTCTACCGGCGCGGCCGCGAACAGATGGGTGCCAGCCAGTTCGAGCAGGATCTGGCGCTGCGCAGCGGCGTGCGCATCAGGCACTGGGCAAGGCCCGTGCGCCTGATCGGCAAGGAACATGTCACTCGCGTCGAACTCGAATGCACGCGCGAAGTGCCCGGCGGCAAGCTGGAAGGGACGGGTGAGACCTTTGCCCTGAACGCGGACATCGTTTTCAAGGCAATTGGTCAGCAGATGGCCTGGGATGAACTCGGTGCCGCTTCTGCGATCCTGCGCATCACGGACGGCCGCATCGCCGTGGATGCCAATCGCAAGACCACGCTCGATAATGTCTGGGCCGGCGGCGACTGTGTTGCCGGCGGGAAGGACCTGACGGTGACCGCGGCGCAGGACGGCAAGCTGGCTGCGCAGGCGATCGACGCTTATCTGAGGCAGAGCGGGTGACAGTCATGAACGAGCCCGTGCCTGGCAATGGGGCAGTCAATCTCGCTTCGGAATTCCTCGGCATCCGATCGCCGAATCCCTTCTGGCTCGCCTCCGCGCCGCCGACGGACAAGGCCTACAACGTCAATCGTGCGTTCGAGGCCGGTTGGGGCGGCGCGGTATGGAAGACACTCGGCGAGGACCCGCCGATCGTCAACGTGAGCGGCCCGCGTTATGGCGCGCTGCACAGCAATGAGCGCCGCGTCATCGGCTTCAACAATATCGAGCTGATCACCGACCGCCCGCTCGCGATCAATCTTCAGGAGATCCGCCAGATCAAGCGGGACTGGCCCGATCGTGCGCTGGTCGCCTCGGTCATGCTGCCGATGAACCGCGAGGCCTGGGCGAAGTACGTGCCGATGATCGAGGACACGGGCGCCGACGGGCTCGAGCTCAATTTCGGCTGCCCGCATGGCATGTCGGAACGCGGCATGGGTTCGGCGGTCGGCCAGGTACCGGAATACATCAAGCAGGCGACCGAGTGGTGCAAGGAATTTGCACGCATACCGGTCATCGTGAAATTGACGCCGAACGTGACCAACATCCTGGGGCCCGCGCAGGCGGCGAAGGAGGGCGGCGCGGACGCGGTGTCGCTGATCAACACGCTCAATTCGATCATGCGTGTCGACTACGACACCTTGACCATGTACCCGAGCACGGACGGTATGGGATCGCACGGCGGCTACTGCGGCCCGGCGGTCAAGCCGATTGCGCTGCACATGGTCGCCGAGATCGCGCGCAACAAGGAAACGCGCGGCCTGCCGATCTCGGGGATCGGCGGGGTCACGGACTGGCGCGACGCGGTGGATTTCCTGGCGCTCGGTGCCAGCAACGTGCAGGTCTGCACGGCGGCGATGGTCTACGGATTCAGGATCATCGACGACCTGACGAGCGGCCTCAGCCATTTCCTGCGCGACAAGGGAATGAACGGGGTTGCGGATCTTGTCGGGCGGGCAGTGCCCTCCGTCACCGACTGGCAGTACCTGAACCTGAATTACGTGGTGAAAGCCAGGATCGACCAGGAACTCTGCATCAAGTGCGGCCGCTGCCACATCGTCTGCGAGGACGCATCGCACCAGGCAATTACCCACATGGTCAATGGCCAGCGCCGATTCGAGGTCATCGACCAGGAATGCGTCGGCTGCAACCTGTGCGTCAGTGTCTGCCCGGTGCCGGACTGCATCACGATGGAAACATTGACCTCAGGAATCGACACTCGAACCGGCCGTCCTATTGATGACAGAAAAACGAACTGGACGATGCATCCGAACAATCCGATGCGCCGGTAGCCGGCATGACGCCTGATTACCTGGCCATGCTGCGAATCGCCATCGAGGAGGCGCGACTGGGCCTTGCGGAGGGCGGCATCCCGATTGGCGCCGCGCTGTTCGACGGCAGCGGCCGGCTGATCGGACGGGGGCGCAATAGGCGGGTGCAGGAGGGCGATCCTTCCATCCACGGGGAGACTGATGCCTTTCGCAAGGCCGGCCGGCAGCGTTCCTACCGGGACAAGATCATGGTGACGACGCTCGCGCCCTGCTGGTACTGCAGCGGCCTGGTGCGCCAGTTCAACATCGGGACCGTCGTGGTCGGCGAGTCGGTCAATTTCAGCGGTGGGGTGGCCTGGCTGCGGGAAAACGGCATAGAAGTCATTGACCTGCAGTCGGCCGAATGCGTTGCGATGCTCCGCGATTACATCCACGCCAACCCGGACGTCTGGAACGAAGACATTGGAGAGGACTAGCCACGTACCAGCGCAACTGGATTAATATTGCATCCTTGTATTCGCTAACAATCAGGGGAGTCGAATGAACAAAAAGAATCTGGCGTTGGTCATCAGTGCCATGCCTTTGGGCGCTATCGGCGTCAGTCAGCTTGCGATTGCGCAGGAAGGAGCCAATCCGACATTCGAGCCGGTCATCGTCACCGCGCAAAAGCGCGAGCAGAGCATCTATGAGGTGCCGGTCGCGATCAGCGCGTTCAACGCGGACACGATCGAAAGGCAGGGCATCACGGACCTGACGGACATCGGCAAGTTCGTGCCGAACCTGAACGTGACCGGTTTTTCCGCCGGGCACACGTCTTCGGCAAACCCGTTCATCCGCGGCATCGGCCTGCAGGACCACCTGATCACGACCGATCCGGGCGTCGGCGTCTATGTGGACGGCGTCTATCTCGGCCGCCAGGTCGGCCAGAACTGGAGTCTTGCCAATATTGAGCGCGTCGAGGTGCTCCGCGGTCCGCAGGGCACCCTGTACGGACGCAACTCGATTGGCGGCGCCATCAACATCATCACTCGCAAGCCGGGCGACCAGGATGAAGGCAAGGTGTCATTGACTGCCGGTAGCCGCGAACGGTTGAACGGCGACCTGTACGCCAACATGCGGTTCTCCGACCAGTTCGCGATGTCATTTACGGGAGCGTTCCAGCGCCGCGACGGACTTGGGGACTTCGTCAATATTGCAAATCCCAGGAAGAGGGTCGGTGAGCTGCAGGACGTCTCGGCGCGTGTCGCGATGCTGTGGACACCGAATGACCGCCTGTCCTTCCTGCTCGCCGCGGACGGCAATGAGGGCGACAACGGCCTGAGGCCGTATCGCACGTTGATCGATGAGCTTGGCGCAGCCTGCCGGGCGAATCCTCCGGCGCCCCCGGCGAACTGCGATGCCGCCAACGGCGGTGTTTACAATGCCGGCTATCGCAATTCCGATACGGCCAGTGATCCGTACGACAACAACACGGGCCAGGCCCAACAGATTGCGGTTACGAACCAGGCCCGTGGCGTGTCGCTGACGATGAACTACGAGTTCTCGGACAGCCTGAACGTCAAGCTGCTGGCGAGCGACCGCCATTCCGAGTATTCATCCGGCCTCGACGATGATGGTTTCGTCGACGATTTCCTGTCATTTCCCGAAGACGGTGACGCTGACCAGACTTCCGTCGAGTTGCAGTTCACCGGCAAGACCGGTGCCTGGGACTACGTGGCGGGCCTGTACTACTTCGAGGAGGAGGGCAAGAACGTCCAGATCCCAAATGTGTTCCTCGGCGGAGCAGGGACCTTCCTGCTGCAGCAGAAGATGGACAGCCAGGCGGCTTACGCCAATGTCGGATACTCGGTTTCGGACGCGTTGCGGCTTTCGGCGGGCGTTCGCTACACGCAGGACGACAAGAAGGCCGGGACCATCATCAACGTCATTCCCGGTGTCTTCGACAATGGCCTGCTGAACGAGACCTCACAGCGTGACTGGTCGGAAATCAGCTGGGATGCTTCAGCCTCGTACAAGTTCAGTGACCGGATGACGGCCTATGGCACGATCCAGAGCGGCTATCAGTCCGGGCAGTTCCCGCCGCGGCCTTACTGCCTGTTCGGAAATGTCACTGACTTCGGCACGTCTCCATTCACGATCAACCCCGTCAACTGCTTCGAGGCCAACGACAACGTCACGGCGCTGAACTACGAGGTGGGCCTGAAGGGACAGCCGCTGGACAATCTCGAGATGAGCATTTCCCTGTTCTACACGGACTACAAGGACCTGCCTTATCAGGTAAGCACGACCGCCGGCGGCGGCGGCTTCAATACCGTAAACATCATCGTGGACCAGACCTCGCAGGGCGTCGAGTGGGAAAGCACCTGGGCAGCGACCGACAACTTCCGTCTGCACACGAGCCTCGGCTATATCGACGCCAATGTGCATGACCCGAATCCGGCTGCGGTTGCGCCGCTGACTCCGGAGATCACGGCATCCGTGAGCCCGGAATTCACGATCCCGGCGGGCAGCGGAGAGGTGACGATGCGGGCGGACTGGTCTTTCCGTGACAAGATGTACGGCGAGCCCAGCTCTGATCCGGGCCGGTTCACCTTCATCGACAGCCGCGACCTGATCAATTTCGACATCAGCTACCGGCCCAACGACGGCGACTGGACCGTTGCGGCATACGGCCGGAATGTCACGGATGAACGCTATGACAACGCGCGGCTGAATGTGTCCGACTACGTGCTGGTCATCCTCAGCAACGACGCCAGCGAATTCGGAGTCCGATTCACGAAAGAATTCTGATCCGCGAATCGGAGTCGAAAATCAGGGGCCAGGAGTTTTCTCCTGGCCCTTTTCTTATCGCCTGGCGTCTTGAAAACCGGTCAGGTGCACAAGCAGGCCGATTACGGCCATCGCCCAGACGATCACGGCACTCGATGGCAGGTCCGTGACGACCGAGGCGGCAAGGCCCGCGACGTAACTCCCGATCGCAAGAAGATAGCCCAGTGCAAGCTGCCACTTCGCGGAATGGCGATAGGTCGCGACCGCGGGAACTATCAGTGTCGTGAACACGAGATAGACACCGACGAGTTGCACCGAGGCTGTGACCACCATCGCGAACAGCACGTAGAAGCCGACACGGCCGATCCGCTCGCGCCACAGGAACCACACGACGCAAAATAATGCCGTGAGCACGGCGGTGCGGATCAGGTGATCCGTGGACACCCAGAGGATCTGGCCTGCGAGCAGATCCTTCAGATTCTCGCCACCGTGTGGATCATTTGCTAGCAGCAGGATCTGCGCCGTCGACGCCAGCACGAAGAGAATCCCGATCAATGCTTCCTGGGCATTAGGCCGCTTGCGTTCGGTCCAGGTCAGCAGCAATGCGCCCGCGAGCGCAGCCGCGCCTGCGGCCACCTGTCCGCTCCAGCCTTCGATCGGCAGGCCAAAGTGACTCGCCGCAATGACACCGAGCCCCGCCACCTGCGCGATAGCCAGATCGATGAACACGATGCCTCGCGCCAGCACCTGCTGGCCGAGCGGAACGTGCGATATCGTGACCAGCAGGCCCGCGATCAACGCCGGCCACATGATGCTGAGATCCGTCGTGAAAAGATTCATTGGACTGCCGCCTGCAACCGGTTGACGGTGTCATCGAAGAGCCCGAAGAGATCTTTCGCTTCGGGCGTGCCCCCGACCGAGAATGGCAGGGTGACGACCGGGACGTGAATGCGTTCCGAGAGCCAGTTGGCCGCCTTGGCGTCATTGTAGGCATTCAGCAGGATCAACTTTGGCGGTGAAGCGGATAGTTTCGAAACCAGCTGACCCAGGTAACCGGCGCTCGGCGGCACGCCGGGCTTCGGTTCGATCGCGGCGACTTCCTGCAAGCCGAGCCAATGGCAGAGATAAACCTGGTCGCGATGCATGACGACAACCGGGATGCCTTTGAGTGATGCGGCCTTGCTTTCCCAGCGCGCGATGGCCTGCGTCCATCGGGCGTTGAAATCGTCGCCACGCTGCCGGTAATACTCCGCATTTCCGCCATCGATTGCGGCAAGACGGGCAGTGAGCGCTTTCGCGATCACCGCGATGTTGTGCGGATTCAGTTGCAGGTGGGGATTGCCCTGCGGATGAATGTCGCCCAGGGAGCGATCCAGCCGCGAGGGAACCTCCAGCAGGTTCAATTGCGCCGTCGCCTCGAAGTAGCCTGGAGAGCCTGGCTGGACGCTCGGATTGCCCGACTCCTGCACGAGCACCGGCAGCCAGCCGATCTCAAGTTCCGCTCCCGTTGCAACGACCAGATCAGCCGTGCGCGCGCGGGCGACAAGGCTCGGCTTCGCGTCGACCTGGTGCACATCCTGCAAAGCACTGGTGGCGACGTAAACACTGACGCGATCACCGCCAAGCTCCGTTGCAAGCGCTCCCCAGTCGGACGTGGTCGCCAATATCTTGACCGTGGCCTGCGCGGGCGTGCAGGCCATGAGAATCAGCAGCGCTACGACGCCGCGAATAAGCTTCGTCATGATCACTACTCCTAGTACTTGTGGGCGCCGTGTGCGCCGATGCCGTAGAGGTATTGCAGCCTGAATTGCCGGTCACGCTCGCCGTCGGCCCGCGCTTTGTCCCAGGCGTATTGCGCGCGCAGCCGCGAGAATTCACTTGGGCTCCAGTCGAACATCACCGACACGCGATCCGGGTCCGTGGCCAGCAGCAGCGGGAAAGCTCCGGGCGGAAGGCTGCCATCGTCCACAAGGGCAATATGCGGTGAACCTGAGTCGAGCGAGTCATAGCGCAGGCCAACACGCCAGCGCGGCCGGAACTGGAACACGCTCTGCAGATACCAGCCGGACTGCTCGCTGCGATAGGTATTTCTCAGGCCAAGCCCCGCCGTATCGAACGTCAGATCACCGTCCTCTTTCCGCTGCATGTACTCGCCTTGCAGCTTCAGCTGCCGGCGTCCGACACTGCCTTGCGGGGTCCACTTGAGGACGGCATCCACGCCCCAGGTCCGGGACTTGCCGGTAAAGGCGTTCGCAACAGGTTGGTCAATCTCATTGACGTCCTCGTAGGACCGATCCTCAGCCTGTTGCTCGAGCCAGAAGGCGCCCGCGCGCCAGCTGGCGGTATCGGCGAGATCGCCGCCGACATGCGCGAAAAACGTTTCGCCGTTCAGGCCGTTGCGACCGAGGCGTGTTCCGGGAAACACCTGGCCATTGCCGGTCTCGGCGCCAAGTTCGACGAATAGATCGGTCGGGGCGATCCACTTGAGCTGCAGGCCGTCCTGCTTTTGTTGATTTCCGAAGAACGCCTGGTAGACGAGCGGCTGATCGGCAAAATCCCAGGCGTGCGAGTGCACTTCATTGAGGTAACCGAAGCCCGAGAAGAAGCGCCCGCCCTTGGCCGTGAAGCCTGACGGCAGGGCCGTCGATCGAAAGAAGGCTTCCTCGACTTCAATCTCGTTCTCACCCGCAATCGCCGCGGTCATCGTGGCCGAGAAATACGGATCGACGCTCGCGGCGAGCGTCAGCTCGGATTCGCCAAGATTGAAACTTCGCTCGCCCGGGCCGACTTCGCCGCCGCTCGGCATGAAACCGGCGATGCGCCAGGTCCCGGGATCCTGCGACGCATCCGTGTAACTGCCACCCAGGATCAGCGATATGGCGGGATTGAATGCCGATGCGGAGGAGCGCGAACCGGCGGCTGCGGGCTGCTGCTGGACAGCCTGCGTTGCAATGGGTGCCGGAGCGGATTCGAGTTGGTCGATTCGCGCCTCAAGCGCGCCCACGCGCATCGCGTAATCATTCTTCAGGTTCTGCAACTCGGCGCGCAGCGCCGCCACATCACCTACGGCGTCTGCAAATGCAAGAGGTGCGGCCCCGGCAAGCGCCATCAGCGCCGCAACGGGCAATATCCTCATCATGGAATGTTCCTCCTCTCAAGTCACATGGCACGGCCGCGCAAGCGCGCCGTGTGGTCATCGGTCTAGAGGAGGCCGGGTGGAGCGCGCGGTCTGAATGCCGGGCGGAAAGCGCGGCCGGCTGGTGGTGCCGTCACGGTGGGAGCAGGGCAGTCGGCCTTGTCGAAATTGATTGCGATGACGCAAGGGGTACTGCCCACGGCCGTCGTCAATGGCATGAAAGACAGGCATAGCCCGCAACCCTGCGGCGTGCCGGGAACGCCGTACGGCTCGCCCTTCAGGTGCGAATAGGCATGTGCCGTGGCGCCGAACTGTGCCAACAGCAATGCGAGCGCCAGCAGGCGGGCGATGTTGTCTTTCCTGAACACTGGGCTCGATAATCCTTTCTTAAGGACTGTGCTCCCTATGGCACGACCCTGGTCGCGGTGTGTTGCTGTTGCGAGGGCTGCATCGCCGAACGCAGCAACAGCACGGCCGCGTACAGGACGACGACCACGACGCCCCAGCGCAGGGTCACGAGCGACAGCGACTTCACGAGGAAAGCGGCGACCAGCACGAGTGGTATGCCGCCGATTGCCAGCCCGATGACGACACGCAGGTTGATGCGTTCGGCGCGCACGAAGCCGATGCCGCAGACCGGCATCAAAAAGGCGCAGGCGCCCATCATGATCGGGAACGCCGCAATCGGGTTCAGGCCCAGGAGCGACAGCAGGATCAGCGAGGGCGCATAGAGGCCGATGCCGAAAGTCATCAGCGCGCCCATGACGACGTGCCCGATCACCGCGACTGCAAATGGCCTGGCGGCCAGGGCAAGCGCATCGCCACCAGCCGGCATCATGCCCAGATTGGAGAGTGCATACAGGCACGCCGCAATCAGCAGCGCAATGCCGACCACGGCCTGCACGATGCGTACTGGCAGGCGCACGACGATCGGCGCGCCGACGATCGATCCCGCGACCGCCGCAGCGATACAGGCCGCCAGCAACTTCGGGTCGACGCTGACCAGCTGGATGAAGATGTAAGCCTGAGCGACCGTAGGCAAAGCATGTCCGGCATTCAGCGTCCCCGGGATGAAGCTGTCCGGCACGAGCGCGCGCAGTTTGATCCATGCGGTCGTCGTCGCGAATGAGCCGATGCCGAGCGTGTCAAAGAAGTTTGTGATGGCGCCAAGCCCGATCGATTCCAGTGTCGGGCGAAGTTCGCTGCGGCGCCAGGCAGTCTGGATCAGCACGGCGGTGAATGCCACCGCGAGCACGCCCAGCGCTGTCAGCAGGACAACGACGATCATGCGGTGCGATACTGTCGCATGTCGGGTACTTTAACCCAGCTCGATTTGACGTGCTTGCGGCAGTTGAGGCCCTCTTGGCAAACTCCGCGGACCCTCTGACAAGGAAAATTTCGATGAATCCGATCCGGATCCATGCCGGCCTGGGCGTCACCGCCCTGTGCCTGGCCATGACGACCGCCATCGCCGCGGAAAGCGCCCCTATCGCCGTGCCGGCCGAAATCTCGGCCCAGACGCTCGAGATCCTGAAGAGATCGATTTCGTTCCGGACATTTCCCGGACAGGACCAGGTCCCGGAGTACGCCGCCTATCTGTCCGGGATATTGCAGTCCGGTGGCTTCGCAGCCGAAGACATCACGATCACACCCTTCGAGGAAACGGCAACCCTTGTCGCGCGTTACCGCGGCACGAACCCGGATGCGAAACCAATCGTTCTCGGCGGGCACATGGACGTGGTGCCGGCGCTGAAGGCGCACTGGCAGCGCGATCCGTTCACGGCGGTCGTCGAGAACGGCTTCGTATTTGGCCGCGGCGCGGCAGACAACAAATTTGGTGTCTCGACCCTGGTGGGAACGCTGCTGTGGCTTAAAGCGGAAGGGTTCAGGCCCTCGCGCGACATCCTGCTGGCGCTGACCGGCGACGAGGAAACGCTCCAGGCGACGACGGCGATCCTTTCGGAGCAGTTGAAGAACAGCGAGATGTACCTGAACAGCGATGCCGGCGGCGCCAACCTCGGCGATGACGGCAAGCCGATCGTCTATGGCATGCAGGCCGCGGAGAAGACCTACGTCGATTTCGAGGTGAGCTTCACGAGCGCCGGCGGGCACAGCAGCCGCCCGGGTCCTGACAACGCGATCTACAGTCTCGCGCGGGCGATCGATCGGATTGCTGCTTACCGGTTTCCGACACAGACCAGCGAGCTGACGCTTGCCTATTTCCGCGCCGCCGGCGCCCTGACCCCCGGTGAAGATGGCGCGGTGATGCGCCGTTACGCGGAGAATCCGGCAGACCCGGATGCCATCGCATACCTTGCTTCGAAGCCCGAATACGTCGGGCAGCTCGGCACGACTTGCGTGGCGACGATGCTGCAGGCCGGACATGCCAGGAACGCCCTGCCGCAAAACGCGATGGTCAACGTCAATTGCCGCGTGTTCCCGGGTGTCAAAATCGATAGCGTCAAGGAAACCCTGGTGCGGGTAATCGAAGATCCGACGGCGCAGGTCACGATTGCGGGCAAGCCGCCAGTGCCGAGTGATGCCTCGCCGCTTCGCGATGACGTCATGAAGGCATTGCGCAAAGCCATCGACCTGCGTGCACCTAAACTGCCGATCGTCCCTTCGATGTCGGCTGGAGCGACCGACAGCCTGTATTTCCGGAATCTGGGCGTGCCGAGCTACGGTGTTGGTGGCATTTTCATGCATCCAAAGGATAATTTTGCCCACGGACTCAACGAGCGCGTGCCGCTTGCGACCTTCGATGGCGCATTACTGCAGTGGCATAGCCTGCTGACCGACCTGGCGCGCTAGTCGCCGGGGAACACGGAACCAGGAACCCCGGCGGCTGGTCATAAGAATTGCAGCCGGTCACCAGGAGTCACTGCGATGAAAAGCCTTGTTCTGTTGGTCTTGACTGCATTGCTGGCCGCCGGATGTGCCGGCGGGCTGCGTCGCAGCACGGACGATCAAGCCGCCGCCTATCTCGATTACGCGGGTGAACCGGTGCGCGGTTTCACGTCGTTCCGCCTGCAATCCTGGCAGTCCCTGTCCCGCAACCAGCTGATCCTCTGGGGCGGCGTCAGCGAGGCCTACCTTGTGAAGGTCTGGGACAGCTGTCCTGACCTGCAATTTGCCAATTCAATCCGCGTGAGTTCGACGGGCAGCCAGATCACGACCTTCGATCACGTGATTGTCGGGCGCGACCGCTGCCAGATCAGCGAGATCCGGCCGATCGATGTGCGCCAGATGAAAGCCGACCGGGCAGCCGACAAGGAGGCGGCCAAGAAACCCTGATCCACCGGCTTCGATCGGCGGTCTTCAGGCCCGCTTGCGCTCGCGGTTCAGCAGGTAAAGGCCGGCCCCGACCACAATCACGGAGCCGATGATCATCCGTGCGTCGGGCAGCACCTGCCAGACCATCCAGTCGATGCCGACCGCCCATACCAGCGCCGTGTATTCATACGGTGCGACGATTGAGGCCGGCGCGAGGCGGAATGCCTCGGTGATCAGGTGCTGGCCCGCCCAGCCTGTCAGGCCGATCGCGACAATCCAGGGCCAGTCGCGGCCGCGCAGCGGCACCCAGCCGGACGCCGCCAGCGCACCGGCACCAATGGCCAGCATCAGCAGGTACCAGAACACCATTGATGCCGTGCTGTCGGTCCGTGCAAGAACCCGGACCAGCACCACGATGATTGCATACGCGAGCGCCGACAAGAGCGCCGCGAGCCCGGCGAAGCTCACGAGTCCTTCGACCGAAGGCCGCAGCATCACGATCACGCCGACGAGTCCCGCAATGATCGCGAACCACAGGTGCCGTTCGACCCGTTCTCCGAGCATCACGGATGCCGCGAGCACGACCAGGAATGGCGCAGACATGAACACCGCGTAGGTGTCTGCCATGCTGGCGTGTGACAGAGCCCAGAGAAATCCCCACATCATGACGATCGCGAGTGCCGCGCGCAGGATGTGCAGTCCCAGGCGCACAGGCCGCAGCAGGTGAAGCTTGCCGGTCAGCAGGTATGTCATCGCCACGAATGGCAGCGAGCTCGCACCGCGCAGGCAGGCGACCTGGATCGCCGGGTAGGTGCCGGTCAGTTGCTTCATCAGGGCGTCCATGACCGCGAAGACGCCGACGGCGGTCGCCATCATCAGCACGCCGCGCAGTCGGCGCGCGGCCTCAGTCATCGTGCGGCCGCATGGAATCTGCCCGTGGTGCGGCCAGCTCTTCGAGCAGCAGCGCGGCGAATCCTGCAAGCGCCGTCGGATCCTGCTCCTCGGGCCCCTCGGGGTCGCGGCCATTCGAATAGGCGGCGATGATCAGCCTGCGGCCATCCGGCAGCTCGGCGTGCACGATCTCTGCGAGCGTGTCGTAGGCCGAACCGATCTTGCTCTCGAACACCGTGCCCTGCGGGAAACCGCCGCCCATGGCGCTATTTGGCGAAATCAGGGGACGGCGCAGGCGCGAGCGCAGGTATTCGGCGGCATCCGCGCCGAATTCGCCGGTGACGAGGGCGAGCATCAGGAGCGCCGAACCGTCCGCCGTCATCGAGTTGCGGCCATGCCTTTCGAGCGCGAGGTTCTCGAGTTCCTGGGGCATCTCGCCCGAGTTCGTCGGGTAGGTCTTGTTGACCATGCGCTGGCCGCCCAGCAGGCCGTGGCTCTGCAGCAGATTCTCCGTGTAGAGGCGTTGCCCGAGCCAGCTTTCAAAATCGGCTCCATCCACCGGGCCGTTCGCCACGCCGCTGATCGCGTCCACGACCACGCCTGTCGCGACATTGTCGGAGTCCTGCAGCATCGGGCGCACCGAGGCGTCGAGGCAATGCGGAGCCTTTCCGCGCGCCGCGCACCAGTGGGTCGCTGCAATCGCGAATCCCAGCTTGACGCAACTCGCCGGATACCAGGGCCGGTTCCCTCCAATACTGCCGCGCAGCCACTGCCCGCCTGGCGTGGCGAGCAGGACAGTGACGTCAAGTCGATCAAAGGTCTGCGCGGCCAGAAAACGCGCACGCGCGCCCTCGACTGCCTGCTGCAGCCGCGCATCATCCGTTGCCACGGGCGCGGAAACCGCCGGCGCAACGGCCAGCGGAAGCAGCGAGAGAAGTGCGAAGGCGAGACGCAATCTGCGGCTCACAGGCCTTCGGGCGTAATCAACGCGCCGACAAATGGCACTTCCCGGAAGATTCCCTCGGCCTTGTCCCAGAAGTCCTGGTGCAGCACGATGCGCCCGGTCTCGTCGAGACGCAGGTGCGAGATGCCGACAGTGTCGGTCGCCGCACGATGCCATCCGGCCTTGAATTCGAGATGCATGAACCAGCGCAGGTAGACGTCATTTCCGGATGAACTGGACCCGAGCATCTCGACCTTCATCACCTGGACCCGGTTTGCGGTGGACTTGAGATATTCGATCAGCGCGTCGCGGCTGCGCAGCGTCGTCATCGTGTCGTTGAAATAGATGTCTTTGGCATAGAGTCCTTCGATTCGCTCCTGCAGGTCCGGCGCGCGCAGGTCGGAATAGGCGGCGAGGAAGCGCTTCGCAACGGCATCCGCATCCTGCGGCGTGCCCGGCATGCCTGCCAGCGCCTCGCGGTACTTGAGCCCGTACGGCAAAGTGCCGTTTGCCGCTGCACAACCCGTCAGGGCCATGATTCCGAGCAACAGGATGGGTGCTTTGTTCATAATTACGCCTCGCCTCTCGATCGCAGCAAGTCCGGAGCAATGATTATGCAGATTTATGGCAGTGTCCTCGATATGGTCGGCAGGACACCGATGCTGAAGGTCAGCCGGCTCGATACCGGTCCCTGCGAGTTGTACCTGAAGCTCGAACTGATGAATCCGGCCGGATCCATCAAGGATCGGATCGGTCTTTCGATGATCGCGGAGGCGGAACGGCGCGGCGACATCAAGTCCGGCGGCACGATCGTCGAGGCAACAGCAGGCAATACGGGTCTTGGACTGGCGCTGGTAGCTGCGCAGAAGGGCTATCGCGTGATCCTCGTGCTGCCCGACAAGATGAGCCAGGAGAAGATATTCAATTTGCGCGCCATGGGCGCGGAGGTGGTGCTGACCCGCTCGGACGTGGTGAAAGGCCATCCCGAGTACTACCAGGATGTGGGCGCGCGGATCGCACGCGAACAGGGCGCGTATTACATCAACCAGTTCGCCAATCCGGACAATCCGAAAGCGCACGAGATGACGACCGGGCCGGAAATCCTCGAGCAGATGCAGGGGCGCGTGGACGCCGTTGTCGTCGGCGTGGGATCAAGTGGCACGATAGCGGGGCTTACCAGCTGTTTCAGGCAGCAGGCGCCGGGCATCGAGATCATTCTGGCGGACCCCGAGGGCTCGGTGCTCGCAGGTCACGTCAATGAAGGCCGGATGGGCAAGGCCGGTTCCTGGCTGGTCGAGGGCATCGGTGAGGATTTCATCCCGGATATCTGCGATTTTTCGATGTGCCACAGGGCATTCAGCATCCCGGACAGCGAATCCTTTGCGACCGCACGCGAAATCCTGCGCAAGGAAGGCCTGCTGGTCGGCTCGTCCAGCGGCACATTGGTGGCGGCGGCGCTGCGCTGGTGCCGTGAGCAGAAACAGCCAAAACGCGTCGTCACATTTGCCTGCGATACCGGGAACAAGTACCTGTCAAAGCTGTTCAACGATTTCTGGATGGAAGACCAGGGGTTCTTCCAGAGACAGCAATACGGTGACCTGCGCGACCTGATCGGCAGATTGCACGGCGAGCGCGCCACGATCACGGTCGGGCCGGACGACGTGTTGACTACGGCGCATAACCGGCTGCGCAACGCGGGTTTCAGCCAGCTTCCGGTGATGGATGCCGACAGGCTGGTCGGCTTCATCGATGAGGACGACATCATGCGGCATGCGTTCGGCGACCCCGAGCGCTTCAACGATCCCGTGCGCAAGGCGATGCACACGAATTTCCTGGTCGTCGAGCCCAAGCTGTCGCTGCGCAACCTGGTTGCGATGCTGGACGTGCAGCCCTATGCCGCGGTCATGGACGGCGGTCAGTTCTACGGCCTGATCACACGCGCCGACGTGCTCAATTATCTGCGCCGCCAGATGAGCGCGGCTGCGACCCACTGATAGCCATTACCAGTCAGGTAGTACATGAGCGACGACAAGAAGACTTTGGCCTTTGCGACCCGCGCCATCCATGCGGGCCAGTCGCCCGATCCGACCACGGGCGCCGTCATGCCGCCGATCTATGCGGTGTCCACGTACGCGCAGGAGAGCCCCGGTGTGCACAAGGGCTACGAATATTCGCGCACGCAGAACCCGACGCGCATGGCCTGGGAGCGCTGCATCGCAGATCTCGAGAGTGGCAGGCATGGCTACGCGTTCGCATCGGGCATGGCGGCGACTGCCACTCTGCTGGACCTGCTCGAGAGCGGCAGCCACGTGCTGGCAATGGACGATCTCTACGGCGGCACATTCCGCCTGTTCGAGCGCGTCCGCCGCCGTTCGGCGGCTCTCGATTTCACGTTTGCCGATCTGACGGACCCGAAAAACGCGCTTGCGGCGCTCCGGCCCGGGACCCGGATGATCTGGATCGAGTCGCCGACCAACCCTCTGCTGCGCCTGGTGGACATCGCAGCGGTTGCGGAAATTGCGCGCAAGCGCGGCATCCTGACGGTCGTGGACAACACATTTGCGACGCCGTGGATCCAGCGGCCGCTGGAGCTCGGCGCCGACATCGTCGTGCACTCGGCGACCAAGTACCTGAATGGCCACTCGGACATGGTCGGCGGCATCGTCGTCGTCTCGGATGCGGCACTCGCCGAGCGCATCGGCTTCCTGCAGAACGCGGTTGGCGCGGTCGGCGGCCCGTTCGACAGCTTTCTCGCGCTGCGCGGTCTGAAGACGCTGCCATTGCGCATGCGCCAGTGCAGCGAAAGCGCACTGGCCATAGCGGGCTGGCTCGAGCGGCATGGCCGCGTGGAGCGGGTGCTATACCCGGGCCTGCCGTCGCACCCGCAGCACGCGCTGGCGATGCGCCAGATGAAGAACGGCTACAGCGGGATCGTGACCTTCTTCCTCAAAGGCGGTCTGTCTGAGGCGCGGCGCTTCCTGGAACGCCTGGAGTTGTTCACGCTGGCGGAGAGCCTGGGTGGCGTCGAAAGCCTGGTTGATCATCCGGCCATCATGACCCACGCATCCGTGCCGCCGGAAGCGCGTGCCAGGCTCGGCATCACCGATTCGCTCGTGCGATTGTCGGTTGGCATCGAAGATGCCGGCGATCTCGTCGCGGATCTCGACAATGCCCTGAGATGAGGGCGATAGGACTGCTACTTCAGACCGGTTTCGACCCGGCCATCCTCGAATATCGTCACCGCACCGCCGGGTTCCGCGGTGCCGTTCACGACGCCATTGCGAAACCGCACCGAGATGTCATAAGTGCCGAGCCACGGGGCGCCAACCAGCAGGTCGTACTGATTCTGCGATTGCAGGCCCGAGCCTGACTCGATCACGCGCGTCATGATCCGGTTCGGGGCCGAACGCGGCACGATCTTGACGATGTGGCCCTGCTGATTACGCTCGCCCCCGGACCCGAGCACCCGGATCTTGATGTTCGTCGGCAAAGACAATGCCGTCCGGAGCAGCCGGTAGGTCTGGCCCCAGCGGGAGACGAAGTCGATCACGCCGTTGTTGTCCACATCGGCGCAGGCAATCAGGTCGTTCAGTGCGATCAGGTCGCCGGAACCGGCGACCACTTCCTTCGGAATCGCGGACGCAATGAGTGTGCCATCGACATTCACCAGCAGTTTCGGCACACCCTTGCCGGTGGCCGTGACGTTCTTCGCGACCAGCACATCTTCAAAGCCGTCGCCATTGACGTCGCAGGCGTTCAGTCCGGAGCCGAAAGTCGCCTGCGTCGTGTCCTCGTTGATGACAGTCCCGCCGTCGAATACGCCCGCGGTGTTGCGGTAGAGACGCGTAACGACGCCGTCGTGATGAATCAGGTCCAGATCGCCGTCAAGGTCGGTATCGGCAAGCTTGAGTCCCTGGTCGGCGCGCACAGGAATCCCTGCCGCGGCGCTTCCGTCGCTGAACGTGCCGTTGCCGTTATTGATCAGCAGCCGCGACCCGAATAGCAGGTCGATGCGGCCATCCTCGTTGAAATCGACTGCCTGACCACCGCGCGGAATATGATCCGCATCGGCCGGATTGCTCTCGACGCCGGCAGCTGCGGCGACATCGGTGAACACACCGGCGCCATTGTTCTGCAGCAGCCAGTTCTTCGCGCCATCGCCACGCGTTTGATCATTCGGCGCGAACAGGTCGATGTCGTTGTCGTTGTCGAAGTCCGCGGCGAGCAGCGTGCCGCCGAAACCGCCGACGCCGAGGGCCGTGACGCCCGCACTGGTCGCGTAATTGCCATTGCCCTGATTGACGCTCAGCACCGCGCGCGAGGCGGTGTCACCTGCCGCCGAAAAAGTGCTGCTGAATACATCATCGCGCTTGTCGCCGGTGAAATCCGCGAAGCGTGAATCCCCGTTGGTCCGGCCCGCCGCCACCAGGTCGGAGAGGCCCACATCCGCCAGCACACGCGCGGCCAATGTCCCCTGACACGTGGTGCCCGAAATGCCGCCATTGGCACTGACCACGTCGAGGCAGTTGTCCGCATTCGGATCGCCAAACGCCAGACCCAGTCGGGCCAGGTCGTAAGTGACGATTGATTGGGCTGGCGATATGACTATCGGACCGCCAGACCCAATCCTTTCAAGACCTTCCTGTGATCCATTGATGGCAAGCACGCGATAGTACAAGGGCGTATTGACCTTGATAGTCGCGCGCACGTTTGGGGAGGCGGCAACCTTTTCGAATGACGCAATGGGTCGGCGCCCGGTCAGGGCGGTTGGCGTTGCCGCCGAATACACCCGATACCCGGTCGCGCGCTCGGCCGGCCCGAAATGAATCGTATGACCAGGGTCGCCCGCGACGACCGCCGTCCACTCGACAGGTCCTGGTACCGGGCCGGGTTCGGCACTGACCAGCAGGCTTTCCGGGCCGCGCCCGCCGCTGGTCTCTGCAACGATGCGGTAGTTGTAGGTCCGGAAATTCGTAAGGCCGGTATGAACGTAGGAAGTTTCAGTTATATCCTTGATTTCATTGGATAAACTGGCCGGGTTGGTGCCCTCCGCCCAGCGGATGACGTATTTCTTGGCGCCGGTGACCGCATTCCAGCTGAGTGCGATCTGGCCATCAGAGCTTTCTGCAACTGGATTCGCGGGCGCGGCATGCGGCGGACTGCTCGAGCCACAGCCGGACGCCATGAGCGCGGCGAGCAACGCGCAGATTGCGGGTGCCGCCCGTGTGGCAGCGCGATATGGGAGTGCCATCGAGATGAGGTCCGTTGCTCAGTTAACGAGTCTGCGTCCGATAGACGGCCGCACCGCTCGACAGTTCCACCGGCAGCTGCCGGCAGCCAAATTTCGTTGCCCGCAGTATAGCCTGAATCGGCGTTTTTCCGGTTCGGGCAGTCAGGCCGTGGCCGGTCGCAGGTCGAGGCGTGTGCCGGATGGCATGCAGTAGATCTCGACCGGACGCAGGCGTCCGCGCAGCACCATCGGCGGGAGTTCCACAAATCCGGCAGCGCCGGATTCGAGCGCCTGCCACACGGAGCGGGAGAACAAGGCTTCACCGGCGCGCGCGCGCTGCATGAGCCGCGCCGCGACATTGACCGTGTCGCCGATCAACGTATAGCTCGATCGCTCAGGCGCACCGACATTGCCGATGATGAACTCACCCGCATTGATGCCGATGCCGATGCCCGTGTCGAGTCCCAATCTCGATTTCCAGTCTCCGGCGAGGCAGCCGAATTCCGAGATCATCCGCCGCGCCGCTGCGACCGCGCGCGCGCTGGCGTCGGCCTCGGCGTGCGGCACGCCGAAGCCCGCCATGAGGCCATCGCCCGCGACATGAAACACGGTGCCGCCGTATTCAGCCGTAATCGCCGAGAGCAGCGAGAAATATTCGTTCAAAAGCGGCACCACCTCGTCGGGGCTCAACCGTTCGGCGATCGTCGTGAAACCGCGCATGTCCGCGAACAGCACGGTTCCCGAGACCCGCGCATGACCGGCAAGAGCATTGCGCGAGCGCACCGTGCAGCGGCAGGTTCCGAGTTGATGGAGTTCGATCAGATTGCCGGCGGGATCGGTGAGGAAGACCTGCTGCGATTCCGGTCCTGCATCACCCGGCACCACGCGGTAGTGGACGCCCAGCCTGTCGAGTTCGACTCGCGCCTCGGCAATGCTCGCGACGGCGAGCGCGACATGCGGTGCGCTGGGGTCGATGCCCGCGCCGATCATGGGTGGTGTTTCGGAAGCGCCGATCAGGTGTATCTGGGACGCGGGACCGGCATTGATCAGCTGAGCGGGCGCTCCCGGCTGGGCGGAGGGGCCGCCATCGGTATCCAGACCCAGAACCTCGGTGTAGAAGCGCTTCGCCGCGGCAGCCCGCGCCGGGGGAACACGCACCGCATGATGGTGCAGTTCGACGATCTTCAGGGTCATGGATTGAAGATCTCCACGGTCAGGTCCACCGAGCGCTCATCGCCCGGCGCCAGGCCGCCGACGCCGATCACCTTGCGCGCCAGTTCGGTCCCCTTCGCGTCGCGGATCACGACAACCACGGAATATTCCCCTGGACCATCTTTCGATTGTCGCGAGAACTGGCCCGACACCTTCAGTGCAACCTCGCCGGCCGGTTCCGGCTCTGTACTGCTCCTGCGCTCGAAGCGCAGATGGTGCTTGCACGCGGGACAGACGGCAGCGCTCTCGAGAATCGTGGCCCTGCAGTGCGGACACGATCGAGTCTTGCCCAGTGCTGTCGCGCGCCGGTTCATTGCATGCGCAGATCAGTTTCTTGCGGTCGTCTTGGGAACGCCGGTCTCGTTCCAGCCGAATTCCGCGCGGCCGCGCATGCGCGCGCCACCGGCGACGGAAAGCGAGCCCGCGCTCACGTCGCCATTGATGACCCCGGTCTGGTGCAGCTCGACGCGCTGTGCGCTCTCGATGTTTCCCTCGATTTCGCCGGCGAGGATGACCGACGCCGCACGCACCGATCCCGCGAGATGTGCGCCGGCCTCGACGGTCAGCGTGCCATCCACATGCACATCACCTTTGAAGCGGCCCGAGATGCGTACATGACCTGAACCTTCGATCTTGCCTTCGAATGTCAGGCCGGTTGCGATGACGGATTCCTTCAGCTCCTTGCGAGAAGCGCCGGCCGCCGCCTGTGGCGCCGCCGAATGCACAGGTTCAGGCCGCGGACGATCTGCGGCTGCGGCAGCGCCGGTGGCCGCCTCGGGCTGTGTGCTGTCCTTTGCAACGATGTCCTTCCAGATCGCCATGTCGAGTCCTCCGGGTAGGGGAACGCCAAGAGTAGCCAGTTGCAAGCCCGCGGGCGAGAGAAGCTGTGCATGGCCGACCCCGAACCACCGCCTTTGTCGCCGGCGGGCAACAGCCCATGGGGCTACTTGTCCCCTTGCCGGCTTCCCGGCCCGGTCAGGGCCCTAATAGAGGCCCGGGAGGTAGGCTTGTGCAGGCGCTGGCTGCCGGGGGACGGGCAGCCTGGTCACAGGCAGGGCCATCTGCAGGCCTGGCGCTTTGCTGCTCATGACCTGCCCGCAGGCGCCCGTGCCGAGCCAGCCCAGGGCCTCGGCCGTCGAGTCCTCGAGGGCGTCGCCCGGGGCCCGGGAATAGTCGTCGGTCGCCCTGCAGGCAAAGGCCAGCGTCGAAGCCAGCCCATCGAAGTAATCGCCCTCGTCAGCGGCATTGGTGACCTTGAACGCGATCAGCCGCAGGCGCAGATCACATCCGCTCATGTCGAAAGCCGACTGGCCGACCGGCTTGCCAAAGGTATCTGCGCCGACGATCGCGATCTCGGTCCAGGGCTTCATCGAGTTGATGACCAGTTCGCTCGCGGAAGCCGTGCCACCGGTCGTTATGAAAGCAATCCGGACCGGAGCGATCGACTCGGGCTGCGTCTGGAACCGGCGAATCGAGTTGTTCGAGGACTTGGCCGCATTAAAGACCATCTTTGAAATGATGTCGCTCGCGGCGCGATTCCTGCCGTGCAGGTCGCCGATGAAATCCGCGATGCTGACCAGACCGCCGCCATTGTCGCGCAGGTCCACGATGATGTAGTCGATTCCCTGTGCGCGGAACTGTGCATAGGCGTTGCGCAATGGCGTCTCGGCGGTCGAGATGAACGTGCGCAGGTGAATGTATCCGACCGGTACCGACGGATTCGATGGCAGGCTGAGAATCGCGGTGCCGCCTGCTGCAGGCACGGGCAAGATCGTGACGATGCGCTTGGTCAGCGTCACCTCGACCTGCTGGCCATCCAGGCGCAGGAAGCGCAGACCCCGCTGCACGCCCTCAGTCGCCGGCCCGAGTGCCTGCTCGAGATTTGGATCGGTCGCCAGGATCGTCGCAATCGGCACGAAACCGCTGCCTGAGTCCACCGCCGTGATCTCGACGCCCCGGGTGAGGCCGCCATCCGCGGCCGGGCTCGCCTCGAAGACATCTGACACGAACAGGCGATTGCCCTGGATACTGAGCCGGATCCCGAATCCGATGAATTGTCCCTCCTGAAAGAAGGAGCTGTCGGCCTCGGGTGTCGTCAGGAAACTGAAGAACCGGTCCTTGCCCTGGGCACGCGCGGTCGCGGTCAGGGCATCGAGCAGTTCCTGCGGCGTGGCGAAGTCGGCGATGCTGACCGATGGCGGCAGGAGCTCCTGGAACAGGTACCACTCGCGGGTCGCATCCAGCACGAATTGCTTCTGATTGGTCAACGAGCAGCGAGCGGCGCTCGAGATCCCGCCACCACCCCCGCCGCTGCAGGCAACGAGCGCTGCGGTCGCAAGTGCCGCGGCCGCGGTCAGTATCAGCGAGTGAAAGCGGGTGAGCATCCGGTCCTCGTTGACGAGGCGCGCCGCACCATGGAGATCAGGCGAGCTGGGCTCCGAGCAGTTGCAGGCGCCGGTGTTGCATGCGCAGCCGATAGAGAATCGCGCGGGTCTCGGTCCTGAAACTGACTTCCTCCCAGCGCTGCACAAATTGCTCGCGTGTCCTGGTGTACCAGGCGTCAGTAAGCCGGGACCATTCCGCCAGCGTCGCTGCAAACTGCTCGTACTCGCGCGCGAATCGCGAGCGCAACTGCTCGACATCGACATCCGGCACCGAAAGCTTGCGGCGCTCGAGGATCTCTTCGACACGCCGGAACTGCATGGCAAGGCATGCGCGCTGGATCGCGACATCCGGTGTGCGCTTCAGCTTGCGCGTCACGCCGATCCACGAAAGCGATGCGATGATCCACTTACTCGGGTCCCAGTGCCACCAGCGGATTCCATTGCGGTAGTCGTGGGCAAACTGGTGATGGAAGTTGTGGTAGCCCTCGCCATAAGTCAGGAATGCCAGCCAGCCATTGTCGCGAGCGCTGTTCTCATCGGTGTACGGCCGCCGGCCGAATGCGTGGGCGACGGAGTTGATCAGGAACGTGAAATGGTGGCTGACGACCAGGCGCAGCACGCCTGCGAGCAGGAATACGCCCCACAGATCGTCGTAGAGCCAGCCCAGCGCCAGCGGCACGAGCACATTCAGGCCGATCGCCAGCACGTAGTAATAGCGGTGCTGGAACACGACCAACGGGTCCTTCTGCAAGTCGCGGACGTTGTCGAAATGCGCGACGCCGCTGGGGTAGCGACGCAACATCCAGCCGATGTGCGAGAACCACAGGCCGCGGCCGGCCGAATAGGGGTCGCGGTCGTTGTCGTCAACGTACTGATGGTGATCGCGATGCCCGGATGCCCAGATCAACACGCTGTTCTGCAGCGCCATTGCGCCCAGCAGCATGTAAACGAGCCTGAGCGACCAGTGGGCGTCGTAGGTCCGGTGTGACCACAGACGGTGATAGCCGCCCGTGATCGCGAGACCATTTGCGTACAGCAGCACGGCGAACCAGACCCAGGCCGCCGTGCTGTACCCGAAAGTGAACCCATACCAGGGCACGATCGTGAGCGCTGCGCCGAGCGTCAGCGCGAACATGAGCACATTCGCCCAAAGGATACGTGGGCGCTCGCTTGCAATAGTCGCATTCATAAATGGCATTGTGGCCGAATAAATGAGGGTAGGGAACCTAGATTGAGCAACGACTTCACTTTTTTGTCGAAAATAGCGACTCAAGGGCGTTTTTTGCCCGGTCACCGGCATCGCTACGCGGCTGGAAACGACCGCCCGCAGCCTGGAAATAGCCGCAGAAATTGGACCGGGTCTTGTCCTGAACCTCGTCCGCGATCGGTTCCGCGCAGCTTTTCGCCTTGCCCGTGTCGTAGAAGCGGCACATGCGGCACACATGCAGCTCTGCCCTGCAGGCAACGCATTCGTCCGTGCGGGAAAACGGCAGGCTGAGGCCGGCGAGCGAAGCGCCGCATTTCCAGCAGACGAGTTCCTGGGTCATGTTCCTGTCAGAATCGGGAGCCGCAGCATTTCGCAGATGAACGCCGTCATTCTTCGACGTCAGCCGATGCTGGCATAAGGTTCCCAGTCCGCCAAGTGCTGCTTACCTTCGCAACGCAAATCCTGCCCAACGAAGCTGGCCGAATCCCGTCCCACATCGCGAGACGCCCGCGCTAATCGGGCCGTCGTCCCGCAAGAGCCGGGTGCACGATACGATCTCCGGCGACCAGCCCAATTCGACTTGCCGTACCAGCAATCAGCTCCAGCACCGCCGCTACCGGCGCGTCCGACTCGATGGTCTTCTCCGACAGGGGAACGGCGTCGCGAGCGATGTTGACGATGACACCGTCCTCGCCGATGAACACGATATCGAGCGACAGATAAGTGTTCTTCATCCAGAAAGCCACGTATCGAGGCCGTTCGAACAGGAACAGCATGCCCTGATCGGGCGGTAGCGACTTGACGAACATGAGTCCCCGATTGCGGCTCGGCTCCGTGTCGGCAATCCAGACCTTGAAGTCATGCGGGCAGCCGGCGGCGATCACCTGGATTTCCGCGCGTTTCAGATCCGCGAATGTATCCGACACGCGCTGCCCGAACGCAGCGGTGGATCCGCCGCAAAGACCCAGGATCGCGAGCAGGGCGAGGAATTGCTTCATGGTGGTGCCGCCATCGTGCCAGGCATCACGGCATCTTCCTCGACATAGCTCACGAGTCCGGTGAAATCGAATCGTGTCAGAAGGACAGTCCCATCACCGTCCAGTGCGCGGGCAGGCGCGGTGCAGAATCCCCGTGCACTGACCCTGAAGCTCCGTGGCGGCAGCGACGCGTCTGCGAGCGCAAGCTGTTCGATCTCGTCGAACAGACAACGGTTGTCGCCTTGCGTGCCATAGATGCGTTCACCGGCCTCATCCAGCAATGTGACATTGACCGGCACGCCGCGCGCAGTGACGCCCATTCCGAGATTGGCTGCCGCGAAGACGATCCCAAGCTCGCCGCTGCCTGGCAATGGCCCCGAAAACCGCAATCTGATTCCGTGCCCATCGGGGCGCAGCATGCCGGCGCAGCGGAATTCCGGTGCGCGCCATGCGACATGGGCCTCGATGCTGCCGCGCAGCCTCATGGACAGGAACGCTGCCTCGTCTGGCAGGCAATGCTCCGCAGCCGTTGCAGGCGGGGTCGTCGATTCGACGGTTGCCAGGAACTGCCCAAGCAGCAGGATCGCGATCAATGCCGCCACGTCCTGGGGGCGAGCCGCTTCAGGCGGCGCCCCTCGGTGCAACCAGCAGGTGCTTGACGAGCGTGCCGTGGGCCCGGCCGATGCCGCGCACCAGATGCATGAAACCGGTCAGCAGCAGGACACCGGCGATGAAGATCAGCGGTGCGAGTATCGGCGAGGGGCCGAAGTAGATGCCGTCGTCGATGCTGATGCCGCCCGCGCCGTAGCCAAAGTGCATCAACATGCTGCCAATCGAGCCTGCTATCAGTCCAAGGCTGACTGCGATACCGGAGATTGCCAGCGTGAAATAGAAAATTCCCAGCGGCAGCATCAGCAGGAAATAGAACATGGTCGTCCAGGTGCGGCGGTCCACCAGCATCTCCTTGATGCGCTCGATGATCGGCATTCCCTTGCTGGGATACAGAGGACGGCGCGGCATGCGCTGGCCCAGCAGTCCTTCGACCAGCCGGCCCTCGGCGAGCGCCAGCACGCGCGTGAATCCGACGAACAGCAGGAACACCGGGATGCCAATGATCAATACCATCAGGCCGGCCGACAGGGAAAGGCCCGTGACGGTGACGGTGAAATAGAAGATGCCCGTCACCAGCGCCAGCAGCATGTAGAAGAGCGCAGTCCAGGCGCGGGAGTCGCTGTAGACCGCGAAGAACCGGCCGAGCGCAGTCCGGGACTCCTTGCGCGGCGGCGGCGCGAGGGCAGTGCGGACCTGTTTCTCGGTTGTCCGATAGGCCGCCGCGACTTCATCTGGCGCGCCATAGGTGCTGGAAATCAGCTCGAGCGTGTCGGCTTCGCTTCGCTCGGGATTCGCCGCGACTTCCGCGCGCAGATACTCTTCCGCGTCATAGAGTGCATCCTGCACCAATGCCGGGTCTTCACCCGCGAGCGCTGCGCGAAGCGCCTCGAGGTATTGCTCAATCGAGCGTGGCGCGGACCGTTCGTTCATGACGATGCTCCCCTGGACTCCGTGAATTCATCGACAAAATCGCGTGTGGCATGCCAGATATCGCGCCATTCGGCCAGCGTCCTGCGCCCGGCCTCCGTGATCCGGTAGTAGCGCCGCGGCGGGCCAGAGTATGACGGTACGATTCGGCTCGCCAGCAGGCCGTTGGCTGACAACTGGCGCAGGACCGGGTACAGCGCGCCCTGCTTTACGGGCGAACTGCCGTCGGAGAGATGCTGCAGGCGCTTGGCGATCTGATAGCCGTACAGATCTTCTTCGGCCTGGCTCAGCACGGCGAGCAGGACCAGGCCCACCAGACCGGCATTCAGTTCGCGCTGGAACTTCTGCGAGAGCCTTTCCTGCTCGGAGGCCCCGTCGGGATCGGTCATTGGCGTGGTTTCTGGTTCCACGAACGGCTACCCACTTATCGGCATGACGAAGTGAATGATACTACTAAGTGAGTAATAGTCAAGCGATTCGCCTCAGGGGGACCCGGTGAGCGGTCTGAGGCCATCGGGACACGGCTCCGATAAGATCAGGCGATGAAATCTCTCGGCCTGTTTGTGCTGGCTGTTGGGCTCGCCGCCTGCACGGGTCTTGGCACTGACCTGAAGACCCCGCAGGTGGCTTTTGTCGGGCTCAAAATGCTCGAGGCCGATGTTTTTCAGCAGCGGCTCGAAGTGCGGCTGCGCGTTGCGAACCCGAACAACGTGAACCTTCCGGTCAAAGGCCTGGATGTGGACATGGAGCTGGCCGGGGAGCCGTTCGCGCATGGCATTTCGGCAAGGGAATTCACCGTGCCGGCAAATGGCGAAGCGGAATTCGACATGATCGTGACAGCCAATGCCGCAACCGCCGTGATCCAGCTGCTGAGCGCTGATCTCAAGTCGCGCGAAGACATCGAATATCGTCTGAAGGGCAAGCTGTCGACGCACCTCGGCATGGTCCGTTCGATACCGTTCAACGAGACGGGCACGCTGCCGATCGGCAGCATCATCAAGAAGAAGGTTCACAAGCCCGAGTGAAATATCAGCAAGATCCGGGTTGCCGAAGGAGGCTCCTCATTGCAATGTGGCGCCGCCCTGGCAACAGACGGATCCGGAACGATCATGACCCACGCAGCAACGATTGAGTCTTCCGCGTATCGGCGCATGGAACGCGTCATCGCGCATATCGACCGCCACCATGAGCGCCAGCCAAAGCTCGATGAACTCGCGCGCGTCGCCGGTCTCAGTGTCTTTCATTTTTCGAGGGAATTTCGCCGCTGGGCCGGCCTGTCGCCGACCCGCTATCTGCGCACGGTCGCGTTGTCGGTGGCGAAACAGGAGCTGGATGAACGCGGCTCCGTGCTCGCCGCGGCCTGGGCAGCGGGGCTTTCCGGTGGTGGGCGTCTGCATGACCTGTTCGTCAGTTTCGAAGCCGTGACGCCGGGCGAATACAAGGACGGCGGTTCAGGGGTCCGGTTCCACCATGGATTTGCCGCTTCGCCATTCGGCCGCATCCATGCGGCATTGTCCGCACGCGGGCTGGCGCACCTGGCATTCGTTGACGGATCCGACAACGCAGCGCTCGCCCAGTTGAAGGTGCGCTGGCCGCGCGCGACGCTTGTTCGTGACGATGAGGCGATTGCCGCGCTCGCCGCGAAAATCTTCATCGAACGGCGCGGCGAGATCAGGCTTGCGGTTTCAGGAAGCAATTTCCAGGTCAAGGTCTGGCAGGCCCTGCTGGAACTCGGCTCGCGTGGACCGACCAGTTATTCAGATCTTGCGCGCGCCATCGGCCGGCCCTCCGCCAGCCGTGCGGTCGGCCAGGCAGTCGGCGCGAACCCGATTGCTTGGCTGATACCCTGCCATCGCGTGTTGCGGCGTGACGGTGGACTCGGTGGTTATCGCTGGGGCGTCGAACGCAAACGCACGATGCTCGCCTGGGAACATGCGGCGAGCGTCCGCGATTTGAAGTCCCGGCCGCGCGCAATCAGGGCAGGGAATCAAATCGCTCCTGTTGCAGGTTGACCTGATGATGTCGAAGCGATGCCTCGACCGCTTTGCCAGCGTCGAGCTGTTCTCGAGCGCCTGAGATGGACAGCAAAGCCCGGCAATTGTGGGAGGACGGCCAGGAGCAGATACGGCGTGGCCGGCTGCATGCGGCGCAAACCTCGTTTGAATCCCTGGTGCAGATCGACCCTTGGCATATCCCCGGCCGGCTCCTGCTGGCCAGTGTCTTTCTGGCGCAAGGACGAGTCCGAGGCGCCGCCGAACAGGCGAAATACGCGGCATTTGCCTTGCCCGACGACGCCGACATGATCTGCCGGGTCGCCCAATGCCTGGTCAAGGTCGGCGAGATCAATGCCGCACGTGCCTGCATGCTGCACCCTGAAATCGGTCGCAGCCGATCCGGCCCGGCGCTCGCGGCCCTGGCTCATATCCAGCAGGGGTTGGGCCAGCACGAAGAATCCTTGGCGCTGATGGATCGTGCCCGCGCGCTGGGCTTCGACAATCCGGACTTTCGCTATTTCCGCGCCATCCAGCTCCAGTTCAATGGCCGTGTCGCAGAAGCCGAGGCCGAGCTGGAATCCTGCCTGCGCCTCGGGCCAACCTACGGGCGTGCTTCGCTGACGCTGGCCCGGTTGCGCCGGTGGAACAGTGATGACAACCACCTGGATTTCATCAGGCAACGATTGAAGACGGTGGAACAGGGCAGCGAAGACCATGCCGGCTTCGAATTCGCGCAATACAAGGAACTCGAGGATCTTGGCCGTTATGACGACGCCTGGGCCGCATTGCAACGTGCCAATGCAGTGATGCACGAGCGATTGAAACGCCAGGTTCAGGACGAGCAGGCCCTGTTCGATGCGTTGATCGCGCGGTGCAGCAGCGAGTTCACTCGTGCGCCCGCGCAGCAATTCGATGGGCCGGTGCCGATCTTCATCATCGGCATGCCGCGTTCGGGCACGACCCTGCTCGAGCGCATCCTGGGCAATCATTCAGAGGTGACGCCCGCCGGTGAACTGGCTGATTTTTCCCGTCAGTGGCGCTGGGTCGCCGACCAGCATGGGCACAAGTTGATCGACGAAGCACTAGTGGCCCGCGCGGATCAGCTGGATTTTGCAGAAGTTGGCCGCCGCTATCTGGAGCAGACGCAATGGCGTGCGCACGGCCGGCCGTTCTACGTGGACAAGCTGCCGCCCAATTTCATGCTGGCCGGTTTTATCCACCGGGCTTTGCCGCAGGCCAGGATCGTGCACATGAGCCGTGATCCGATGGACCTGTGTTTTTCCAATTATCGCGCCTTGTTCGGCGACGCCTTCGCCTACAGCTACGAACTGGGTTCGCTGGCCGCGCACCACCGCCGATACCGGCGGTTGATGCAGCACTGGCACGAGGTGATGCCCGGCGCGATCCACGATGTCGAGTACGCCGCACTGGTGCAGGACACGGAAGCCACGGCCCGCGCATTACTGGATTATTGCGGCCTGCCATTCGAGCCCGGCTGCATCGACACCAGCAGCAACCGCGCACCCGTGGCCACGCTTAGCAGTGCACAGGTGCGCGAGCCGATCCACACTCGCGCAATGGACGAATGGCGGCGCTATTCAGCCCAGCTGGAGCCGCTCAGGCAGGCATTGGGGTAGCCAGCCCGATGGGCTGGTTTGCTGCGGCAACGAGAAGGGCTGGCAAATGCCAGCCCTTCCTGCCATCACGCGCAGAGTGGCCTATTCGGCGGAACCCAGACTGACCCTGTATTGCAACCAGAACGCCCGGCCGTAACCGTTGAAGTTGAAGATGTTGAAGTACGGATAGGCAGTGTAGCTCGGGTCACCCGGCGGAGCCCGATCCTCGACGTTGTTGACGGTGAGGGCAAGATCGCTATTGTCGTTCAGGCGGTAATCGATATTGAGATTGAACAAGGTATACGGATCGAGATCACCTGCCGCGACGCCATTGTTGCTGGCCACGCCGAGCTGCTCGGCATAGTTCGGCGTTGCACCATAGCGGGTGCCATGCACGGTCGTCGTCCATTTGCCGATATCCCATACGAAGTCTCCGGTCATCACGGTCTTGAACTCGCTGGAATTGAATCCATCGGTCAACAGGTTGATGGCGGCGTCACCCGGATACTGGGTGTACTTGTGCGTGAGCGTATCGTTGTAGTCGAGCCTGACTTCAAAATTGCCGCCGCGGCCGCCGCCAAACCGGACGGTCGCGCCGGCGATGATTCCGGAAACGCGCTCCTTGGAAATGTTGATCGGGTTGATGGACACCAATTGCAGCTGGTTGGGAATAAAATCAGTCGGCAAAGTGCGATCAATGCGCGCCAGCGCATCAACGCAGGTCGGTGACGTGATATCCAGGCGGCCCTGCCGGCATTCGTTTTCGTCTTTCAGCAGCCGGTCGATACTCAGGTCGCTGACTTCGTTGTCGATGCTGACGTTGTAATAGTCGGCACGAAGATCAAACCTGTCGCTTGGCGACCAGACGAAACCGTAACCGAAGGAATCGGCCGTGATCGATTTCAACTCCGGGTTGCCGACACGACTGCCTTGAGTGTTGACTGGATTCCACGTGCAGGTGTCCAGGGGCTGTCCTGCCTCTTCGCAACGGAAATAATCGGTCACGTTCGTGAAGAACCCGCTGGCGCCGGCATAGATGTATGCCATGTCCGGCGCACGGAAGGCCGTTGCGTAGTTGCCGCGGAGCAGAAGGCTCTCGACCGGGCGGTACTCCAGGCCGAACTTGTAGGTGAACTTGGAGTCATCGCCGGCGCCAATGTTCTTGTAGCTGTCATAACGACCGGAGGCATTGGCGGTCAGGGCGCTGAATAGCGGAACCCTGAACTCGACCGCCGTCGCCCAGCTCTCGCGCTTGCCCGCGCCCTGGGTGCCGGTGATGCCCCAGAAGTCGCCGGCGATTACACGCGGGTCCGTCGGGTTTTCCCAGGACTGCTTTCCAGCCTGAACCAGGGCAGCGACACCCACTGGACCGGCGGGCAGTTCGAATAGATCCGTGTTCGTGACCGTGA